>Ga0222662_1000323_pt1 | contig 42402 bp, 33 predicted proteins | sample AntAcemetagen600_FD_179821 | JGI IMG/M metagenome (GOLD analysis project Ga0222662, IMG submission 179821) | Saline water microbial communities from Ace Lake, Antarctica - #600 | ecosystem: Environmental > Aquatic > Non-marine Saline and Alkaline > Saline | place: Antarctica: Ace Lake... | reverse complement strand
TTCTGCGTCGGGCAGGATTCTTTTAACCACGGATTAACACGGATAGGATTCTTTCTGTATTGCTTTCTGATCCGTGTGAATCGGTGTTCATCCGTGGTTAAAAATTCATTCCATTTTTTCCTACAACAGTGTTATATTCTCCCTCGAGCGTTAGTTTCTTGGAAGTTTATAATGATCTACTTATAATTCCGTAAGTTTATGATGCAAGGATTTTTAGGTGAATTCTTTGGGGTGGTTTTGAGGTGATGATGATTTCCGTATCTTTTCGGCCTGAAACCTATTGAATATGGGGGTTTCAGCGGCATTGGCGTCCTTTCTCAAAACTGTATTTTATCGATAGGGTTTACGCTTCCCCCACCCCTAGGCTTTCACCCTATTTTCGGGGTCATCTGGGCGACGAAGTCAATTTTGCTAAAGAAATCGCCCCAAACCCCCATATTCAATAGGGTTCAGAGTAATTGACAGAATAGATCTTAAAAATCGTCCATTTGAGGGTGGGCGGGCGTTCACCCTTCTGCCTCGAATGTGCCCATGCGGGCAGTTCATTTTTCTAACTGGTTAGAGGTTTTAGAAGCAGACGCAAATTTGGAAGCGCCTGAGCGGGACTCTTATTTGATTACGATTCGCTGGTCGCGTAAAAGGCTTCGCCTCACGCGATCCTGAAAGACTCTATCATGTACTACGTCTATGTGCTTCAATCGCAAACAGATCATGGTTTGTATATCGGGTTTACGGGTAATTTAAGTAAGCGTGTAGTTCAGCATAATGAAGGTGAGTCGGGTTCGACTGCGTGTCGTCGTCCACTTAAGCTTATCTATTATGAGGCTTATCTACTTGAGTCGGATGCTTTGGGACGTGAGCGTTTCCTTAAGAGTGGTTCTGGGCGTCGTTATTTAGACAAGCAACTGCGTGGATACTTCGATCAACGTCCACGATGCAAAACCGCGTGAGGCGAAGCCTTTTAAGCGGGAGCGAGGGCAACTCATTGTGCGTTCTGGCAAGGGGGATAAGTATCGGGTAACTTCGCACGTGTTGGGGCATAGCTTCGCAACGTATTTAATGGAGAATGGAACTGAGCTCTGCCGCCTACAGGAATACCTAGGGCATAGCAATCTGGAGACGACGCGGATCTATTTGCATGTGGATACGAGTAAAAAGGTGCCTAGCCCGACGGATAGTTTGTGAGTGGGACACGAGGCTGACTCTGACAGGGCAAATGCGGAAATTTGCGATCCTGGGAGACACAAAAAAGCGCAGACCTTTCGATCTGCGCTTTTGTTTTGAAAACTGCCGGAGCCGTTTACTTCTCGATCGGCTGGCGGCCGAGTGTGCCGACGAGGGCTTCGAGGTATTGGCTTGAGCTGACCTTTTCGAGGTCGGCCTTCGCGGCGGTCAGGCGCGACTCGATATCGAGGCGCTTGGCTACGATGGAATGCGAATCGCGCTGGAGGAAGTTTTCCAAGTATTGCACCTTGGTCTTCCACATGGCGATGTCGTGGGTCTGCTGGCTTTGCAGGCGCTCGGCATACCAATCGCTGGCTAGCATAGACGCGCGGGTGAAGAGATCGCGCACCTTGGGTGAGTCGAGGCCTTCGCCTTCGTAGTGGCCGTCCTTCATGATGTGGAGAATCGCCTTGAGTGGTGGGCAGGCATCTTCGATCGAACCGTCGGCGAAGTAGTGCTCTGCTGATTGCTTGTGAGCGGCTACGATCGTGGTCATGCCTTCGACGAAGGTGTCCATGTCTTGCAACTCGGGCTTGAGCATTTGCTCGTCGAGCACGGAGGTCGGGTTGTTGAAGACCCGGCCAAAGAAGATGCGGACGAATTTCGCAGTGATCCGGTAGCCGATACGGCTGGCCAGCACTTTCTCGCCCTTGTGCTCGAAGTCTTCCACCTTCTCGAGGTAGCCGTGAGCGAGCATCCATTTGGGGTCGGACTCTTTGGCCTTCAAGCGACACCAGATCTCGGGGACGAGGAGGCTGATGTCGTGATCGACGCGGAATTTGGGACCTACGTAGCCGGCCGCCGTGATGAAGGCGGGCTGCTCGGTGACGAGGTAGGAAACCAGTGCGTTATTTAGATCGTAGATCGGGAGCAGTGCGTTGAAGGGTCCCTTGGTCAAGGCACCTTCGGAGCCGGCTCCGGTCGTGGAGGGCGACTTGCCTGTAATACTGGCAGTGTACTCCATGAAGAGTTCGGGCAGCTCTAGGTGATGGATCGGGCTGAACACGCAGAGTGGTTTGACGCCTGCTTCTGGCTCGGCCGGATTGTTACGACGACCGGGAAGGATCGAAGTGACGGGGCGGAGGAGCGCAGACTGCGAGTCTTGACGGCGGTAGAGGCGCGAGCTGAGGTCGGCCAAGTAGAGCGCACGCGGATCTTTCAGGTCGGGACGGACTTGGAGGTAGCGTGGGTTCTTCGTTGGACTGCCATCTACGATGCGTGGATAGGCACTGGTGCTGTAGTAGTCGGGCGAGTCGCCGTGGTGGAAGTCGAGCACCATGTTGCGCATAGGATCGGTGTATTGGCCGAAGCGGATGGCGTCTTCAGTTTCGTTCTTGGCGAACTCGCGGTCGAGTGGTTCGTAGTTACTGAGGAAACTGCCAAAGGAGCTGAGATCCTCCTCCGCTCCCTTATCGTAGCCGCGGATGATGGCGTCGTCCGGACGTTGGAAGAAGCGGTATTCACAGTTGTGAACGAACTTCGCGGAGGGCAGCGACCAGCCAGGGGGCAGGCTCTTGAGCTGCGAGGAGGGGGCCACAGTGGAGGCGGTGATATCGTCTTCGAGCGAGATTTTGGCGGCGGGGATGAAGTCCTTGCGCAGACCGAAGGTGCGCCATGAGCCTTTATCCGTGTAGCCCACGCGGAGATACTGTGTCAGCATCTGTTGCTCGCGGTAGCGGAGGATGTTACCCGGCTCTCCGTTGATCAGGTCGACGCTGAAACGCTTACGCCAATCGCTGCCCCAGTCGTCCTTATAGAAGCGCTTGATGATGAGCACGAGCTCTTTGACGTGCTGCGGGATCGACTTGATCCATGTGTTGTAGACCTCCGTGTATTCGCCCTTCGATGGGGTCAGGAGTTTGACCACGGAGCCGAGCGAGCGCTCTCTGCTCAGAAGTGGTCGTCCTTGAGCGGTATTCTTTTTCTCATCGAGGAAGCGTTGGCCGTATTCCTTGCCGATGATCTCTTCGGCTAGGTCGAAGTCTTTTTCAAAGTCGCTCACGAAGACGGGACCCGAGATGATGGCGTCGGTGATCGGTTTGGAGATTTCCGACTTGCCGCCGCCGGAGACGGTGCAGGGCTTGTGGCAGACGCGGCTCTCTGCGGTGTAGCCGACGAGGCGCCAGCGGCGGCCTTCGGCTGGCTTCATCATTTCAACTTTATACCCGGAGGGGAGCACGTAGGTGTTGTTGGGCAGGAGCTTGATCTCTTGCTCAGTGGCATCCTTCGACCAGCGGATGCGTTGTGTATTGAGTTCGATACGCGCATCCTGTGGCAGGTAGATGATGTTCTGAAATGCCTTATCGACGGCGTAGCCCTCGGGCTGAACGTCGATCCGGTCGATATAGCGAGCGACGACTCCGTCAAAGGTCTGGTCGACTTCCTGATAGTATTGGCTGAGTTGAAAGTCTTCGCCCAGGTCGTAACCGGTGAAGGCGAGCGTGCCGCCGGCGTGCTCTTCTTCGGCTAGGCCGTGAAGGTTCGCGGAGAAGCCGATCTGTGTTTTGACTTCCTTCTTGCAATAGCCGAAGTAATTATCCGCGATCGCGGTGATGACGACGCCACGTGCATCACGGCAAGTGATCTTGAAAGCACCGCCATCGTTGTAGAGTTCGTCTTCCTTCTCCCAGCACATGCCGTCGCGCTTTTGGCGTTCGGTGGCGTCTTTGATATTGGGTAGACCGAGTTCTACCTTGGTCGTGCCCATGAGGTGCGGTGCGAGGATCACGCAACCGCTGTGCCCGGTCCAGTGAGCGGGATCGAGAGCGGCATCGTTTTCCGCAATGAAGGGGTCGCCGCCGTTACCGAAGATCGATTCGACGAAGTCGAGGTTACTTACGAGGTTACCCGGAGCGAAGAAGCGTACTTCCAAGGTCTTTTCCTTGGTGAAGCCATCCACTTCAGGCACAACGACTGGGCGGAGCAAGAGCGAGACCCAGGCGCGGGCTTTCTCCGCCTGGTTGGCGAGGAAGGGCAGGGTGGTTAACGAATCGGGCGCGCAGCGCAGTGCTTTGGAGAAAAGTCGAGCCGCGGCCAGTTTTGGAACGGCTTTTTTATCATCGGGGATCGGAAGTCCTCCCTCGGTGACATGGAAAACACCCTTGGTCGTGCGACGGTCGCTCTTTGGATTATGGAGCACGCCTTGTTGGATACGGTAGGAGTCTATAATCTCGGAGGAAAAGTGGTCGCCTTTCGCCGGGAGTGAGAGGGTGCGAGCCACACCGTGACGGTCGAGATTCAAGGTGTTGTTAGGCAGGTGCGGCATTTCGCTCAGGTCGAGATCATTGAAATACTCGGCCAGGAACGACTGCACGCGCTGGTCGCAGGGAGGCAGGTGGTCCGCAAGCAAGCGGGACTTCTCTTGGTAGCTAGCGAGCAGCGATTTACTCAGACTAGTGAAATCGGAATCCTCGCCTGCGTCGAAGGTGGGCTGGCCGATGGAGGTCAGCTTTAGGTTTACATATTCGATGAGCGAAGGCTCATCGTGGGCGTAAGCCGCAGTTTTTGGATCGAGTCCGAGCTGTGTGGTGAAGTCCATTGTATTGGTTTATATTTCGGTTTCAGTTTAGTTGGAAAATGCAGTCTTTTTCTAGAGCAACAAGTAGGCCTCTTATTGGTGTATTTAAATATTTTTACGGATGGCAAGACGAACCGCTCTGAGTATCAGATCCTTTAATGATGACCTATTTTTTAATAAGTTAAGCTAATTGCAATGAAAATCGTAATAAGTTTTTTGAATGCTGACCGCATTCGTTTATTCAACTGTCAACTGCAGCATGGTCTGTTGTCTGGAGGCTGAATGCTTACGTTAAATGAACTTCTACGACTTATGCTCCCTCATCGTCCCCATATTTTATCCAATCCTTCTGCGAGTTTGCTGCTGATCGCTTGTTCGATCCCGATTGTCGGCTACGGGCAGTCTTATGTCGCGGCTGAGGATGAGGCTTATTATGAAGCTTATGCGGATGGTTGGCAGACGGGGGACTGGAGTGGGCGCGGTTTTAAAGACTGGCGCCTCTTCGCGCCCGAGTATGGGGCAGCCGGCGAGGAGCAATACGCCGGATTTTTCATCGCGGAGGCCGACACAGAGGCTGATTTATCTGGATCGGCTCGCGAAGGGCGCGCCTTTGGCATTTTCGCTAATGGCACCGGTTTCGAAGAGACGGCCGCCTTCCGCGCTTTCGAACGGCCGCTCGGCATAGGCGATGTTTTTTCACTTCGCTTCGAGTTCGACGGCTTCGGTACGAAGTTTGAGCGCGATGCAGATGGTATTTCTAGTGTGGGCATTGCACTGCGTAACACCGAAACCGCGCTCGATCTAAGCGAACTGAGTACGAGCCGCGCGCTCGTCCTCGCTGTGATCGAGGGCTTGAGCACCTACCAGATTTTGGATGCGGATGGTCGTTTCAATACGCGTGTGTTTATTGACGAGTCTGGAGTCGAAGTCGGTGTCACTGCAGGTGAAGCCGGGCGCTACGATCTGCAAATCACCACGCTGAGCGACAAGGTTCTGCACACTTTTCCGAATCGACGAATGAATCCACCCGATTCTGAAAAAGCCGATGCCCCCGACGCTGCATCGCTCAAAAGCTTTGCCCTTTTTAATCTGAACGGTGGCGCCAACAATGCCTACTTCGGAGCCTTTCAAATATCCCGTCAGGAAGGAAACCTCTAATGCCCCAAACACTATTCAATAAAGACTGCGGTCTTCTGATGCACCCTAGCTCCTTGCCGAACCATTTCGGGATCGGTGATTTTGGTCCGTCCACCATCCAATGGATCGAGACACTGGCGGCGCACGGTCAAAACACATGGCAAATCCTGCCACTCAACCCAGCTGGCTATGGCGATTCCCCGTATCAGGGCTTGTCCGCGTTCGCCGCTAATCCCGTCTTTATCAGCCCGGAGGACTTGCATGCACGTGGCTTGATCGAGGATCCAGAGCTGCTCGCGCTACAGATGCCACTCGAAGCGTGCGTCGATTATGCCAAAGTGTATTCCAATAAGATCGAACTATCGATACGTGCGGCACGGAGGTTTTTTGGGTTGGAGCCGTTGCACCCCTTGCGCATCCAGTATCTAGTCTTTCTCGAAGCCGAGAGTGACTGGCTCGAAAATTACGCACGCTTCAGTGCGCTTAAGGCCAAGTTCGGCGGCGTCGCTTGGACGGATTGGCCAGCGGAGTTTCGCGACCGTGAGGGGGCGGCACTTTCGCGCATCGCAGATGAGTTGAAAAGCGACATCGAGCGCGTCTGCTTTGAGCAGTTTATCCTCCGATTGCAATGGACTGCCGTGCAAGAGCGCGCCCGCGCGCTCGGTGTCCGCCTCGTCGGCGACCTACCCATCTTCGTCGCGCACGACAGCGCCGATGTCTGGTGCCAACGTGAACTTTTTCGTCTCAATGCAGACGGCAGCCCAAGCGTCGTCGCGGGTGTGCCGCCCGACTATTTCTGTTCGACTGGCCAGCTTTGGGGCAACCCGCTCTACGATTGGGACGCGCACCGAAGCGATCAATACGCATGGTGGCGCGCTCGCTTGCGCAAGATACTCACTTGGGTGGACGTCGTCCGCATCGATCACTTTCGCGGTTTCGACGCTTGCTGGGAGGTGCCGGGCGGTGCCGAAACGGCTGCCGGCGGCAAATGGATACCCGCGCCCGGGCACGAGGTCTTCGATGCCTTCGTCGAAGACCATAGCTTGCCGCTCCCGGTGATCGCTGAAGACCTCGGCGTGATCACGCCCGAAGTAGAAAAACTCCGCGACGATTATAACTTGCCCGGCATCCGTATCCAGCAGTTCGCTTTTGGCACTGATCCGATGAGCTATACCTTTCTCCCTGAGACCTACGTCTCAAACTGCGTGGCCTATAGCGGCACCCACGATAATGATACCGTGGTCGGCTGGTTTTCCAGCGAGGCAGGGGAGGGCAGCACGCGCAGCGCAGACGAGATCGCGGCCGAGCGAAAAATCGCCCTCGACTACTTCGGCACCGACGGTTCGGAGATTCACTGGGACTTTATCCGCAGCCTCTACCGCTCTGGCGCAGGTGCGGCCATTGTGCCGGTGCAAGATTTGCTTGGGCTAGGCTCCGAAGCGCGCATGAATACCCCTGGCAAGGCTTCTGGCAGTTGGGGGTGGCGACTCACCGATATCAAGTTGCTCGAAGCTGCCCTCCACGATTTACATACCCTTACACGCGAGACGGCTCGCGGACTCAATACCGCTGAAGTTTCTGCTCAGCTGCATTAAACAAATTACCTCAACGACGCATACACCATGAATAAACCCAAACTATCTTTCTGGCAAATTTGGAATATGAGCTTCGGCTTCTTCGGCATCCAATTCGGATTTGCCCTTCAGAACGCCAATGTCAGCCGTATCTTCGAGACACTCGGAGCCGATAAGCACGCCATTCCGCTCCTCTGGATCGCAGCACCTTTGACCGGTCTGATCGTTCAGCCCATCGTCGGCTATTTTAGCGACCGCACTTGGGGTCGGCTCGGTCGGCGGCGGCCTTACTTTCTGGGTGGCGCGGTCTGCGCCTCGTTGGCGCTGATTGGGATGCCGAATTCCGGTTACCTCTGGATTGCGGCAGGGATGCTCTGGATCATGGACGCTTCGATTAATGTTTCGATGGAGCCTTTTCGCGCCTTTGTGGGCGACATGCTGCCCTCCGAGCAGCGCACCAGGGGCTTTGCGATGCAGAGTTTCTTTATCGGGGGCGGCTCCGTCATCGCGTCGGCATTGCCCTACATGCTCACTAATTGGTTTGGCGTGTCCAACGTCGCAGCCGAGGGCGTGATTCCAGATTCGGTTAAATGGTCGTTCTATCTGGGCGCTGCCGTGTTCTTCCTCGCGGTGCTCTGGACGGTGATCAAAAGTAAGGAATATAGCCCCGAAGAGTTGGCGGCTCAAGAGGGCGCAAAGTCTGTCGAAGACGAGTCTTCAATACGTGCGCGGGTCGAGGGCGAAGCGGCTGCTTTAGACATTCGCCTAAAAAAGAAGGCACTCCACGGGCCGATCTTTCTTATCCTAGGTATAATACTTTCCGCCGCCGTTTACTTCGTCGGGTGGGAGCAAGAACTCTATATCGTGACTGGGGGCTTCTGCGCGCTGGGTCTGCTCCTATTATTGTCAGTGGTATTGCAGAAGAAGGGTGCCGACTCAAACGGCCTCGTCGTCGTGATGGACGACCTCTACGCCATGCCGAAAACGATGAAGCAACTTGCCGCAGTGCAGTTCTTCTCATGGTTTGCGCTCTTTTCCATGTGGATTTATTCGACCGCAGCCGTCACTAGCCACCTCTACGATATGCGACTCGATCTAGCCGAAGTGGCTACATTGGAGCAGACCGTAACTGCGATCGAGGCCAAAGGTATCGATCCGGAGTGGGAGTCCGCTTACAACGGAGTGATTCGAGACCTCGAAGACTACCGTGCCGAGATAGAACTAGGTGCTGAAGATGTCGTCGGCACCATGCGCACGGTCAACTTTTTCATCAGTTATGGTGAGCTCGGTGGCCTTTCAGAGCCGATTAAAGAGCGCCTCACGGTGATTCGTCAGGAGTACAATACGGGGGCGGACTGGGTCGGTATCGCCTTCGCCGTTTATAATGGCTTTGCCGCGCTCATCGCATTTGCGCTCCCTGTCTTTGCTCGGTGGACGAATCGCAAAATCACTCATGCGGTGGCGCTCCTCTGTGGCGCAGTTGGGCTGTGCTCCGTCTATTTTCTCCCCGGCCCGAACTGGATTCTGCTGTCGATGGTCGGCGTTGGTATCGCTTGGGCGAGTATTCTTTCGATGCCCTACGCAATTCTCTCAGGCGCACTGCCCGCCAAAAAGATGGGGCTCTACATGGGTATCTTTAATTTCTTTATCGTCTTACCCCAAATGCTTGCAGCCACTATTCTCGGCCTACTCGTGACCCATCTTTTTGGTGGGCAGACCGTCCTCGCGCTCGTTCTCGGCGGTGCGACCTGGGTCATCGCGGCGATTTTGACCATGTTTGTCGACGACGTGGATGACGATAAAGCCGTCCACCAAGATGCCATCACCGAAGAGTGTGTGCCTGCCGACCCAGCTACTTAGCCGAATGTAGTGTGCGAGCTAGACGGTCGTAGGGGCGCGATTTGCCCCAGTCCCTCGTCCCAGTCGAAGCTGGCTCCCGCCCGCATTCTACGAGCTTACGCGAGAAGGTTAGCATGATGGCGAGAGCCGTTGTGGGCGTCGGACTAGTCACGTGAACCAAGCGAGCAGCAAACACTGGCTCTCGCCAGCATTCTACGGCTTTACGCGAGAAGGTTAGCATGGCGGCCATTAACCCATCTTCCTAGATTAATATGCAATGGCATTGTCACAACTGAAGCCCCTGCGCTCTATCCCGCCTTCTGCGCTTCGTGGATCGCTACGATCGAGAAGGTCAGCCCCGTCGCTTCGACCGTTTCGTAGCCAGCTAGTTGGAGCTGCTCGGCGAGGGCTTGCTTGGTCGGGAAATTCTCAATCGTGCCTGCTAGATAATCGTAGGCGCTTTTATCGCCTGTCGCGAGCGAGGCCACCCAAGGCAAAATATATTTTAAATAAAGATAGTAGATCGGGCGAAACCAACGATCCGGCTGCGAGAACTCTAGCACAAAGAGGCGGCCGCCCGGGCGGAGCACGCGGAGGATTTCCTTCAAGCCGCGCTGGCGGTCTTCAAAGTTTCGCACGCCGAACGAGACTGTGACCGCATCGACAGAGGCGTCCTCCAGTGGGAGCTCCATGCAGTCGCCGAAACCAAAGCCGATATCGGCATAGTCCGGCTTGGCCGCTCGCTTGGCGCGGGCTTCGTCCAGCATCGGCTCGCAGAAGTCCAGCCCAGTCACCGGCACCTCTTTTCCCATGCGGTCGCGTAGCTTAAAGGCCACGTCGCCGCTGCCCGTAGCGAGGTCGGCTACGTCCTTCGGGTCGCACCGCTGCACCCTACGAGTGAGCACGCGCCTCCAATAAAAATCGATCCCCCCACTGAGGAGGTGATTGGCCACGTCGTAGCGCCCGGCGATCCCGGCGAACATTTGGCTGACTGCTTTTCCTTCTGGCATAGGTGCCGCGCTTTGCGCGGAGTGAAAGTGAAAGTGAAAGTGAAAGTGAAAGTGAAAGTGATTAGCTTGTTAGTGTAGCACGCTGAAGACAGTCAGTGCGTCGATCGGTCGAGTTCTCTTCGTCATTATGAAGACTCTTTAACGCTTTCGATGCTGCGCACAACCCATTTTGAAAGTTCCTTATCGGGATTCTCGATCGCGAGCTTGCCGAGTTTGAAGACGGTCTGCCCCGTGTTGCGGTTGATAATGGTCAGCCCATGCTCGAAGTCCTTAAACTTATCTTCGCAGAGCGACTGGATCGTTTGATCCTGCTCGTTCGCTTCTTCGATTAGCGCTTCGACTGCCAGTGGCTTGAATTCCAGGGTAAACCCGTGCCCCTTTTCAAAGGCCGTTGCGTAGCGCTTTATGTCGCTCTCCCACACTTCGTTTTGCAGGTGGGCGTTCTTCGCTTTGAGCGCTTTGAGGCAGCCGGCTGGGTCTTTGATCATCTCCGTCGTCACTTCAAAGTGCTTGATCGCGGTCGAGGGCAGTTCGAATTTATAGTCGCGGAAGAGGCGCTCCATCACCGTCATGATACCGCGCGCACCCGTGCCTTCTTTGCTGGCCGCTTCGGCGATCGCCATGATGGCCTCCGCCGTGATGCCGAAGTCGATCCCGTAGCCGCGGAAGTCGTCGCGGTATTGGTGGAGCACACTGCCCTCGGAGGTGGTCAGAATGTGTGCGAGGTCGTTGGCCGTCAGCGCGGAGCAGGCGCAGCGCACGGGCACCCGACCGATGAACTCTGGCTCGAAGCCGTATTTGATAAAGTCGCTCGTCTCGGCGTGTTGTAGATAGCTCGAAAGGTCTTCGTCTTTTTCGCTCACACTTGCTCCAAAGCCCATTTCGTTCTGCGAGAGTCGCTTCTTGATCGACTCGGCCAGCTTATCGAAGGCACCGCTCACGATGAAGAGGATGTTTTTCGTGTTGATCGATTTGCGCTGCGGTTTGCCGCCCCGCTGGATCTCCATTACAGCCTGCATCTGCGACATCATATCGGTCGGGCTGAAGAGGTTGACCTCGGTCTCCTCCATCAGCTTGAGCAAGTTGATCTGGACGCCGCGCCCCGACACGTCGCGCCCGCCTGCGCCCGCTTCGCTCGCGATCTTATCGATCTCATCGACGAAGATGATACCTTTTTCGGCGAGTTCGATGTCGCCGTCGGCCGCTTTGACTAAATCGCGCACCAAATCCTCCACATCTGAGCCGACATAGCCGGTTTCGGAAAATTTCGTCGCGTCGGCTTTGACGAAGGGCACCCCGATCAGGCGAGCCACATTTTTCATCAAGTAGGTCTTGCCCACGCCAGTAGGCCCCAGAAAAAGCAGATTCTGCTTACTATACTCGGTCGCCTCGGTTTTTTTGCCCGAGAGCGTCGACCGCACGTGGTTGTAGTGGTCGCAAATGGCGACGGAGAGCACCTTCTTGGCCTCGTCTTGCCGGATTACGAATCGATTCAAATAGTCGCGAATCTCCTTTGGTTTGAGGTGGAAATTGCGGATGTTATCCAGCGTCTCGGCGCTCTTATCGCCCTCTGACGGCGCTTCCGGTTCGGCATCCATCGGCTCGTCGGTAAAAGGATCGCCCTCCGAAAAGCCGTGCGCGGAAACTTTAACATTCGAATCCTTGAATAATTCTTTCAATTGCTTCTGTATTTCCTCAAAAGGATTGGGCGGTTCTTTATCACTCATATTTTTTCTAGTTTGACAGTGTTTTCGCGATCAGAAGTATCGCAGCAACAATAACTTTCGATTTTCAATTTACGCAAGCTAACCAAGTATACCTAGGATGTCCAATAACCTTACAAAACGCGATATCGTTTTAGATATCTACGACAAAACTGATTTTCCGCAAAAAGAAGTGCGTGAGACCGTGCAACTGACCCTCGACGCCATCGCCAAAGCTCTAAGCGAAGGGCGTAATGTCGAGCTTCGTAACTTCGGGGTCTTCGAAGTGCAAATCCGTAAGTCGCGCATCGGTCGCAATCCCAATAAGCCTGAGACCGATGTCGTCATTCCCAAGCGTGCCGTTATCAAGTTCAAGGCGGGCAAAGAATTGAAGGCACAGCTCAAAGACTTGGACGTCGATGCCCACGAAGGGGGCGCTTAAGCTCAGTCCGGATCAACCGGATTGTTCGCTCACCCTTGTATCATTGTAAGGGAGATTCGTTATGCAGTTTGAAACGCTACCCGGTTTCCGGGAATTCTATCCTGACGCGTGCGCTCGCCGTAATCATATCTTTGGGCGCTGGCGCCAAGTCGCGCGCGCTTTTAACTTTCTCGAATATGATGCCCCCGTCTTAGAGCCGTTAGAGCTTTATATCGAAAAGTCGGGCGAAGAAATCGTCGGGCAGCTTTTTAATTTCGAAGACCGCGGTGGTCGCGCCGTCGCCCTGCGCCCGGAAATGACGCCCTCGCTCGCTCGCCTCATCGGTGCCAAGGCCAACAGCCTCAAGCGCCCGGTTAAGTGGTTTAACATCGGCGAACACTACCGCTACGAGCGCCCGCAAAAAGGCCGCCTCCGTGCCTTTTATCAGTTCAACGTCGATATTTTCGGCGAGCCAGGCCCCACCGCCGACGCCGAACTCATCGCGCTGCTCTGCCAAGCTTTGCAAGCCTTTGGCCTGAGTAGTCGCGATTTCAAAGTTCGCCTCAGCGACCGCGATCTCTGGTTGCTCATGCTCGCCGCAGAAGGTCTCGACGAGGCGGGCAGTGCCACCGTGCTCGGTATCGTCGACAAGCTCGAACGTACCGACCGAGTGAAAACGATCGAAAAGCTCGCCGCTGTGCTCGGCGACGAGGCCGAGCATTTCCTCGTCCGCATCGAAGAGGCCATTGCTATTCGCGACTTCGATACGCTCCGCGCCTACATCGAAAACTTACCACTCGAAGGCGATCTTGCCGCCCAAGCCAAAGCCCGGATCGAAGATTGGTCGCAGCTCCTACGTAATCTCAACGCCTCCGGCGCCGGCGACTTTATTCAGATCGACCTCGGGATCGTTCGTGGGCTCGCCTACTACACCGGTTTCGTCTTCGAAGCTTTTGAAGCCAGCGGCGAAGGCCGCGCCTTGGCTGGGGGAGGGCGCTACGATGCGCTCGTCAAAAAACTCGGCGGACCCGATATGCCCGCCGTCGGTTTTGCGATGGGCGATGTCACGCTGGCAGATTTGCTCGAAAGTAAGTCGCTCATGCCTGAGTATATGCAGCGCCCCGAGTTTATCGCCATCATTGGTGGCGAAGACGAGCGTGACGCCGCTCTGGCCGATGCCGCACAGCTTCGCTCGCTTGGTTATCAAGTCGAATACCCGCTTAAAAACCAAGGTTTCGGCAAGCAGTTTAAGTCCGCCAACCAATCCGGTGCGCGCTTCGCCCTCATTTACGGCAGCGAAGAGCTAGAGCGCGGCGTCGTCAAAGTCCGCGACCTCGCCGCCGGCAACGAAATCGAAATCGCCCGCGATCAATTCCTCCAGCAAGTCCCCGCCCTCCTCGAAAGCGGCATTGAATCGTAGAAGCGACACTCTCGTCGCTTTATTGGCGCATCGAACTTCCTAGAGCTTGCCGCTCGGTTGAGCTCCAATAAAGGGGCAAGAGTGTCGCTTCTACAGTTGCAATAAATAGAAGTAGTCCTACTAATTCTATAATTAATTCAAATTAGGAAGTTAAATTATGGCCAAGCCCGCACCCGCATTCCATTATCAAAAGCAATTTCCGCTCGGAAAAGATAAAACGCAGTATCGTCTGCTCTCGAAGGACTTCGTCGAGACGGTCGATTTCGGCGGCGAGTCCATGCTCAAGGTCGATCCACAAGCACTGACCTATCTGGCAGAAACCGCGATGAAGGACATTTCCTTCAAGCTGCGCACAGAGCACATCGAGAAAGTGGCTGCCATTCTCGACGACCCCGAAGCCACGGAAAACGACCGCACCATCGCGCTCACCATGTTGCGTAACGCCGAAGTCTCCGCGCACGGCGTCCTCCCGTTCTGCCAAGATACTGGCACCGCCATTATTCTCGGCAAAAAAGGCCAGCGCGTCTGGACGGGTGGGGGCGACGAGGCTGCGCTCTCTCAAGGCATCTACAATACTTACACCAAGGAAAACCTCCGCTACTCGCAGATGGCGCCGCTCTCCATGTATGAGGAGAAGAACACCGGAAGTAACTTGCCCGCGCAGATCGATCTGCTCGCGACCGACGGTGAGAGTTATGACTTCCTCTTCGTCGCCAAGGGCGGCGGCTCTGCTAACAAGACTTTCTTCTATCAAGAAACCAAAGCCTTGCTCAACCCCGCCAACCTTGAAAAGTTTTGTATCGAAAAAATGGGTACGCTGGGCACTTCGGCCTGCCCACCCTATCACATCGCTTTCGTAATTGGCGGCACCTCGGCCGAGACCTGCTTAAAGACGGTTAAGCTCGCTTCGACTAAATACTACGATGAATTGCCGACCGAGGGTAATGAGCACGGTCAAGCCTTTCGTGACACCGAACTGGAAGCCAAACTCCTCGAATTCACCCGGCACATGGGCTATGGCGCGCAGTTCGGCGGTAAATACTTTGCCCTCGATGTTCGCGTCGTCCGCTTGCCGCGTCACGGCGCCTCTTGCCCTGTCGCGCTCGGCGTCTCTTGCTCGGCCGACCGTAACGCCAAGGCGCGCATCGACAAAGACGGCATCTGGCTAGAGCAGCTCGAAGAAGATCCCGGTCGTTTCATCCCGGCTGAAGGCACCATGGCCAAACCGAAAGATCCTGTCGCGATCGACCTGAATCGCCCGATGAAAGATATCCTCGCCGAGCTTAGCGAGTATCCCGTGGCCACACCACTCTCACTCAGTGGCACCATTGTGGTGGCGCGCGACATCGCTCACGCTAAAATCCAGGAGCGCCTCGATAAAGGGCAGGGCATGCCCGATTACCTCAAAAATCACCCCGTTTATTACGCGGGTCCAGCCAAGACACCCGCGGGCAAGCCCTCCGGTTCCTTCGGCCCCACCACGGCTGGGCGCATGGATAGCTACGTGCAACCCTTCCAGGCAGAAGGCGGCTCCATGATCATGCTGGCCAAGGGCAACCGCTCGCAGCCAGTCACCGATGCCTGCAAAGAGTTCGGCGGTTTCTATCTCGGCTCCATCGGCGGTCCCGCCGCCTTACTGGCCGAGCATAATATTAAAAAGGTCGAAGTGCTCGAATATCCCGAACTCGGGATGGAAGCCATCTGGAAGATCGAAGTCGAAGACTTTCCCGCTTACATCCTTGTTGACGACAAAGGTAACGACTTCTTCGCCGACGTCCGCACCGCCTGCTCGCAGTGTGCCCTACACGCCTACGAAAATGCCCGCGCGGAAATGACGAAGTAGTGTTTTAGCACACTACATTTCTTCCGTTTACTACATGGGCAGCTACAATCAGTCCGTCCCAGTTAGGTTATCGCGATTTGTGTAGCGGAAGCGGGAACCGCTTTCGATTGCGGTGCCACTAGGCGAGGCGGTTGAAATGGGTTCCCCATTTCGCTACCATTTTATTTGTAGCGGAAGCGGGAACCGCTTTCGACGCCCTCTTGACTTATATACACATAAACGTTGATATTTATGTGTATGAAGAGAACCAACATAGTCTTGGATGAATCGCTCGTCAGCGAAGGTTTGAACCTGACTGGGCTGCCCAGTCAAAAGGCTTTGATCGACTTTGCTTTGCGTGAATTGATCAAGCGTAAGCGCCGCAAGAACATGCTCAAGCACTTCGGTAAAGTGAAGTGGGAGGGCAAGCTCGATGAAATGCGAGCCGTGCGCTAGCGATGGTGCTTGTTAATCCTAAAAACGGCAGTTCAAGTAGGTTCAATTCTCTAAACCGTTAATGGACGTTAATTAACGTTAATCAAGTAGGCCGCCAAATTGGCGATAGAGTGAAAATAAAGCAGCTGGTTGCGGAGATTTATAAAGCCTTATTTCTCATTTAGTTCTGAGATCATATTAACGTGCATTAACGTTTATTAACGGTTCAACTCATCTTTTTAGGTTGATACCAGTGTGTGGGCGGATTTTTTGAACGGATTCGGCTCTGAGGAAGCTCTGGCCTTGAAGCAGTTGATCGAGGATTAAGTCGAAGTCTTTACGACAGGATTGATTTTACAGGAAGTCTTACAAGGGATTCGTGAGAAACGGAAACGCGTAGCAATTCGCGCTGACCTAGAGGAGTATGTATGTATCCTGCCGAGTGTGCAGACGCACATCGAAGCGGCAGAACTATTTGCTATCTGCCGGAAGAAAGGGACCACTGTGCGGAAAAGTATCGACTGCGTGATCGCTGCGCTGGCCATCGAATACGATCTGGAGGTGCTGCAAAAGGATCGCGACTTTCCTCTGCTTGCTAAGGTGGTGCCGTTAAAGCTGATGGATGTGGACTGAGGTCGCGTGCGACCTTGGTCGCGCCGAGCTACAGCTGGCGAGCGCGCTTTCGCGCTGAGACGAGAAGTCTAGTTGGGTCAATTGCTTCATTCACGTGGGATGCGTTCCGGGTACAATTATTTCAACGGGGTAGGAAGTGGTAGCGCGGCATGAGGCCATGCCGCGCTACCACTTCTATTTAAAGAGATTCATGCCCCACGCATTTATTTACACCCATGTATCCCTGCGCGTGCCTTCAGGATCGCGGCGCGACCAAGGTCGCACGCTACGGTGGAGGGTGCTATCTACCTAAAAAAGGAACATACCTGGAATATCCGATTATTTTGTGACTCTGATACTCGTCCTTAAACATTGTATTCTAGGCCTTATCGATTAGATTAACATACGCATGCGAGTTATCGCCCTCATATTCCTAAGTTTTTCGCTCGTTCTGCAGATGCAGGGTGGGGCGACGCTGTTTGGGCTGTGTGTGAGTCAGGTCGAAGCTTGCGAGACGACTGCGCCTGCGGCGACGACTGCGCCTGCGGCGGCGACTGCGCCTGCGGCGACGACTGCGCCTGCGGCGGCGACTGCGCCTGCGGCGACGACTGCGCCTGCGGCGTCTTGCGAATGCGAACATTCCAAGAACGTGCCTGGCTTGCCATTCTCTTCGGGGGGTTGTCCTTATGGTTGCTTGAACTGTAACTTAGAGGCGCATGTTGCGGGTATTGCTTTTACCGTGCCGCCAACTTTCCGGACGGTGGTATCTCATGCGGTCGCTCCGGTGATCGTGCGCATGCCAGTGGCTGAATGGTCGCCTGAGTCTGCGCCTTTGATTGCGAGTCTGGATGCGCCGCCGGAACCCAGCCCTTCGACGGCTTGGGGTGTTTGGCGCTTATGAGTAACGCACTTTAGAGCGCACTCGCACTGTGTGCGTCTCTTTTAATCTGCGTGGCGGGGGATAACTTTTACTTGTGAGAAGCCTCGGCTGACTCGTCTGCGCAGCATTCTTTATACAGTCGGGCTTCCATTTGCCTATTATGAAACAACTATTTTTATCTTTAATCGTGCTCTCTCTCTCTGCGCTGCCCGCACAGGCTCGCTCCACGGGGCCGGTGGCCACGCCTGATGTTCGCGATCAGGCGGCTCTCAGTATGATCGAAAATCACCCAAACTACCTCGCTGTCTACACCAAGGGGCTGGTTTGCAGTTCTTGTGGTATCGGTCTGCGTATCCATACGTCGAAGCTCGATGGTGTGGATAAGTCGGAGTTTACTAAAGGGGTCGATCTCGATCCCGAAAAACAACTCGTAGTCATCGCGTTCAAGTCGGACGCGGAAATTGATGTTGAGGGCGTGCGCGAAGCGATTTACAAGGCTGGCTACGATCCCGCTCACTACTACCTCTGGACAGAGGCGAATGGTATTTCGCAAACGGCTTACCCCGCTTCCGGAGAATGAGCCGCACCCGTTTTCGAGACTGCTACGGTGGTCTGGCGTTAGCATTGCTCGCGCTCAGTCCATTGTCTGCGGATCAACCGATCATGAATATGATGCCGCGCTGGGACGGGGGCTACGGCTTCCAAGTTCGCGCGGAGCATATCCACCGCTCGGATCTGAAACAGGGGAGTGATGTCGTCGCCCGTGGCTTCACTGAGGATGTGACTCAGTTCCACTTGGAGGGGGTCTACACTTGGGATCGCTCAATCCGTCTGACCGCGAAGCTGCCCTACGTGGCCGATGCGCGACGCGAGGTGCTTGGGGCAGGCGGACAGAAAATCGTGCAACGCGACGAGGGCATCGGCGACCTCACGCTGGCTCTACCGCTCAAGCACTACTTCAATCTCGATGCCCGTTCGGGCTCGTGGACGCTGGCGCCGCAACTGCGAATTCCCTTGGGCAAAGAGGACGATGAGTTCGAGGTCTGGGACGGTGTCTGGGGCGGCGGGCTTTCGCTCGGCTACGAGACGGAAACTTACGTCTTCTTTATCGCGACCAGTGCCAGTTTCTGGGTCTTCGAGCAACCAGAGCCTGCTGAGTGGAGCTACTCGCTCGATCTCGGTTGGAATGCTCGGGACAATATGCAAATCCTCTGGGAGAGCGATCTGAGCTGGGATGATGAAGGTAAGTTTTTCCTCTCGGCGGGGCCCGCGCTCTATTGGCGTTGGAATGACAACACGCATATCCGGATCGAGTGGAAGCACGACTTCGTCTCGCGGGTGACTTCGGATCGCTTTGATCACGGGAATGGCGACCGCTTCAGTGCGGGTGTCGGTTTCGTGTTTTAACCCTCGCGGCGCAGCAAAAAGGCGCCCGCACCATCATGGCCGGTCTCCCAAGGGAGGCTGGCCTGTGCTTTTTCTAGTGCAAATAATTTGCCTTGTTCGCTCTGCAAAAAGGCATCGACGACCAGCTGATTTTCGGCGGCTTCGATACTGCAAGTGCTGTAGACGATGCGGCCGCCAGGTTGGACGAATGCGGCGGCGGCTTTGAGCAATTTTAGCTGGAGCTTCGCGCATTGCTTAATGTCCTTCGGCTGCAAGCGCCATTTCACATCCGTTCGGCGTTGTATCACGCCGGTGTTCGAGCAAGGGGCATCTAGCATGATGGCCTCGTAGGCCGTCGGTAGATCTTGCGCCTCGAAGGTCGAAGCGTCGAGCACGAGCAGGTCGGATTCTACGATCGTGCATTGCAAGGCTTCCGAGCGGAGGGTGGATAGATTTTCTTCAAGCCTCGCGATTCGATTGCCTGGTAAGTCGACCGCCACGATCAGGCCACTGCCCTCCATCGCGTGCGCCATGTCGTAGGCTTTACCGCCAGGTGCCGCGCAGAGATCGAGCACGGACTCGCCGGCCATTGGCGCGAGTAGGGCAGGTGCGAGTCGAGTCGAGGGATCTTTTACGTAGGCGTTGCCCTTGTTTAGGAGAGGGTGGAGATCGTCCTTCCAAGAAACTCGGTTGGTGATTCGGTAAAACTGCGGCCAATCGGTGGGCTCCAAGCCCTCGGGGCGCGCGATTTCCGTGTCGTAGAGCTTCAGATAGGTCGCAGGGATGCCTTGATTCCATTCGAGCAGGCCTGTGCAGGCTTCGGGGAATTCCTTTTTCCAATGCGCGACGAGCCACTCGGGGTGGCTGTAGTAGGCGGCCGGTGCTTTCTCCGCCTCGATCTGGTTCAGCGCGGCAGGCAGCTTACGCAAAACCGCATTGAGAAAGCCTTGCTCAAAGCGGTTGACGAGCTTCTTGCTCCGTTCCACCGCGTGGTGGATGATTTTCGGGTGACGCTCGGCATCAGCATCCAGTATTTCATAGCCGGCAACCAACAAGATGGCTTCGACCCCCGGTTTAGCTTTTTTACGCAAAAGTTCCTTTAGCGCTGCTCGAGTGCGGTGACCGTGGCGAAGTGCCCCCAGAAAAAGTGATTGGCAGGCGGCGCGGCGGTCGCCTATAAAATTATCTGGAAGTTCTTCCAGCAGCTGATCGGCCTTTCGATCGCCTGTTAGGTAGGCTTCTGTCAAATGTACAGCAGCGTCCCAGCCCGTTACGGACTTTCCGGATAAGCTAAACTTAATACTTCTCATTCGTGCAGAAACTGTCCATAGTGGATCGTTTACGACTAAGACAAGCAATCATTATGAAAAAAGAGGCCATAGACGCTCTCATCGAAAAGAATCCGAAACTAGTTTCGCACCGCGCGAAGCTCGAAACCATGGTGCCTGGTAACTACTGCCTGCATCGCAGTTGGGGTTTCGGTAAAATCGTGAAATATAAAGCTGCGGAAGACCGTTTGATCATCGACTTTGAGGATGGTAAACAAGGCCACGCAATGGCACCTGCCTTTTGCGTGGATAAGCTGGATATTCTCATGCCAAACGATATTCTCGTTCGCTCTCGCACCGAAGCAGAGGTCATTGAAACAATGATCAAGAAGCAGCCTGGCGATTTGATCTGCGAGATCGTTTCCGCTAGCGAAAACCATGCTATGATGGCATCCGAGATCGAGCGCTTGCTCGCTCGTGTCATCGGGCCGATCAAATACAAGAAGTGGTGGACTGCCACTAAGAAGGTATTGGCCAAAGATCCGCGCATAGGTGTGCCGCTGAAGAAGACCGATCCCTACATTTATCGCGACGAGCCCGTCAAGCCAGAGGATGAAATCCTTGAGCAATTCCGTGGCACTAAGAACTCGAAGCAAAAAATCGAGCTCGGCGAAAAGCTCTACGCCCTCTCGGAAAACATTTCCGTTGTGCGCGAGGAGATGCCGCAAATTCTCGCCGAGTTGACCGACGCCATCGCTAATGCGAAGAGCCTAAGTCAAGCCAACCGTCTTCACGGTGTTTGGGTGCGTAACAATCTGGCGCGCGATCTCCACGAGGATGTCGAAGCCCTTGAGCCATCGTCCGCCTCGATTCTCGATGCGACCAATGACTACTCCGAACTCGCTTCTGAACTGCCTGCGCAATACTTCAAACGCTACCTTGACCTCATCAGCCGCACCTATCCGGACAAGTGGCAATCCATGGTCGAAGACCTCCTCCGCAACTCCAGTGGCAAGTTCACCAGCGAGTGTATCAATTTCATGCTAGAGCACGAGATGCAGGAACGCATCAGCTACTGCCTCGACCGCTGGCTCAAGGAGCAAACCATCAAGGGACCCCTTCTTTTCTGGGTGGTCAAAAACCGCGCTTCTAAGAAATACGGAGCTATCATCGATCCGCTCGTCAACCCGCGCCTCTTGGCTGCGATGTTCTACGCGATCGACTACGAAGCCCTGCAGAATGCGAGCACCCGCCGCATCCCGCTGGCCGACTTGCTCAGCGACGACATTACACTGATCCCCGATCTCCTGTCTCAGGCCAACGTCGAGACGGCCAATGATCTCGCGCAAACCCTCTTGCTCAACCAAGGCTTCGAGGATTTGACCAAAAAGTCGCTCCTCGCTCGCTTTATCAAACAGTTTCCAACTGTGCAGAGCCTCCTCGCAGGCCAAGCCGCCGAGACCTCCGAAGACGAAGCACTCATCGTTTCGCAAGAGAGCTTCAACGAGTCGAAGGCTGAATACGAAGAACTCGTCTCGGCTAAGATCCCGGAAAACAAGTTAGCCATCCAGGTCGCTCGCGATCATGGTGACTTGAAGGAAAATTCCGAGTATAAGATGGCTCGTCAGGATCAGGACATTCTCCTCTCTCGTAAGAACGAGCTTGAGGTCGATCTCTCCCGCGCTCGCGTGACTGACTTCACCGAAGCCAACACCGAAAACGTTGGCATCGGTAGCATCGTCGAGCTCAAGGAAGGCTCCACCGGCAAGAAACAACGCTACTCCATCCTCGGTGCGTGGGACAGTGATCCCGAAAACGATGTGCTCTCCTATAAGACTCCGCTCGCTCAAGCCCTTCTCGGCAAAGAGTCCGGTGCCACCGTCACCACCAAGATCGGCGGTAACGAAGAGAAATGGACGATCCTCAGTATCGCTCGTTGGCTAGATAGGAAGAAAAAAAAGTAGTCCGACTCACAATCAATCTAAACAAAAGGCGCTTCCAATTAGGAAGCGCCTTTTTTGTAGAAGCGACACTCCTGTCGCTTGATTGGCGCTCCGAAGCCGGTGCGACTCAGAGCTCGCCCAAGAGCTCGCATTAGACGTGAGACTTCCTTCGCTGCTGAGCGCAAGATATCCGACACTAGCCCTTAGGTTTTCGAGAGGCCAATTAAAGCGACAAGAGTGTCGCTTCTACGATGCCTAATTCTCGTCGTCACAGATCCCCAGCTTCTGGCGGATCTCGGGAAACTCGTTCAACTCCGCGAGGAACTCATCCACGTCGAAGTCCGCCACCATGAAGTCTTCATACTCAAAAGTCGGCGTTTTCGTCTGTCCGCTCAATGCGACCATCGCATCCATATCTTTCGGTTCTCGGTTCACATCGCGTATGTCGAGCTCGACGCCTTGGCCGTTGAAAAAAGAAAGCGCTTCACGGCACCAAGGGCAGCCGGATTTGATGTAGAGGATAGGTAGTGTGTGTTTGCTCATTTGATTGCTTATATCATAGGTGTCCGATGCCCTCTGACAACGTAAATACACCGTTTTGAAACTTTATCCTTAGCGTACTTGCACCTCGCCTCGAAGTCCTATATAAGCAGCGCTTCCCTTGATCAATGAGTTCCACCTATGCACACCTCGCCGATTCGATTGCCGTCAAAGGCGCGCGCGAGCATAACCTTAAAAACATAAGCGTCGATATCCCGCGTAACCAACTCGTGGTCATCACTGGTGTCAGTGGTTCGGGCAAATCATCGCTCGCTTTTGATACCATTTACGCCGAAGGCTACCGTAAATACATCGACAGCCTCTCGACCAAGGCGCGCATGGTGCTGGAGCAAATCCCGCGCCCCGATGTGGATTACATTCAAGGGCTCTCGCCCGTCATCGCGCTAGAGCAACGCACCGGTGGCGGCGGCAATCCGCGCAGCACCGTCGCCACCGTGACCGAGATTGCCGATTTTGCCCGCGTCCTCTGGGCGGTCTGTGGCACCCCGTATTGCCCGAAAGATGGCGGGATCATCGAGCGCCGTTCGATGGACGACTGTCTTACCCGCATTTTTGTCGAACCAGAGGGCAGCCGTCTCATGATCCTAGCGCCCTGGATGACGGCCAAGCCGGCCATCCTTCGTGAAGAGTTACCACGCTTGCAGCAACGCGGCTTTCAGCGCGTCCGCCTCAACGGCGAAATCCGCCGTCTCGACGAGCCCGACCTCATCGATTCCAAAGCGCCCTCCATCACAGTCGAGATCGTGGTTGATCGCGTCGTGCTCAAGGCTGATCAACGCAGCCGCCTCGCTGACTCGCTCGATCTCGCCTTCAGCGAAGGCGACGACCGTGCCATCATTTTAATTGAAGAGGGCAAAGATTGGCGTGAGCTACCCCTGAGTAACCGACTCGCCTGCGTGAATTGCGGCGACGTTTACGAACGTATCTCACCTCGACATTTCTCTTGGAATCACGCCGAGGGCGCTTGCCCCGAATGCGGCGGCCTCGGCGAGACCTTGCAGTTTCAGCCCGAGCTCATCGTGCCCGATCCGAGCATCGCAGTGAAGAAGGGCGCGATCAAGCCCTGGCGCCTCGGCTCAAAGCAGATGATCATTCGGCATAACGCCATTCTTAAGCAACTTGCCGAGCAATTACCCTTCGATCCGACCGTGCCTTGGGAAGAACTCGATGCGCACATTCGCGAGCAAATCCTCCACGGCACCGGCGAGCGACTCTTTATTTTTAAACTCAAAGGCGGTAACACCAAGCCCGAGTCGATGCCCTTTGCAGGCGTTTTAGCCGATCTCGAAAACATCCGCCGCGACACTACCAGCGACGGACTTCGTGCCCGACTCATGGCCTACCAGACAGGCAGCTGCTGCGAGGCCTGCGACGGTCGCCGCTTGCGCAAAGCTAGTCTCAGTGTGCTGATCGAAGGCCGCTCGATCACAGAGCTACTAGCCATGTCTTTACAAGAGGCGCAGGCCTTTGTCGATGCGCTCCAAAGCAATCCCGAATACGCTACCGTCAGCGATGCCGTGCGCGGACTCGGCTCGCGGCTCTCTTTTCTCAACGAGGTCGGTCTCAGCTACCTCACGCTCAATCGCGCCTACGCCACTCTGAGCGGAGGCGAAGCCCAACGCGTCCGCCTCGCCACCCAGCTTGGCATGTCCCTTGTCGGCGTGGTCTATCTCTTGGATGAGCCTAGTATCGGCCTGCACCCCTTGGATAACCGTCGCCTTATCCAAACACTGATCAGCCTGCGTGAGCGGGGTAACTCCGTCGTCGTGGTTGAGCACGATGGAGAGACTATGCTGGCCGCCGATCATTTGATCGAGTTAGGCCCCGGCGCCGGGATCGAAGGCGGCGAACTGATCTATCAAGGCAGCCCCAAGGGTTCGTTCAAAGACAAGCACAGCCGCTCCGGGATGTTTCTCAGTGGTGCCGCCCGCGTCGAAAAAGACGCTAAGACCCTCCGCCCAAAGATCGATTGGCTCACAATTGAAGGCGCATCTGAAAACAACCTTAAGGACGTCGATGCGAAGTTTCCCGTCGGGCTGCTCACCGTGGTCTGCGGTATTTCCGGCTCGGGCAAAAGTACCCTCGTCAACGACATCCTGGCCAAAGCTGCCGCCTTTAAGCTCAACCGAGCCAAGACGATTCCCGGGAAGCACAAAAAAATCAGCGGCCTTGATAACTTCCTCTCAGTCATCCAGGTCGATCAGTCGCCGATTGGCCGTAGCCCACGTTCCAACCCTGCGACCTTCACCAAGCTCTTCGATCAGCTCCGCGATTTGTTTGCCAAATGCTCGCTCGCCAAGATCCGTGGCTACAAGCGCAACCGCTTTTCCTTCAACGTCAGCGGGGGTCGTTGCGAACGCTGCAAAGGCGACGGCGTGATCAAACTCGATATGCAGTTCATGGCCGATGTCTACAGCGAGTGCCCTAGCTGTAACGGCCGTCGTTATAACCGCGAAACCCTCGATGTGCGCTTCAAGGGTTTCAGTATTGCCGACGTTTTGGCGATGAGCGTTGATGAAGCGCTCAAGGTCTTTGGCAAGCAGCCGCGCATCGCTGAGAAGTTGAACACCCTCGCCGATGTCGGACTCGGCTACATCAAGCTCGGTCAACAGGCGACCACACTCTCCGGCGGCGAAGCCCAACGGATCAAACTTTCCTTAGAGTTAAGCAAGCGCCAACAAGGCCAGACCCTCTACATTCTCGACGAGCCAACGACCGGTCTTCACTGGCTCGATGTCCAGCGCTTGATGGATCTCCTCTTCAAGCTCCGCGACGCGGGCAACACTATCCTGATCATCGAGCACGATCTCGATGTCATCCGTATGGCTGATTGGATCGTCGAGCTAGGTCCCGAAGGCGGCCAAGCCGGCGGCGAAATCGTCTTCCAAGGCGAAGCCAGAGAGTTCTGCGAGGGCGATGCAACGCCGACGCAGAGCGTATTTCGGTAGTGCGCGCGCTTGCGCGTCGCCTGCGTCAGTTTGGCGAGTCAGTCTTGTCTGGTCGATTCTTCCGACAGCTCGATGGGCTTCTCTTCCAAACGCTTAACTCCCGATCTAGTATATAACGCCATATATCTAAGATTTTTTAGGCCTTCTTCGGTGTAGGCTTCCTTTGCTCGGGTTAGTCGCAGAATCGGGTTCTTGAATACGAATACCAATTGGTCATCGGTGTAATTCGTCGGCTTAAAATAAAGAACAGGCGTCTCTCTTTTGTTCAGTGGATCGTAGGTGCTGAATATGGATAAATCACCTCCTGATTTTATAGCCAAGTCCTTTAAGTCTTCGAGCGACTGCAATGGTCTCACTCTGGCTCCGCTGGTTGTGTAGGTCGCATAGAGGACACTGAGACTACGTAATTTGGAATGCGCGACAATCTGGTAGTTCGGTGGATGCGAAGCTCCACCGACTGATGGTATCAAAATGTAAGTGATAATCACAAGGCAGGCAGCGATTATAAAATATCGAGTCAAATCTCTCTTCTTGATTGTCATGATTGATCCTCACAAATCCAACAAATGCAGCCCGAAGGCGATCCACAGCGGGATCGTTGCAAAGCTTACAATCGTCGTCGTCAGCACAACCTTGAGCGCGATCTCCGGAGAACCATCAAATTGCCGTGCGAGAACTATGGGGAACACACCGCACGGCATCGCCGCTTGCACCACCATCACGGCTTTTAGCTCAGTGGGGAACGGGAAGAGGAAGGCGAAGAAAATTAAAATGACCGGGAAAATGCCGAGCCGAATGATTGTGGCGTAGATCGGGATTTGTATCCGCTCGAAGAGTCGCACCCCTTTGGCTAAGTCGGCAAAGGTTGCACCGATGACGAGCAAACCGAGCGGAATCGCGCACTTCCCCAGAAGGTCGATCGATGCAAAAGCGAAGTTCGGCATGTGTTGATCCACGCGTAACCAATTCAATGGGACGGCCACTAGAATCGTGATCACGGGGGCACTTAACAGACGTCGCCACATCGGCTTGGGGTCATTCGCTGATAGAATAAAACCGACCCCGAGCGACCACATCGCTATTTCAACGCCGAGGTTATAGACGAGTAGCACCCCGGTGGTTTCACGATCAAAGAGGAGCGCGATGATCGGAATCGGGAAATATCCGTAGTTATATATACCCGTGCTGAAGGCGAAGGTGCGGCATTCACGTTGGTCGCCGAGCTTAAGTTTTCGCGCAAACCACATGATGCCGCCGAAGGCAGCGACCACACTCGTGAGTCCGATCAGAGGCGGTAGCACGATATTCGCGGGATCGCGCAGTGCTTCATTTCCGAGGACGAGTGAAAGGATGAACGCGGGGTAAAGGAGGTTGACCACTACGTTCATCAGGCTGCGGTCGGCATCTGCGTTCAGCCAGCCCACCCGCCGCGCGACAAACCCCGCGAGGATGATAAAAAAGATCGGCATCATTGCCGTGAAGATAAGTCCAGAGTCGTACATTAGGTCTGAGGGGAGACTTAATAAATCTCTACGATTGAGTCGCCTGCCTTTAGTTTACGTAGTCCGAGCGCTCGCATCGAATGAGCCTTATACTCAATTTTTTCATTTATCCAAGCGGCAAGCCCCGGAGAAATCTGAGTATCCAACCAGATTTTCATACCGCGATCATGCTATGATCCATGCGGTTGCGGGCATACAAAACCGCTGCTTTGATGTCTTCAAGCTCTTCGACCACTTCAGGGAAAGACAAGCCATTTGCCAGAAGATCGAGGACGTCCACGACTCGAATACGCATGCCTCGGATGCATGGATGCCCCCCGCACTTGCCGTTCTCAATCGTGATTCTGTCCAGAAGATGATTCATGTTGCGTACTTTACGGAAATCCTTCGACCTTTCAAACCATTAATACTCAACTGAGAATGCGCTTTAACGCACTTTCAGAGACCCGCTCGTAGCCGCGGTAGGCGTGTTCGGCGGAGGCGAGCGCTTGATCGAAGTTGTCGTGCGCTTCGCTCGTTTTAAATTCAAACCCGAGCAGGGCACGGCCGACGCGCTCGCCGGAATAGACGTAGTTAAAGTAGCAGAGATTCGAGTGCGGACTGACCGCGCGCAAAAATTCAGCGAGTGCGCCTGCGCGTTCGTGAAATTCCAGTTTAATGAAGATCGGGTAACGAAGGAGTTTTGACTGATAGTGAATCAAGCGGAAGGCCACGTCGGTTTCGGAGGTGACTTCGTTGTAGGCATAGTCGCCGTCGTCGAGCGCTTGCGTCAGAATCGCAAACTGCATCGGCGAGAGGTCAAAGCCGATCACGGGACCCGCCATCGCGGCATCTGTTTTGCCGTATTGGAAATCTGCAATGCTCACTGTGTCGGGCAGGGCTTCGAGTAGACCATACATCGCGCCCGCTTTCTCCGGGATCTGGATTTTGAGGAAGCGTCGCCGTGCCGCACCCACCGCCGAGCGGCGGGCAATCGTGGCGAGCTGCTCGAAGTCCATATTCGCGCCGCAAAGGATACTGAGTACCCGCTTACCCGCGAGCGCCTCGCGCTGTTTGAGAATCGCGGCCACACCCATCGCGCCACTTGGCTCGGGAATGCAGCGCAACTGTTCCCACAGAAACTGGATGGCAGCGGAGACTTCGTCGTTCGTCACGGTCTTCCATTCATCGACGAGGTCGGCGCAGATTTGGTGGGTCAACGTGCCGACCTTGCGCACTGCGGTGCCATCGCAAAAGACATCGACTTTTTCCAGCGCGATAGGATGGCCGGCTTTGACTGCCGCTGCCATCGAGGCCTGATCCACCCCTTCGACCCCTACGATGTGGATGTCGGGGAAGTTGATTTTTAGCCAAGTCGCCGTGGCCGCCGCCATGCCGCCGCCGCCCACTTGGAGGTAGACCACATCGAAGGGTCCCTTGCCTGACATCACGATCTCGTCGGCCAGCGTGCCTTGCCCTGCCATTACCGCAAGGTCGTCATAGGCGTGGATGTAGGTCAGCTCGTCATTCGCTGCGCATTCGTGTGCCGCCGTGCTGGCGCTGTCGTAGCTGTCCCCGTGCAGTCGTATTTCGACACAGTCACCGCCGTGTCGTTGCACCGCGACTTGCTTCATGCGCGGCGTCGAAAGCGGCATGTAGATGATCGCGTGGGTGCCGAGCTTTCGCGCGGCCAGCGCCACACCTTGCGCGTGATTACCCGCCGAGGCGGTGACGACGCCTCCGGCCAGTTCGTCCGCATTGAGTTGTGCCATGCGGTTATAGGCGCCGCGCCATTTGTAGGCATGGATAGCGGAGAGATCTTCGCGTTTTACGAAAATTTCCAGATCGGGGTCTTTCAAAATAATTGAATGCAGCGGCGTTGCCTCGCCGATCTCGTAGATCCGGCGACGAGCCAATAGAATCTCCTGCCGGAGACTACGCTGTAGTGATTCGCTGTCCATCGGGTGATTGCAGAGTGTTTTCGGGCGATGCTCAACTGCGAAACGTTGGAGTCCCGCCTTTAGGCGGCCACATATCCCTAGCTAATCCAACGCGGCCGGCCTAAAGGCGAGACTCCAACAATGAAGCGTTGAATGTTCCTCTCATCATTATAGAAATGCAGATTTAGCAAAATGACTCACCCACCCACCAACCTCCCCATCTACGATGTCGCCGATGCCTTGCTCGAAGGCATCGCGTCGACGGGGCGAGTAGTGCTTTCAGCGCCCACCGGTTCGGGTAAGTCGACGCAGGTGCCGCAGATACTCCTAGATCGTTCGGGGATCGAGGGGGAGATTGTCGTGCTCCAACCGCGTCGTCTGGCGGCGCGGCTCTTGGCTAAACGCGTCGCCTCCGAGCGTGGTGTCAAACTAGGCGACGAGGTCGGCTATCAGATTCGTTTTGAAAACGTGGTCAGCGCGAAGACACGTATCCGTTTTGTGACCGAGGCGATCCTACTGCGGCAGATTTTGCAGAACCCAAGACTCAAAGGAGTCGGTGCGGTTATTTTCGATGAGTTTCATGAGCGCCACCTAACCAGTGATCTGAGTTTGGCTTGCGCCCTGCAAAGCGTTGCGGATCAGCGACCGGATTTAAAGTTAATCGTGATGTCGGCCACGCTCGATATCGATACTCTGGAAAAATTCCTTGCGCCCTGTGCACGCGTGGAAGCTTCAGGGCGAATGTATCCCGTCGAGGTCAGCTATACCGGTGCCGCTCTAGGCCGGCAAGCCGTGCCAGTCTGGGAGCGTGCGGCGGGGGCCTTTAAGAAGTCTATCGCGGGCAAAGTCAGCGGGGACGTGCTCGTTTTCATGCCCGGTGCTTTTGAGATTCGTAAAACAATGGAAGCGATCGAGGCGCTGCCAGAGTCACGCGGCTATGTGATCCTACCGCTGCACGGAGAGCTGTCGCCTGACGCGCAGGATCGTGCCGTGTCGAGTGGCGACCGGGCGAAGGTGATCGTTTCGACCAATGTGGCGGAAACTTCCATCACGATAGAGGGCGTGCGTGCCGTGATCGACGGCGGTCTCGCACGGATCGCGCGCTACGACGCACGGCGTGGTATTAATTCTATCTTAGTCGAGCCGATCAGTCGTGCCTCTGCGGAGCAACGCGCGGGGCGAGCAGGGCGGACCGGCCCCGGCGTCTGTTTGCGTCTCTGGAGCGAGGCAGAGCAAGTCGCGCGCGCCGAGCGCGACGAGGCCGAGGTCAAGCGCGTCGACCTTTCTGAAACCGTCCTCATGCTCGCGGCTGCGGGGATCGATAGTCTTGATGCGTCCACCCCTGCTCAGATCCATACTTCGCCTTCGGTTGCGCAGGACGAGTCAGGTAGCCTCCATTCTCAATACGGGGGATCAACAGAGTCAGGTAGCCTCCGAACTCATTTCGGGGGGCGTCTTGCGTGGTTTGAAGCACCTACGGCGGAGACACTCGAGCGCGCCTACATGTTGCTGCATGATCTCGGTGCATTGGATGCGCAGAATGCCATTACAGAACTAGGGCGCAAGATGTCCGGCTTCCCGCTGCATCCACGCTATGCGCGGCTTCTTATCGAAGCGGATCGTCTCGGTGTGCTACCGGATGCCGCTTTGATTGCTGCGCTCAGCCAGGGCAGACCCTTTTATCGTTCGGCGCGTGAAGATCGTATCCGCCGCGAACAAATTCGGCAAATCGAAGATCATGCCGATGCGCGCTCCGACTATTTTGTTCATCTCCAAGCATGGGAAGTGGCGCGAGACGCCAAATTTAATCCCAATGCCTGCGGGGCGCTTGGTATACATGGCGGCGCGGCGCGCCAAGCGGGCGCAGTGGCGCAGCAGATCTTAAAACTCTCAGAGAAGGCTGGTCTCGATACACGCACGGGAGCCTTGACTGATTTTGAAGAGCGCATTTGCAAATGCTTACTTGTCGCCTTTTCCGATCATCTCGCGTTGCGCAATGATCGCGGCACTCGCCGCTGTCGCATGGTGCACGGGCGCTCGGGGGAGCTGCGCCGCGAGAGTGTGGTCGAGGGCGAACTCTTTGTCGCTGCCGAGATCGAAGAACGAGAGTTGCGCGGCGATGTATCGGTCTTGCTCGGGCTAGCGACTGCGGTCGATCCCGTATGGCTCGAAGAATTCTTTGCAGGTGATTTTGCCGAAGGCACTGCCACGACCTACGATGAGTCTGCGCGGCGTGTCGTCTGCCGCACTGAGCGACGCTTTCGAGATTTGGTGCTAAAATCGAAAGATCAAGGCGAGCCGGATTACGATCAAGCCGCTGCGCTGCTGGCAGCCGAGGTCGTGGCTGGAAACTTGAATCTCAAGAATTGGGATGCCGTCGTGGAAAACTGGATACAGCGGGTCAACTTCGTAGCGCGGCATTGCCCCGAAACTGAGATCGCCCCGATTGACGACGAAGCACGCCAACTATTGGTCGAACAAATCTGCCATGGAGCACTCGGCTATAAAGAGATCAAAGACCGTCCCGTGCTGAGCGCTGTCAAAGAATGGATCAGCCCCGAGCAGATCTACTACATCGACACCTATGCCCCCGCTGAGATGAACTTGCCACGAAAGAACCGCCCCGCGCGCATCCGCTACGAAGCTGATGGTAGAGCGATCATTGCCTCCAAGCTGCAAGATTTCTACGATGTACCTGGCAGCACGCTCCGCGTGGCTAACGGACAAATGCCGTTGCTCGTCGAACTGCTAGCGCCCAATCAAAGACCCGCCCACCTGACCGACGATCTAGACGGCTTCTGGGACGGTGCTTACGCCCATGTGCGCAAAGAGTTAGCCGGGCGTTACCCGAATCACGAGTGGCGGTAGAGAACTCGTTTCCAATTATTAATACCTATTAATAAAGCGCTTTGCTTGATGAAGAGGCTCAAGTGGTGAAGTAGAGAGTTTTGAGGGAATAAAGCTCCCTTCCGATAGACCAAAAGGGACACGTAGATAAAAGGGACACGTAGATAAAAGGGACAGGTTAATAATAATTGACGAGGAAGATTTTGAGATTAGATTATGTAGTAATGCGGACTAGACGGACAAAGGTGAGTGGATGTGATGCGGTATATCACTGTGTAACGCGCACTGTGAATGGTGAGTTGCTTTTTGAGGATCGAGAGAAGGAGATGCTTCGTAGGATGATCCATCAAGTGGCTATATTCTCTGGAGTAGAGGTTTTAACACACTGCATAATGTCGAATCACTTTCATGTGCTGGTTCGAGTGCCGGATACCTGTGAAATCTCGGATCAGGAGCTGATGCGTCGCTATAAGGTGCTCTATCCTAAGCCCACAAAATACCAAGAAGCTTCGGCTGAGCTCATATTTAAAGAACTGCAAAAGGGTGGAGAGGCGGCGGAGGCGATTCGCCAAAAGTTACTGGCTCGTATGGGAGATATCTCTGAGTTTATGAAGGCTGTTAAACAACGTTTCTCTGTGTGGTATAATCGCTCGCATCAGCGTTACGGGACACTTTGGGCCGAACGGTTTAAATCTGTGCTGGTAGAGGGGAGGGGGAATGCTTTGCAAACCATGGCTGCCTACATTGACTTGAATCCAGTGCGGGCAGGCCTAGTCGAGGACCCCAAAGACTATCGTTTCTGTGGATATGCAGAAGCGGTTGCGGGCGAGCGTCATGCACTTTCTGGCTTGAAGCGTATTTGGTCGGATTATGATTCGAATCCACTGCGGGCACATCGTTTATTACTTTTCGGTAAGGGGAGCGCGACTGGTTCGGGTGCTTTAATTGATCGCAAGCAAGCTCTTGAGGTCTTGGAGCAGCAAGACGGCATTTTGCCAATAGCTGCTATACTACGTTGTCGTGTCCGTTACTTTACGGACGGTGCCGTGCTGGGTTCGGCTGAATTTGTGAGAGGTTTCACGGGGGCTTGGCAGCTGGAACGAAAACGACAATACCCTCCTAAAGTGAATGCATTGAAGGGCGCTGATTGGGGCGACCTTGCAGTGATTCAAGGATTGCGAAAGCAGATCTTTGGGTGATCGCTTGATCAAGGCGGTTCTTATTTTTGCCGCTGCTGCCTAGTCAACGGCGGTAGATTCTCAAAAGGCAAACCCGGCCGCTCTTTGGCTAAAGACTCCGCGCACGCGGCCTGAAGTTCTCGCCAGCGATCCCAATCGTAATCGGGGGCATGGGCGACGTGGAGTCGCAAGCTGCGCCATTCGATGCGGGCTCGTTCGATGTCGCCGTGGCTGAGTTCGTTGTCGAGGTAGGCGTCGGCACGGCTGCTTTTGTGTTCGATGTTATAAAGGATTTCGCTGGCGCCTTCGCCGTAGTCTTCGGGCAGGCCGCGACGTAAATAGCCGGGGATACTGCGGAGGCCGTAGGCTTCTTGGCAGAACGCCGTGAGGGGGCGACCGGCCAAGGCGAGGGCGTTGAAGCGGTGGCCCGCTCGGAGGTTAGCGAGGTCGTAGAGGATTTCTTCGATCGGATAATGATCGGCTTCGAGCGCAGCGACTACGGCGAGGCCTTCGCCGTGATTGAAGAAGGAAAAGAGGATGCCGCGCCGTGTGGGTTGAGCGTGTTCGTTGATCAGGCCAAGGGCATGCCATTGCTCGGCCACGGTGCGCGGTTGGGCGAGGCCTTTTCGTTTGCTGTTTGTTTTGGGCAGGCTGCCGCTGATCTCGCGTTGGCGTTCGGTCGGGTTGAGTAGGCCTCTGCCGCTTAAATCTTTGAGGGCGTAAATCTCGCCTTCTCGATAATCGAGTTGGGCGTAAAGTGTGCCGTTGCGTTCGCGGACGGTGACCGCTTGGCCACCGCGTGTGAGTAGGGGAAGCTTGTGGACGATGTGTCGTTCGATGGTTTCGAGTGCCCAGAACTTGGCTACGTTGGGTGTTTTGCCTTCGTCGCGCTCTTGTTCACGCAGTGCTTTGAGTAGCCACCTAGTGAGAGTGAGCCGGCTGTCATCGGTCGTCTTTGGGAAAGTAGCGAGGGGCACTTCTAGGCCGTAGCGGCGCTCTTTGCCCGTGCCGAATTTACAGATGGTGCCGATGCGTAGGCTGGCTACGATTTTTGGGCTGCTCAGGCCAGGCCGCCAAGTGTCTTTGTCTAGATAGCAAGTGTCCTTGAGTTTAAAGATAACGGGCGCGCGTTTGCGCTCCCAGATGCCTTCGCTGTTTCGGAACTCGGTCACGATTCCCCCTGCGATGGCTTGTTCGGTAGAGGTCGAGGTGACGGTGCTGCTGATGCCTTTGCGCTGGTGGAGGAAATCGTCTAGACCGAGGCGGATGGGCTCGCGGGCGAAGAGTCGGGCGGTCAATTCGCGGGTGGCGTCGAGCGGTTCTTTGCCTTCTTCGATCGCACGCTGAATCACGGTGATCAGGGAAGGCCAATCGACGTTGCCCTCACGTTGGAGGCGCAGTGGCCTAGCCTCTGTCAGGCGAGGCGCATTACCTGTGAAGAGGACGGAGCCACGTTCGTCGAGCCCTCGGCGTCCGGCGCGGCCAAACATTTGCAAGAGTTCGTCGGGGCGGAGGTGGCGGTGGGCTTCGGCCACGCGGTATTCGCGGTCGAGCACGAGTACGGAGCGCATGGCGAAGTTGATTCCTGAGGCGAGTCCGGTGGTGGCGACGATGACTTTGAGCTGGTTGGCCTTGGCCAGTGGCTCGACCAGTGCGGCGCGTTGGGCGTAGCTCATGCCGCTGTGGTGAAAAGCGATACGTTGCTTGAGGCATCGAGCTAGTTCGCTGCCCGCGATGGCTTTTTGCTCGGCTGTGAGCACGATGGTGTCCGGCTCTGGTAGGGCGGCGGCGAGGGTGCGAGCGAGGGTTTCGGCTGCTTTGCGGCGGGGAGCGAAAATAAGGATGGGGCCGAGCCCGGCGTTGAGCGCTCGGGCGACGTAGCGGGGCCAGCGTCCGTGGATACTTTTTGAGATGTAATCGGGAAGGGCGTCGAGGTGGATCTCATCGAGCGGGACGGGGCGCGCGGGGTGGCGCACGGTGGCGACGGTGCGCCCGCATCGCTGCAGCCATGCTTCGACTTCGCGCGGGTTGGCCACACTGCCACTGAGCAGGAGGAGCTGCGTGTTGGAGGGTGCCATCGCGAGTGCCAGTTCGTAATTCACGCCGCGTGCGGGGTCGCCCACCATTTGATATTCGTCGATCACGAGGAGGCGGGGGCCACGTCCAGTCATGAGGGCTCGTTTTTGGGTTTCAAGAGTGGCGACGACGATGGGCGCATCGCTTTGATAGCTGATGTCACCCGTCTCGATGCCGACGCGCCAGCCCTTGGCTTGCCACTCGCGCAGCTTGTCGTTGGCGAGGGCGCGGGTGGGCACAGTGAAGACCGCTTTGCCAGGGAAAGCACGCTCGACCAGATGCTCGAAGATGAAAGTTTTACCTGCACCCGTTGGCGCATCGACGATGACGTCGTGCTCCGCGCGCAAGAGGTTGACCGCCTTCTGCTGCCAGAGATCCGGCACGGTCAAAGCTGTTTCGAGTGCATCCATGCGCGCAGGTTCAGCGGAAAGGTCGATGCTGTAAAGTGCGAGGCACTGTTTTCTTTATCCTACTCTTAATCGATCCGTGGGTATTAGGATTAAGGGTAAGATGATGATTAAGACTAGAGCATTATACGCTCAGTTCTTCCTTCAGTTTCTCTGCGAGGTAGATTTTCACGAGTGACTGATAGGGCACGTCTTTCTTATTCGCGATGACTTTGAGTTGCTCGATCATAGCTTCAGGTAGGCGAATCGAGATGGACCTCAAGCTGGGCTTTAAGTTTGGAAAAGAGACTCGTTGGCCTCCGCTCCAGTCGATGAAATCGGTCGAATCATTCTCTGCCCAAAATCTTTGCTCGGCGGCTTCACTTTTGAATTCAGGGACTTGTTTAAGTATTTTGCTCATAGATTTTCCTTTCTTTGCGGCTCATCGGGCGAGCGGATATCACACGGATTTGTTTCTTTCTGGCGGTAAAAATAATCATCAACAGGCGTTCAGTGTCGGTCTTTCCTAAGAGGAACCATCGATTTTCTGATTGAGAATGGCTGACGTCTTTCTGGACGATGAGAGGTTGATTGAAAAAAGTTTGTTCGGACTCGAGATAGGAAACATGGTGCTTCTCCCCATTTTTTGTGAGATTGCCTTCATCCCATTGGAATTCATGGATCGTGGAGAACATTTGTATATGTTTGAGGTATACGGATTGATGTCAATCCTTATAGATCGTTTGCTAAATCCCCGGCTTGAGAATCAGCACGCCGTCGTGGGCTTCGGCGATTTCGCGCATGATGTTGGCGAAGCGGGCGTTGCCTTGAGGAGCGCCGATTTGAAAGGGGTTGATCAGAGTTGGGAAGCCAATCGCGCTGATGGAAACGGGGCGTTTGCCTGTGCGGGGGTTACGGGGGTTGAGGCGGTCGAGCTGGATAAGGAGGCTTTGGGTGGAACCGCGGAAGTCGTCGCCGACGACGTAAATGCTCATGGAGTCGTCGGCCTTGAGGCCGGGTTTGAGATCGCGGATGGCGCGGCGGAGGCCATCCTCTGGATCGCTGACGCTGGCGATGGGATAGGCGAGGATCTGCCTGAGGGCTTGTTGTCGGAGGCCAGAGGTATCAGGTAGCCAATAGCCGGATCGACCACTGAGCATGTAGTTTCCGCTTGTATCGAGAAACTGGATACTGCGCACTTCGGGGAGGCTGTCGAGGAGTTCGCGGATTTGCTCGATCACGCCGTAGTGGAGCTGACCAGTCATTTGGTTGCGCATACTGCCGGAGGTGTCGATAACGAAGGCGACGTGGGTGGCTTCTGCTGGCAGGCCGATGGGGGGGAGGTCTTCGTGCTTGAAGCTTTGGAGGAGGCGGTTGGCCTCGGCGGCGGCTTGCTCGGCGGTGCTGAGGTTGGACTTGCGGCTGTCGAATTCCTGCTGGAGATCGGCGAGCTTAGACTCGAGCTCTTGAATGAGGGATAGGATGCGTGCTCGTTCAGTGCTGGTTTGCTCGCTATTAATGGCGGCTTCGAGGAGGGCGGCCTTATCGGCGACGTCGGCTTCAAGCATGGCGAGTTGGGCTTGCATCGCTTTGAGCGTGGGCACGTCGACCTCGCTCTCAACGCCATGCGGTCCCGAGCCGATGGATAGGATGAAGAGCAACAGAATCGCCCCGAAACCACAGCAGAGGCAGTCGAGGAAAGAGAGGCTGAAGACCTCGATTGGTCTTCTTTTAATCATTTAGGAAAGGACGGGGGGGAGATAGAAGGTCGAACATTGAAGATCGAAGGTCGAACGTCGAAGTGGTAGATTCGTGTTCGAACGCTGAACGTTGAAGTGGCAAATTCTTATTCGATGTTGGAAGTTCAATGTTCAAAATTCGCTCTTTAGGGCGTCGGCCAATCGTTGTCGGGAATGAGGGTGATGCCGTTGGTACGGCCGCTGAGCGTCCAGAAGAGACCCGCAGCTGAGGGGTCGCCCTCGAAGGGGAAGAGGATGGCGTTGAAAGGGTAGTTGGGGCGGCTGGCCATGGCGCGGTTGAAAAGGTTGACGCGGTCTCGCTCGCTGAGGCCACCGCTGCGGGGGGCGGGCGCGGAGGGGAGGCCGTCGCCAATCAGGAGCAGGCTGCTGGCGCGTTTTTTGAGTTGGCCGACCGTCTGAATCGCTTTGGAAAGATCTGCTCCGCCGCTGGCTTCGAGCTTATCGAGGCGGTCGAGGAAGGAGAGTAGTGCATTATTATCATAGGGGTCGATATAAGGATTCTGTGGGCTGCCGGAGAGCGCCTTGGTGTCTTCGGCCATGGCAAAGATGGCGACTTGGGTGCCTTTTGGGATGGCGGCAAGGACGGCGCGGACGGCGGCTTTGGCGCGCAGCCATTTATCGGCGGTGGCTCCGGTGCCTTGTTGGATAATTGCGACGGCGCTTTTGGCATCTTCGGCTAGCATGCTACCAGAGCTTTCGAGCAGAATGACGGCGCGAGGGGCGCGGAGGCGGAGGCCGGAGAGGTAGCTATTGTCGGCAGAGGGGCGGTCGAGCGCGGCGGGTTGCTCGGTCGGTTCGGCCTCAATTTCGAGGGCGGCTAGTGCTTCGGCTTGTTCTTCGATCGCCTTGGCAAGGCGTTCTTGCTCGGCGGCGAGTTGAGAGACGCTGGTTGCGTTGGTGTCAGGCTGTGGATCGAGGGCTTCGATCTCTTTGTCGAGTGCTTTTTGCTTGGCCTCGGTCTCGCGGATAGCCGCTTCGAGGGTTTCGGCGGCTTCTAGAGATTGCGTAGCTTCTTCCTGACTAACCGTGATCTGTGCCTTAGCCGTTAGAATAAAGAGCAATAGCACTGCGCCGAAACCGCAGCAGATGCAGTCCATAAAGGAGAGCGCTGAACTTTGTGCTTCGCGGCGTTTTGGCATTGGGCGGTTGAGTGGTTAAGTAGAAGAGTCGTTGAGTGGGCGCTTAGGCTCGGTTGGTCTGAGGCAAGCTCAGACGCTACTTTTGCCTTCTGGTTGCTGTAAACTGTCCTCTGTCTTCCGCTCCTTGGGTTCTTCTCGGTCGAAGAGTTTATCGATGAGTTGCTCGCGACAGAAAGTTTGCAGTCGTAGGATGAGTCCTTCTTGGCCGCCCTGGAGGAGGTGGATGAGGAGCATTAAGATGATACTAATGAAGAGGGCGACGAGGGTGGAGTTGAAAGCCACGCCGAGGGCGCTGGTCACGCCGGAGATGTCGCCTTGGAGGGCTTCGTCGGCGCGTTGTAAGGCGACGCCGATCCCGCGGACGGTGCCGATGAAGCCGATGGAGGGAATCGCCCAGACGAGATAGCGGAGCATGGATAGCTCGCTCTCTTGTTGTTCGGAGGCGACTTCGAGGCGCCCCATGATGGTTTCGGTGGCCTCGGGCACACTGCCGGTGATGTGGTAGCGCTCCAGACCGCGTGCCATGACGTAGGGGAGGATTTTATTTCGAAAATCGGCTTGCTCGCTCTTGCCGTCGATTTCCGTCGAGAGTAGGCCGGCGCGTTTGCGAGAGATACTGAGGGCGTCGCCGAGGAGATCAACTTCGGGTTCGGTTTCCAGACCTTCGCTCTCGGGGGCGAAGCGGCCGAGGGTCTTAGCCTCTTGATTGAGTAGGATGAACTTGTAGATCAGGATCATAAGACCCCAGAGGAAGAGCGAGAGGCAGATCTGCTGCTCGTAGTCTTTAAGGATGACGTAGAGACTGGAAAACGAGGTTCCGACATCGACGCCGAAGCTGTTCGCCAGGTCGGCTTTATTCGCGCCGGGGCGGATGAGGATCCCGTAGATCGCACCGACGAATATGAAGGAGGCGATCAAACCGAGGGTGAAAATGAGGCCTTTAACAGAAAAGAGGCCGCGTTCAGGATTTCGTAAGCTCATAATTTGGTCGGAACTTTAGATTGATAGTGAGAGTCTTAGTATTCTGTGCATTGCAATTTCTGCAAGGGCACTTATTGATAGCTCTATGAATAAATCTCTTCTCTCTATTTTCTTAGTCATTGCGCTTATTTTTTCAACGGGTTGTCAGAACAATCCCAACCGTGGGCGTGACATCGGGATTGTCGCTGGTGCGATTCTCGGGGGTATCGCTGGTGCGCAGATGGGTGATGGCAGTGATACGAACATTTTGGCCGGTGCCGTGATCGGTGGTGCCCTTGGGGGCCTTGGCGGTAACGAACTCGACAAGCGCAAAGAAGAACTCGAAGCGGCGGAAGCCCAACGCCAATACGAGTATGAGCAAGAAGTGCAGGAGCAGGAGAAACTGGAAGAAGACATTAAGGCTTTGGAAGAAAAGCGTATCCGCGATCAAATCGCTCGGAAGGCAACCTCAGAGGACGTGAAAGCCGCGGAGCGCGAAGCCGCCCGTGTCGAAGCAGCCCTTGCCACGAAGAAGAAAGCCTACGAAGAATCTCAAGCCCGTGCTCGTCGTATTCAAGAGGCTCAAGAGCGTATCGCGAAGGCTCAAGAAGAATTGGCCGCGATGGAGCGTCAGGAAAACGAATTGTAGTCGTTTTTGTAGAGGCTTCACTTGGTGGCTGTCTCAAAAATCTATGAGGCGGTCCAAATCGTTACCGATTCGGCTACAAAAGTTAGTCAGTGTAGCCGAAAGCGTGAGTTTTTGGTCAGTTTGGATTACGAAATCGCGGTGGTTATCAATTTTGAGACAGGTTCCTTGTGACGCCCCCACAGCTCTGCAGCCGGGCCTAAAGGCGGGACTCCAACTGTTACCAGCGGAAAGTCAGCCCTGCTGAGTATTGGTCACCGCGTCCGGGGGTGCCGGGGACGTCTTCGAAGTCGTCCTCCCACGCATTATCGACGGCAAAAAAGACTTCCAAGCCCTCGACCTGCGGCGGATAGATGCTGAGGCCAAAGTGGGTAAAGAGAGCTGAGTCGCTGCCGTTACGGAGCGCGTTTTCTTCGTTATCGCGCCACTCGTTGTCGATTCGGACTTCGACGATTTCACAGGGTCGCCAGATCGCACCCAAGGTGACGCGATGCTTGGCGAAGTTAAGGGCGTAGAAACTGGCGTCGATCGTGGTGTCGCCGTAGTCTTCGTCCTTATGCAAATAGGTGTAGCTGGCGATACCTTCGACGTCGCCCCAGCGTTTAGTGCCGATGACTTCGAATCCGAAGGTTTCGATATCGACGTTATTGGCTGCGCGAGCGTTTGGTGTGCCTGCATTATACGTCCAGTCGACCAGATCATCATCCCAGCGATAGAAGACCGCCGCTTCAAAGCTCCATTCCTGGCGGGCGATCTTCGTGCCGAACTCCAAGTTTTGGCTGGTTTCACGGTTTAGATCCGGATCACTCAGGAAGAGGCCGCCCAAGCCGCCGATGGCAGTGTATCCAGCCACTTGGCTGGCTTCGGCTAAGGACATGTAAAGGCTATCGGAGTTGCCGTTCTCGTAGCTTCGTAGCCATGTGATGTCGAAGAGTGCGGAGAATTCTTTGTCGTCGCGGTTGGTGTCGTCAAAGGTGCCTCCGGCGCGAATGGTGAGCGTTTCCTCGTCGTTCAGTATAAATTGATACTCTGGTAGTAAGCTAAGCTTGTAGTAGCTGCGTGAGGTGAAGCTGTTTTCTAGCGTGGTAGAATCGATTTGGTCGGCGGTAAACTGCGCAGCGTAGTTCAGCGCGAAGGCTTGTTTGAATGCGTGTTTCCCTGAGAAACCGAGAGAATGCACCTTCGTTTCGTGAACAAAGGCTTTGTTTGGCGCGAAGCGGTTGAAGATATAATGATCCGAGTGGCGGCGGGTGTAGCCAGTCGCTTCCCAATAGCTATTCTCGCCATAATTTTGGCGGTGGTTAACGATGAAGAGGCGGGTCTTTAAGTTTTCGGTTTCCTTTGCGCCGAAGGGAGCGGCGTAGAGCTCTGGCCAGCCGAAGAACTTCGACTGATAGCCGGCGAAGAAATCGGTCTGCGAGTTGGGGCCGAGGATTTGTAGGCGCCCCGTGGTGCGGTCGAAGTCGTGATCGCCAAAGGCAATCGTGCCGTCGCTTTCAGAACGTGAAATTTCGGCTTCGATGCCCCAGCTCCATTCGCCGCTCTCGCCGAGGGCTCCGGTCAGGCCGTGGTGGATGCGTTGAAAGTTGAGGTCATGGTCGCCACCGCCCACGGTGAGGCTGCCGCCGTCGGCGATTTGGCTCCAACCGTAGCTGATGGTGCCGACAGTGCTGTTAAAGCCGTAGAGTGCATTATCGGTGCCGGTCAGCACGTCTGGGCGCGTGAGCATTTCCGGTGCAATTGGCAGTTCCGCGAAGTAGTGCCCCGTTTGCGGGTCGATCAAAGTAGCGCTGCCGACACGAAAGCCGGTGTTTTCAAAGATGCCGCCACGGATGGTGACATCGCCTTGAGCCTCTGCCATGTTACGCGACTGCAGATCGACGCGTGGCTCGAACTCTAGGTTGGAAACTGGAGATTCGTAGGTGGTGGCGGGACGGATATTGGCCGTCTGTTGGGCATCAATATAGAGTGTCGGCAGGGTTTGGGTGCTTTCTGCGTGCGCAAGCAAGGGCAGAGCGGCGAGTGCTATAAAGGTAAGTGAGCGAGTGTTGCTGTAGATCATCTCTACAGCTAATGGCAATGCATCTCGGAAAATCAAATATTAATCAAAAAATATTTTTACTTAACAGTTTGCGGAATTTTTGAGTTGGCAATTGTAGGAATTCGGGTTCTTCACGAAAGTGCGTTTCCCTAGAGATATTTTCTAGTTTGAAGATTAGGCAAGTCGTAGATTTTCAGATGGAGGTAATCTTCGTCCTTGTAGCCGTATGCTTGCCTAGTGAGCCATCC
>Ga0222662_1000320_pt1 | contig 42656 bp, 26 predicted proteins | sample AntAcemetagen600_FD_179821 | JGI IMG/M metagenome (GOLD analysis project Ga0222662, IMG submission 179821) | Saline water microbial communities from Ace Lake, Antarctica - #600 | ecosystem: Environmental > Aquatic > Non-marine Saline and Alkaline > Saline | place: Antarctica: Ace Lake... | reverse complement strand
TTGGTAAGTGAGTCGAGGCGCTCCCTCGCAGGACCGGAAAAGGGAGTCTCCGGGTAGAGCTTGCCTAAATCTTCGTAGGCCGCACGAGCCAATTCAGTCTCGGCAGCAGATTCATAGACGGATGCAGCACTCATGAGGCCCCGGGCAGCAGCCTCTTCCCGCGTCGCGTGGAAGAGATGCGGCCAAAGATACTGATCAACAATACGATGATAGAGCTCGTTCCGCACTGGTCGGACCTCGTCGTCCTCGACCCATTTCGGATGCTCCTCGACGAGGGCTTTGAGTTGCGCAAAATCCGCCTCGGCGAGAAGAAACTTCACCTCGATCAGTAAATCAGGATCTTCGGTCTCACTCTGCAGGACTTGCGCTTCGCCCACTGCCGTTTCCAACTCTCCCGAGGCAATGAGGGCACGCAACCGCCCCTGCCGCGCGAGGCTTTTATCATGATCCGCCCACGCTCTTTCGATGATACGATCAAACACCGAGAGCGCCCGTGCCGCGCCGACTTCCGGGTTTTCCCGCAGGAGGGCGTTTCCAAAGGCAATCCCATAGACTCCGGCGCGGGAGCGGGGTCGGTGCAGATTCGAAAAATGAAATTCCCACCAGCTTTCCAGAATCTCAGCGCTGATGTTTTCCAAATCATTAAAGACGGCTTCTTCCCCCGTCTCAAAACCAAACTCGATGAAGTCGACCCGCTCCATCGGCAGCGTCCGCTTTGCGGTTCCCCCGCCTGGACCTCGCATTAAAAAGACGACAATGTTGTCCGTCACCGCTTCGATTTCGCAGGCGGACGATTCACCCGTCTTCAGATGAATCACATCCTGAGACTGGGCATTCACGGCAAAACCACACAGCAGAATTAAAAGCGTTTTCTTCACGACGACACCTCCTTGGTCTCAGGCAGTTCTTTCGGAAAAAGGGGCCGCAACACTTCGACCCGCCGGGCCGCCTCCTTCGCTTCCTCAAAGCGGCTCAATTCCTCGCGGGAAGACATTTCCTCGTAAGTCTCGAGGGCTTCTTTCGAGAGATCGAGTTCCTCAAGGGACTGCCCCCGGCCCCAATAGGCTCTCGCATTCAGCTCCGCGAATTTCCCGTAGGCGACGTAGACACGCTCATAGTAGACGATTGCTTTTTCGTGCTCACCGGAGGCAGCCCATGAGTCGCCGAGATGCGTCAGGGCGGTCGCTTTGATTTCAGCGGTGATGCCGGGAAGCTCAAGAATCGCCTCCAGCTCCTTCCGCGATTCGTCTTCGCGACCGGCCTCAGCCATGAGCGCTGCTTTCTCCAGCTTCACCTCACCGAGATCCACGGAGGCGAAGGCCTCGCGCTCGAATTTTTCAAAATACTCCACCGCTTTTTCCTTGTCGCCTTTTCCCACCTCGATTCGCGCAAGCGCACGATAAATCCGCCCCTTTTCAACCGTGCGCGGATGCCAACGGCGGATATCGATCAGCAAGGCTTCAGCAGTGTCGGCCAGATCCGCCGCGAGGAGTGCCTCTCCCACCGCGACGCTGATGCGCGGTGCCGTTTCTCGTGGGCTCATCCACTTGTGAATTCCGATCAGTTCGGACCGTTCGGCGATTTCATTCTCGCGACTCATGATGACCGAACGAGTCCATCCTGCCCTTGCTGCGAGGACGGCTTGATCGGAAACGGAAGCTTTCGTTTTCATGAGTTGAAGTCGGGTCATGAGATTTCGTTCCCCTTCTTCGCCCTCCGGCTCATACACTTTGGGAAGAGCCGAAAAGACATCGGTGATCGTGATCATGTCAGGGTCGTTCCCGTGTTTCTCAACCGTTTCCCAATAGACTTTCTGCGCCTCCCGATAATTCTCCTCGCGGAGCCAGGTCCATCCGATCCAGTAAACCGCTTCGGGAAGGCGTGAACTCGCCGGATAGGTTTCAACAAAGTTCTGAAAATGAGATCGCATCGTCTCAAACTCTTCGAGAAGTTTGAAGGCGTTCCCTTTTTTGAACCAGGCATCTTCGAAAAAGCGACCTGATTCTGGCCTGACACGATCATAAGCAGCAAAGCCTTCCTCCATCATGCCCTCGCCGAGCCAGGCGTCGCCCATGAGCAAATTCGACTCGTCGGTGAGCGGGTCACCCGGATACGTTTCGTTAAATTCACCCAGGAGCGTGAGGGCCTCTTCGTATTCCGCGAGAGAAAACGTGCAGACCGCGATGCGGAAGAGGGACTCTTTGCGATACTTCGCCGGATCGAAACGCTCAAGGTAGCCGGAGAGATGTTCGCGCGCCTCTTCGTACAGACCGCTGAAGGAATACGCCATCCCCGTCCAGTAGTCAGCGTCCTCGACCATGCTCGAATCGGGGTACTGCCGCTGGACCTGATCGAACTGATACAAGGTCCCTTCGTTGTCGTCCTGCTGGAGATAAAGGAAGCCCTGCATGAACATCGCCTTCGGGGCTAAGGCATCGTTGGGGAACCGCTCAACGACTTTTCCATAAGCCAACTGCGCCGCTCCGTAGTCCTCCATTTCACGGAGTGCCTCCGCCCTCAGAAAAACCACCGTAGCGAGGGATTTCCCTTCCTCACCAAAGATGGCCTCGTATTGATCGGCGACCTCGACCGCCCTGGGCCAGCGTTTGACTTCCATCCAGCACTGAAGCTGCGCGAGAGTCGCACTTTCGACGACAGAATCCGGCGGCATGCTCTCCAGCATCTCCGCCATGATCAACGCCGCCTCACGATAGCGCCCGAGTCCCTGGAACGCCATCGCGAGTCGCAACCGCAGCGCAGAGTCAAAATTTTCGATCTGCTCAAAGCCTTCCAGCTCACGATTAACCCGCTTCAAAATGGCCTGGAGCTGAAAGATCGCGCCCTGAGCGTTTCGACGTTGCTCGAGGACGGCAATCCGATCTTCTATCTCGGTGATTTTTGCCGCCTGATACTCGAGAAGCTTTTCCCTCGGCCAGATTCGCTGAAGGCAACGAATTGCCTCATGCCATTGCTCTTTTTCGAGAAAATTTGAACCCAATTTCAAGGCAAGGGTTTGAAAACTGATCACCTGGGTCATCTCCGGTAGATTCGGAAACTCGGCCTGAATCAGGTCCAGTGCTTTATCATACTGCTCAGCCTGCAAGCGGGCATAGAGCTGAAGGACGACGGCACGGCTTGCTGCTTCCGGCGCGAGATCACGAAACTTGGGGAGCTGCTCCTCGAGAAAATCGGCGGCCTCAGCGGGGAAATCCTGCTGAATGTAAAGGGTCGCAAAGAGAAGTAGCGCCTCGTAGCGCTTGAAGGGTTGATGGGATTCATCCGCCCAATAGCGGCCGAAAGCCCGCTGCGCCTCGACGAGTTCGCCAGTCGTCATGAGACAAATCGCCTGCCAGAACATCAATTCATCGCGGAGTGACGGCTCAATCCCGGGATCTTGCAGCGACTCCGCAATCCACTCGAGTGCTTCCCCAAATTTCTTTAATCCCACTTTGGAGATCGCGACGAGAGGACGATGCAATCGGGCCGCCTCTTTGGCCTCTTCCGCCTCGCCATAATCGACGATGAATTTTTCGAGTGCTTCTTCGGCCGTGGCAAAGTCGTTCGCAAGGAAAGCGTTGCGGCCCCGCTCGAGAAGCTGCGCCGGGCCTTCGCTCTCAATTACCTCAGCATCGGGGTCCGGCTCATCCTGACTGAAAAGCGAAACCGACATCGCCAGGGAAATGGCAATGAGGGTTGGCAGGCAGAATTTCATGGAAAGAGAGGAAAGCAGGATTCCAGCCGGTATGAGACACAAATCCCCCCTCTCGCGTCAACTGCCAATCCTGTTACGTGACAGCTTTGGCAGGATCTCCGGTGCCGTCAGGAATCGATGTAGCCTCGAAGCGTCTCTAGAATCGGCGGAACGTGCTCGAAGGGATCGGTGTTTTCTTCGAATTCCAAAATGACATGCCCTGCGTAGCCGCCGTCCTTGAGAATCCGGATCACCTTTTCCAAATCAGCGGGGACCTTCTCTTTTCCATCCCCGACTTTGATCTCAGTTTTTAACTGAACATTGATCGAATACGGAACCGAGGCTTCCATCTCAGCATAGACGTCCTCCGCGATGAAATTGCCACTGTCGAGATTCACGCCGACGAAAGGGTTGTCAACCGCCGTGACAATTCGGAGGAGGCGGTCAGAGGTCGTGACGCTGTCGTGGTTTTCGATCCCGAGGAAAATGCCCTTCCCCGCCGCGTATTCACCCGCCCCTTTGAGGGCTTCGATTGCATTTTTCTCGGCGTCATCCGGGGCAACACCTTTAGGATGCTTCCCCGCAAAGACGCGGATATGAGGCGCCCCCAAAATGGATGCTTTATCGATCCAGTCTTTGACGTAAGCCATCTGCTCGACACGCTCCGGGGCATCTTGCGGATGGGAGAAATTATTTCCGACGGCAGTTCCGGCAATCGAGACACCATTGATGTGAGCGACTTCGCGGCAATGAGCGAGAAAAGCATCGTCCACCTCGGGCGGGAAAAAGTAGCTCGTCAACTCAACCGAATCGACCCCGAGCCCGGCGCTGTAGCGAATGAACTCCGCCATGTCGAATTGGCGCGATCCCTCGACATAGCTTTTGTTCGCAACACCCCGTGAGTAGGCAAAATGATTTCGAAACGAGTAGGCCGCCACTCCGAGAAGAAGGCGGGAACCCTGCCGCTCATAAGGCTCGCTCACACTGAGCACGTTCTGCCAGGGGGCGAGGCCGAGCCCGAGAGCTCCCGTCATCCAATTTCTACGCGTCGTTTTCATGGAGAGAGATTCGCAGAATCGGAGGCGAAGGAAAAGAAGCAAAGCGAGACGCGATAGCGGTGCGCATTTCGGTGGGCACGCGCGGTCCCGCTTCGAGGCGGGACATACCGGACGAACAAGCGAAATGGGCCTGCGGCCACATCTCAGGTGGCTGCGTGCGTCCCGCGCGCAGAGAACGCATCCATCCTCGCAAAACACGTAAACTCCCGCCGCGCCGAGGCGCTTTAATCCAGAGCGGCGTCAAGCCGCCGCACTCCAAATTTTACGCGCCGAAAGCGCACGTCCCTCAATCCCCATATCCCTGCGGATTCTTCACGTGCCAATCCCAGGCCGATTGAATGATTGATTTCAGATCTCCGTAGTTCGGCTCCCAGCCCAGCTCTTCGCGAATTTTTAAACTGTCTGCGATCAGCGTCGCGGGATCTCCTGCGCGGCGCGGCGCGACTTCGGCAGGAATCGCGTGCCCAGTCACTTCCCGCACCGTTTCAATGACTTCCTTCACGCTAAACCCATTGCCATTCCCAAGGTTGTAATGAAGGACCTCACGATCACTGAGCGCATTCAGTGCAAGGACATGTGCCTGAGCCAAATCCTCGACGTGGATGTAGTCCCGCACGCAAGTGCCATCAGGAGTGTCATAGTCATCCCCGAACATCATGATTTTCTCGCGCTGCCCAAGGGCAACTTGAAGAACCAGCGGGATCAGATGCGTCTCCGGGTCATGGTCCTCTCCGCGAGTTTTCGTGCAGCCGGCGGCATTAAAATACCGAAGCGCGGCGTAGCGAAGCCCTTTCGTGACATTTGCCCAGTGCAGCATTCTTTCGATGAAGAACTTCGACTCGCCGTAGGGACTACCGGGAACGATCCGCTCCTCCGGCCCGATCGGAATCCGCTCAGGCTCATCGAAAAGATTTGCGGTTGAGGACAGGATAAAACGCTCCAAGCCGTTTCGCAGCCCGGACTTCAGAAGATTGGCCGCGTTTGTCGTGTTGTCCCCGAGATACTTGAACGGGTCTTCCGTGGATTCACCCACGAGGGTGTAGGATGCAAAGTGCATCACGGAATCGGGGCGGAACTCGCTCATGAGCGATTCAACGGCGGACGCATCGGCGAGGTCACCCTCAACAAATGTCGCCTTCTCATTCAGCGCAGAGCGATGACCCTGATAAAAGTTGTCAAAGACAACCACCTCGCTGCCGGAGGCGATCAAAGCATCCACGGCAACACTTCCAATATAACCGGCTCCGCCGGTAACTAAGACTCTCATGATTCGTTATCGAAATCGGAGCGCACATCTTCCCGCACCCCGGAGTTGAACGCAAACCAATCCTGCGCCCCTTTAGGAAATGGGAACGTCAAATTCAACCACCCTCCGCTGGGGCATCATCGGAACCGGAAATATCGCGAGGCAGTTTGGGACGGACTTTACTCTGTCCGGGACGGGAATACTTGCGGGCGTAGCCTCCAGAAGTCTTGAGAAAGCGTCCCGTTTCATTACCTCACTCGAAAATGCGGATCTCGAATCAGTCACTGCTTACGGCGACTATTCCTCGATTCTTGAGGATCCAGCAGTGGAGGCCGTTTACATCGCACTCCCGAACACCCTTCACTTCGAATGGACCTCCGCCGCCCTGAGGGCCGGGAAACATGTCCTGTGTGAAAAGCCGCTCGCCCTGAACTCCGCAGCTGCAGAGGAACTTTTTGATCTTGCCGCAGAAAACGGCGTTCTCCTCATGGAGGGCTTCATGTATCGCGCCCATCCCCAAACACGGCTGCTTCTTGAGACGATTTCCGGCGGAGAGATCGGCGAGCTTAAGGTCATTCAGAGCAACTTTTGTTTCAATCGTCCCGCGTCGATGGAAGATGCCCGCTTTCAGCCCAATGAGGGAGGTGGTTCACTCATGGATGTCGGGTGCTACTGCATTGATTTCGCGAGATTGCTGACCGGAGAAGAGCCAACCGGGGTGAGCGGCATTCCCCACCTTCACGAGCTGGGCGTCGATGACTACTTCGCGGGCTCGCTTTCATTTCCGGGGGGCACCCTCGCCAGCTTCGTCTGCGGCATGACAGTGACCGCCGACCAGACGACTCGCCTTTATGGCACTGAAGGATGGATCGAAATCCCCCGCTTTTGGAAAGCGGCAGAAGGGTTCACGATCCACCACCCGTCAGACGAGCCTCGATCCGTCCATCTGCCAAAGCTTGAAAGCCTCCCTCCCCTTTACGCGCTCGAAGCCGACGCCTTTGCCGGGGTAACATACGGCGCTGCGAACTGGAACCGTCCCGAAAACACGATCGCGAATATCAAGGCCATCGAAGCGATCCGCGTGCCGTTCCGATAGGGATCCGACGGACCGGACCGATGCGACAAGGACAGGAATGCCCTCGCTTCCCCGAAGCGAGATCGCAAAGCATCCGGTCGCGACGGAATTGCCGCGCTTCGCTTGACCTTTAGGCAGCCTTTGGCTGGCTATCTCCGCTTTGCTACGGTTCCTGCCGTCGGGCGGCGGTGGGGACCCTGGCAGGACTCTTCTTCTTACTCCTAATCTTCTTCTTCATCTCATCCTTCCGCTGGAGAGTAAGAAGAAGATGAAGAGTAGGAAGAAGAGCGGAAAACACAGAACTCGGTGCGCCGGACCAATGCGACAAGGGCAGGAATGCCCTCGCTACTTCAAAGCGACACGGCAAAGCATCCGATAGCGACGGGATTGCCGCGCTTCGCTTGCCCTTTGGGCAGCCTTTGGCTGGCTATCTCCGCTTCGCTACGGTTCCTGCCGTCGGGCGGTGATCATGCCGCCCCTCCGCGGAACCCTTCCTCCTAAGCCGCCTCTCTCCCCGAGCGGCCCTGATGATCCTGCGATGCCTGTTCCTGGCTACCCCCCATAAATTGAAGGGACTCCGCCACCACGCGGAGCTTGGAACGGTTTTGGCCCGATTTGGAATCCATCCACGTATCCAACTGCAAACGTCCCTCCACGAGAACGCTGCGCCCTTTCTGCAAATACTTCGCCGCATTCTCTGCGGTCTTTCCCCACACCGTGACATCGACGAAAGTGGTTTCATCCTGCTTTTCTCCGGTCTCATTCGTCCACGAACGATTCAACGCCATCCCCAGTTCAGCCACAGCCTGCCCTGATTTGACCCGCTTCAACTCAGGGTCACGGGTGAGATTTCCTACTAGTGTAACACGATTATAACTGCTCATGTGAACATTGTAATTAAAGTGTTCAAAAATGCAACTAAAAATCTTATCATTTCCGTTTTCCGCTTTTTATCGCTAGCGCGAAACGGCATTTGCGAATCTATCCAGCCTCACCTTAACTTAGGCTCCCTATCATCCCCCTATGGAAGCTGAGACCCTCTCGCCCTTTTCTGATTTCTGTTATCTTTTCCTGAGCATCTTGCTCGAGGGTGCTCCGTTCATTCTCCTTGGGACGCTAATTTCAGGTTTCATCGATGCCTATCTCCCTCCGGGACTGATTGATAAGTGGCTGCCGAAGAACCGCCCTCTCGCGGTGATGTGCAGCGGTCTCCTTGGCGCGGTCTTTCCCGTTTGCGAATGCGCTGTCGTCCCCGTGATCCGGCGCCTCATCCGCAAAGGCCTCCCCGTTTCCTGCGCGATCACCTACATGCTCTCGGCGCCGATCATCAATCCGATCGTGATCGTGAGCACGATGAAGGCCTTTTCCTCCTCGCTGGGGCAATTTTCGCTGCGGCAAAATGACGTGATCGACGCCTACGGCCCTGTCTTCATGACCTCGAGCCGCCTTCTGATCGCCTTCATCGTCACCGTGGGCGTCGGGCTCATCGTCCTCAAGTGCCGCCCGAAATCCATTCTCCGGCCCCAGATTCTGCCGAAAGCCGACGGCGGAGAGGCCGAAACCGACGACGGCACCCCGGATGCCACGAGGCAGGAGCGCCTCGTCCTCGCGATGCGCACGACGATGAAAGACTTCATGGAGACGGCGATGTATTTCTCGATCGGCGTCGGAATCACCGCCGTCTTCCGGGCTTACGTGACGCAGGATCTCATCCTTCTTTTTAACCAAAGCGAGGCGACCGGCATCGGTCTCATGATGATTCTCGCCTTCGTCCTCAGCCTCTGCAGCACCTCCGACGCCTTCATTGCCGCGAACTTCCCTGTCGCCCAATCGGCTAAGCTCGCCTTCCTCGTCTACGGACCGATGATGGATGTAAAACTAGTTTTCATGTATCTCACCGTCTTCCGCTCCAAGTTCGTCGTCATCCTTGCCTTTTCCCTTCTCATCGCCATCGGCTTACTCAGCTACCTCTGGATTCGTCTTTGATCCCCGCTTCTCAGAACCATGAAAAAAATTCTTCAGATTCTGTCCATTCTCACGCTCCTCACCTGGGGCGGAGTCTTCCTCTACTTCTATGTGACGGGGCGGGTTGAAAAACACCTCGACCCGAGTTTTCGCATCTACGCCCTCCTTTCCGGAGTCGGGATGCTTCTCGTCGGCGGCTTCAATTTCATCAATCGGAACCGCGCCCTCGACCTCTGCACCCACGATCACGCGCACGGTGAACCTTGCGACCATGATCATCATCACCACAGTCATGACGATGCCCACGATCATGAGCACCACGACTGCGGGCATGATCATGATCACGGAGAGTCATGCGATCATCCGCACGAGCACGAGCACGAGCACGAGCACAATCATGGCGGCGGACATCATCACCACGAGGAATCGACTTCCGGCGTCATTTTTTCTCTTCTTGTTCTCCTCGTTCCCTTTCTCTTTGCGACCGGCTATTCAAAAGACCAGTTCAGCTCTGAGTACCTCGCGAAGTGGGGTAAAATCGAGCGCCAGATGCTCCAGATGAGAATCGCGGAGCGAAATGCGGCCCGCCCTCCGTCGATCAGCTCAGTTGATCCATCCGCCAATCCCTACACGAGTGACAGCGTCGCCGGCGAAACGCCAGGCGAAGGCGATACCCCGCCCGACCGCGAGACCGCCGAAGCCAAGACCGGGGATCCGTCCTGGTCCACTTTCACTCTCGAAGACTTAAAACAAATGGTGCCTCAAAGCGACACGGGTGATTTCCTCCTCGACGTCCCTCAGATTTTCTACACCGCCGGCGACCGCGAACTCATGGAGGTGATGGAAGGAATCCCCGTCGAGACCACCGCCCAGTTGATGGAGGAAACGCTGAACAATCCCAACAACATGCGCCTCAAAGCCTTCCGTCTCTTCATCGAGTGCTGCGCGGCGGATGCTAGACCGCTCTCGATCCCCATTGATTTCGGAGCGGCACCGCCCGACTACACCGAGATGGGCTGGTATCGCATCTACGGGCAGCTTCACTACGTCCAGGAGGGTGGAGAAATGCTTCCCATCATCCGGGTAAAGTCTGTCGAAGAGACGGCCGAGCCGATGGATGGATTAATTTTCTAGGAGAGATTGAGCCATTTGCTTCAGCCGGGGTCTCATGATAGAGTAAGGAGATCCTTTCAAACGGGGGTGTACTGGTTTCGACTGATTGTTTGAAGGGCAGACTGCGTGTCGAGGTTGATCGGCTGGCCTCGTAAAAAGCCGTTCAAAAAACAAATGCAAATAACGAACCTGAACTTGCGCTGGCTGCCTAATTAGGCATCCCGGGATTTGGCCGACGCCGGCTGAGCTGAATCCCGCTAATTTAGTCGGCTTAGTCTCCTGACGGGTGTCCGGTCAGAGCGATGAAAGGTTACAGGGCAACCGGAGAGAACGGATTCTGTCGATCGAAGCCGCCTCTTCTAAATTAAAAGACCGACTATGCATGTAGAAGTTTGTCTAGACAGCTTTTAGGACAGGGGTTCAACTCCCCTCACCTCCACTTGTTTATAATCAACGAGTTACAAACTGGAAACACTCCAGTTACAACTGGAGTTACAACAGGCGGTGATGCTCGGTGGTCAGGTCGATCGCTGACAGCAAGGCCCCTCGCGGTAGTCTTATTGCGCGAATCTGGCGCGAACAAGTTTCGGTTCAACCTGTTTTCTTTATTGCTCCGACACAGACTTTCCTCTACGACATTGTCGTAATGAATGGGAATGAGGAGTTCTCGGGGGAATCTCTCAAAGATTGGCGTGAATCTTTGGGAAAATCCCGACAATGGCTGGCAGACCAATGCGGTGTTTCCGTGCGAACGGTCGAAGCCTGGGAGCAAGATCGAAGGGTGCCTGGAGGTGCCGCTCGACTCTTGCTTGGACAACTTCTGACTCATCGATTTGGAAAAGAAGACTAGACGAAAGCCCGGAATTTGACCCTGCCCAAAGATTTTTTTAATGCCGCAGCCTGAAAAACAATGGAAGACAGTTACCCGTTCCCAGTTCCCCTGGGAGCAGGAAGCGCTGGATTTCATCTACGAGCAGTTTCCGGCGCAGGACAACTACCGGGCGTGGGCGAATTTCGAGTTCGTCGCCGACGACGGTTCGATCAACGAGGTGGACCTGCTGGTCGCCTGTCCGCAAGGCGTGTTCCTGATCGAAATCAAAAGCCGTCCTGGGGATCTGTCAGGAGATTCCAGGGATTGGAACTGGGATCACGAAGGGCGGAGAAAGACGGACGAAAACCCGGTCCTTCTCACCAACCGGAAATGCAAGCGTCTCAAAAGCCTGCTCGGACGACAGAAGGCTTTCAAGAAAGAGGGTATGCCCTTCATCGAACCCATGGTGTTCGTCTCCCATCCGGGGGTGGTCTGCCACCTGAGCGGGAATGCGGCTCACTACGTCCGGCTCCGAGACACGGAAGACCGGCCCGGTATCATGGGCGCGATTCGACGTCGGGAGTGTCCAGGTCTGAAACACTTCGAGCATCAGGTGGTCAATCGTCCTCGTATTAAGGCGCTCGCTCAGGCGATGGATCAGGCGGGCATCCGACCATCACAGAAATCCCGCCGAGTTGGCGATTTTATGCTGGAGGAGCTTGTCTTCGACAGCCCGCTCGGTATCTACCAGGACTGGACCGCCAAACACGCCACGCTCAACTCCACCCGTCGCGTTGCGCGTCTTTACATGGTGTCACGGCAGGCGACCGAGCAGGAACGGGAGATCACCAACAAGGCTGCGCTCCGGGAGTTCCAAATTCTGGAGCGCCTCGATCACCCCGGCATCCTCAAAGCCGATCCTCCGACCGAGTGCGAATACGGTCCGGTTCTATTCCTGCGCGAACCTCCCAACTCGGTCCGGCTTGATCACTTTCTCAGCGAGGAGGGGGATTCCCTTGCCGTCGACCTCCGTCTCGACATCCTGCGGCAGATCGGAGAGATCATCGCCTACGCCCACGGTCGTAAGATCGTCCACCGAAGCCTCTCTCCGCAGAGCGTTCTCGTACGCCGGGACGAGTCCGGCCGACCTGTGGTCCAGGTGTTCAACTGGCAGACCGGCGCGCGCCTTTCAGCCGGAGACTCCTCTGCGAGCGTGACGCAGATGTCAACGACGCTACACGCTGGCCAGCTCATCGAGGACTCATCGCAGGTCTTCATCGCGCCCGAGGCTCTGGCGGGCAATGCCGATGGTGGCACCGAACTCGATAGCTTTTCCCTCGGGGCGCTTACCTATCTACTTTTTACCGGCAAGCCGCCTGCGAGTTCTGTCACCGAGCTCCAGAAGAAGCTCAAGAACAGCCTCAGTGGAGGACTCAACATCAGCGAGGCAATGGATGGAGCCGTCGATTCGCTCGTCGAAATCGTGCGCAATACGGCAAATGGCATCCCCAGCGACCGTTCTTCGGTAGAGGACTTCCTAGCGGCTCTAGATCTCATCGAGGACGAGCTGACTCAACCCGAGAAATCGAACGTCGTCAGCCCACTTGAATCCAAGAAAGGGGACCAACTGGAGGGAGGCTATGTCGTCCAGGGTCGACTTGGAAGTGGTTCGGTATCCGTGGTATTCCTCGTCGATCTGGATGGAAAGAAACAGGTGCTCAAGGTCGCTCGTTCGTCTCAATACAACCAGCGGCTCAAGGATGAATTCGAGACCTTGCGCGACGTTCAGGAGAAGGTTCGTTCGCGGATCGTGGTGGCGCCGTTCGATCTACTCGAGTTCGGTGAGCTGGTCGGTTTCACGATGGAGCCCGCGTTCACCATCGGCCCTGAGAAGCAGGAGGACGGGAAGCAGAAGAAATATCGATCGACTCTCGCCAAATTTCTTCGCGAGGAGGGGCCTCTCGATCTCACCTACCTCCAGCGTTTCGGAGATGATCTCATCCGCACGATCCGTGATCTCGACGATGCCGGGGGCATCGCTCACCGGGACCTCAAGCCGGAGAACATGGGACTGCGCGTGCTTGGGAAAAAGCAATACCAGCTCTGCCTATTCGACTTCTCGCTGTCCAAGGCGTCTCCCGAGGACATCAAAGTGGGCACCCTCGCCTACATGGATCCATTCATAGGTGAGCGAAAGGTAAAGCGCTGGGACATCAGCTCGGAGTGCTTCTCTGCAGCGATGACGCTCCACGAAATGGCGACGGGCGTGCTGCCGACTTGGGGCGATGGGAAGAGTGATCCCGCCTCGGTCAAGGGCGAGGTCAACATCCAGCCGGAACGATTTGATCCCGACCTTCGCGATCGCTTCACAAAGTTTTTCCAGAAAGCTTTGTCTCGGGACTTCCGGGAGCGGTTCGACAATCCCGGCGAGATGGTCAAGGCGTGGAGCGACATTTTCGCCACCGTGGATGAACGCAAGTCGACCAGAACCAGTCATCCAGAAATTGACGATACCGACGAAGAGGCTGCCTTCGAGTTTCCGGAACTCGTCACCGCGGCGACCCAACTGGTTCTACTGGGACTCAGCACCCGATTGCTCAACTCGCTTGATCGTCTCAACCTGATCACCGTTGCGGATCTGCTCGGTTACCCCCTGCGTCGGATTTACAAACTGCCAAATGTCGGGAACAAGACCCGCCGGGAATTGGGTGAACTCGTGAGGCTTCTCAGGGAGCGTCTGCCGAATGTCGAGCTGGATCCGGCGAAGGCGATCGAGGCCGCGGCCAAGGACGAGGAACAGCCACCCGATGCTTTTGCCACTGTCGATCTGATCGCCCGTCAGGTGGCTGTGATTGGTCGCGGTAAGGACCGTGTCGCCGAGCAGGAGATCCTCCAGGCGTTTCTCGGCTGGAATCGTCCTGACACCGAGCCGTCCCTGGAATGGCCGAGCCAGAGCGACCTTGCACCCCGCATCGACAAGACTCGCCAGCGGATCGGCCAGGTTGTTACCGAGGGACGCGAGCGCTGGAAGCGCTTCCCCTCCATCACCGCATTGCGCGATACCATCTACGAGATCGTCCGGGCTCAAGGCGGCGTGGTGACCCACGACGAATTGGTTGCCGGAGTCCTCGCGGCCCGTGGCTCCGCCTTCGATGAACCGAAGCGCACGGCGATGGCTTCCGTGGCGACCCGTGCGGCGATGGAGACCGAGCGAGGCCTGGTGGAATCCCGCTTCAATGAATACCGCAGCGGGGATCGAGTGTTCGTCGCCCTGTCTCCGGAGCTGAAAACCTATGCCGTGTCGCTGGGGCAGGCCGCCGACAAACTCGCGGGTCAGGATCCCATTCCCAGCCCCGCCTCGGTCCTGGAGGTGCTTCTTGAAGTGAAGGCTCCCGAGTTCCCTGATGAGGTGTCCCCACCCACCGATCAACGCCTCTGCCAACTTGCCGTTGCCGCCTCCGGCATGGCAGCCCTTTCCAGCCGAATGGAAATCTACCAAGTCGGGCTGGAGGCGGATCGGGCCTTGATGATCGCCCAGAATGCGCTCTTTGGCGGCACGCTCACGGTTGAGGAGATTCAGAGCCGAGTCGCCGCCCGCTTGCCTCGGGCCAAGCCGCTTCCCGTCAGGCCCGAACTCGACAAGCTCATGGCCGCGCTCGGGCTCGATCTGAAGTGGAATCCCTCGGCTGCTGCTGGCCGGGGTGCCTACGAGATGGCGGGGGGCGAAGGCTTCTCGCTTCATACCTCCGAGTCTCTGTCCTCCCGTCAGAACACCCGAACCAGCCCCGCGCCGGTCGTGGGAGTGGTGGCTCCCGAGATTGCTGAGGCGCAGGCTATCGAGGATAAGCTTCGATACGCCGCCGACAACGGAGCCTACCTCGCGATCTCTGTCCCGCCCGGCTGGGAGGCGATAGCGCGGATTGAGTTGGAGAGCCGGTTCAAAGTGGACGTCTATGACTTGGATGCAGCCTTCCTCGAAGGCATGCGCCAGCAGGCAAAAACCGCCGGAGCGGACTGGAACATCGTCCTCCGGGCAGATGGCGCACCGCACGATTCGGCGGATTGGAAAAACCTGCAAATGCTCGTCGGGCGATGCCTGCCTGCTGTGGCCGGCGGACTTCGCTCCCCCGACCGGACTAAGCTTCTGGTTCACCCCGGGCTTCTGGCCCGCTACGACCGGATGGAGGTTCTCGGCGACCTCGCGGCTGATGTGGGGAGGAGCGACGGCATATACGGGCTGTGGGTGTTGGTCCCGCTCAATGAGCAGAGCCCGCGGCCGACTTTGAATCACAAGGCCGTTCCTTTGAGTAATCCGGCTCAACACGTCCGTCTCAACCACGCTTGGCTGGCAAACAAGCATCGAGCATAGTTTAACTCGTCTCTATTTATGAACATTAATTCTTCAGCATATACAATATCCGAACTGATTGATCGGCTAGATCGAAAGGAAGTGAAAATCAACAGGGATTACCAGCGAGGCGAAGGAGTCTGGCCGGTCTCTGCAAAGTCATATTTCATAGATACAATTCTAGAGGAGTATCCATTCCCGAAGCTGTATTTTTATCAAATATACGACAGCGCGAGAAAGAAGCCAATAATGGAGGTTATTGATGGTCAACAGCGCTTGTTCACGATCAACGAGTTCCTGAAAGGCGAATTAAAATTGACATCTTCTTCGGGATCCTTCTCGGGGAAATATTTCGACGATCTGTCAGAAGAGGACCAACAGAAGTTTCGAATGACCCGGGTTCCGGTCGATGTCGTTCTTGCTGCGGAACGCCCTAAGCTCCTTGAGATGTTTCGGCGAATGAACGCATACACAGCGCCACTAAATGCTTCAGAAAAGCGACACTCAAAATTTCAAGGGAAATTCAAGTGGTTTGCCGTGGAATTAGCAGATGAAATCTCTCCAATCCTCAGTGAATTCAATATCCTCACATCAAAGCAAATGATCAGAATGGCGGACTCTGAGATGATCGCTGATTTATGTATAGTTCTCCGGAGTGGAATCATAAGCAAGAGTGAGTCGGGTCTAAATAAAATATATAAAGAGCTCGATGATGATTTTCCGGACTCAGAAAAGTATAGGGATCTAATTGTTTCATTTTTCGCCTACGTAAGAGATAATCTTTCCGAGATACGCACCCCGTATCTCATGAAGCCCTACGCTATACATTCTCTATTCTGTGCGTTTTCACACATCAAATCTGGAATACCAAACGGAGCGGTAGATCTAGGTGTGCCTTGCAGAAAAAAGCCACCATTAGCCGATGCTCGCGTGATTGCCGACCTGCAGGAGATCTCCGATGCGCATGAGACCAAGAACCTGTCCGGGAGATTCGGCGAATACGTAAGCGCTTCGTTATCGACAACGACCAAGAGAGCTCAGCGAATTGCCCGCACAAAGACATTTATAGATATTATTGACCCGTCCTGATGGAATCGATCTATCGCGCGTTTGTTTCCAACACTTCGAGATTTCGGACCAGATCCGAGCATATCTTGACGTCGTCTTACACGCACAGTTTTGAGGGCGCTTATCTTGCATCACAACTCATAAGCGAAATCTGGCTTTCTTGGTGCAGGTTTTGTCGATCGCTGATCATTGCGTCATGTAATGGCTCAATATCCAGAAAAGGCGTAGTGATTCAAGCCCGTAGCATGAACAATAATCCGGGAAGAGTGGCCTATGAGTTCAAGCAATACAAATCCGGCGCCAGCCCAAAACCCAATGGAGTAATTACTCAAGCATACAATGAACCCACGTGGGGTGATGTGAGCGCACTGCTTACGGTTCTCCCCGGTTTGAATCCGTCCAATCTCGCAAGCCTATCGTCCGGATTTGGCCTTTCACTTCAGGGCCCTCAGCACTTGCAAATCACAAGAAATACTATTGCCCACCTGAATGCTGATGGGATCCGCTCATTTAACCAAATATTGATATTCTACTCGGGCCTTCCGACCCGCCACCCTTCTGATCTGATTCGGTGGAAAGATCCGGTAAAAAACACGCAGGTCATCTTTTCTTGGATTGATGACTTGGAGACAATCGCGTCCACGGTAACGAACTAACATCGCGCCTAAGCGGTTCAAATCTCATTTTCCTCTACACTGACCACCCAGAACGGACCACTTCTTCCACCCCATGATTGACTCTAAAAAACTCCTCTCCGATCTTGAGAGCAAGAAGACTTCCCGCACCACGATGGTGAAGCGCTTGGAGGATGATTTGCGGAAACGCTGCGATGCCGAAACCGAGGTCGATGCACCGCTGAAGGAGCGCTACGAGGCGGCGAAGGCGAAGAAGCGGACCGCTCTGACGTACAAGGCGTGGCGCGATGACGAACTGACCCAGATCGCGGTGGCCTGGGTGCTGGGCTGTGTGTTCGTGCGCTTCCTGGAGGACAACGAGCTGGTCGAGACGCCGAAGCTCTCCGGGCCGGGCGATCGGCTGCGTCGGGCGCAGGATGAGCATGAGCTCTTCTTCCAGCGCCATCCTACCAGCACCGAGCGGGAGTTCCTGCTGGAGGTGTTTGAGCAGACCGGGCGGCTGCCGGGCATGAAGGAGTTCTTCGACAAGCGGCACAACCCGCTGTGGCTCGCTGCGCCCTCGGGCGATGCCTGCCGCGAGCTGTGGCTTTTCTGGCAGAAGACCGATCCGGAAACCGGCGACCTGCTCCACGACTTTACCGATCCGGAGTGGAACACCCGCTTCCTCGGTGATCTCTACCAGGACCTCTCCGAGGCGGCGCGGAAGAAATACGCGCTGCTGCAGACGCCGGACTTCGTCGAGGAATTCATCCTCGACCGCACCCTCACACCGGCGATTGAAACCTTCGGTTACCGCGAGGTGCGGATGATCGATCCTACCTGCGGTTCCGGTCACTTCTGCCTCGGCGGCTTCGCCCGGATCTTTCGCCTCTGGCAACAGGAGAATCCGGAGGAAAACTCGCGCGTCCTCGCCCAGCACGCGCTCGATGCCGTCTGCGGGGTGGATCTCAATCCCTTCGCCGTGGCCATCGCCCGGTTTCGTTTGCTGCTCGCCGCCTTGCAAGTTTGCGGGGTGAAGCGACTGGCGGACGCGCCGGACTTCCGCATCAGCCTGGCGGTCGGCGATTCGTTGATTCACGGGGCGCGGTTTGACAGCAAGGGTCAACCCTATGTGATCGAGCGTCAGACCCTGTTGGATGGGGAAGAAGAGGTCTTCAAGGACGAGATGGCCCACTTCTTCGACACCGAAGATAGCGCCGAACTCCACCGCATCCTCGGTCGGCAATACCACGCCGTCGTCGGCAACCCGCCATACATCACCGTCAAGGACAAGGCGCTCAACCAGCTCTACCGGCAACGCTACGATTCCTGCTCGGGAAAATACGCGCTTTCCGTTCCCTTCATGGAGCGCTTCTTCGACCTCGCCCTGAGTGGCTCCGGCGATGGACGGGAACCCGCCGGCTTCACAGGCCAGATCACTTCCAATTCCTTCATGAAGCGGGAGTTCGGCAAAAAGCTCATTGAGGAGCATATTCCACGCTGGGATCTCACCCACGTCCTCGATACCGGTGGTGCCTACATCCCCGGCCACGGCACTCCCACGGTCATCATCTTCGGAAGAAACGCAAAACCTTTTGCTACTACTTTACGCGCCGTCATGGGGATCAAAGGGGAACCTAGTACGCCTGATGACCCTGCCAAGGGCCGAGTCTGGAGCGCCATCCTCGACCAAGTTGATCGCCCTGGATCGGAAAGCGATTTTGTGAGCGCAGCGGATCTAGAGCGGCAACACTTTCACGTCTACCCTTGGAGTGTCGGAGGTGGCAGAGCCGGAGAACTTAAGCGAGCGATCGAGTCTTGCCCGAGCCGAAAGCTGGTTGAATATAGTTCGTCCATTGGATTCGCGAGTTTCCCAGGGCAGGACGAAATTTTTATCGCACCTCGGGAAACTTTACTTAGAAAAAGAGTTCCATCCAGCTTCGTTAAGAAGCTTATCACAGGTGAGATAATTCGCGATTGGGAAGTATATGAAGGAGACTTTGCCTGTGCTCCGTATGACTTGTCGTTTCGGCTCGTGGGCCTTGATCAATCATGGTCTTCTTATCTCTGGCTTTACCGAACGACTCTCCGAAACATAGTCTCTTTCGGTGGAGCGACCCGTGACGATCTAGGGGCCGACTGGTGGGGGTGGTACCGATGGATCCAGGAGAAGTATGAGAATCCGATTTCTATCACATTCGCATCAGTAGCATCACAAAATCATTTCATTGTAGACTCTGGAGGAACTGTCTTCAAACAGTCGGCTCCAGTGATAAAACTCAAAGCGGGCGCAGGAGAAGACATGCCATACTTCTTTACCGGGCTGCTCAATAGTTCATTGGCGTGCTTTTGGCTAAAACAGGTTTGCTATCCCAAAGCAACCTCGTCGGGGGATATCAGCACAGTCAAAGGTGTGCCTGAGAATAATCGTTACGACTTTAGTTGCACCGCCGTCGGGAATTTTCCTATCCCAGTTATTGATAAGGATTTAGAAATCACGATCTCACTCGCTGCAAAGGAGATTGAGAATCTACGCTCTTGTACGTTCTCCGACCAAATTCGGGAGGCGTTGGACGAGATTGGGTCGAAGGGATCTGATGATCGAAGCATCTCCGAAATCATTAAGAACTACGAAGACCGAACTCGCGCAATCCACGACCTTCAGGAGAATATTGATGCGCAAGTGATCAAGGCTTTCAACCTTCCGACGGCTTCGAGTCAAGACACTGCGAAATTACTTCAGGAACCGATGTATCAGCGACTTTGGAAAGGTCGTCAGGGAGTTTACGGCTCAGCCGCGACAACGGTCAAAGAAAGGCTTGATTTGGCGAGTCGGGAGTGGCTGCTCGCCAGGCTCGAAGGCTACTTCTTCGAGGGCAGCCGCGTCTGCGACCTGAAGGACACCTTCGACCCCGCCGCCCACGGCTTCACCGCCGCCACCCGCCCGCACCTCGTCACCGCCAACCAGCTCGCCGACGTCGTTTCCTCCGACACCAAATTCCTCGAAGCCGCCGAAGTTTACGAAGGCGCCAGCGGCTTCTCCGTGCCGAACCTGATCCGCACCCTCGTCGGCGCAGAATCGGTCCCCTACCTCCCCATTCACCGCTACAAAAACAGCGGCCTGCGCAAACGCCACGATTGGGAGGCGACCTGGGAACTCCAGCGCCAAGAAGATGAGGTGGAAGAAGGAGTCAGGAATCGGGAATCAGGAGTCAGTGAAGAGGAATTGAAGAAGAAGATCCGCAAAGCCCAGCAGGCCGAGGTCGGCGACATCGCCGTGCCGCCGAAGTTTGCCGGGGCGGACTTCGCGAAACCCACCTATTGGAAACTGCGCGGCAAGCTCGATGTCCCCAAGGAGCGCTGGATCAGCTACCCCGGTGCCGAGCGCGCCGGTGACGACTCCCTGCTCATCGCCTGGGCCGGCTGGGATCACCTGCAACAAGCGCAGGCCCTCTCCGAATATTTCATCGACGCCCAACAGAACCAAGGCTTCCCGCCCGAGAAACTTCGCCTCCTTTTGGCCGGCCTAGCCGACCTGATCCCCTGGCTCAAGCAATGGCACAATTCCCCCGACCCCAACCTCGGCATGGGCCTCGGAGACTATTTCGCCGGTTTCCTCGAAGAACAATCCCGCGCCCTCGACCTGACGGTGGAGGAAGTGGCCAAGGCTAGGTTTGAGGGGTAGAAATATACAGAAGCCAGAGCATGAGTAAAAATAGTTACCTCGCCATCAATGGTTCGATCGATCGGTCCTGGCTAGTACCGCCCGATGTAGCCCAACTCATCCGGGAAACATGCGTGGACCGAGAGCAACCGTATCTCATCCCTACTGCCAGTGCAGATACCACTATGTATGCGGTTGATGCAGGTTGCGGCGATTACACATTGCATCTCGGGCCTCCCGACTTTGAAGAAGAGGCCAGCCCGCCGACTTGGGGTGAGTATCTGGCAGGGAAAGGCGTGGATATTTCCAATCCTGAAGAAGTGAAGCAGTGGCTTGATGATGAGACCGACAATGAGATGGGTGAGATCGATATGAAATCACCCATCGAGGACGGCACCTTGGAAAACTGGAGGTTCTGGGATTATGATCTATTCGAAAGTCCGATGGCGAAAGCGTACCGCTATTTGGTATCGCTTCCTTTGAAAAAGAAATCTAAAGAGGTTCCGGCTGAAGGAATTGTCCTGGGAGACCTTGACTTTGTCGAAGGGGATCGCCCGGGATCTAATCTCACGTATGTCGCCGCGCCGGACCTTGCCACCTTGGCGTGCCTTCAAGAATGGCTGAAATCACTGGACCAGAACGTGAATATCAAAATTTACCAGAACGCTTGACCATGACCTACATCAAAGACCTCATCCACATCCCGGACCACGTCGGTCGCGGAGACTTTGTCCTGCGACTGAGCGAGGGCATCACCGATCCGGAAGGCACCGTCAAACACTACCAAGTCACCCCGCAGTTGGTGAAGTGTTTCGACGACGCGCTGAATCTGGTGAAAAGCTCGCTGCTAGGAGGAGTCGGCGGACGGACCACCAGCAAGGCGGCTTACCTGCACGGCAGCTTCGGTAGCGGTAAGAGCCACTTCATGGCCATCCTCCACCTGATCCTGTCCGGGAATTCTCAAGCCCGTTCCATCCCGGAACTGGCCGAGGTGATCGCCAAGCACAGCGACTGGATGGAGGGGAAGAAGTTCCTGATGGTGCCCTATCACCTGCTGGGAGCGAAGAACCTGGAATCGGCGATTCTTGGAGGTTACTCGGACTACATCGCCCGCACCCAAAAGGATGCGCCGACGCCCTCCGTGTTCCTTGCCGAAGGTCTCCTCGCGAATGCCGAGCAGCAGCGGGAAGCGCTGGGTGATGCCAAATTCTTTGAGGTGCTCAACAAGGGCGCGGCGGGAGGTTCAGGGGGCTGGGGGGATATCAGTGCCGCGTGGGATGCCGTCTCTTACACCGAGGCGCTCAAGTCGCCGCACAACTCCGAGCCTTGCCGGCGGCTGGTGCGGGATCTGGTGGAAACCCATTTCCCGGCGATGAAGAACACCGAGGAGTTCGTCGATCTGGAAGACGGACTCGCCGAGATCAGCGCCCACGCCAAGGAGATTGGGTATGACGCGGTGGTCCTGTTTCTCGACGAACTCGTGCTGTGGCTGGCCACCCATGCCGCGGACCCGGCCTTCGTCACCCGGGAGGGCGACAAGGTGGTCAAGCTGGTGGAATCGAGCCGTGCCGACCGCAAGATCCCGCTGGTGAGCTTCATCGCCCGCCAAAGGGACCTGCGCGAACTGATCGGGCAGCACATTCCGGGAGCGGAGCGCCTTGCCTTCGCCGATGTCCTGAACCACCACAACGAGCGCTTCGGCCTGATCAAACTGGAGGACCGGAATCTGCCCTCTATCGCCCAGAAACGCATCCTGCTGCCGAAGTCGGACGAGACCAAGGCGGCGATGGATGCGGAATTCAACCGCACCCAGACAATCCGGGAGGAGGTCATGAGCACCCTGCTCACCCGGACGTCGAACCGGGAGGATTTCCGCAAGCTCTATCCTTTCAGTCCCGCGCTGGTCGAGACGCTGGTCGCGGTGTCCTCGCTGCTCCAGCGGGAGCGGACCGCCCTCAAGGTGATGGCGATGCTGCTCTCCGAGCAGAAGGAGACCCTCCAGCTCGGGCAGATCGTGCCGGTAGGCGACCTTTTCGACCAGGTGTCCCAAGGCGACCAGGCCTTCAGTGATGACATGAAGGTTCACTTCGACAACGCTCACCGTCTCTACCAGCAGCACCTCAAGCCGTTGCTTGAAAAAGATCACAGCATTTCCTTTGAGGAGGCAAAGCTCCTCCCATGGGAGGAGCCCAAACGCACCGCGCTACGCAATGACGACCGGCTCATCAAGACCCTGCTGCTGGCGGCGCTTGTGCCCGAGGTGGAAGCTCTGAAGAACATGACTCCGCAGAGACTGGCGGCGCTGAACCACGGCACCATCGCGACGCCTATCGCCGGACAAGAGGCGTCGACGGTGATCAACAAGTTCAAGCGCTGGGCGGCGGCGGCCGGGCAGATCAAGATCCGTGAGGGTGCCGGGCAGACGACGCTCGCGGTCCAGCTCTCCAGCGTGGATACCGAGCAGATCCTCGCCAAAGCATCGGGCGTGGATAACAAGGGCAACCGGATCGCGAAACTCAAGGAGTTGATCTTCGGGGCATTGGGCCAGAAGAACGAAGAGCAGCTCTTCTACACCCACGAGTTCAAATGGCGGGGCACCCCACGGAGGGCAGACATCATCTTCGCGAACATCCGGGAACTCCCCATCGATTCCCTGCTGAGCAAGGGAGAGGGCTGGAAGATGGTAATCGACTATCCCTTCGACGGCCAGGACCACACCGTCCGCGACGACATTGCCAAGATCGACACGTTCCTCAGCGAGGAGGAACCGACGCGGACGATCTGCTGGCTGCCCTCGTTCTTTAATCACGAGACCCTGGAGGCGCTCGGCACCTTCGTCCGTCTGGAGCATATCTTGAAGGAGAAGCTCTTCCCGACCTTCGTCCCGCACCTCACCGAGACGGACCGCGACATTGCGCGGAGCCAGCTAGAAACCCAACGGGACCAGCTCAGAGGCCAGATCATCGCCCGCATCGAAATGGCCTACGGCATCCGGGGCGATGGGGAGGACTATCTCGACCAGTCGAACACGCTCGAACCAGCGGAGCATTTCCGCGGTCTCGACCCCGGTGTGACGCTCCAGCCACCGGCCGCCGCAAATCTCGAACAAGGTCTTCTGGGTTTGCTCGACCAGGCACTGCGTCAGCAGTTCCCGGCGCACCCGCATTTGGAGGAACGGGTCAGCCTGACCAAGGGAGCAGTGGGCAAGGTGCTCGAGACGGTGAGGCATGCAGCCCAGAGCAGCGAACCCAGCGTGCTCGTGGAAACCACCCAGCGGAAGCAGATGTCCCAGATCGCCAATCCTCTGAAACTCGGGGAGATGGGCGAGCAGCGCTTCCAACTCGGGCAGCACTGGAAGAACCATTTTAACAAACAAATCGCCCAGAGTTCAGGTGATCTGTCCGTCGGCAAGCTCCGGAGATGGATCGACCTGCCCGAACCGCAGGGCCTTCCCGAGATCTTGCAGGACCTCGTGATCCTCGCCTACGCGGAGCAGACCAACCGGATCTTCAAGCACCACGGTGGACCCGCCAATGCCGACCTCGGCACGCTGGAGGACAATATGATTCTGGAGGAAGTGTCACTGCCTCCCGAAGCCGACTGGCAAACAGCCGGCGAGCGGGCGAAGGCCATCTTCGGAATCCCGGCCTCGCCCCTGCTGAACGCGGCGAACGTGACCGCCGTCGGCGAGGCGATCAGGGAGAAGGTTAAAGGCTGGGTTTCACCCGTGCACTCTTTGATTGGTCGACTCGAAGCTCTGCAAGCCGGACGCTTTCAGGATGGAGACTGCACAAGGCTGGACACCGCAAGGGAAGCGCTCTCGCTCCTCCGGACCTTGGAGACTGCTGCAGGCAACAGCCTCATCAGCCAGCTTGCTTCCTTCAGCCTTCAGGCGAAACCGGCGGTGCTGGGCGTGGCCCTTTCCAGTGCCTCGAAGCTGGATCAAGCCATGGAAATCGCCGACTGGGAAATCTTCGATGGAATCGCAGGAATGTCCGACGACCGGAAGGAAGCGGCCGAAGCGGTCTGGAGCGACCTCCGTGATGCCTTCAACAGCGACGAGTATGCCGTGGCCCTGGTGCCCAAGTTGAGCGACCTGCGCCAGCGGGCGGTCAAGCTGCTGACCAAGTCGGTGCCGCCACCTGTCCAACCGCCGGGGCGACCACCGGTAATCCCGCCCCCCCCCGAGCCTCCGGCCAAAACCGCAACTGAGCTGAAGGAACTCTATGGCAGCAGCCAGGTGAAAGGTGATGAACTGCCCGACTGGCTCTCCGATGCGGCGAAGCTGGATGTGTTGCGGGTGCATTGTTTCGGCAGCGATCCGGGTGACTGGAAGTCGCTGGTGGTCGTCACACCCCTGATAGAGGCGCTGATCCGGATGGATGAGGGCGCGAAAGTTGATCTATCAGGCGAGACCCTGATCCTTCCCAAGTTCTCGAAGGATTTCCAACTTCAGGTGAAGCCTGAGCACCTTGATTCCTAATGAGCCTCCTTTCCGACAAACAGATCCAAGCGCAGGTGTCGTCGATCCGTCGTACACTGAAGAGCGGGCCCCAGCATTTTGCGATCCGCTCCAGTGGAACCTGGACGGGGCCTGACCGGCTGGTAATTGACGGTGTCGAACACCTCGTCCTCCCCTGCATGTCCGATCTGCAAGTCAGGGAGTCGCTGCTCGAGGCGGAGACGGCAAACAAGCCGTCAGTGCTGCTCTGCACGATGGGTGATGAGGCGCTGGGCGAGGACGTGATCGACCGGCTTGCCAAGCGTCGGGTTTTCTCACCGCAAGTCCGGGAGATGGTCGCTGAACTGTTCTCGGTCTCACCGACCCGGATTGATCCCCGTGTGCTGAAGACCAAGGTGTTGATGAACGCGCTTCTTGATCGGGTGCCTACGGAAGGATACCCGCCGGTTGCCAGTGGCACGCTCGATGTCCAGACGGCCTGGCTGACACTCCTCGGCCGTATGCTCGGCGAGCCTGTCGAGACGCCCAGCCTGACCAAGCTGCTCGAATGGTCGCTTTCCGCGGACAAGCTCCGCTGTCTCTCGGAGATGGAGGCCGACTTGAAGGCCGCCTTCGTCGACTGGTTCGTCCGCTCCAAGGGCGAGTCGATGCGCTTCATGATGGCCGCAGTTGATTCAGGCTTCGGAGCGGATCTCGTTCCCCTGGGCGCGGCACTTGGGCTCGTGTTTGATCCGAAGCATCACCGGAATGCCGAGCACCAAACGGCGCGGGGGCGGCTGGAGCGATATTTCCAGCACCGGGAGATCGACGCGGAAGCAGCAAGGGCTTGGTTTCGCGCCTCCGATGCGATCCTGTCGCAAATGAAGGAAGAGTCCGAAAGTCTGGCACGACGGGCTTTGCTGAATCGCCTCGACGAGTTGCTCGCGAAACTCGGCATCTCGGACTCTGCGTGGGTTTCCAACCAATCGCCGCTGGGACTGGAGCAGAGATACCAGCAGGCGGGACAAGCGCTTCGACAGGCGCTGTCGTCGAAGACTTCGTCCGGACTGGACGAGGTGCGCGGTGCCATCACCCTGATTCGCAGGCATTTGCTCGGAGAAGCGGACACCGAACGGCTTTCCAGAATTGAGATGGCGTGCCGTCTCATCCGATGGCTGCACACCACCGAGATGCGCGGCGCCAAGGATGCGCTCGATGCGCTGGTCGTGGATTATCACCGGGGCGGTGGTTTCATCGACTGGGCACGCAACCGACTCAAGGAGACGGACGAGTCGCCCGAGGTCCAAAAAGCCTACGATGCCATCTTGAAGCGTGTGGAAGAGCGCGCGGAAAACTTCGAAGAGTCTTTCGCCCTGCAGTTGCAGGACTGGACCCGCAGCGAGCATCAATCGAAGCGTTTCACGCTGATCGAGAACGTGCTCAGCGAGGTGGTGACACCGATTGCAAAGCAGCAACCGGTTCTCTTACTGGTTCTGGATGGGATGAGCGTGGCGGTCTTCAGGCAGCTTCTCCAGGACATCCTCCGCCACGACTGGACGGAGATCGTGCATGAGGAGTCGGCATTGCCGCGCCCGGTGCTGGCGACCCTGCCTTCCATCACCTCGATTTCAAGGCGAGCTCTTTTCCTCGGTCGACTCGATCCGGCCACTAATGGGACCGAGGACGGTGAGTTCAAGAAGAACGACCTGTTGTTTCAAGGGAGCGGTAGTCAGGTGCGACCTCAGCTTTTCAAGATGGGAGACCTGGCCGACGAGGGCAACGGAGGGATCGCCGCTGGCGTCCGCCATGCCATTGCCGACAAGAAGTGCCGGGTCGTGTCCGTGGTTCTCAACGCCATCGACGACCATCTCGACAGTGGCAAGCAGGTGGATTTCGTCTGGACGAGAAATACGATACGAGGCCTTCGGGATCTGCTCAGGCAATCGGCCGATGCAGAGCGCCTCGTGATCATGACGAGTGACCACGGCCATGTCCTCGACTTCGGGACCAAGCAGGCGGCGAGCACGAAGGACGGAAGGGGCGACCGCTTCCGCCCGGCTGATGGGAATGTCGAAAAGGGCGAACTCGAATTTGAAGGCTCCCGGGTTTATCAGGGCAACGGGAGTAACAGGATCACTCTGGCGTGCGCTGCGGGTATCCGATATGGGAAAGGAAAACGAGGCTACCACGGCGGGGCGAATCCCCAGGAGATGGTGGTGCCTCTGGCCATCCTATCGGACGTAAGGAGCAATGTCCCGGATGGCTGGCTGGAAGTGCCATCCTATCAGCCTGAGTGGTGGAGAATCGATGCTTCGGAAACGGCACCGACCCCTACGGCGAAGGTGAAGATGGAGAAGGCAGTCGAGGGATTGGATCTTTTCGAACAGGCGACAGCGAAAGCTTCTACCGGCCCGGACTGGATCGCAGCACTATTGGAGTGTCCGATTTACAAAGAGCAATCCAAACTCGCTGTGCGCGGCGCTCCCGAAAGCGAGCTGATGACGAAACTGCTGGCCGGTCTCGATACACGCGGTGGGACGGCAGTGAAACAAGCGCTCGCTCAGGAACTCAGTATGCCTCCGTTCCGATTGGATGGCCTGATTCAAAATGTCAGCAGGATTCTCAATATCGAAGGCTACGAGGTGATTACCTTTGATCGCACCTCCGACACCGTTATGCTGAACGTCGGGCTCTTGTGCACACAATTTGAACTGAAGAAGAAACCATGATGCTCAGCCCGAAAAAGAGACTCGAAGTTCTGGATGCACTCCGTCGCGGAACCGTTCCCAAGGACGGACTCGACGTGCTGGCTGTCGGGCTCGATCGATTCCGTGACCCAATCGACCAGGAACTTCGTAGGACGAGCGACGGTGGTTGCGGCTTCAAGGCGGTGCGGGGCGAGTATGGGTGCGGTAAGACATTTTTCTCGCGCTGGCTCCAACAGGAAGCGAGAGCGCTCAATTTTGCGACTGCAGAGGTCCAGATTTCAGAAACCGAGACCCCGTTGCACAAATTGGAGACCGTCTACCGACGGATGCTGGAGCGGCTTGCGACTTCGAGTGCGCGATCCGGGGCATTCCGGGGAATTATCGACAGTTGGTTCTTCGCCTTGGAAGAGGATGTCCTTAGTGCCGGCGGGGTGGATCCGAATGACGAACAAGCTCTGCTGAAGGCGACCTCGGAACTGATGGAAAAGCGACTCGGGACGATCTCGAACAAGGCACCGAGCTTCGCCGCAGCCCTCCGTGCCTATCGCGAATGTCTGGCAGAAGGAGATACAGCTATGGCCGAGGGCTTGATCGCTTGGCTCTCCGGTCAGCCGAACGTCGCCGCCTCCGTCAAGAGGCGGGCGAACATCAAGGGCGATGTCGATCACTTCGCCGCTCTGAGCTTTCTTCAAGGGCTGCTTGCGGTCTTGAAGGACTCGGGGCATCCGGGCTTGGTGCTCGTGCTCGATGAAGTGGAAACGCTCCAGCGTGTGCGCTCCGACATCCGGGAAAAGGCGCTCAATGCACTGCGGCAGTTGATCGACGAACTGGATGCAGGCCGGTTCCCCGGTCTCTATCTGGTCATTACCGGCACCCCGAGCTTTTTCGATGGACCGCAGGGATTGAAGAAGCTCCCCCCCCTCGCCCAGCGCCTACAGACCGATTTCGATACGGACATCCGATTCGACAATCCCCGGGCACCGCAGATTCGCCTGAAAGCTTTTGACATGGACATGCTTATCGAAGTGGGCGGCAAGGTGCGCGACATCTTTGCGGAAGGCTCTTCGTCCACGGACCGGATCAGAGCCCAGGCCGACGACGCCCTGATACGATCGCTGGCCGAGGGAGTCACCGGATCGCTCGGGGGCAAGACGGGGATTGCCCCGCGAATCTTCCTGAAGAAGCTGGTCGCCGATCTATTGGATCGAATCGAACTCCACGAAGCCTTCGACCCGCGGAAGGATTACCGGCTCACGATCCGCGAGGATGAGCTGAGCATGGAAGAACGAAACTCGATGCCGGCCTCGTCGGTCGAAGATATTTCCCTTGAGCTTTGAGTGCCTTCGAACAGCTCGATCCCCTTGTCCAGCACCACATCGTCAACACGCTGGGGTGGCGCGGGCTGAGGCCTCTGCAGGAACAGAGCATCGCACCGATCCATGCCGGCGAACACTGCCTGCTGCTAGCCCCGACGGCTGGAGGGAAAACAGAGGCGGCGACTTTCCCCATCCTATCCCGGATCTGCACCGAGAATTGGAGCGGCCTGAGTGTCATCTATGTCTGCCCGCTCAAAGCGCTTCTGAACAATCTCCACGAAAGATTGGAAGGATACTGTCAGATGGTGGGGAGACGTTGTGCGATTTGGCATGGCGATATCGGGCCTTCGGAGCGGAATCGGATCAAGTCGGATCCGCCCGATATTCTTCTCACCACACCGGAGTCACTGGAGGTCATGCTGATCTCGGTAAAGACTGACGGCAGGGAAATGTTGCGGAGCGTTCGGACCGTTGTGATCGACGAGATTCACGCCTTTGCCGGAGACGATCGGGGCTGGCACCTGCTTTCAGTTCTGGAACGCGTCGGCAGGTTGGCGGGCCGGGAATTGCAACGGATTGGACTTTCGGCCACGGTTGGAAACCCCGAGGAACTCCTCGAGTGGCTGGCGGGGCACTGCGAGGGAAACCGCCAGGTGATCCAGCCCGCCGCGCCCGGATCCACCGCCCAGACGGACGTGCAACTCGATTACGTGGGATCACTGCAGAATGCGGCCATCGTGATCTCAAGGCTGTTTCGTGGCGAGAAACGCCTCGTTTTTTGCGATAGCCGGAGCCGGGTCGAAGAGCTGGGAAACGAATTGCGACGGCTTGGTATCTCGGTATTCCTCTCTCACAGCTCGCTCAGTGCCGAGGAACGGAGCACGTCGGAGCTGGCGTTCTCGCAGGCCCAGGACTGCGTCATCGTTGCAACGAGCACATTGGAACTCGGCATCGATGTCGGTGATCTGGATCGAGTCATCCAGATCGACGCCCCCTGGTCGGTCGCCTCATTTCTGCAACGGTTGGGACGCACCGGACGTCGTTCAGGCACTTCCAGAAATTGCCTTTTTCTCGCCACCAGTGAAAACGCGCTGCTTCGTGCGGGAGCACTGCTCGAACTCTGGGAAGCTGGGTTTGTTGAACCGGTCGCTCCTCCGGCCCGGCCGCTGCACTTGTTCGCTCAACAGTTGATGGCGCTGTCGCTCCAGGAAGGAGGAATCGGCGTAAGCGATTGGCAAAGCTGGATCGGGCGGCTACCCGCCTTCGGTGATGAAGCCGAGGGAGTGTTGGAACGTGTCGTCGCCTACCTGCTCGAACACCAGATCATGTATTCAGACGGCATCCGCCTCAGCTTCGGCGATGCCGGTGAAGATCTCTATGGCCGCCGCCACTTCCTCGAACTGGTATCTGTGTTCACGTCTGACCCTGTGTTCAAGGTCATGCACGGGCGAAAGGAGCTCGGGACGGTCGATCAGATCACCTTTCTCCGTCACCGAGGCGAAGAGCCGGTCATTCTCTCCATGGGAGGAAGAAGCTGGGTGGTCACGTCGCTGGACTGGAACCGCTGGGAAGCCTTCGTCGTCCCCGCTGAGACGAAGGGAAAGAGCCAGTGGCAAGGCGGGCGAATAGGGATGTCGTGGAGGTTCGCGCGTGCGGTCTATACCCTCCTCACCAGCAACGAAGAATCCAGCCGATGGACTGCCCGGGCTAGAGAGACCCTTGGATCACTGCGAGAGCAGTATGATTTTCTCCGTCACGATGCCGACGTATTGGTCACGGATCGTCAGCTGGATGAGGTTCGCTGGTTCACCTTTGCTGGAGGCATCATCAACACCGCTTTATCGGACGTTCTTCGCGCCCGCGGTTTCGAGGACATCTCAGCCACCGACTTCTGGGTGCGTGTCGCCGGAACGACAGACGCACACCGCGTTCGCGAGGCAGTCCGATCGAAACAGGCGTTCGAGATTCGGGCCTCCTTTCAGATTGCCGATGAGTTTCTAGACAACCTGAAATTCAACGAATGCCTTCCACCGGAGCTGGCACACGACATCCTGCGCGAGCGGCTCCTCAGCCTGGACGACCTTTCAGCGACTCGAGAGGCTGACGTCGTGGAGGTAATTATTTGAGTCGAGACACTTTGCAGGTTCGTCGCTGAGACGCTACGATGTCTTGGAATGCTCGGGACATAGCCGCCGTTGGTGGTTCCCAAGAAATCGCCGGCACCCCTCTACCGGACTGGGAGAGAAGGAAGATGAAGTTAGCGGAGTTTCGAGGGCGAATCAAAGGCCGAGTATGAACAAGTTAGGTGATCTCAAGTCCTGGTCCGATATCCAAACCTTCTTTTCCGAAGCGGAAAGACGGAGGAAATCAACATCTGATCCTTCGGAGCGAAAACAAATAGATGCGCTCAAGAGATTTCGCATGCTCGCATCACATCTCATTCCGGATTACGACCTCGAAGAGCCCTCACTACAGCGGTGCCTGGTCGCGGCATTGGACGAAAAGCGGTCCTATCTGAAAGCCAGTGAGAATCTTGCCATCCAAGATGAGACCAGCAAGTTGCTTGCGTTCCGATACCAAGCGGAAAAGATCTTCGGGGAGAAATGGCAAGAGGAAACGGATTTCGCCACGGGACTCCAAAAATGGATGCTACGTGGGATTATTCCAGAGGATGAAGTCGCCAACCTTCTCATTGATGAAATCGAAGACCTCTCGCATGCAAAGCAGCTTGTCGAAGCGTATCAATCGAATCTCTCACAGGGGGACGCCTGGAAACCTGACGGGCAAAAGCCGGTTGCACATGAAGAATTGATTCAGAATTGGACGAACCCAAGTGCGCCTTTGTGGCTAATGACAAGTGAAGCCATTAGCAAGGTCATCGGTGAAGAAGAACTGCGGGCACAGAGTGTTTCAAACACTCTACAGCGACTTGGGCTAAAGCGCCTGAAGCAGCAGCCAATACGAAGCGTAGAGCTTGCGGGAGTGTCATCCAACGCCGACATAACCGTCTTCAGCTTTTCCTGCGCGTCTTATGTGAAGAGTTCGCCTGGACTTTCGGAGTTTCTCGAAGCATATACTGAGTCAGGGAAATTCACCCTCACAAGCGACCATTTCCTCCGTCATGATGAGTAGTCTGCGCCGGAAGATAGAAAGCTGAGCTTGTCAACTCTCACACACCACTTGCAGACCAATGTGTGAGACTCGCCAGGTCTGGTGAGACTGCTTTCTTGGAGACGATATGAAAATCGTCACCCAACCCATAGATCGTCGCCAAGAACTTCCGGTGACTCCGGAAACCAGCGCTCCGGTGAGTGCGCAGGACACCTCTCCAACTCCAAGACCCGAGTTCATCCGGCTTCCCAAGCCGGGCGAAAGATGCGAGTGGACGGGACTGTCGAGAGGAAGCCTCAACGACCTGATTCTCGGCGAAGGCGCCCCGGTGCGATCCGCAGTGATCCGTCAACCGGGTGCCTCGAGGGGCATTCGCATTATCCATCTCACCGCTCTCCTTTCACACCTTCACCAGTTGATGAAAGAGCAGGAATCGAAGGGCCATGCGTCATGAGCACCGAACCAGAAAACAAAGCACCCCGGCGGGCAGGCCGGGGTGCGAAAAACGAAAGTAAGCCATGCAAGACCCACAACGCTATGAAAAAATCTTATACCAAAACCCCTCAAAAGCAAGGGGACGACTCATACGAGTCGAATCAGAATATTCACATCCCGGAAGATTTCCCCCTAGACTGTCTAGGGGCAGCGAAGCTGTATCACAAACTCGGGCTGGGTCCGATTCCGCTGAACCGCTTCGACGAAGGCACCGAGAAAGAGCGTGGCAAGAAGCCTAAAATCCCCGGCTATCGACAACTGGCGAACTCGGACATCGACGCCGAGTTCCTGGATAAACATTGGGCCGGCACCAAGCCTGCCAATGTCGGCCTGACGCTCTGCAGAGATTACGCTGTCTTAGACGCTGACAGCAAGGCCGACGGAGGTGCAAGCGCTCGGAAATTTGTCGAAGAGCATCCCATCCTTTCTTCATTTCCTCGGGAGATCACTCCAGGAGGTGTGCACATACATCTTCTGTGCCCGGACCTACCACGCCACGACGCAATGGGGAAGAAACGGAAATCTCCCCTCGTCTGTCATTGGAACGAGGATCTGACGTTCGAGCTTATGAGCGACGGCATGCCGATCACGGTTGCACCATCGATGCACAAAACGGGGACGCGCTATCGGTGGGAGGTGACAGGTGAACTCCCGGTCATTCCTTGGGCGCAATTACAACGAATCTTTGGATTCGAAGATCCAACTGTATCAGATGGTACCGGCAATAAGGGCCGTCCATGGTGGCTAGACTGGGACGAAGATATTTGCACCTTGAGACTCACAGACCTCCTTCGAGATCTAAAACTCCTCGGACAACGCCTCGACTTCAGTGAAGGCAAGTGGGCCGCCCGGTGCCCTTGGGAATCCGAGCACAGCAGCGTGCCCGCTCCCGAACCTGAGTCGGACACGGTCATCTTCGAGAACCCGAGTAATCGTCACGGGTTCAAATGCCTCCACGCCCACTGCGCGGAACGGAAAATTGAAGATTTTCTAAAAGAGATCGAACGAAAACACCCGGGGAAGATCGCGGAATACTGCGACCTAGTGACGAACGATTGCGGGACATCGAAGTCATCTGCCCGACGCCCTCGAATTGTGCTTCCGGCCGCAGGACGTTCCGCCAGTGAGTTCGCGACGGAAGTGGGTGAAACCATTGGACCAAAGAACGAACTCTTCGTCCGGGGCAATGACATCGTTGAAGTGGTTCCAACCGATTCCGGTATGGGAATAGCGGCCGAATTCGACGTTCTAAGCCCAAAGTCGCTCGTCACAGCTGTCGAGAGGAGCGCCGAAATCGGACGGTTGAAATTCAACGATGAAGGAGTTCCGACCTTCGTCACCCAGAGCATGTCAGAGGCGCAAGCCCGTATCCTGTCCGGATGCCGGCAGTTCCGGGAGAAGCTACCGCGAATCGAACGGATTCTTCCTGTTCCCATCCCGTATCTGGAGTCCGGCTCTCTCTGTTACCCAGAACCCGGCTACAATCCCGAGTCACACACCTGGGTCTCAGCAGATTCGCCGCTCATCGGAGAAATGAGTTTGGCGGAAGCCAAGGAAATTCTATTAACCGAACTGCTAGCCGGTCCCGATCAAGGCGGGTTCTTCTGGCGGGACGCACAGGCGCAGATCCACGCCCTTGCTCGAGTTCTAACCTCTTACTGCCGAGGGCTAATAAACTGGGCAAGAACTCCGGTCTTTCTCTTCGCAGGCAATCGCGAGGGATGTGGCAAGGACACCTGTGCGGCCATCGCACCAACGCTTTTCACTGGAAAGGCAGTGGTCGGAGCTCCTCTCTCAAAAGGGTCGGACGATGAAATGAGGAAGCGTATCACGTCCACCATAAGGGCCGGCCGGATGTTTCAACACTTTGCAAACCTGAAGGGTGACATCGACTTTCCGTCACTGGAGGCGGCCACGGACAATTCGGGGATCTGGGAGGACCGGGTGCTGAACTCAAGCACAGTCGTGACCATGCGCAACGAAGCGGAATATTCGCTTTCAGCAAATCACGCTCGATGGTCTCCAGATCTCGAACGCCGGTGCCGACAGATCCAGCTTCACGTCCCTCACGAAGACGTGAACCAGATTCCCTATCGTTTCCCAGACCTACTGAGACATGTTCGAGAACATCGTGCCCGTTTCCTGACTGCCCTTGACACGCTAGTTCGAAACTGGGTGAAACAAGGGTGTCCTCCGGGCCCGACTGGCTTCACTTCCTTTCCAGAGTGGGGACGGGTGGTCGGCGGGATTCTCCATGTCAGCGGCTTAGGGGATCCCTGCCTGCCGCACCCGGAGACTGAGACCAGCGGGGACCTAGAGACAATAGCCATGAGATCGCTCTATCTCTGGGCGTTCGAGAGATACGATGACAAATCAGTATCGAAAGAAGACTTCCTCAACGCTGTAAAAGGAAATCGTGGCATGCTCGAGCGCTTCGACTGGATCGAGTTCGAGGAAAAATCGGGTGCGATTCGGTTTGGTAAGCTCCTAGCAAAATTCGACGGCCGAGAACTCGGGGGGATCCTGTTCCATATCGATCGCACGTCCAAGAACGCGGCGCGCTATCGTTTCCGGGAGGCTAGACCAAGCGACTATAGGGGATATGTGGGAAGTGAGGGAAGTGCCTACCCAAGGCACGGTGAGACAAAGAGTGCAGAAACTCGCCCCTCAGAGACCGTGAAAGTCGGACAAGAAGCTCTGCACGAAACATCCCCTACTTCCCACACGTCCCCGCCTCCCTCCGTGAAGCGAATTGCCTCGGAAGAAGCCCTTCAGGAGGTTGCCAATATCTTAACAGGCAACAGACCCTTGTCCCTGTTCTTGCGCTCAGAATGCGCGGAAACTGGTGAGGCAACCGGTATTCAAGAAAGCAATCGGCACAATCTCGTCATTCACCAGAAAGGAGTTGGAATCTTCGATCTCGACCTTACCCGCCTGAACTACAACCTCCAGCCGCTTCATCAAATCCTAAGCGAAAGCCCCATCTATGTCGTGGAGGGGAAAGAGCTCCTGAAGTTTCTGAGTGACAGATGCGGAATCCTCCCGCCCCAGATCAACTGCCTGGAAACCGCTCACCGCCTCCTCCAGGCAGGACTTGAGCACGATCAGTCCCTCTACGGAATCCTGGGTGGCCTGAACGAGTTCAACACAGATACTCGAAACAAACTCCACTTAGCGCCGGGCTATCTCGATCTCTTCGCTCTTCACCGACGGGCGGTGAAACTGATCCACTCCGCAGGACTCGACGTCGTCTGGAAACTCGAGAACGAGCTTCTACCCGTTGTGGTGCAATTCGAAAAGGCCGGAATGCCCGTCGATGCGCACATGCTGCAAGGCATCGACGGAAAGCGCCGAGACGAGGCCCGTAGGCTATCCAAACACGTGAGACCATATGGCCGCATCCATGCGCAGTTTGATCCACTCGGGACCCGCACCGGTCGATTCTCTTGCAAGAAGCCCAACCTACAAGGCGTTTCTCGGGGCCCCATCCGTGAGGCATTGCGGCCTGAATCAGGGAACCTCTTTCTGATCGCCGACTACTCCCAAATCGAGCTGCGTGTTGGGGCCGAAATCTCATCCGCTTCCACCTTAATCGAGGCATTCCGATCAGGCGTCGACATCCACAAGGCGACAGCGGCGCGAGTTCTGGGTCGAAACTGCGAGCACCTAGCCACCGAAGACAGAAGGCTCGGGAAAGGACTGAATTTTGGTCTGTTGTATGGCCAGTCGGCTTCAGGGTTTCGCTCCACAGTCAAAGAGCGCTTTGGACTGGAAATCTCGGCACAAGAAGCCTCTGAATTTCGAAATGCCTTTTTTCAAGCATATCCCGAACTCACGAGATGGCACCATCGCGTTCGTAAGGACGCTCAAGAAGGAGTGGGCGAAACGCGAACTCTCTTAGGGCGTCGCCGACTCCTGCCGAATGATCTACCCTGCCAGAAGCGATTCTACACGCTGCTGAACACACCTGTTCAAGGCAGCATGGCGGACGGGATGAAACGCGCCCTTTGCCTCCTGCACAGGAAACTCCCACAGGGCGCGAAGATCGTCTCTGTTATCCACGACGAAGTCATCGTCGAGGTGGCGTCGAATCTGGCAACTGAAAACCTTCTGGATCTCGTCCGGCAGTGTCTCGTGGACGGTATGCAATCCGTGCTTCAAACAGTGCCAATCGAAGTCGAGCCACATTTTAGTAGAACCTGGAACTAACCCCCATAAAAACATGATAGAAGAAGAACTCACATCCTGGCGCGAACGCCCCTGCCTGACCGGTTGGTGGTGGTGCATACCCGACATATATTGCTTCTGGTACCGATTGCACCCCGCAGGGTGCATCGTCCACGTTACCGTCATTCACGATAAATATGCGGAGACTTCCTGGGAGGACTATGCGGTGTCGGCCCTAAGCGGAGGCCGGGTCTCGTTGAATAAGAGTGACCATTTAGGCCTGTTTGGTTCTTGGAGCGGACCGATAGAGTTCCCGGAAGGAAATCCGGACGAACCTATCATCGAAGCCGAATTTGAGATTATCGACGACCAATGGGGAAGCTGAACTCCTACCCTACTTACCTACATGAACTCGATTCAGAATATTTCCACAGTATCACCGAGTCTTTCCCCAGAGGGAGACTTTTCCGCCCAGGCTGGCGCATTTCTACAGACCTGGACAGATGGCACCCTCAAGATCCCCGAGCCGGAGCCGAATCCACTCGACGCGTACTCCCGCTACCTGTCGGGCTACTACAAGATCCCCTTGGAGGCAAGCTACCTCATATCAAACTCCGTGATCAATGCTGCGGTTGCTGCCAGTATTCGGCTCAAAGGTCCCGGGACCAATACGACCGCCGCTGCACTAAATACCATGTTGGTATCAGAGAGCGGAGCTAGACTCCAATTCGCGATCGAAGACGCCTTTCACGCCATTCGCCCCCTCGCAAACCGCATGGCAGTATCTCGGCAAACTTTCACAGAAAAGAGCGCCGAGGATGTGAAGGGGCGGGCGGCTGAATTACTCAAACAGGCCGGTGAGATGCAGTCGAGCGCCGCGAAAACTCGGTCGCCCGATAATCCGAATTTGAAGTCCTCGGATTCGGATTGGTGCGGCCCCAAGTGGGCAGTCGAAAGCTCTGGGATTGTAACCCAAGATGAGATGAACGAGCGAGATGCTTGTGATGCGGAAAGGAAAGCTACAGCCCTAAGGAGAGATGCAGCGAAGATCATCTCGGGATACCACTTTCACGACAAGCCTGGGTTCTTTGTCGAGGGAGTTCTCCCTGAAGAGTTGGTTGCGAGCCACGACCTCTGTGCGGATGGATCAATCTTTAACCTCGATATCGATGCAAACACATGGATGTCGATGACGGGACTTTCACGCGCAAAATCACGTGAAATAAGCTCACGACTCAATGCCGCATGGCGAGCCGCTACCGTTGCTCAAAAAGGCGAGATCCTACCGGCTTCCACGATATCCTCTCTTTCTAGAATGAGTTCAGATGACTTCTTGAAATTCTGGGCGAACCCGCGAACAAGGGAAAATCGACTCCAGTCAATCATCCTCCCCGTGAACACCGACTTCGCGGGAACCTACTTAGAAGACGTCTCCACAAAAAACGAGCACATCCTCCAATTTTTTGAGAGAACTACAAAGCTCTTGCTTCAGCGAATTGAGGGACGACAACAAGAGGACATCCTCTTGTCCAGGGAAGCCAAGGACATGTTCCTCTCATTCGTTGGAGGGATCGAAGGCATCGCGAATTTCCAGCCTCAGATTCGGGAGTTGCTACGGCCTGCCGGTTCGATGGCTTTGCGACAATCGCTGCTACTGCATCTAGGAAATGGCGATTCTAAACAGTTATCTTCCCAAACGATGAAGCGAGCCTGCCACCTGACCGCATGGAGCATCTGTGGTACAGCGCATATGCTGGAGAACAACCAAGCACATAGACGACCTGGCACAGACGATTCCGATCATGAAGTATGGGTAATGGTTGCGAAAGTAAGAAAGAAAGGACCACTGTCGCGCCGTGACCTCTTTCGAACATTCCATGATCAGACTTCTTCCCTTCATCTCCCGATTGTGGAAAAAGCTCTATCCAAAGGTCTGCTGCGGGAAACGGACGATGGTTCTCTTTACGCTCCCGACAACAAAGACTTATAGTCGCTAAGTAATTGTCAGCGGTGTCAGCGGTGTCAGCGCCGATATTCGGGGAGGATGTATTCTCCTTGCCTTCCCGAAATCAATCCCTCACCATCAGCATGCTCACGCTATCTGTTTCAAATTCACCCCGCAGGGTGCTATTCGCCGCTCTCCCCCGTCGTGTCTACGCTGGAGCCCCGCCAATAGCGAAATTTACTGCATTTAACCCGCAGGGTGCGAGCTAAATGATAGCTAAAAAAAATTCACCCGTCACGTGGCGTGAATTTTCCCGACTCTATCTCAACCGAAGGCTCGGGAGAAGAGTCTCATCTGATCGCCGCGTTGGACTCGCGGGTCAGGACAGGTCGAGCATACGCTTGGCCTTGCCGCTGGGGACGCTCTCCGGGCGAGTGGCATGGCGAGCTCTGGTTTTCGCCCAGTGACGCAGTCGCTCGATATCCTCGCTCATGGTCGTGGCGAGAGGGACGGAGTCGGAGAGGACTCCTCCTAGGTCAAGCTCAGTGGGTTCGCGATCTTCGGGGAAGGCGCGGTGGAGCGACTCTACGAAGGCGGCTTCGATCTCCGCTCCGGTGTGCAGCTCGCTTGCCCGGGACAGGACTACCGAATCGTAGGCGACTTTCTCGCGACCGTATTTCTCGATGACGATGTCCCAGATGTCGGTCCGCTCTTTGGTATCGGGCAGATCGACGAACCAGAGTTCATCCCAGCGCCCCTTGCGCAGCAGCTCAGGTGGGAGCTTGCTGACGTCGTTTGCAGTCGCGACAACGAAGACAGGCTTCGTCTTGTCCTGGAGCCAGTTCAGCATCGTGCCGAAGACTCTACCACTGGTTCCGCCATCGGTGCTGCTGTTGGACCCGCCCATACCACCGAAACCTTTCTCGATTTCATCGATCCACAACACGCAGGGGCTGATCGCTTCTGCGGTCTGGATGACGGAGCGGAGATTAGCTTCGGACTGTCCTACGAGTCCGCCGAACAGCTTCCCGGCATCGAGCTTGAGCAGCGGGACACCGAAAACGCTGGACGTGGCTTTGGCGGTGAGGCTTTTACCGGTTCCGGGGACACCGAGGACGAGCATGCCCTTGGGGATAGGCAGCCCGTAGTCTCGGGCGCGTTGTGTGAAGGCCTCACGACGCTGCACGAGCCAGTCCTTCAGCGCACCCAACCCGCCGATATCGTCGAGGGTGGCAGGAGCATCGATCACTTCGAGAAGTCCGACGCTGCGTAAGGCATTGGCTTTTTCTCTGGCAACGATACCAGCTTCGACGTCACTGGTTTCGACAACGGACAAAGCGAACGCGTTCTCCGCTTCCATCGTGGTGAGTCCGCCGGCCGCTTCGAGGATGGGATCCCTGTTAGGGGCTCCGATCAGAGGAAGCGTGGCGGAGTCGGTGATGGCATCGAGGACGATGGCGAGTTGCGCTTTGTCAGGTAACTTGAAATCAATCCGAGTGATCTCGCGTTCGAGTTCCGGTGGTAGCGGTTTCCAAATACCGATCAGGACGATCAGCTTACCAGCAGATCTCGCATGAGCGAGGCTCTCGCGTAGCATCCGAATCAGGAGCGGGTCTTTGTCTTCCAGGACGAGACCAAAGTCCCGAAGCACAACGATGGTGTCGCTGTGCAACGACTCGATGTTTTCGAGGGCTTCTACTGGATCGGTGCAACGATTGATGCTGCCACTGCCCGTATCGGCCATGCCCGTGGTGATGCTCCAGACATGAACGGTTCGACCGAGATCTTCGGCTGCTGCCTTCACCTCAGCCTCGGCACGAACCTCTTCGGAAGTGCATAAAAAAAGGCCGGCGTAACCGGCCCTCGCGTAGCGAATGATAGTGTCTTTCATGTTTGATTAGTGGGTTGGTGTTTCATTGAAGTGGATCCGTTCCCAACGAAGGCATTCTTCGCGGGAGGGATGGGTGAAGACGGCATGACCGGTGAAGTCGAAGACTTCCCATTGCTGGAACTCGATATTGAATTCGATGTTCGAAGCACGGCTCACATCGAGCGTCCCAAGTTCTTTCAAGTCGATGAGTTCGGTGTAGAGACCGCAGCCAGTGCCGTCTGGTTGGAAGTGAATCACTTCCGGGATGGTGGAGTTATTCATGTGGTTTGGTTGTTCTTGTTTTGGTTTCGGTTGCTGCTTTTTTTGTAGTAGTCGAGACCACGTTGTTTGCGGCCGACAACACCGAGTCCTTCTTCGAGGAAGCGGGTTGCCTCCTCGCAGCTTTTCCCGGTGAAGCCGGCGGCATCGATCGTGATGCCGCCCTCGGTGTTGATCCATACGTCGATTTGTTCTTTCGATTTCATGAGGATGGTTCAGGCAGCGAGGGTGAGTTTGATGGTTCCGTCTTCCTCTTGTTTCCGGGTGACACGGAGCCGTTTCTTGTTGGCTTCACGGATCGTCTTGTGGACGCCGTAAAGCTGGATGAGCCGACCGTAGTTTTGGCCAACTTCTTTTTCGACATGACTCCCCCACCAATCAGTGGCGAGTTCGTAGCTGTCGTTTTCTTCAGCTCGATTAGCGGCGATGTCGTATGGGCCGCGCAGCTTGATGACGAGTTCGCCGTGACGAGTCTGATCTGCGAACCCGCGTGCGGTGGCATCGCGGAGCAAGTCGAGTCCGAGTTCAGCGCAGGCATCTTGAAGTGCCGCGACATCCCGGATCTGAGTTTGGATAGTAGTGAAATGTGACATGATGTTTGTTCTTTCTGGTTGGTTTTAGAATTCTGTTTTGGGGTTGATAAAAAGTAAAACCCAACCCTGTCGAATCGTGGACTCAACAGGGTTAGGTCGTTGCGTAGTGACAGAGGTGAATTGGATCACCCTGCCAACTGCAGCTTGCGGTTCCCCAGCTGCCCGAAGCGCTCGACCAATTCGCGAGCGTCTTGGTTGGCGAGGTCTCGCGCATGGTTGCGCAGATCGACGAGTCCGTTTTCGAGAGAACGGGCGGAGCTGCTGCTGGAGCGGTAGTCTTCGGCGCTCCGGGTGAGGAGTTGGCTTCGGACCTGTTCGAGCTGTGTTTCCATCTCACTGTCATCAGCGAAGTTGAGCTGCTTGAAGTCGTCGATGAATTTGACGAGCCGGTTCAGCGTCTTTTGATGAACGCCGTCGGTCTTGCCCTTGCGCATGCTACCCAACATTTCATCGCAGAGCTGCGCGGTTTGCTGCCGCAGCTCGGTGACGCACTCGCCGATGAAGTTTTCGACCCCGCGACCAATCCGGTAGCTGGCGTTCCGGGCGGCATCGAGACGGGCGCTCCTGATCTCATTCTGCTCGGCGAAGGTTACCAAATCCAGACCGAGATCTTCGGGGACAGCGATCTGGAAGAGTTGGACGGCGAAGGCGAACTTGTCTTCGATGAACTCCCGGGGTGGGAAGGACGCGACGATCTGTGCATACAGGGTCTCAGCCTCATCGTAGGTTCTCGTCATTTGTCGGGTGGCTTCCCGCCAATCGTGGAGAGCGTTCTCCCGGGTCGTCCGGTAGTCGGAGAGGAACTGATCCTTCGCATTTTCAAAACAGAGATGTTGCGCGTTCAGCTGTTCCTGCACCTCCACCAGTTTAGCGTTTGGCAGGAAATGACCGATACCACCGAGGAAGGGAAAGGTGCTTTTCTCGATGAGGGCATGGGTCCGGGATTCGATGAGGGCGAGTGCCGCGAGCGCTTCCTTGGGCAGGAGCTTTTTGTGACCGAGACTGAGGAGGCGCTCGTTGACCTGATCCGGTTCAAGACCGAGGTCGGCGGCATTCAGTTTCTTGTGGAAACGCGGGT
>Ga0222662_1000319_pt1 | contig 42746 bp, 37 predicted proteins | sample AntAcemetagen600_FD_179821 | JGI IMG/M metagenome (GOLD analysis project Ga0222662, IMG submission 179821) | Saline water microbial communities from Ace Lake, Antarctica - #600 | ecosystem: Environmental > Aquatic > Non-marine Saline and Alkaline > Saline | place: Antarctica: Ace Lake... | reverse complement strand
CCGCCCGCCGGAGACCGGGGGCAGGTTCATCGTCTGTACCAGGGAGACGTCGGTCATTCGGCCGTAAACATAGCCGTGGCGGGCGCCGGTGGCCGCCACCGCGCGTTCCCAGTCCCGTCACGGTGTGCGACCATGCGGCCCGATGTGGCGCAGACTCTCCATCTCAAACGTCGTACTGCTCGGCTTCGCCGTGGCTGGCAGCGGCTGCATCGAGCTCGGTGATCTGTATCCGTATCGTCTGTTTGGCGACGACGACGACAGCGCGAACGACGATGACGACGCGGTCGATGACGACGACAGCGGTGACGACGACGACGGAGCCACCCCGTGCGACGTGTCGTGGCTGGTGGAGGCCGCCGATGCAGTCAGCCTGGCCTTCCAGATCGAGCCCCTCTTCGCGCTGAACTGCGACCCGTGCCACACCGTGCAGGACCTCGGCGGCTTGCGGATGACTCCCGGGATGTCCTACGCCGCCCTGGTCAACGAGCCCAACCTGCTCGGCTACGGCGAGGGAATGCCTCGGGTCACGCCCGGCGACGCCCAGGCGAGCTACCTGATGCACAAGCTGGTCGGCTGTGGCTCCGACGACCCCGAGTGGGGCCACTTCCAGTCCGAGATGCCGCCGCCCATCGGCGAGACCATCCCCCTCACCGAACAAGAGACCCTGTTGATCTACTCGTGGATCCAGCAGGGCGCGGAAGACAACTAGGTGCGCTGGCTCGCCCTGGTCCTGGCGCTGATCGCCACGCCCGCCTTCGGCGCCGGCGACGTGACGAAGGGCGGGGTGCGATCGACCGGCTTCACCGCGCCGGGGCAGGGCTACTCGCTGCTGCGCGGCGACGGCACCGGCGTGTTCATCACCGGCTCGGCCCAGACCGAGTGGCGCTTCCGCGCGGTGCGCACCGCGAACGACGAAGTGGCGGTGTGGAGCCCGCTGTGGCAGCTCTTCCACTTCACCATTCGGGACGACGGCGCGCGGCGTCGGGTGTCCTTTGAGTCGTCGTTTCGAGGCGGCACGGATCTCTCTCGTGGCGGGTTTCGCGCAGAGGTCCTGACCGCGTTCGTGGATCTGGAGCCGACCCATCGCTGGGGCCTGGTGCGCATCGGCAGGCAGGTCGTGACGACGAGCGGGGCCGCAGGCTTTACGCGCATGGATGGCGTGCGCGCGCGCATGACCCTGCACCGGGTCGGCGTCGAGGCGTTCGCTGGGGTGCCTCTGCGCACCCGGCTGATCGCGCTGCAGGGGCCCGACTCGGACGACGACGCGGACTCGTTGGACACCGGGTGGGGCCGGGACTTCACCTGGGGGGCGGCGATCTTCCTCGCGGGTCACAAGGCGACGCAGCTGCGCTTCGGCATCCAGGACCGGCTCCGAGACGGCAAGCTGGCCCGCCGGCACCTGACCCTGGACTTCTCCCAGGGGATCGCGACCCGGGTGCTGGTGCGGGTCAACGGCGCGGTGGACATGCTCCAGCGCCGAATCAATGACGCGACCATCGCGGTGGAGGCCCGGCCCGCAGACCCCATCAAGATCGGCGTGGACTACCACCACTGGCAGCCATCGTTCGACGCGACCTCGGTGTGGTCTGTGTTCGCCAGTGACCCCTACGATCTGGTGCAGGGCAGGGTGGTAGCGACCCCCCACCGCGCCATCAGGCTCTGGTTCGCCGGGGGGACCCAGATCCACAAGGCTCCAGTCACCGCGGACAACGTGCCTCGCCCCGAAGTGGGCCGCTTCTCCGGCACGGTGCGTGGCGGCGTCACGGTGCGGCCGCTCCCATGGATCCGGGTGCAGATCACCGAGCGATTGGTGACGGGGACGGCCGGAGACAAGCTGATGGTCGGAGGCACCGTGGGCGTCACCCCATGGGAGGGTCGGCTCGCGGTGACCCTGCGCGGCGATGTGCAGCGGTACGACTTCGACCTGCAGAGCAAGCTCAAGGGGGACTACGGCAGCGTCGGGCTGGAGATCGCGGGGAACCCAGTGCCTTGGTTTCGCGCCCGGGTCTCGGGCGACGCCATCCTGACGCCTTGGCTGCGCAATCAGTTCCAGCTCTCAGCGTCCCTGGAGTTTCTGCTGGGGACCCACCTGCGGCGCGGCGACGGCACGGATCCCGATCTCGCCGCGTGGGAGCCGGCTCTCCTCGCTGCCGCCGGGGTGTCTGACCCTCGCGCTCCGTCCACCGTCCCGGGTCTCGACCCAGTGGGCTGGAGCGGCCGATGAAGCGCCTCACGCTGCTGCTGTCTCTGTTGGCGGTGCTCGGCCTCACGGGGGCCGCGCCGGGCTCGGGTCCCAAGGCGCCTCGCTCCGCGAGCGTCTACCCGGCCCAGGAGATCCCGCTGCGCATGGTGCACCAGCGGCACCTGGCCAACGGCCTGACGTGCGAGGTCTGCCACAGCTCGGTCCTCGAGAGCACCCAGACCAGCGATCGCAACCTGCCGCCTCACACTCTGTGCGCCGCGTGCCACCGCGCGGAGCTGCCCAATGCACACGAGATGTTCCCCAAGAGCGGCTGCGCCGACTGTCACGAGGGCTGGACTGAGGGGAAGCCCGAGCACATCGGCCCCGACCTCGCGCCGCTACCCGATGCCCCGAAGCCTCCCCCGGTCGTGCTCCCCCCGGCGCTCTTGACGTTCTCCCACGCCGGGCACCTCGCCGCAGGCGCGGTCTGTCTCGACTGCCACATCGGCATCGACCAGGCCGAGCGCGGCACCGTGCAGCACCTGCCCACGATGTACACCTGCCTGACCTGCCACGACGGCCGAAAAGCGCCGGACGAGTGCACCACCTGCCACCTGCAGGACCCCGCGACGGGGCGCCAGGCGACGGCGCTCGGCGGCGACCCGATGGCGCCCATCGGGCGGTTCCGGCCCGACGACCACACCGATCCCGAGTGGATCCACCGCCACGAGTACGCAGCGCGGGCCGACCAGGATCAGTGCAGCTCGTGTCACGAGCAGCGCCAGTGCCTCGAGTGCCACGACGGCGTGCAGAAGCTCCAGCGCATCCACCCCGGCGACTGGCAGATGACCCACGGGCTCCAGGCGCTCCGTCGGGATCTGGAGTGCAAGGCCTGCCACGACTCCGAGACCTTCTGCAAGGACTGCCACGAGACCGCCGCGACCTCGATGGGCGCGTTCCCAGGCGAGCGCGGCAACCCCATCGGCTCTGCGCGGTTCCATCCGCCCGGCTGGAAGGGTGAGCTGGGCGAGGTCGCGAACGCGGAGCACCACAGCTTCCAGGCCCGCCGCTCGCTGGAGACCTGCTCGACGTGCCACCAACCCGACCAGTGCGTCGAGTGTCACTCGTTTGTGAACCCCCATGGCAACGGCTACGCCGACCCCGGCTCCTGGCGCTTTGGCCAGGGCGACGGGGCGGTGTGCAGCACCTGCCATCAGCCGGGCGACGAAGCCCTGAACGGACTCCGCTGATGAGCAGCAAGAAGGACGGCGGGAACGTGGAGTTCCTGCTCTCGGCATTCACTCGGGCGCAGTGGCCGCTCGGGGACCTGCCCGAGATCGCATTCGTAGGGCGCAGCAACGTGGGCAAGTCCAGCTGTCTCAATACGCTGGTCGGCCGCAAGGGCGTGGCGCGAGTGAGCAAGACGCCTGGACGCACCCAGTCCATCAACTTCTTCGACGTGAAGCGCGAGGGTCGGCCCATCCGCTTCGCCGATCTTCCCGGCTATGGATTCGCCAAGGTCCCGCGCTCGGTCCAGGCGAAGTGGGAAGAGATGGTGGGGAGCTATCTCGCCGAGCGGGAGTCGCTCGCGCTCGTCGTGGTGCTCGTGGATCTGCGCCGAGATCCCACGGACCTGGACGCGCACATGGTTCGCTGGCTCGCGGACGAAGGCGTGCCGGGCCTGCTCGTCATGACGAAGGCCGACAAGATCAGCAAGAACAAGCGGCTGCAGCATCAGGCAGCCATCTGCCGCGGCCTCGGCGTCGCCCGGGACGAGAGCATGCTGTTCTCCAGCCAGACCCGAGATGGCAAAGCGGAGCTGTGGACCCGCATCGTGACGGCCGCCGCTGGCATGCAGCAGGAGTAGGCATGGCACGGCGTGGCGGCGGCAAGCGCGGCGGAGGAGGCAAGGGCAACCCCTGGGGGAGCGGCGATGCCTTCAATCGCAAGGCGAAGAACGATGGCTTTGCGGCGCGATCGGTGTTCAAGCTGCAGGAGATCGACAGCAAGTTCGGCCTGCTGAGCCCCGGCGACCGGGTGCTTGATCTGGGGGCGTGCCCGGGCTCCTGGAGCCAGTACGCGCTGAAGCGGATCGGCAGCGGCGGCTTGCTCGTCGCCGTGGACCTCTCCCCGTTGAGCGCCAGTCTTCCCGGGGCGGTGGTGCTGGAGGAAGACGCGTTCACGCTCGAGCCCGAGCGCCTCGCCGAGGTGACCGACGGCCGCGCGCCGCCGTTTGACGCGGTCATCAGCGACATGGCGCCCAACACGACGGGCGTGCCGTTTCGGGATCACGTGAACTCGGTGGAGCTGTGCGACCGTGCGCTCGACCTCGCCTGCCGCATGCTGGTGCCCGGCGGTGTGTTTGTCTGCAAGGTCTTCCAAGGCGAGGACGAGCCGGCCCTAAGAGACCGTATCCGGGCGCGCTTCGGCAAGTTCAAGAGCCTCAAGCCGAAGGGAACCCGCACCCGCTCGGTGGAGATCTTCCTGATCGGGATGGGCTACTCGGGGGCCCCGACAGGCGAGTGACGGAGCCCGCGGGCGCCCCGCTCTACAGCGTGCGCATCCACTCGATGAGCGCGCGCACCGGGAAGCCCGTGCCGCCGAACGGCCGCGTCGCCGAGCCGTTTTCGACGTACGCCGGCCCGGCGATGTCGATGTGTGCCCAGGGCACCCCGTCCGGCACGAACTCCTCGAGGAACAGACCTGCCGTGATCGCGCCCGCCCAGCGGCCGCCGATGTTCTTCATGTCCGCGATCTTGCTCTTGAGCAGCTCTTTGTACTCGTCGTCGAGCGGCAGCTCCCACATGGGCTCGTCTGCCCGCTCTCCGGCGGCCTTCAGCGCGCGGATCAAGCCGCGGTTGCGTCCCATGAGGCCCGCGATGTTGGGGCCCAGGGCCACGAGGCATGCGCCAGTGAGGGTGGCGAGATCGATGATGTAGTCCGGCTTGAACTCGGCGGCGTACACCAGGGCGTCCGCGAGGGTGAGCCGCCCCTCGGCGTCGGTGTTGAGCACCTCGATGGTCTTGCCGTTGCTGGCCGTGAGCACGTCGCCGGTGTGGTAGGCGAGCGACCCGGTCATGTTCTCGCACGCTGCGAAGATCGCATGCACCTCGATTGGCAGGTTCAGGTCCGCCACCGCGGCGATGGCCCCGAACACCGCGGCCGAGCCGCCCATGTCCATCTTCATGATCGCTTGGCCTGCGGCCGGCTTGAGGCAGAGACCGCCGCTGTCGAACGTCACGGCCTTGCCCACGAGGATGACCCGAGTCGTCGCGCCCTCGGGGCGATGAACCAGGTGCACGAGGTGGGGCTCGTAGCCGCCACCGCGGCCCACTGCGAGGAAGGCGCCCATGTTGCGTGCCTCACACGCGGCCTTGTCGAGCACGGTGATCTGCAGGCCTTTCTCGGCGGCCAGCGCCCGCGCCATCTCGACGTAGGACTCGGGGTTCACCACGTTGGCAGGCTCGTTCACCAAGGTCCGGGCACGGTTCTGCCCATCGGCGATGGCGAGGCCGTCAGCGATGGCCTTCTCCATGTCTTGCCGGGCCGAGCGCCCCGCAAAGTATGCGTACACCGAGCTCGCCGGCTCGTGCTCGGCCTTCTTGCCCAAGTGCGCGTCGAACACGTAGCCGCCGTAGCCGAGACCTTCGCCCAGCGCCTGGAACTCCATGGCGTCTGTCTCGTCGGCGCCGCTCAGCGCGGAGTCGAGGAAGAAGGCCACCTTCGCCATCCCGCGGGTCCGTGCGAGCGCGCCGACACGGAGGGCCAGCTTGCGGACCGCGCTGCGATCCGCGGCGCCCCGACTGGTCAGGGTCCCCACCGCGATCACGCGCGCCCGAGCACCCCTGGGGGCAGGGAAGGTCGCGAAGTCACCCGGCTTTCCGTTCCACCCGAGCAGGGCCAACATGGCGTTGGGGTTGCTGCCCACCAGACCCCGCAGCGCGCGCCAGCCTGGCGACGAGGCGCCCTTGCCGGTAAGCCCGAAGGCGAGCACGTCGGTTCCGATGTTGCCTGGCTGCTTCGCGGCGACTTGAATCTGCATGGATACCTCACCCCCGGCCCGTGTGACCGAGGGCGAGACGCTAGCAGTTGCTCAGGGCGCTGGGGCGGGGAGCCGACCCAGGAGCCAGTCGAGGCGGGCACCAGCCTCGACGGGGTCGCGATTCGACGGCGCGTGGTCGGAGATTCCCCAGTCGAGGACCTGCGCGTCGGCGGCGGGATAGGTGGTCGCGATGATGTCCGCGGCAGGCTGGGCCCAGGCCGGATCGATGCGCTCGTCGAGGCTCGACCACGCGTAGACGATGGGCGCCCGGAACCCGAGGTCGCGGACCGAGGTGACGAGCGTGTCCCTCTCCAGGCTGACCCGCAGGGCGCCGAGCAGAGCCGGGGGATCGGCGATGTCGCCTACCTCGTCATCGTAGATCGCCGCCAGCGCGGCGAGCTCGTCGCGAAAGACCGACGGCTGGGCGACGAGCGGGCTCAACCAGTCCGGCGACGAGTCGACAAACGCCGCCGCGATGGGCGGTCCGTCGGCGATGAGCTCGACCAGTCCCCGACCCCCCTCGGACAGAGCGACCACGACCAGCTGGTCACCAGAGATCCCGGGACGGGCGGAGGCGAGAGTGACCGCCTCGTCGGCGAGCCGGCTCCCCAACCGGAGGAAGCCTTCGTCGTAGGCGTTGCGGCCCGTGCCGTGCCACAGGTCACCCCAGCAGTTGGCGGGGACCACGACCGCGAAGCCACGCTCGAGCAGCGCCGCTGCCCACGCGCCTTCTCCCTGGCCGGTGGTGCCTAGCGACGACTCCATCCCCAGCGTCGTCTCCACCTGGTTCGACGACCACGCGGCGTTCAGGCGGTTCTCACCGTCGAGGTGCGCGCCGTCGTCCGCCACGGCGTCGAAGTTCCGGCCGTGCAGGAGCAGCGCGAGCGGGCGCGGGGTGGCCGGGTCCACGGGGCTCGACGGCTCGAGCAGATACACCCGGGCCCCCGCCCCGTCGGGGCAGACGTAGCCATCGGCGAGCATGATCTCGAACGTCGCATCGGCGCGATCGACCCAGGCGTTCGCGAACGGGGCCCGCTCCAGGGTGAAGTCCTCCCACTTGTTGTCCACCGCGCACGCGGGCAGGACGAGGGCAGCGAGAAGCAGGGGAGTCCAGCGCATTGGGTTCATCATCGCTTCCGGCGGGTGGTCGCGGCAAGTAGGAGCACCATGAGCAACCAGGAAGGAGCGTCCCGGGGGTGGCCGCTGTGACCGCAGCCGCAGCCCGCAGAGTCAACTGCGACCCCCTCGGGCAGGGGCCCCGCCTCGCCGGCCACCAGCTCCAGCATCAGGCCCGCGACCTCGCGCAGAAAGGCTGGATCCACGACGTCCAGGGTGTCGGTGGCCCGGTGATAGTCGGGTGGGGGAGGGAACGCCCCGAAGTGCACCGCGCGAAAGCCCGCGTCCCAGAACGCGACATGGTCGCTGCGCTCCGCCTGCGCGCCGAGCAGCGCGCGGTTGACTCCCTGCACCGCGAGGAAGCTCCCCCTCCGCCCCGCCGCTGCGTCCACGAGATCCACCGACTCGGGCCAGCGGCCGTCGTAGGTGAACCACAAGCGATCCTCGCCGCCTGCGTTGAAGCCCACCGGGTCGAGCTGGATGACGAGGTGCAGCTCGTGGCTGTCAGGCAAGGCGTCCACATGGGCCTCGCTGCCCTGCAGGCCGATCTCCTCGGCGGTGAACAGCACGAACCTCACGGTCCGGGCGAACCCGGTCTCCCAGGCCGACATCGCTCGGGCCAACCCCACCACCACCGCGACACCGGACGCATCGTCATCAGCGCCCGGGGCGGGGTCCAGGACCGGGTCCCACCCCACGTCGGAGCTCGCCGTCGAGTCGAGGTGGGCGGAGACGACGAGAGCGGGCAGGTCAGGCTCGGCGCCCGGCAGCTCCGCGATGATGTTCCTCAAGCCCGGCAGAGACACCGGCTTTCCGTTCACCACGTCCTCGCCTTGCAGCTCCTCGGTGCGCACGGCGAGGTCCGGCATGGCCGCGAACAGCGCGACCGCGTGGTCCTCTGCGATCCGCAGATCGGCGTGATGCACGCTGCGAGAGGTGATCCTCTGGCCGCCGGGCAGAGGGTCCGCACCACTGAAGCGCGCGACCTCGTCGTAGACCCCGTCCAGGTGCACAGCGCCCGTGGCGAGGAAGGCGGCCAGCGAGGCGTCATCCTGAGCCGCAGCGGCCAGGGGGAGCCACGCGAGCAGCAACAGCGAGGGGAGCAGGCAGCGCACCCCTGCATGGTAGCGTCCGGCAATGCGGACCCTGCGGGCCACCTGCGCGCTCATCGGCGCTCTCTTCCTCCTCCCTGCGGTCCCGGCCCACGCCCAGAACTGCACCGAGACCGAGGAGCGCGGCGACCCCCGCCCGATCCTCAGCGGGCCGGTGCAGACCCTGGCCACCACCGATGGCCGCTTCCTCGTGCACTGGACCGAGGAGGGCGAGGACACCCCGAGCAACCTGGGCGACGCCGACGCAAACGGGCGCCCTGACGTGATCGATCGCGCGCTGGAGGGACTCGTGCGCGGCGACCTCGAGTTCCCGCAGGCGGGGTATCGCGCGGTGCCCGCCGATGCCCTGGGCGTGGACGGTGCCATCGACGTGTTCCTGCTCGACCTGCCGGTCAACGGCTATGCGTTCCAGGTCCCCGCGGTGGATGGAACGGATGGCGGCTCCTCGTGCACCATCCAGCTGGACGGGGGCCTGGGGAGCTCGCTGGACGGGATCCTGGAGTCCGTGGCCGCGCACGAATTCCACCACTGCACCCAGTACGCGCACACCACCCTCGCCCCGTCCTGGCTGCTGGAGTCCACCGCGACGTACGAGCAGTACCGTCTGTACTCCACTCCCGCCTTGCTCGCCGCGGTCGAGGTGCTGTGGATCACCCGTCTTCGCGAACCCGAGCGGGCCCTGGACTCCCTCGGTGGGCGCTACGAGTACGCCGGGTTTGTCTTCGAGCTGTTCTGGCGGTCGCTCCAGGGCGACGATCCGTCACGACTCCCTGCGCTGTGGGACGCGTTGCGCGCATCGGGTGCCGACTGGGAGGACGCGCTCGAAGTGGAGTCGCAGCGGGTCTTCGGGCAGCCCTTCCCCCAGACCTTTCTCGACTTCGCCACCTGGAACGCGTTCGCGTGTGACCGGTCGGACGGCGAGCACTACGACCCCAGCGCGTTTCCGTGTGAGCTGGAGACCGCGGTGCCCGTGCAGGTGGTGACCGACCGCGCGGAGTTCGTGCTCCCCGACGTCTCGTTCGCCTCGGCCTACCGGGAAGTGCTGTCCGACGGCGCAACCGATCCCGTAGAGCTGCTGTGCGATCCGCTCGGGGGCGAGCGAGCCCGCGCGCGGGTGCGCCTCCTCAGCCTCGACCGCTTCGGCCGAATCCTGGAGACATCCGATGGCACCGGCCGCGACGACGGGCCCCTGTCTGTGCGGCTGAGCGGGCCCGTGGATGGTGATGGCAGCGTGCTCGTCGTCTTCGCCTCCACCGGGCGCGCGCCCATCGACGTGAGCTGCTCGATCACCCGGGTCGATCCGGTGGACCCCGACCTACCAGACAGCGACGGATCAGGCTGCGAGTGCGGCGGCGGCAGCGCGCTCTGGCTCCTGGGCTTGCTTGCCCTGGGGCCCAAGCGCAGACGGCGCCGAGCCTGAGCCCGACGCCGCCTGCAAAGACTCGCCTCGACGTCCTAGAGGACCGAGTTGAACATCCCCTCGATCTTCTTCTTGTTCACCGCGCCCATGACCTGGTCCTTGACCTGGCCGTTCTGGAAGAGGATGAGGGTCGGCACCCCGCGCACGTGATACTTCGTGGGCACGTTGGGGTTGTGGTCGATGTCGAGCTTCCCGATCTTGACCCGACCCTGGTACTCGTCCGCCAGCTTGCCGATGGTCGGCGCGATCGCCTTGCAGGGGCCACACCACACTGCGGTGAAGTCCACGAGCACGGGGATGTCGCTTCCGAGGACCTCGGACTCAAAGTTGCTGTCAGTGAAATCGGCGACGTTGTCGGCCATGGGACGAGTTCTCCTGGGCATGCGCCCGACGGGGCGGGTGGGGGCCACGGGGTGGGCCCGATTGAAAAGCTGAAGCCGGGCCATGATGGGGCCGCCCCCCATCACGGTCAACCCCTTGTGAGCCCCAACGTCGAAGGCGGTCAACGCACCCCTTCGCTGGTAGCATGCGGGGCTGTGTCCCGACGTGCTCCTAGCATCTGGATTCCTGCGGCGTCTCCCGTCTGGGTCGGTGCCCTGTGAGTCGTATCGTCCTGTACGACACCAACCCACGCACGCTGCGGGTGATCGAGCGCTGTCTTCAGGGCATGGGGTACGACCTGTTCCCCGTCGATGACCTCGAGCGGTTCAAGCTCGAGATGAGGGCTCGGCAGCCCGCACTCATCCTTGCGTCGGCGGAGATGAACGGCGGATCAGGCCTCGAAGTGGTGCGGGATCTGTACATCGAGTGCCGAGAGCCGGTGCCGGTGGCGGTGTACTCCGGCAAGCACACCCTGACCGCGTTGAAGGAGATGACCCCTGTCGAGCTCGACGTCGGCGCCTTCCTCAGCTCTCCGCTGGACCCGGGCGAGCTCGTCCAGACCGTGGTGGGCCTCGCCAGCCCTCCGGACTCTCTGGCGGCGTCGAAGATCGTCACGGACCTTCGTGCGGAGTACGAGCAGCATGGGCTGCGTCTGGAGCCCCCCAGCGGTCTGAGCAACCTCGCGGAGACCCCATTCGCGCGGCTTCTGTGGGCGATCGACCACAATTCGTGGACCGGACGAATCACCCTCGATGGCGAAGGCGTAGACAGCATCGACTGGTTCTTCGTCATGGGGCAGTACACCCACGGAGAGTCCCGAGGCGATCGCGACCTCGTGGACACGGCGGTGGAGGAGGGGCGCATCGACCCCAGCAAGCTGCCGGACGTGAAGCTGAACGGGGTTGAGGAGCAGCTCGGGCTGCTCATGGCCTACCGGGCCATCGGGATGCACGAGTCCGAGGGGCTCGCGAAGCGCACCGTGGAGAGGCTCTTGATGAAGGGGCTTCTGCTCGAGGCGGGTACGGTGCACGCCGCAGAAGGGGACTGGCGCGACAGCGAGCGTGGCGACGCTTGGGCGCTCCCTCGGCTGGTGGTCAAGATGACGTCCGAGCACGTCAAGGAGCTCGGCGGGCGCGCGATCCAGGCACACCCTGATTCCGTTGCCGTCATCCGACTCCCCCCGCTGGCCACCATCGTGGGCTGGGGGCTCGAAGCGACAGACGGAACCGTCCTGCAGTTGATCGAGAGGGCGCGAAACCGCGAGATCACGCTCGATCAGCTCATCCGGGTCGCGAGCGACGGGAACAACGACGAGCGGCCTCGGGTGCGTGCGCTGATGCGCTTGCTGTGGACCATCGGGTACCTCGACTTCCGGGGGAAGCCCTGGGATGCCGAGACCAGCGAGAAGATCGAAAAGCTCGTGCGGGAGCTGCACCGCGCCCGACGCGGGAACTACTTCGAGGTGCTCGGTCTGGACGTCGCCGCAGCGGAGAAAGAGATCAAGGCGAAGAACCGCGACCTGGCCCGCAAATACCACCCAGACACGATGTTCGAGGAGCATCCTCGAGTGCAGCGGCTCGCCGAGGCGCTGTACGCGCGCATCCAGGAAGCGGTGACCGCGCTCTCGAACAAGACCGAGCGGGACGCGCTGCGCCAGGACCTGCAGCAGCGCAAGCGCGGCGGAAGCGGCGGCGGCAACGCAGAGCCCGAGAAGGCCCAGGTGGCGTTGAAGCAAGGTGAGCGCTACATGCGCAACAAGGCGTATGAGGAGGCTGAGGTCTTCTTCCGGGACGCGACCTTGCTCGACCCCGACAACGCCGACGGCTTTGTCATGCTCGGGTGGGCGAGGTTTCTGCAAGACCCTTCGAGCTCGTCCGGCGCGACCAAGACGATCGAGAAGGCCATCAAGCTCAACCCGAAGCACCCGGACGCCTGGTACTACCTGGGGCGGATGGCCCTGCTGAAGAAGGACCATGAACGAGCGCGGTCCCGCTTCGCCAAAGCCCTGCAGTTCAATCCGAAGCACGTCGGTGCCGCCCGCGAGATTCGGCTGATGGAGCGTCGGCTCGGCGACAACGATCGCCGCAAGGACCCTCGCCAAGCCGGTCTGCGCAGCCTCTTCGGCCGTCGCAAGGAGGACTGAGCACCCCGTGTCGGTCGTCACCCTGTCCGTGCAGGACCCGGCGTTGCTGCCGTGGGCCGAGCAGATCGCCGGCGCTCTCTCTCATGGCAGCCCCTTGTGGGAGGTCTCAGCGGTGCGTGGGCCCGGCGACCTCACGATGGAGGTGGTGCTCGGCTCCGAGGGTCCGACCCCCAACCAGGAGGTCCTGGCCGTGCTGAAGCGGGGCGATCCTCGTGACGCATTGCTGGTGAGTGAGCCGCTGCTGCGCGAGCGGGCCGCCGCTCTGGCAGCAGACCCGATGTCCATCGATCCCGCCGACCCGCTGCGGGCTGTGCCGCCCGGAGCCACAGTGACGCTCTGCGGAGCCTTGCGTCAGGCCCAGGTCACCAGGGCCCGCCCCGATGTGGTCGTGCGCGCCGTCCCCGGTGAAGGCGACGTCTTGGATGCCTGGATCTCCGGGCAGGCGGAGGTGGCCGTCGTGTCCGCGGCAGCCCTCGACCGCGCGGGGCTCGAGGAGCACGCGGCCCGCCGCCTCGATGATCCCTGGATCGGACCGATCGGCGCGGGCGCGCTTTGGATCTGGGGGCCGTGGCGAGCCGACCTGCGTGAGCTGCTGCTCCCGCTCGACGACCGCGCGACGCGGGTGGAGGTGTTGGCGGAGCGTTCCTTGTCGGACGCGCTGCGCCCGGTGGACGGGGTGGTGGTCGGAGCCAACGCGCGGGTGAGCCAGTCGCGCCTGGACCTGCGCGCCCTGCTCGTGGACCCGGAGCGAGGACTCGCGCTCGCTGGCAAGCGCACCGGCGAGGCGACGATGCGAGGCGCGACGCGACTGGCAGCGATGCTTGGGCGTGAGCTCGGAGAGCGCGCGGCTGGAACGCTCACGGTGGCGCCATGAGGGCGCTCGATCCCGTGCAGGACCTGCTGCTCCAGGCGGGACGGCTGGCGATGGAGTACTGGCGGACCGCCGACCTCGTCGTCAGCGACAAGTCCCACGGCGAGAGCGCCTCGGACTTCGTGAGCGCCGCGGACCTCGCCGTGAACGACCTCATCCTCGACGGACTCGCGCGGCTGCACCCCGGCGTGCCCGTCATCTCTGAGGAGATCGAGTCCACGCCTGGGGAGCCGCCACCGGATGCATTCGTCATCGACCCCATCGACGGCACGCACAACTTCCTCGCTGGCAGCCCCCTGTGGACCATCGCGCTGGCCCGCACCCGAGGCCACGACGTCGAGGACGCGTGGATTCACCACCCACCGAGCGGCGAGACGAGTCGGGCCAACCGGCGGTCCCGGACCACTCACGCGGGGTCCCCGGTCTCTGTGAGCTCAGTCCTGCCTCGGCGGGGGCTCGTCTCGGTCTCGCTCACCCACGAGGTGATGCCGCTGATCGTTGGGTCCACCAGCTTCGCGGGGATCCGAGCCTACGGCAGCCACGCCTATTGCCTCGCGGCCACCGCCCGCGGCGAGTTCGTACTGCACGCGGGCGGCGGGAAGGCCTGGGATGTCGCGGCAGGCTTCCTGCTCGTGGAGCGCGCCGGCGGAAGGGTCTGCGACTTGCGGGGCGCTCCGTGCAGCCCGTTCGATACGACGCGCAAGACCCTGGCTGGGGCCCCTCACGTGGTGGACACCGCGCTGGAGCTGCTCGGACACTGACCGGTCCGTAGATCGCGGTCTCAGTCCACCCGGACGGGGATGCGCTGGCGGGTCACTTCGACGCGCACCGCAGACTCCTCGAGTCCCAGCGACGTCGCTCGGTCGGGCCCCACGGCCCACCAATGCAGGGAGACCTCGACGCTGTAGTCGCCGGGCGGCAGCTTGTTGCCCGCGGCCCAGCTGAAGTCGAAGGCTCGGCTCGACGCCGCCTTCAGCCGCTCATCGGACTGCTCCAGAAACGGCGGCTCGGGCGATACCTCGCGACGGAGCCACTCGGAGACCGGCTCGCCCCCGGCCGCGAGCGCCCCGTCGGGGCCGAACACCGAGAAGCGCACCTCGACCTGGTGCGATGGGTCGCCCGAGGGCAACGAGTGTCCGGCGCCCGTGTTCATCACATTGACGGTCGATCGCACGGCGCCGCCTCGCTGCACCGACGGCGAGCGCAGCGAGACCTCCACCGTGAATGCTCGAGCGATGGCGGAGGGGCTGCGGCCGCCGAGCATCTGGTGGGACGCAAACGCTGCGTAGCGCGACCCAGCGATCGAGCCCGAGACCCGAGTCATGTGGCACTCCTGGCACTGCACACCCGCCTCGGCGAAGGGCGAGCGCTGCCACTCCCCGACGGTGTCCAGGAAGGGGTGTTCCTCGGCGCCCGGCAACGCCGCCTGGTGGCAGAACGCGCACGCCTCAGCGGTCTGCAGCGCCGCTTCGCCGCACCGGGTGGGGAGCCCGCTCGGCGGGAAGCTCGCGAGGTCCCACGATGACTCCGTCACGTACGTGGCAGGCCGCGCAGGTCACGCCTTCCTGGGCGAGCGTTGGGCTCCAGTTCGGGTTCGGCTGCCGGTCGGTCCGCCCGAGGGCGCCGGGTCCCTTGGGCAATGTCGCCCGCTGGTTCGCCATCGGCAGGTGGCACTCCTCACACAGCGGCGGGCTCCCAAGGGCGTCCCGGGCGGCTACGTAGACGGGATTGCTCGCTGCCTGGGAATGACCCGAGCTCGCCCACTGGTCGTGGATGGTCGCGTGGCAGCCGTTGCAGGTCTGCGCGGACAGCGAGGGCAGGGGAGTCGGCGGAGCCTGAGCCTTGAGCGGGCCCAGCGCACGTGGCCAAAGCGTGGGCTGCGCCGACGTGGCGAGCTGAGGCGCGATGAGCACTCCCGTGACAGCCAAGAGGAGGGCGGCGAGGAGAACAAAGATGCGTGGAGTCACTGAGACGACCTCAAAAGTTGATCACAGACGGGTCGTCCTTGACCGTGCGAGCAGGCAAGAGGACCTGCGCGCCGCCACCGTATAGGTCGGAATACACGGCGTAGAACCGCGTGACCTTCTTCACGTAGTGCCGCGTCTCATCGAACGCGATCTCTTCCACGAAGTCCTCGAGGTCGATGCCCACCTTGCCGCGAAGCCAGCGGCCGATGTTGTGCGGGCCTCCGTTGTACGACCCCACAGCCAGCGGGAAGTAACCCGGTCCGAACCGCTTGAGCAGCTGGCCCATGTACCAGGTACCGACCTCGATGTTCACCGCCGGCTCGAGCAGACGCTCGACCCGGAAGTCCTCAAAGCCCGCCAGGGCGGCGACCTTGTTTCCAGTCGCGGGCATCACCTGGACGAGACCCAGGGCGCCCACCGGCGAGACGGCGTCGTGCCGATACACGCTCTCGGCGCGCATGATCGACAGCATCAGCAGCGGATCGACGCCCGCCTCCCAGCACGCCCGCCAGACCTGCGGGGCGAACGCGGCGGGGTACGCCAGCGTCCAGGTGCTGCGGGCATCGTCGTCGGCCCGCCCGATGGAGCGGAACGGGATGCTGTCGTTGGCGAAGCTGCTGACGTTCGCCGGGTACCCCGCGCCTGAGAACACGGCCATCCAGTCCCTGGACGACAGCACGATGCCCTGGGCGGCGGCCTTGGCCTCGATCTGCGAGTCCGTGGACTTTCCGCCAGCGGCCTTCCACTTCGCTACGTCGCGTCGCACCGACTTGCGCCGGCGGAAGTCGATGATCTGCTTGTGGACCTCGGAGACCATCGGCCCGGCGATCTCCCCCAGCCCCACCCGGCTCAGCTCATACGCCACCGCCAACTCGGGCCAGACCTCGCCGTGATCGGTCGCGAACGACCTCCAGGTCCCCCAGGACGACGCGCGGTCCCACCGGCTGTTGGGCTGCCACGTAGGGGGGATGTGTTCGGCTTGCAGGGTGTGCAGCAGCTCCGTCCTGCTCGGCTCGTCCACGACCTCCTCGTTCGCCGGCTGGGCGAGGACTGGCTTCGTCGCGCCGTCAGCCGCCCTCCAAGGGCGATCGTCCGCACCGAGCGGGAGCCCGAGACCGCCCCGCCACATCGCGGGCACCGCGGTCGTCACCATGGTCCCAGCGCCAACCGAGGGCGGCGACTGCGGCGGCTCCCCCGGCCAGAGTCCGTTCCGCCCATCGAACGGGTCCGGCTCCTTGTTCGCCCGGCGGCGATGGTTGCGAATGACCTGGGCGTACCAGTCGTCCGGCGCGTCGTTGATGAGCGCGTTCCAGACCCGACGGGAGCCCCCCCAGTCCTTCTGGCGCAACAGAACCTTGCCCAGGTAGTACCGAGCGGCGTTGCGCACCTTGCTCCGGGTCGCGGCGAGCTCCTCGAGCTCCAGCTGCGCGGTCGCGTAGTCCTTACTCCGATAGGCGGCGTAGGCGATGTTGAACTTGTTTCGCGAGCTGCGCCGCGCGCGGGAGCTCTTCGCCGCCCAGTTCTTCCACGCCTCGCGGGCCTCCTCGTACATCGCCGCGCCCGTGTACAGCAGGGCGAGTCGCTCCTCGCTGCCGCGGAACCGGGAGTGGCTCCCGAAGCGCTTCATGCCCTCGAGCTGGTACTTCACCGCGTCCTCGAACCGACCTGAGCGGCTGAATCCTTGCATCGCCCAATAGGCGTGGCTGGCCGCGTCGGGCCCCGATGGGTCCCTGTCGTAGACCCAGGCGTTGTTGACCCCGACCTCCTCGTAGCGACGATTGCGCCACAGAAACTCGTGCTTCTCCCGGTCCAGCCGCTCGCCGAGCGCGTTGGCACCCTCTCCCTCTGCGGGGTTGCGCTCGTCCAGCGCGCAGTACAGGTCGTAGCTGGCGTCGTGCAGCCCGGCCCGGCGGAGCGAGCAAGCGCGCACATAGAGGTCTTCATCGGTGATGGCGGGCAGCTCGGCGCCGCTCGCCGCGATGCGCTCGATGGCGGCGGCGGCGAGCGTGCCGGTGGTCGGCAGGTTGTGGTGCAGGTACAGCGTCCTAAAGCGCCGGCCCGCAGCTTCGGTGTGACCGAGCTTCTCCAGCGCCGAGGCGATGCGAATCGAGATGCCCTCTTGCCGCTGATCCTCAGGGTGGCGCTCGAGGAACTCCTCGTACTGGGCCACCGCGGCCTTGAGCAGCCCCTGCTCAACGTTGGCGTCTGCCTGCACGAGCCGGCACTCGTCGGCCCATCGCCCCTGCGGCCACTTCTCGAGGAACGCAGCACACTCGTTCACCGCCGTGCGGGGGTGCCCACGCATCAGATCGGCCTTGGCCTCGAGGAACGCGCCGTACTCCTGAAGCGGGTATCCGTCCGCCTTGCGCACCCGATAGAAGTTCGCGCTCGCCTGCTGATGGTGCCCGAGCCGCGCGTTCACCCAGCCCAACAAGAAGTGGGCCCCAAGGCGGTCATTTCCCCACACCCGCTTTGCCCCGATCAAGGCATCCAGCTCTCGTCTCGCGGTGAGCAGGTCGCCTCGCTCATAGGCGAGCACTGCGCTGTCCAGCACGCCGCGAGGGATCCGCTCCGGCGCTGGAATTCCGGGCGCCAGATCGTCCGTGGCGATGACGGGCCCCAACAACGGGTCATCCGCCCACGCGGAGGCGGGGGGAATGACGAGCAGCAGGGTCAGCAGGAGGGGAGCGAGTCGCATCGTTTCGGCAAGGTCCAAAGGGGGGACGAGTCTAGGGCTCAACAGGCCACGCGTCGAGCCCATCAACCCTTGCCGCAGGTGCCGCTGCGAGCGTTGACAGCCCCAAGGCCGATCGGTAGCGTGCGCGTCCGTCGAGCCGCTGGGCGCACGCCCGTGAGCGCACGCAAAGACCCACTCCCGCGGAGCTCCATGCCGGTCTTCTCCCACGCCGAGAACTACAATCACGAGCAGGTCGTCTTCTGTCGCAAGGACGAGGTGGGGCTCAAGGCCATCATCGCCATCCACGACACGACGCTCGGCCCAGCGCTCGGCGGCTGCCGGTTCTACGACTACGCGAGCGAGGCTGATGCGTTGCGAGACGTGCTGCGGCTCTCCCGCGGAATGACCTACAAGGCGGCCTGCGCGGGCCTGAACCTGGGCGGCGGCAAGGCCGTCATCATCGGCAACCCCCGACAGGCCAAGAGCGAGGGCCTGCTGCGGGCCTTCGGCCAGTTCGTCGACTCCCTCGGCGGCCGATACATCACCGCTGAGGACTCCGGGACGTCCGTGGCGGACATGGACCTCATCCGGCAGGAATCGAGCCACGTCTGCGGCGTGAGCAAGTTCGCTGGCGGCAGCGGTGACCCTTCTCCAGTGACCGCCTGGGGAGTCTTTCACGGCGTGCGCGCCGCGGTGGACGAGGTGTACGGCTCGCCTGATCTCGCGGGGCGCCGCGTGGCCGTTCAGGGCGTGGGCAACGTCGGCATGCATCTGGTGCGTTACCTGCACGAGGTGGGCGCCCAGACGGTCATCACCGACGTGGACAGCGACCGTCTCAAGCAATGCTCCGAGGAGTATGGCAGCGAGGTCGTGAGCCTCGACGCCATCTACGACGCAGATGTGGACGTGTTCGCACCCTGCGCCATGGGCGCCATCCTCAACACCAACACCATCCCGCGCCTCAAGGCGAAGGTGGTGGCGGGCGGCGCGAACAACCAGCTCGACGATCTCACCGTGCATGGCCAGATGCTCCAGGACCGCGGGATCCTCTACGCGCCGGACTACGTCATCAACGCGGGCGGGCTGATCAACGTCTACGCCGAGCTCAAGCACATGCCGCGTGAGAAGGCGCTTCGAGACGCCGAGAGCATCTTCCACACGCTCAAGCGCATCTTCTCACTCGCCAAGGAGCGAGGGATCACCGAAGCCCAGGCGAGCAACCTCGTGGCGGAGGAGCGCATCCGGACCATCAGCACCCTCTCCTCGTTCCAGCGAGGTGGCCTCTAGCACGCGCTAGGGGCCCTACTCCGTGCGCATCGAGATCGACGAGTGGGCCTCGCAGGGTGGTGAAGTCCACAAAGCAGCGAAGCTGCTGGATCGAGGCGGCGTGCTCGCCATCCCCACGGACTCCGGGTACGCGCTCGCCTGTGACTTGCTCAGCCGCAAGGCCACCGACCGGATCTACGCGCTCAAGCAGAGCCCCCGGCGCCACCCCCTGAGCATCATCTTCGCCGACCTCGCCGACATCGGCGGGTACACGGGCTACGTCAGCACCCTGGCGTGGCGCACCATGAAGCGGCTCACGCCCGGTCCCTGGGTCTTCGTGCTCGAGGCGGGCCCCAAGGTCCCAAAGACCCTCTCCAAGAAGCGGAGCGAGGTCGGCATCCGCATTCCTGGAGCCGAGATTCCGCGTGCGCTCGCGAAGGAGCTGGGCCGGCCCCTGGCGACCACGTCCCTTCGCATGGACGACGAGGACGGCAACGAGCAGTGGGTCATCGACCCGGTCGAGATCGAGCGAGTCTGGGGACATCAGCTCGACGCGGTGGTGGATGGCGGGCTCGGCATCCCGAATCCGACGACCGTGGTGGACTTGCGCGAACAGCCTTATGAGATCCTGCGGGAAGGCCAGGGAGATGTCTCCGAGCTCGGCTGAGAGCGGCCGTCGGGTCCTGCTGGCGGTGACCGGCGGCATCGCTGCGTTCAAGGGCGTCCTCCTCCTTCGGGAGCTCCAGCGAGCTGGCTACGACGTCACCGTTCTGGCCACCCAATCGGCGCTGCACTTCGTCGGGGAGGCCACCTGGCATGCCCTGTCCCGCAAGCCCGTGGGCAAGGACCTGTGGGAGCCCGGCCTCGGCGGCGGCGAGCTGCACGTGGAGCTGGCTCGGGACGCCGACGCGATGGTCATCTACCCCGCGACGACTCGGGTGGTGGGGTCCTTGGCGGCAGGCATCACCGACGATCTCGTGACGCTGACCGCGTCGTGCATGCGCGGGCCGGTGCTGGTGTGCCCGGCGATGCACACCGCCATGGCCGAGTGGGCCCCTCACGCTGAGGCGAAGCGCGCGCTGCGGGCCGGTGGAACCGCGGTCCTCGAGCCCGTCAGCGGAGTGCTCGCCAGCGGCGAGGTGGGCTTTGGCCGGCTCCCGGAGCCCGCGGCTGCGCTCCACGCGCTGACCCAACTCCTCACTCCTCAGGATCTCGCGGGACGCTCCGTGCTGGTGAGCGCAGGCCCCACCCGGGAGCACGCGGACCCGGTGCGGTTCCTCTCGAACCCGAGCACTGGCCGCATGGGGTTCGCGGTGGCCGCCGCGGCCTCGCTGAGAGGCGCGTCTGTGACCTTGGTCGCCGGCCCGGTCAGCCTGGCCACGCCGCCCGGCGTCACTCGGGTCGATGTCGTCTCCGCAGCAGAGATGCACGAGGCCCTCAGCGCGGGGTTCCCATCCACCGACCTGTTGGTGATGACCGCAGCGGTCGCGGACTTCCGGCCCGCCAGCCCCGCCGAGCACAAGACCCGCAAGGGCGAGTCAGGGGAGACGCCGTCTATTTCGCTGGAGCGCACCACGGACATCCTCAGCACGCTCGCCGCGCAAGCGACCGGTCAGGTCCTCGTGGGCTTCGCGATGGAGACCCGCGACCTTGCGGGCTCCGCTCGCCGCAAGCTGGAGTCAAAAGGACTCCACATGGTGGTTGCAAACCACTTGCGTACTGAGGGCGCCGGGTTCGGCACCGACACGAACGTGGTAACCCTTGTCACTGCTGAGTCCACGGAGGATCTTCCGCTGATGTCCAAGGGTCATCTCGCCCATCGCATCCTCGACCGGACCCTCCCGCTGCTTTCCGAGGCCTAGCCATGTTCCTGCGCTGTCTTCCGCTCCTCCTCCTCGCCCCCTTCGTGTTCGTGGGCTGCCCGTCCGAGCCGACGATCGAGCCTCCCACCCCGGACCCGAACGCCGAGCCGGAGTGGCCGGCCATGGAGTCCGGCGCGCTGGTTGCGGGCGCCAGCAGCGGCACCCTTGACCTGCCGGTGGGCCTGCCGCTGGGTGGGTTCACGGGGCGCGACATCGCGCTGGGGGGCGATCCCGGCGCCGACACCCGCAGCAGCGACTACACCACGGACTTTCAGGCCTCCGCCGGATGGCAGACCGCCACCCCGGTGCAGGCCCTGTGGATGAGCGACGGCACGCGGCACAGCGTCATCGTGCGCCTCGACCTCATCTACTCCTGGGACGAGCTCACCGAGGAGATCGGGCGGCGACTCAGCGAGGCGACGGGCCTCGATCTGACGGACTCGGTCTTCACCATCACGTCCCACTCGCACAGCTCTCCCGGCACATTCACGAACGCCACGGTGTTCTTTCTGGGCAGCGACGTCTTCAGCGAAGAGATCTTCGATCGCATCGCCAGGGACGCCACGGAGCACGCGCTGGCAGCGTACGAGGCGCGTGTGCCGGCGAAGGCTGGCTTAGGCATCGATCTGGAGTTCGACCCCATCGGCGAGGACACGATCTTCCGGGATCGACGGCAGGAGAACGACGATCTGCTCGGCGCGGACGGGCAGCCCACGGGTGCCGGCTGGAAGGACCAGCGGGCTTCGCTGCTGCGGGTGGACTCGCTGGACGGTGAGCCCATCGCCGCGCTCTTCGACTTCGGCATTCACGGCACCATCATGGGCGGCAGCAACACCCTGGCCTCGATCGAGGCTCCCGGTCACATCGGCCTGCTCATGCAGGAGCGCTACCCCGGGCCCGTGTGGATGTTCGCCCAGGGAGCCGGCGGCGACGCATCTCCGTCTGGGCGCCACAGCGACTTTGCGCGCATGGAGTGGCTCGCTGAGGCCGCCTCGGAGCGCATCCTGTCGCTGTACGAGAGCGTGGAGATGTCGGACGATCCCATCGTCCTGGAGCCGCTGCAGCGGTACGTCACCCAGGACCGGAGCATCAAGGTCACGCGCAACGGCACAGTGGATCTCGCGTACGAGCCTTGGGACGAGGAGTGGATCGAGTTCCCGCCGTTCTCCGATGAGGTGCTCTTCGATGATGACGGGCAGATCGTCTCGCCCCTCGATGAGTTCTGGGCCCAGTACGGCGCCGCGCTGTGCGGCGATCCGACCATCACGCTGCCGACTCTGGGCCTCGATGTAGAGCACCCCGCCTACAAGAGCTGCATCACGATGGACGCGGGGTATGTGCTCTTCCGCATCGCGTTCCCCGAGTACTTCCCGAGTCGGGACGAGAGCTGGGACCTGCCGCTTCCCTGCACCAAGACTGCGATGCTGGGCGCGCTGGGCTTGCAGGGCCTGACCGTCACGACCCTGGGCGCGACCGGACCTGAGACGGCCACCAAGGACGTCGTCCTTGCGTTTGCCCCTGGGGAACCCACGACGCTGTGGACTCAGTTCCTGCGCGAGCGAGCGCGCACCGAGCAGGGCGTCCAAGAGGTGATGGTCCTCGGCTACGCGATGGACCACGAGGGGTACCTGCTGACGGCAGACGACTGGCTGCGGGGCGGCTACGAGCCGTCGATCACCATCTGGGGACCGCTGCAGGGCGAGGCGATGCTGGAGCGCTTCCTCGATCTTCTCCCGCTGGCTACGAGCCCCGTCGCCGAAGACGCCGGCTGGCCCAGCTTCCCGGGTGAGACCGTCTACCCGGTGCGCTCGATCCCTCGGGTGACCCCCGATGTGGCGGTGCTGGCCGGGACCACCCCGGCCGAGATCCCCGCCCTGACCTTTGTGCGTCCCGGTGCGTCGGCACCTCCCCAGGCCCAGCCGAGCGCCACCGTCCGCCGCATGCAGGAGAGCGCGCGGTTCGTGTTCTGGGGCAACGACCCGGCCATGGGGAACCCCAGCATCGTGGTGCAGCAGGAGACCTCGCCCGATACCTGGGAGACCCTGCGCACCCCCGCAGGCAATGCCATCGACGATCGCTTGCCCGACATGATCGTCACCTACACGCCGCTCCCCCTGGCGGGCACGTTCGAGGAGCCCGACCCGGTCCGAGACCACCTGTATGTCGCGGAGTGGCAGGCGGCAGACACCTGGGATGGGCTGGAGACCGTGGCGTCGCTGCCCCTTGGGCGGTACCGGCTGCTTGCCTCGGGCCGCAACCGGCTGGCGTCGGAGACCGCGCCCCCGTTCGATGGGGAGGAGTGGAGCCTCGCGAGCGAGCCGTTCGAGTTGATCGCCGCCGCGGTGGAGATCGAGGTCATCTCCGACTCCGACCCCGCCGCCGTCGAGCTTCGCGCGCGGTACGCGGCTCCGGTGGAGGGGTTCCGACTGCTGCACCCCGATCGTGACCGTCACCAGCCCCTCCCTCTCGTCCCGGCGGCCACCGGCATCGTCGCGACCGTCGGCGGAGCGCAGATCCCCACGAGCGGGGTCGCGGACGCGGACGGCTGGACGGTCCTGACCCTGGACATGAGCGGGGCCACCGACGGCACGGTGCTCCTCGACGATGGCTTCGGGAACGTAGGGAGCGTTGAGGTCAGCTTGCCGTGAGCGAGCAACCGATCAGCGCGGACGAGGTCACTGATCTGGCCGCCGATGTGCGCACCTGGCTGGAAGTCCATCGCTCCCACGGCGCGTACCAGCCCACCGGAGCATTGCCGGTGCTCGCAGCGCCCGCCGCGCAGCCGCGCGCCCCATCGGGCCATGGCGGCGCGCAGGGCCTCGCAGCGGTGCGCGAGGAGCTCGGTGACTGTCAGCGGTGCGGGCTCTGCTCCACCCGCAACAACATCGTCTTCGGTGAGGGCAGCGAGAACGCCGACATCGTGTTTGTGGGCGAGGGGCCCGGGTTCCACGAAGACCAGTCAGGCGCGCCATTCGTGGGGGCGGCAGGAGAGCTGCTCACCCGGATCATCAACAACGTGCTGCGGCTCGACCGGAGCGATGTCTACATCTGCAACGTAGTGAAGTGTCGCCCGCCGGAGAACCGGAACCCGGAGCCCGGAGAGGTGAGCGCGTGTTCCCCATTCCTGCGACAGCAGCTCGCCGTCATCCAGCCCAAGATCGTCGTGGCGCTGGGGCGCTTCGCGATTCAGACCCTGCTGGGAACCCAGGACTCCGTGACCCGGCTGCGGGGAACCGCGCATCCCTTTGACGGCGCCGTCCTGATTCCGACCTATCACCCGGCCTATCTGCTTCGGAACCCAGCGGACAAGCGCAAGACCATGGACGACATGATGCTGGTCCGCGCGGAGTACGAGCGCGCGACTGGTCGGGCGCTGCCTGCGGTAGCCCGCAAGGCGCGCTAGCGGACTGGCTTGCGCCTCCCCCGTCGGACTGCCACCGTGAGGGCCAAGGAGCAGGGGCGGACAGGAAGAGGAATGCTGGTCCTTACGCAGAAGGAGGGTGAGATTCTCCAAATCGGAGACGACATCTTCATCCATATCAAGCGGGTCAAGGGGAACTGGGTGCGCCTATGTATCGACGCACCCCGAGAGGTGGCGCTGCAGCGGATCGCCGCCCCAAAGCCAGAGACCGCCGAGACAGTCACGGCCGACAAAGACGCCTGATGGTCTGAGCACGCCTCCCCGGAGAGGGCCCGCAAGGTTGACGCCGGGTGGGGAGCGTTGTTATCAGCGCCCCCCACCCGTGCTTGCCCATTCCTCAGACTCGCTGCTCTCTTCGTACGACTTCGTGCTGCCCGAGGCGTTGATCGCCCAGGAGCCCGCGCGCGTGCGCGACGGCAGCCGGCTCCTCGTCGCACCCCAGCGCGGTGGGCCTTGGACCGATTCTCGCTTCGACGAGATCGGCACGTTGCTCGAACCTGGAGACCTGCTGGTCGTCAACGACACCCGGGTTCTCCCGGCACGCCTCACATGCCGCCGGCGCACCGGTGGCGGGGTGCGCCTCCTCGCCTTGCAGCCCGATGGAGCGGGGTGGCGCTGCATGGTGAAGCCCAGCGCGCGCATCAGCGAGGGGGAGCAGGTCCAGATCATCCGTCGTGGCACTGACGACAGGGGGCCTGACATCACCATTGGCCCCCGCGACGCGTCGGGAGCGCGTCTCGTCACGTGCGATCACGACCTCATGACGGTCATGAAGGAGTGGGGAGAGATGCCGCTGCCTCCGTACATCGATCGATCCGATGGGCCCGACATCGCTGACGACGCGCGCTACCAGACCGTGTTCGCGACCCACGACGGTGCTGTCGCCGCGCCCACGGCCGGGCTGCACTTCACCGAAGCGATCCTCGGCGAACTGGAGGGGAGGGGAGTCGGCCACGCCAGCGTCACGCTGCACGTGGGCGCCGGCACCTTCGCCCCGGTGCGCGTGGACGCCCTGGATGGGCACGCCATGCACGAGGAGCGCTACGCCGTCCCTGCCGTCACCGCGCGCCGCGTGCAAGACACGCTGGAGGCTGGCTCTCGGGTGGTGTGCGTGGGGACGACCTCCGCCCGGGCGCTGGAGTCCTGGCACCGCGCCGGTCGCCCCACCGACGGGGCCATGCGCCGCACGTGCCTGTTCCTGCGGCCCGGAGACCCGCCTCAGCTCCCCTTCGGGTTGCTGACCAACTTTCACCTCCCCAAGAGCACGCTCTTGGTGTTGGTCGCCTCACTCCTCGGTCGCGAGCGCACGCTGGCTCTCTACGAGCACGCGGTCTGCGAGCGCTACCGCTTCTTCTCGTACGGCGATGCCTGCCTGTTCCTTTGAGCTCAAGGCTCGGGATCCCCAGACCGCGGCTCGCCGCGGCGCGGTCACGCTGCGCCATGGCGTCGTGCAGACGCCGGCGTTCATGCCGGTCGGCACGTACGGCGTGGTCAAGGGTCTCGTCGAGGAGGAGATCCGGGATCTCGGGGCCGAGATGGTGCTCGCCAACGCGTTTCATCTCATCGATCGGGTGGGGGCCGACAACGTGCGGGCTCTCGGGGGACTCCACCGCTTCATGGGGTGGACCGGACCGATCCTGACGGACTCCGGCGGCTTCCAGCTCTTCTCCCTGAGCCACCTGGCAAAGCAGGACGAGGACGGCGTCACCATCGCCAGCCCCCACGACGGGCGCCCGGTTCGGCTCACGCCGGAGAGCGTGGTGCAGGCCCAGGCAGCCCTCGGCGTGGACGTCGCGATGATCCTCGACGACTGTCCGAAGCTGCCTGCAACTCGAAAGGAGCTCGAGCGCTCCCTCGCCCGCACCCACCGCTGGGCGGAGCGAGCTCGCGCCGTCAAGGTCGACTCGATCGACGGGCCAGCCCGCTTCGCGATCGTGCAGGGTGGCCTCGACCAGGAGCTACGCGCCCGATCCGCCGAGTTCCTCACCGGTCTGGACTTCGATGGCTACGCGATCGGCGGCCTGTCCGTGGGGGAGGATCCCGCATCGATGATCTCGATGGTAGAGTTCGCCGCCCCGCGCCTCCCGACAGGGAAAATCAGGTATCTGATGGGCGTTGGGTACCCCGAAGACATCGTGGAAGCGGTGGCCGCGGGGGTGGATCTTTTTGACTGTGTTCTGCCGACCAGGAACGGCCGGAACGGAAACCTCTTTACAAGTGCGGGCCGCCTCGTCATCAAGCACGCGGCAAATCGGGACGACCCGCGACCCATCGACGAAGATTGCGACTGCTTCACGTGTCAGCGCTACAGCCGCGCGTACTTGCGCCATCTGTACAAAATGGGCATGAGCCTCGCCGCGCGACTCATGAGCATCCACAACCTGCGCTACTACCAGAACCTCATGGAGAGGATCCGGAGCTCGATTGAGGCCGGAACCTTTCACGAGTTGCTGACCTGGGCTCGCAGTCGGCCTGACGGTCAGCCTCCATCGAGGCGAAAGGTGTCGCGCACGTGAAGCATCAACCACCGCTGGATCTCCAGCGGAGCAGGGAGTAGAAGCCGCATGCTCGATCTGTTCATTGGAACGGCCTGGGCCCAGTCTGGAGGCGCCGCACCCGCGGGTGGTGGCGCGTCCATGCTGCTCATGTTCGGAATGGTCTTCGCGATCATGTACTTCCTGATGATTCGTCCCCAGAACAAGCGCATGCAGGCCCACTCGGCCATGGTCGCAGCCTTGAAGAAGGGGGACGAGCTGGTCACGGTGGGGGGGCTTCACGGCCGCATCCACGCAGTGGAAGAGGGCGCTGTCGTGCTCGAGATCGCCAAGGGCGTTCGGGTCTCGGTGGACAAAGACAAGGTCGCACGAATCGCGGGGGCCGCAGCAGCGGACCTCGGCGAGAGCAAGTAGGGAAAAGATCATGGACGGCAATTGGTGGTTCAAGTTTGGGTCGACCACGATCCTGTTCCTCGTCAGCCTCGCGTGGCTGGTCTGGACGGTGGGCGGTTGGGCGAGCCCCGAGGAAGTGGAGCTCCACGACGCCCGCGAGGCGGAGCTGGTGGCGCTGCTCAACAGCGCGGACGACGAGGCGGCCAAGGCGATCGCTCAGCAGACGCTGAACGACCACCAGAGCAAGCCGGTCCCGGCCGCGCCGAGCTGGGCTTCGTACTTCCCCAGCGACAAGATCAGCCTCGGTCTCGACCTGCAGGGAGGCATCGACCTCGAGCTGCAGGTGGACATCCGCAAGGCGGTCGAGGCCGCGGCTGACCGGTACTCGGGCACGATCGTGCAGGTCCTCAAGGACGAGTCGCTGACAGCGACGGCCATTCGGATCGACACCACCGCGGACATCGCGGTGTTCCTCGGTGACTCGGACGACTCGAAGTCCCGTGCGGTCATCCTCGAGGAGATCCCGCTCTTCAACTTCCTGGGCGTGCAGACCATCAACGACAAGCGCGCCCTCGTGTACGAGTTCCAGCAGGACTTCGCCGATCAGCTGCGCAAGACCGCGCTCCAGCAGGCCGTAGAGACCATCCGCAACCGCATCGACAAGTTCGGCGTGACCGAGCCGGTGATCCTCACCAAGGGCGCAGACCGGATCACGGTGCAGCTGCCCGGGCTCGACGATCCCCAGCGCGCCATTGACCTTGTGGGCAAGACCGCCCAGCTCGAATTCCGCATGCTGTACGAGGAAGACGCCTGGTCCGACCAGCGTGTCCGCGCGTTGGTCGAGACGGCGGTCGAGACCGCAGGTCTCGGGGAGAACTACACCGACGCGCAGCTCAAGCTGGCGCTGGCGGGCAAGGTCCCCGACGAAGCCGAGGTCCTCTTCAAGAAGACGTTCGACGATCTCAAGATGAAGGCTGTGCGGGAACAGCCCTTCCTGGTCAGCAAGAAGGTAGACCTGACCGGCGAGTTCGTGGACTACGCCCAGGTCGCGGTCGACCAGTTCAACGCACCCTACGTGCGCATGGAGCTGAACTCCGACGGCGCGCGCATCTTCAGCAAGCTGTCCGGCGACAACGTCGGCAAGCGCATGGCCATCGTGCTCGACGACAACGTGAACTCGGCCCCGTCGTTCCGGGAGAAGATCCCTGGCGGCGTCGCGTCGATCGAGCTCGGCAGCGGCGACCCCATGGCGGTTCGGCGCGATGCGGAAGACCTCGTGGTGGTGCTGCGCGCTGGTGCGCTGCCCGCCCCCATCGAGATTCTTCACAACCGCACGGTGGGCAAGACCCTGGGCGACGACGGCATCCGCGCCGGCAAGACCGCCACCGCGGTCGCCCTGCTCCTCGTCCTCGGCTTCATGCTCGTCTACTACCGAATGAGCGGCTTCATCGCGAACCTCGCGGTGACCCTGAACATCGCCTTCATCCTCGCGATGCTGGCCGGGTTCGGAGCGACGCTGACCCTGCCTGGCATCGCCGGCATCATCCTCACCATCGGTATGGCGGTGGATGCGAACGTCATCATCTTCGAGCGTATCCGCGAGGAGTTGTTCGAGGGAAAGAGCGTGCGCGCGTCCATCGCGGCGGGCTACGACAAGGCGACCTGGACCATCCTCGACGCCAACATCACCACGTTCATCACCGGCGCCGTGCTCTACAGCTACGGCTCAGGCCCGATCAAGGGCTTCGCGGTGACCCTCATGGTCGGCATCATCACTTCGGTCTTCACGGCGCTGGTCGTGACCCGACTCATCTTCGACTACCTGACGCACGGCCGGGGCATCCGCTCCCTGTCGATCGGCGTCTGACCCGGGCTCCGCGATGCAATTCATCAAACCAGGCAGCAACTACGACTTCGTCGGCAAGCGTCGCTTTGCGGCCATCGGCTCCGCCATCGCGGTCACGGTGGCGTTCCTCATCGCTGTCGTCGGCAGCTTTGTGGACACCCCGGTCTCACCCAAGTACGGGGTGGACTTCGCGGGTGGCACGGAGATCCTCATCAAGGTCGCCGATGGCGTGACCATCGAGCAGCTGCGCGCCGGACTCGGCGAGGTCGGCCTGAGCGACGACAGCGTGCAGCGCTTCGGCGGGTCCGGCCTCGAATACAAGGTCCGCGTCGAATCGGTGAACTACGGCGCCAACGAGTTCTTCGAGACCGTCGAGAGCACGCTGAAGGCTGACTACGGCGAGGACACCTGGGTTCGCTTCGAGTGGGACCCCGAGCAATCGATCAAGATGAGCGCCAAGGCGACGCGCACGATCTCTCCGGCCGAGGTGCAGGGCAAGCTCACCGCGCTCAACCCCGACGTCACCGTCGAGGAGAGCAAGGTCGAGCACAACGCCCTCATCGTCAGCTTTCCCGGTGTCACTGACGCCGTGAAGGGCACGCTTTCTGGCGCGCTGGGCGCGAACCAGTTCGAGGTGCTGTCGGTGGAGATGGTGGGCCCGTCTGTCGGTGCGGAGCTGCGACGCCAGGGGCTGCTGTCCATCGTGTTCGCGTTGGCCCTCATTCTTGTCTACGTGGCCTTCCGCTTCGACCTGAGCTTCGCGCCGGGCGCGGTGGCCGCGTTGGGCCACGACGTCGCCATCACCATCGCGGTGTTCTGCCTGCTCGGGCGAGAGTTCACTCTGCCCACGATCGGCGCGCTCCTGACGATTGTCGGCTACTCGCTCAACGACACCATCGTTGTGTACGACCGCATCCGCGAGAACCTCATCCGCTACCCCCGGCGCGATCTGGGCGACGTGGTGAACGTGAGTCTCAACGAGACGCTGAGCCGCACGGTCCTGACCTCGATCACGACCCTGGGCGCCGTCGGCGCGCTGATGGCGTTCGGCGGCCCGATCATCGCGGACTTCAGCCTCGCGCTCGCCATCGGCGTGCTCGTCGGGACCTACTCGTCCATCTTCGTGGCTTCGCCGATGATCCTCTTCCTCCAGAAGTGGCTGCCGGTCGAGGTGCCCGTCCTCGACGAGGAAGAGCCCGAACTCCGGGCGCGGTAGCACCCCTTGGGTCTCCGGGCGGGGGAGCGAGTCTCCGGGCGACCAGCAAGCCGGCCCCAGGTGTCCCGGCTCTGGACGCTCAAGACACCGAAGACCGATCCTGCGGACATCGAGGCCCGGCTGGGGGTCTCGCCCCTGGTCGCGCAGCTCATGGCAAACCGGGGCGTCGCGCCCGATGCTGCGGCGGACTGGCTCACGCCGAGCCTGCGCGGGCTGCCCGACCCTCGGGGGCTGGTGGACATGGAGGCCGCGACCGCGCGGATCATCCAGGCGATCGATGGTGACGAGCGCATCGTGGTGCACGGCGACTACGACGTAGACGGCTGCACATCCACCGCCGTCCTCGTACACCTGATCCGCCGGCTGGGTGGGAACGTGCACTGGTACGCGCCGCACCGCATCCGAGATGGCTACGGGATCCAGCCCGCCACGATGACTCGCCTGGCCGCCGAAGGCGCAAAGGTGGTCATCACGTGTGACAACGGCACATCGGCCCATGAAGCGATCGAGGCAGGGAACGCCGCGGGCGTGGATACGGTGGTCGTCGACCACCACCGCCTGCCCGACGTGCTGCCGGTCGCATGCGCCATCCTGAATCCGAAGCGGGATGGAGCGGGCAACCCGTTTGAGAATCTCGCCGCTGTCGGCGTCGCGTTCATGCTTGCCGTGGCGCTGCGAAGCAAGCTGCGCGAGCGCGGTGACTTCGCAACCGAGCCCGAGCCCGATCTTCGCGAGTACCTGCCGACCGTGGCGCTAGGCACGGTGGCGGATCTCGCGCCGCTGTCCGGCGTCAATCGAGTGCTCGTGTCGGCGGGCCTACGGCTCATGGCGCGGCGAGACCAGCCCGGCCTGCGGGCCCTGCTGGATGTAGCCCGGGTCGGCGAGGATGCGCCGATCAAGGCGAGCCACCTCGGCTTTCAGCTCGGTCCGCGGATCAACGCCGCCGGTCGGCTGGACGAAGCCGCCCGCGCGGTGGAGCTGCTGCTCACCGAAGACCCGAACAGCGCCCAACAGCTCGCGGAGCTATTGGACGAAACCAACACCCGCCGCCGAGAGCTCGAGCGGAGCGTCTACGAAGACAGCATCGCTCAGGCCGAGGCCCAGGCGCTGTCCGGCCCGGGCGGGCTCGTCTTGTGGAGCGAGGACTGGCACCCCGGCGTCATTGGAATCGTCGCCAGCAAGGTGATGCGGCACTTCCACCGGCCCGCGTTGCTCTTGACCATCCGCGGGGATGTCGCCGTCGGCAGCGGCCGCGCCATCCCCGGCGTGGACCTGTTCGACGTGCTGCGCCGTCATCAAGAGCTGTTTCAGCGGTATGGCGGTCACCGCGCCGCGGCGGGCGTGACGATCTCGGTGGACCGGCTCGACGATCTGCGCCACGCGTTCGCAAACGGCGCGTTCGACGATGTGCCCGAGGAGCGCTGGCGTCCCTCGGTGCTCGTGGATGCCGAGGTCGGCTTGCACGAGGTGGACTGGGACTTGTTCAACTCGGTGAGCCGCCTCGCGCCGTTCGGGCTGGGCAACGCCGAGCCAACATTCATGGCGCGCTCGTTGACCGCGTTCGGCGGCAAGGAGCTCAGCGGTGGCCGAGGGCTGAGGGTCCGGCTGCGCGGTGATCGTGGCGGAGCCGTCTCCGCGGTGGGCTGGGACTTGAGCGTCGGCCTGGACGGCCTCGACGCTCCGGTGGACGCGCTGTTCACCGTTCAGGAGAACGTCTGGCAGGGCCGCAGCTCGCTCGAGCTTCGGCTCCGAGACCTCCGTCCGTCCCAGCAGTAGCCTGGACACCATTCGTCCGCGTATCGGAAAAGCACGGGATATCACGGGGTTGCCTTGACCACCTCGCCTGACCGCTGGTATCACCACGGAGCGCAAGGGGAGGCTCCGTGACGAAATCGCAGCTCATCGATGCCGTCGCCGAAAAGGGCGAGATGACCCGTCGCAAGGCGGAGCAGACCGTGAACACCATCTTCGCCTCGATGTCCGATGCGCTCGTGCGCGGTGACCGCATCGAGATTCGCGGCTTCGGCTCGTTCAAGACCAAGCACTACGGCAGCTACACCGGCCGGAATCCGAAGACCGGCGAGCCCATCGAGGTGCAGGCCAAGGTTCTGCCGGTGTTCAAGGTGGGGCGCGCCCTGCGCGATCGTCTGGGCGAAGACGACTGACGCACCATCGGGCGCAAAGCCTGTCCACGCCTGCTTTCTCCGCAGGCGCAAGCATTGACAGCGCGCGCACCGCACCGCTATGACGCGACCGCGCGCGGCCTACGCCACGCCCGCGCCGGGCGGCCGCACCGGCCCAGCGACCCGCTCTCCCTGCTGGCGTGAGGTCATCTGTGATCGCACGAGCCCCGTCGTCCCAACGCAAGACGTACGTCGTAGACACCAACGTCCTCCTCCATGACCCGAACGCGCTGTTCGCGTTTGAGGAACACGTGGTGATCATCCCCATCGTGATCATCGAGGAGATCGATCGCTTCAAGAAGGATCTCACCGAGGTAGGCCGCAACGCCCGCCAGGTGTCTCGCATCCTCGATGAGCTCCTGCTGGAGCACGGGATCCCTCTCAGTCAGGGCGTGCCGCTGGACCGCGGCGGCGAGCTTCGGGTGGACCTGTGCGCCGACGTCAAGGTGACCTGGCCCTGGGCCGACCCGAAGCACCTCGTGGACAACATGCTGCTCGCGGTGGCGGATCGCATGAACCAGTCCGCCGACCAGCAGGGTCTGGTGATCGTCGTCACCAAGGACACCAACCTGCGCATCAAGGCAAACGCCCTGGGGATCCGGGCTGAGGACTTTGAGCACGGCAAGGTGATGGTCGAGGAGCTGTATACGGGACAGGCCGAGCTCGTCGTCTCGTCGGACACTCTGGAGACGCTGTACGCGGACGGGGAAGCGGTCAGCGACCTCGTGGAGAACATGGCGGCCAATGAGTGCCTCGTGCTGCGGAACGAGGACCGCCCGACGCAGACCGTGTTGGCGCGGGTCGGGCCGAACAAGATGACGATCCGCCTCGTCAAGCGCATGAAGGAAGGCATCTGGGGGATCTACCCCCGGAACAAGGAGCAGTTCTTCGCGCTCGACCTACTGCTCGACGACGACATCAAGCTCGTCACGCTCGTCGGCAAGGCCGGTACGGGCAAGACGCTGCTCGCCATCGCGACGGGGCTACACAAGAGCGCCGACGAGCGCACCTACCACCGCCTTCTCGTGTCGCGGCCCATCTTCCCGCTGGGCAAGGACATCGGCTACCTGCCCGGAAACATCGAAGACAAGCTCAACCCCTGGATGAAGCCTGTCTATGACAACGTCGAGTTCATTCTCGATTCTCGGGTCGAGGGCCGGTCGGGCAAGAACCGCGGCTACGAGGAGTTGATCAACCAGGGCCTGCTCGAGATCGAGCCGCTGACGTACATCCGCGGTCGCTCGATTCCACACCAGTACTTGATCGTGGACGAGGCCCAGAATCTCACGCCCCACGAGATCAAGACGATCATCACCCGGGCGGGAGAGGGCACGAAGATCGTGCTGACCGGGGACCCCTACCAAATCGACAACCCCTACGTGGACTCGACTTCGAACGGGCTCGTGTACGTCGTACAGAAGTTCCGCGACCAGCCCCTGGCTGGCCACGTGAGCCTGACCAAGGGTGAGCGCTCCGACCTGGCCGAGATGGCCGCGGAGCTGCTGTAGGCCGTGGCGGGTCGCGACCGCAAAGGCGGAAAGCCCCCGACGGGCAAGGGGAGGGGCGGAAAGCCCCCTGCGAAGGCAAAGGGCGACGGGCGCCAGCGCCGAGGGCCCTCCCGGTCCGATCTGCCGCAGCGGCCGGGGTTCCCCGACCAACTCGAGGGCCGCAACCTCGTCCTCGCGGGGCTGAGGGTGTCCCGTCGCGTGCGGGCGATCTGGCTCGATGAGCGAGCCGGTGGCAACAAGATCGACGCCATCCTCGCGGAGGCTGGGGAGGCTGGGGTGCCCGTCACGCCGGTGCCGCGGGCGGCGCTCGACGCCGTGGCCCAAGGCCACGTCCACAACGGCGTGATCGGGTTCGCGGACGGTCTCCCCCAGCGCTCGTTGAAGCAGGTGCTCGACGACGTCTTCGATGGCGGCGAGGTGCCGTTCTTCGTGCTGCTCGATCAGGTGCAGTACGAGCAGAACCTGGGCGCCATCCTCAGGACGGCCGCCGCCGCCGGTGTACACGGCATCATCATCCCGACCCGGCGAGGCGCCTCGCTGAGCCCCACGGCCCAGCGCATCGCCATGGGCGGAGCCGAAGAGGTCCCCGTCGTGCGCGAGAGCATGATGAGCGCCCTAGCGACGCTCCGGCGGGCCGGGATCACCATCGTCGGCACCGAAGCGGGAAGCGCCGTCAGCTTCACCGAGGCGAACCTGACGGGCCCGCTCGCCCTCGTGATGGGCGGCGAGGACCGAGGGTTGAGCCCCGCGGTGGCGCAGCGGTGCGACTCCGTGGTGCACATCCCGATGAAGGAGAGCCTCGCGGTGACGTCTCTCAACGTCTCGGTCTCCACTGCGCTTCTGCTCTACGAGCGGGTGCGCCAGGTGGCTGCTCTGGACTGAGGTCCTCGGAGCCCGGACCCGCTCAGCGCGCCCCCATCCCGGCTAGGCGTTCTTCGCGTCGACTGGCGGCACGGAGTCCACCGGCGGGTAGGCCAGCGCCCGGAGCCAGTTGGGGTCTCCGCGCTCGAACTCCCGCCAGACGGAGATCGCCGGCGACTCGCCGACCGCGAGCAACTCCTGCAGCGGAGCTAGATAGGCGATCTCTGCAGGCCCATCGGGAGCCTGCCGACGCAGCCCGTCCACTGCGATCTCCAGCGCCAGCGCGGCCCAGGACCGCAGGCGGCGCTTCTTGTATCGCCCGGCGAGTCCATCGCTCGCTGCGATCGTCTGCAGCTTCGCCCTGTCGGCCGATGGAATCGCGGCGACAAGCTCCTCCGCGTCGGACAGCGCCTGCCGGTCGTACATGATCCCTTTCCAGAACGCGGCCAGGGCAGGGATCATTGGCAGCGGCACGTTGTCGGCGCTGCGCATCTCCAGCCACTTTCCGATGCGAACCTCGGGGAACACCGTGTTCACTTGCAGCGCGAAGTCCTCGAGGGTCGGGAAGCGCCCATCGATCCCCCGTGCCGCGAAGTCCCGAAAGGGGCGGCCGTGGGCGGCCTTGTAGGTCTGACCGTCGCGGTAGAGAAGCATCGGAACGTCGAGCAGCCAGTCCAGGTAACGCTCGTACGTAAACCCGCCCTCGAAGACATCGGTCATCAGGCCTGTCCGGGCGGGATCTGTGTGCTCCCAGCAGTGCCCACGCCACGACGCCCAGCCAGTGTCTTTCCCGCCGGCGAGCGGGGAGTTGGCGAACATCGCCAACACCAGCGGCGACAGGGCGATCGCGACGGGCACCTTGCGCGCGGCGTCTGCGTGACTGGTCACGTCGATGGTGACCTGCACCGACGACGTTCCCTTCATCATTCCGTGCCCCAGCGAGCCGGCCCGTGCGATGTACTCGCCCATGATCCCGTAGCGGGCCTTGGGAACGAACGGGATGGACTCCACCGGCTGGACCGGTGTGTAGCCAATGGCCAGAGGCATGACGTCGGTACCCCGCACCACGGCCTGCAGCTCTCTCAAGTGGGTACGCACGTCCCCCTCGATCTCGGACACCGTGGTCCGGGGCGCCGTGCTGATCTCGAACTGGCCGCCCGGCTCGATCGTCAAGGACGCGCCGTCGCGCGTCATCGCGATGAGGTTGGAACCCTCGAACGAACCGGTCCAGCCGAACTGCGTGAAGCCCTTGAGGACGTCCTGAATCCCGCCGGGCTCAAAGAACGTGATGCGACGCCCCTGGGCGTGCACCAGTTCCTTCTCCCACTCGAGCCCAAGCCTGTACTCCGACGGCGGCGTGAAGCCAGATTCGAACCAACGGAGCATGTCCTTGCGAGTGAGGGGCCGATCCATTCGGGGAGGTCTAGCCGAGCTTGCTGCGGTCGTCTACGCGAGCGGTGCAGGGTTGGTAGGATTCGGAACCCGTAGGGAGGGCCCATGACGACGAATCGAACCCGCACGCTGGTGGTGACGCTGGACCCTGGCCTGATCCAGCAGGTCCGCACGGCGCTCGAGGAGAGAGGCGGTGCAGTCAGCGCCTGTCCCACCGGCGAAGGCGCGGAGGACGAAGTGGGGCTTCGGGCCTATGGACTCGTGGTGGTCTCAGCCGAGCTCCCCGATGGCGATGGCTTCGAGCTGACCAGCCGACTCAAGGACGTGGACGATGGCATCTCTGTGATGCTCATCGGCGATGACCGGGACGGTCGCTCGGTCGAACGCGCAAACGACTGCGGGGCGTCAGGGTTCCTGCACCGACCCGTGAGCACCGCGGAGCTGTTTCAGCGCTTCGAGTCGGTGATGGGCGGGACGTGGTTCCGCGTTCCTGCGGAGTCAGACACGATCTCCCGCCACGCGGACTCGGTGGTGGACCCGCTCAGCGGGGTCTTCCCCGCCGAGACCGGCTACGACTTCTCCGTGCAAGACCACGACGAGGGCCTCGCCGTCGAGGACGTAGGGCCTCCGAGCCCCACCGGCACCCAGGAGTTGCCGGCCCTGGCCATGGAGATGTTTGACGAAGACAACCCAGTCTCGATCCCGGTGGCAGCGGACATCACCGCCCACGGAATGGCGCCCATTGCAGCCCACGATGTCTCAGGCGTGCTCGACACCGGAGACATCGGGCTCAAGAGCGCCGAGGAGCTCGTCGACGAGCGGATCGACGTGCTGCTCGCTGACGGTGGAGCGCTGCGGACGACCATCGAGTCGGTGGTCCAGCAGGCCCTCGCCGACGCCCTCGCGCAGCAGCTGCCGGCGTTCCTCGCGCAGGTCAAGGGAGGATCCGAGTGAGCGTGCCAACGCTGCCCAGGGCCACCATCCAGGCGATGGTCCGCCGTGGCCTCGAAGAGGACGTCGGCCACGGGGACGTCACCAGCGAGGCTTGCGTGCCTGCCGCCGCGATGGGCGCCGCCTCGCTCGTGGCCCGGGTCCCGATGGTGCTGTGCGGGCTGCCGGTGCTGCGCGAGGTGTTCGCCCAGGTCGATGCTCGGGTCCGAGTGGACGAGTTGGTGCAAGAGGGCAAGCTGAGCGCCGGGGGAGGGGAGGTGCTGGCGAGGCTGCAAGGTCCCCTGCGCTCGATCCTCACCGGGGAGCGCCTCGCGCTCAACTTCCTGCAGCGCATGAGCGGGATCGCCACCCGCACCTCCGAGTTCGTGCGCTTGCTGGGAGATCGGCCAACGCGACTGGTGGATACGCGCAAGACGACCCCAGGAATACGAGCATTCGAGCGCTACGCCGTGCGCGTGGGCGGCGGACGAAACCACCGCTACAACCTCACCGACGGGATCCTCATCAAGGACAACCACATCGCAGCGGCGGGCGGAGTGAAGGAGGCGGTGACCGCTGCCCTGCGCAACGCGCATCACCTGCTTCAGGTCGAGGTCGAGGTCGAGACCGTCGCGGAGGCCCATGAGGCCATCGACGCCGGGGCGCGGGTCATCATGCTCGACAACTTCTCCATCGAAGGCCTCAGGGCCGCGGTGCAGGAGCTGCGCAAGCGCCCCGAGTCCATTGTCATCGAGGCCTCGGGCAACGTCTCCGAGCACACCCTGGTCCCGATCGCCGATTGCGGGGTGGATGTCATCAGCAGCGGCGGACTCATTCACCAGGCGGTCTGGCTCGACATCGCGCTGGAGTTCGACCGGGCGTGAGCCTGTCGGTCCCGGCGCCCCTGCGCCTGCAGCACCTCGCCAGCACCGACTCCACCAACCGGGTCGCGATGGATGCGGCCCGGGCCGGTGCGCCCAGCGGGCTCGTGGTGGTCGCCGACCGGCAGATGGCGGGTCGAGGGCGTCAGGGACGCACCTGGCTGGACGCCGGCTCCGACTCTCTGCTCGTGAGCGTGATGCTTCGACCGGAGACCCCGTTGACGCACGCGTGGGCGTTCACGTTCGTCGCTGGCCTCGCAGCCCTCGATGTCGCGACCGCGGTCGACGCCACAGGAGCCTGGCTGAAGTGGCCCAACGACCTCTGGATCGGGGAGCGCAAGGCGGGAGGCGTGCTGTGTGAGCTGGCGAGCCAGGGCGGGCGACTCTCCGCCGTCGTGCTCGGCGTCGGCCTCAACCTGCAGACTCCGTCCGGGGGATGGCCCCACTCCATCGCGGAACAAGCCACCTCTCTGTCCGCGTCTGCAAACACCACCGTCCCTCGCCCCCTCGCGCTGATGACCCTGTGCGAGAGCGTCCTGAAGTGGCAGGGAACCCTGAGCACCCAGGGTCCAGCGGCCCTCGTGGCGGCGGTAGAGCGTGCCATGCAGCCAATGGTCGGGCGGGAAGTGCTCGCCGAACAGCGGGGCGGTCCAGTGCGCTGCACCGTGCTGGGGATCGGGCAGAATGGAGCGCTCCAGCTCCAGACGGAGCAGGGCGAGGTCCTGGCGCTGCTCGCAGGAGACGTGCACCTGTCGCCCCCACAACCACCGAGGGAATCTGATGCTTCTGGTCATTGACGTGGGCAACACCCAGACCGTTCTCGGTCTGTTCGACGGGGCCCGGCTCGTCCGTCGGTTTCGCATCCAGACCAACGTGCGCCGGACCGCCGACGAGACCGGCGTGCTCATGCTGTCGATGTTTGACCGCGCCGGCATCGACGCCTCGGTGACAGGAGCCATCGTGTCCTGCGTGGTGCCTGACACGCTGCGGACGCTCGCCGAGACCTGCCGGGAGTACTTTGGAGTCGATCCGGCGGTCGTGGGCCCCGGGATGCGCACGGGCATGCCCATCCTCGCGGACAACCCCCGGGAGGTCGGCGCGGACCGCATCGTCAACGCCGTCGCCGCCTACGCGCGGGTGAACGACGCGTGCATCGTGGTGGACTTCGGCACCGCGACCACGTTTGACTGTGTCTCCAGCAAGGGGCAATACCTCGGCGGCGTCATCGCCCCGGGCTATCAGATCTCCGCCGAGGCGCTGTTCTCCCGCACCAGCAAGCTGCCCCGGGTGGAGGTGGCGCGCCCGCCCCGCGTGATCGGCCGCAACACCGTGCACAGCATGCAGTCCGGCCTGTTCTACGGGTACGTGTCTTTGGTGGACGGGATGGTCGCCAGGATCCGCGCGGAGCTCGGCTCCAAGGCCCGGGTGCTCGCCACCGGCGGGCTCGCCACGGTGCTCGCCGATGCGAGCACGACCATCGAGGAGGTGGTGGAAGACCTCACGCTCGAGGGACTTCGGATCCTCTACGCCGCAGACCAGTAGGATCAGGGGATGAGCGAACCCACCTTTGACGAGATCTGCGACATCCTGGAGATCCCGGCGTCGTTCCGCCGCCACATAGGCCCCGAGTCCCCGACCCGAGGACGGATGGCGGTCGCCAGAGGCATCCTCCCGACACCGCCGAAGGTTCTCCTGGCGATGCAGTACGTGCTGCTGGGTGACCGCGATGCGGCGGTGTCAGCGGCCGCAGAGAAGTCGCTGGTGTCGATGCCAGCGAAGATCCTCGACGGTCTGATCAACATCAAGACCCACCCGAAGATCCTCGAGTTCTTCGCGTACAAGCGCACCGACGACGAGCAGATCATCGAACGGGTGGTGCTCGCCAGGCAGGTCAACGACAAGACGCTGTGTTTCCTGGCTGAGAACGGCTCTGAGCGAGTCGCTGAGATGATCAGCCAGAACCAGGAGCGGCTGATCATCACGCCGCAGATCCTTCGGTTCCTGCGGCGCAACCCGAACTCTCTCGCCTCCACCCTGGAGCGCGTCGTCAGCTTCCTGCGGCTGCACGGCATCGATGTCAGCGAGCCCACACCCGAGGAGCTCGCGGCGTCGGAACGCGCCCGCAAAGCAAAGCGCGACGCGGAACTCGGGCGCACCGCCGCCCCAGAACCCCTCGCTGCGCCACTACCGAGCGGTGCAGCGGGTCCGCCGAGTTCCCGGCAGCCCAGCGGGGGTGACTCGGCCCTGCCCAGCGACTTCGTCCCCGGCGAGGTCTACGTGCCGAGCTTGCCCGAGCAGCCCTATGTGCCACCGGCGGGGCTCGTCAACCCCTTGGCCGAGCTGCTCGCGGACTGGGGAATCGACGTGTCTCCGGAGTTTGTGGCCCCGCCCGACGGCGTCGATGTCGCCGGCCCGCCGATCTTGACCGCCCCCGTCGCGGCAGGGACGCCCACGGTCGCCCCCGCGCCTGCCGGCCCTCGGACACCGATTACAGCGGACCTGACCGGTCTCACCTCTCTGGCTGACTCGATGTTCGCCTTCGGGTTCGAGCAAGACGAGGACGAGTTTGACCCGTACCTCGTGCAAGACGACGACAGCCACGTCTCGGACGAGCTGCGCGGCAACATCTCCAAGATCATCAGCAAGATGACGATGGGCGAGAAGATCAAGCTCGCATACAAGGGCAACAAGGCCGTGCGTGAGGTCCTGATCAAGGACACCAACAAGGTCATCGCGGCGGCCGTCGTCAAGTCGGGACGCCTGACTGACAACGAGGTCGTCAGCATCGCGTCCAATCGCGCGGTCGCTGAGGACGTCATACGCGAGCTCGCCCGGGTGAAGGAGAACCTGCGCATGTACCCGGTCAAGGTGGCGCTGTGCTCGAACCCCAAGACACCGGTGCCCGTCTCGATGAAGCTGCTCAGCAGCCTGCACCTGAGCGACCTCAAGGTCCTCGCCCGCAACCGCAACGTGAGTTCGGCCATCTTCACGGCGGCGAACAAGCTCTTCAAGCAGCGGCAGAGCAGCCGGGGCTAGAAGGGGAGCTCCCCGAGCGGCAGGCCCAGGGCATCGGCGACCGGCGCGTAAGTGACCTCGCCCTTGTAGACGTTCACTCCTGGCCGCAGGCCCACCGTGGTGCGCACGGCCTCCTCGACCCCCAGATCAGCCAGTCGCAGCAGATACTTCAGGGTCGCGTTGGTCAGCGCGAACGTGCTGGTGCGCGCCACCGCTCCCGGCATGTTGGCCACGCCGTAGTGCACGATTCCGTCCACCACGTAGGTGGGATCCGCATGGGTGGTGGGGTGCGTGGTCTCGATGCAGCCGCCCTGATCCACCGCGACGTCCACGATAACCGCGCCCTCTTTCATCACCGAGAGCATGTCGCGCGTGACGAGGTGCGGCGCCCGCGCACCGGGAATGAGCACCGCGCCCACCAGGAGATCGGCGCGGCGCAGCGCCTTCTCGATGTTCAGGTGGTTGCTGTACAGGGTCTTGATTCGTGAGCCCCAGATGTCGTCGCACATCCGAAGCGTGTCGAGGTTGACGTCGAGCAGCCAGGTCTCCGCACCCAGGCCGATCGCCATCTTCGCAGCGTTGCGGCCCACGATCCCGGCGCCGATGATCACCACGACCCCGGGCTCAACTCCCGGCACACCTCCGAGCAACACTCCGCGGCCGCCGTGCGGCTTCTCCAGGGCACCCGCGCCTGCCTGGATCGCCATACGCCCGGCAACCTCACTCATCGGGATCAGCAGCGGCAGCCCGCCGTGGGGACCTTCGATCGTCTCATACGCGATGCCGATGACCTTCTTCTCGAGCAACTTCGCCGTCTGGGCAGGATCGGGGGCGAGGTGAAGGTACGTGTAGAGGATGAGCCCCTCACGCATCATCGAGAACTCGTCGGCTTCCTCGTTGGCGACAGGCTCCTTGACCTTGACGATCATCTCCGCCGCCGCCCAGACCGCGGGCGCGTCAGCGAGGATTCTCGCTCCCTGGCGCACGTACTCCTCGTCGGTCACACCGGCGCCGAGGCCCGCGCCTTGCTGCACATACACGGTGTGCCCACGGTCGACGAGCGCCTGCACGCCGGAGGGGACGAGCCCAACGCGGGACTCCTGAGGCTTGATCTCCTTGGGGACGCCGATGATCATCGGATAGCTCCTAGAGCCAGTACTGTGGGGTGAAGAACCGCGTGAGTGCTGCACTCACGCCAAGGTGGCTGCTGTGCCGCCTGATGGATTGGCGGAGCGTAGTTGAATGGGATACCGGGTCAAGCGAGCCACTCTCCTCCTCTGTGCCTTGATGCTCGTAGGAGCGCCGGCGTTGGCGACCGCGACCACGCCTGGCGAGACGCTTTCCGCCGTTCTGATCGGTGTCTCGTCGAGCACCGGAGCCCCGTTGGTGCGGGACGCCCAGGCCGACGCCGCCGCGGCGGTCATCGCCCGATCGAACCTCGACGGAACCGCGAGTCCGCTCGCGTCGCGCCAGGCTCTGTGGGGGGCGGGGCTACGCGACGTGCAGTTCACCCCCGTCAGCCTCATCGCCGACGAGCTTCCCCCCACCGCAGCCCTGGCCGTGGTC
>Ga0222662_1000316_pt1 | contig 42812 bp, 43 predicted proteins | sample AntAcemetagen600_FD_179821 | JGI IMG/M metagenome (GOLD analysis project Ga0222662, IMG submission 179821) | Saline water microbial communities from Ace Lake, Antarctica - #600 | ecosystem: Environmental > Aquatic > Non-marine Saline and Alkaline > Saline | place: Antarctica: Ace Lake... | reverse complement strand
AGCGCTTTTCGAATCGTGCAACGCTTTTCTTAAGAAAAGCTGCACCCTTACTCTCCGCATATACAAAAACGCCCCAGAGGGCGTAAATTGTATATGCGGAGAGTAAGGGATTCGAACCCTTGGAACCGTTTAAAGTTCGGCAGTTTAGTAAACTGCTGCTTTCGACCACTCAGCCAACTCTCCAAAACTACTGTGTACTTCTTGAGAGCAGGCTGAGGCTCGAACAAGTTCGTCCACCTCCCTTTGGTCGGATGAATTGAGACGTAAGTCTCAATTCATCCACTCAGCCAACTCTCCAAATTACCTTCTGCTTTTAGATTTTCAACCTCAGCAGTATAGCTAATTTTGAGTGAAAATTAAAGCCTTGGATGCGGAGACGAGAGGAATTTCGGTCATTACATGACCAGTATAGGTTGTCGATATTTCTGGCAAAATATCAGGCAACCTTTTCGAATCCTCTCGTCTCTCGTAAATACTACAAAACCCAAACAAAGCTTTGGCTTTGTTTGGGTTTTGGTATTTGCGGAGACGAGAGGATTCGAACCTCCGGGGGCTTAACACCCCACTTCCTTAGCAAGGAAGCACGATAGACCACTCTGACACGTCTCCTGCGCTGAGTATAGTACGTTACTTAGCTATTCATTTCAAATGCTCACGCTTACATCATCTTGTTGGCGTATACTATATGGTACATGTTATATCTTCGTCGCCATCGGATTCTCCAAGCGGTACTGTGTCTCGCCATACTTATTGGAGGGTTGTATATAGCTCTGTTTCTAACCTTTCAACCATCACACGATCGCAACTGGGAACTGGGTCATGAAGAACTACCTCTAATTGCCTACTCTACTACCAGCAATGAGATAACTATAGAAAATTATCGTAACTTTCACTGGACGGGAACTACCTCTGCAGATATAGCCTATGAGACTGTTTCATTTGACTTGGACACTATCACAGGGGTAGATGTATTTATCTCACACTTTGATGACTTCGAAGGCTTAGCTCATATATTTTTAAGTTTTGGATTTACAGATGGAACGCACGCGGTAATTTCCGTTGAGACACGCCGTGAAGATGATGAAGCATTTTCACCACTGAAGGGTATTTTACGGCAATACGAAATTATTTATGTTGTTGGCTCTGAAGCGGACATAGTGGGAGTACGAACTGGACATAGAGCAGAACGAGTGCACCTGTACCCTACTAGAGCCACTCCAGAGCAGGCACGGGAACTATTTAATCTCATGGCAGTAGAAATTAATGACGTGTACCACACACCGCGCATGTACAACACATTGACACGTAACTGCACGAATGAACTTACTCGCGCGGTTGAAAAAATGTCGACCATAGATTTTCCTATCACTTGGAAAACCATCCTGCCAGGATACTTTGATGAAGTACTGTATGAATTACAATTAATTGATACCGACAAACCGTTTGACGAAATTAAAGCGGCCCACCTAGTAGACAATGAGCAAGTTGATGCCTCAAGTACTACCTACAGCCAAGACCTGCGTAGCTCTATAGAGTAACTGACAAACGAAATTAAAAACCTCTACCGGTCATACAACCAGTCTATTCATCTGTCATAAACCCACCTACTTTCCACTATTTCTACTGAGTATCTGAGGCTGTTGCCGCAGCTGCTACTGGCTCAGGTCTGAAGTAGGTCACTACTACATCATCCACGAGCCTTTCCTGAATCCAACGTGATATTACATCAGCTTCTTCAATTGTCATTGGCGCTGAGCTGGTGGCGGTATACACCAAGACTACTTTTTGTACATCAGTGGGGTTTGTCCGCACTTCCCCATGCTCCATTGAACTAACTGCTATATCGTCAATTTTCTCATTGAGTACTTTTGCTTCCTCTAGGAGGCGTGACGGGCTTTCAAACGAAAGACGCTCACTCTCTAGTAATGCTTCTAGTGCCTGCACCTTATCTCCGTCACCTTGCAACTCTGAGACAACTAACTGCCACTCTTCTTCGGTGAGCGCAAAGTTGTTTTGTCGTATGAGCAATGTCGTTCCTTCAAGACTGTAGTCCCCTAACCGATTGGTAAACTCTTGAATTTGTTCATCGGTAAATCTCTCCGCTAAAAATGCCAACTCTATCTTTGCATCTGTTGGTGAATAATTAATATTTTTATAAATCACCACATGCCCCTCCTCTACAAATACTCGTTGAATAAATGTGTCAGCATGCTGATTGAAATTATTTTGCTGCACAAAGGTGTACGCGGTATAGGCAGCAGGCATAATAATGACCAAAATAATTGCGGTAATAATACGTTTAACGCGCTTCTTCTGTTCCAAATCAGGGTATTCACGCTTAGGTAATTTTAAGTATGATGCAACCAGAAAGGCTGAGAGGCAGATGAAAATACTATTTATCAAAAACAGATAAAACGCACCATACACAAACTGTATCTGCATAGTCCCAATACCATACCCCACAGTACACAGCGGTGGCATCAAGGCGGTGGCAATAGCAACCCCTGGAATGACATTGTTATACTTGGCTCGACTGACACCTATGAAGCCTGCCAGCCCACCAAACACCGCAATAATCACATCAAAAATGGTCGGCTGGGTTCGCGAGAGCAATTCAGACTGTGCGTTAGTAATAGGAGATAGCGCAAAGTAGAGAGCGGATATACCAATACTAATACCCGTCAGGATAAGCATGTTTCTAAACGAACGCCGTAATAGACCCCAGTCATTAATCGACAGGGCAAGCCCCATACTCACCATCGGACCCATCAATGGAGATATAAGCATGGCACCAATCACTACCGGGATAGAGTTTATGTTCAATCCCACCGACGCAATACCAATAGCGAACACCAGTGTCCAAAAACGGGCACTACTAAAGTCACCGTCATCCTTTACGTTGTCAATAATTACTTGTTTTTCCTCGGCCCCTTCACGTAAATCAAGCAGTTTCTTAATAAATGAGCTGACTTTTGGTTGCATATACTATAGTGCTAATAGTTATAAGTAGTACTCTGTATAGTATACCCGACTGAGAGCTCAGCCACACCACGTAGTTCCACAGTATTTCTGCCAGTCAGACTGAATAGGTGACACACATTCTTACTTCTCTTTTTTTACTACACTGGCTACTTTCTTTGCGAGGTCTTTAGTCATTACCCCTGGGATAATCTCTGTAGCAGTTGGTTTTGGAACCAGGCTTGCAAGCTTCTTGGCTGCAGCCAGCTTCATCTCTTCAGTTATATTTGCCACACCGGTTGCAAGTGCTCCTTTGAAAAGGCCGGGAAACACCAAAGAATTATTTACTTGGTTGGGGTAGTCACTTCGCCCGGTAGCGATCACTGCTGCTCCAGCGAGCTTTGCATCCTCTGGTTTGATTTCAGGAATTGGGTTGGCAAGTGCAAACACAACCGCTTGTGGTGCCATTTTTTCTATATGATGTCGAGAGATAGTCCCTGGTCCTGACACACCAATCAACACATCTGCTCCATCGACTGCATCAAGCACCTCACCCTGGAGCAAACCTCGGTTGGTTACTTTTGCCAGCGCTTTTTTGTATGGGACTAACCCAGTACGCCCTTCAAATATAATTCCTTGTCTATCAGTGACAATCACTTCCTGTATTCCTGCTTCAGTAAGTAGTAGTGCAACGGCTCGTCCGGCAGCTCCAGCACCAACAATCACCACTCGCATTTTCTCAAGTCGTTTGCCCACTACTTTCGCTGCATTAATCAGGCCTGCAAGCACTACAATCGCTGTTCCGTGCTGATCATCGTGGAACACCGGGATGTCGAGTTCATCTTTTAGACGCTCTTCAATCTCAAAGCATCGTGGTGCACTCATGTCTTCTAGATTAATCCCACCAAAGCCAGGGGCAATCGCCTTTACAACTGCAATAATTTCTTCCGTATCTTGGGTATCAAGCACAATTGGAAAGGCATCGACTCCGGCCATTTCTTTAAAGATTGCACACTTCCCTTCCATCACTGGAAGCGCTCCAAGAGGACCAATATTCCCCAGACCAAGCACTGCTGACCCATCAGAAACCACTGCTACAGTATTTCCCTTTATAGTGTATTTTCTGGCGTCTGCTGGGTTTTTTGCAACATGCGAAGACACAGCAGCCACACCAGGGGTGTACATCATACTCCAATCATCTTTCGTCTTTAATTTCCCCTTGCTGACCACCTCAAGCTTCCCCCGCATTTGTTTATGTGCGGCAAGTGACATTTTGTCATAATCTTTTTTCTTTGCTGGTGCCATAATATCTTTCAAGTAATAAGTAATTAGTGGAGATAGTATACCATCATAAAACTAGAGACATGATCATATGTTCGTCATATTGTTATAAACAAAACAAAACTTACGGGAATTCGTAAGCTTGTCGACGGATGAAGATATATAAAATGTATATATCCAGATGTACTTATATTTAGTCAGCTAGTTGAAGCTGAGATGAAGAACAGTGCTGGGAAATGACGTAAGTCATTTCCGAGGCTTGTAGGTACAACCTTCGTTTCGAGTGTCAGAATGACGACTCGGAATGGTTTCCAAGTGGAAACAAAGCCTGACTGCAATCAATGAACTAAACCTACCAATAGTATATACCTGTTAGTAGAACATGCAATAGAAAAACAGAAAGACGAAACTACAGCGGTTAACCGCTATTTTCCAGAGGATGTAAATCAGACAAAAACCATGGACGTGCTCATGGTTCTTTTTGGTTTCTAGGCCGAACTATCGTTCTGGGAAATGTATCCTCAAAATACACATCTCATTTGTTTCTCTATTCCTAAATCTTTTCCCAGAATTATCAACAGATTCGTAGTATTCTTGTGTTCCAGCATCATTTGGAATACTAAAGGTAAGTGTTTCTCCAAGCATTCTCATATCATAGACAGTACTATCTCGTTTCCAAATACCCTCGGCAGTGCCCACTTGTACCTGTGGTATCTCGTTTAGCCGCAGTGTACTAAAAGACTCTAGTAATGCACTTAGTTCATTTTGTTTTAGCTCTCCTGATTCCATTCCAGATTTCATATAAACCATCGTACAGAAAACAAAAATTTTTACAACTAGCGTATACTGACTATTATCATGAAACTCATTGACACACTGGCAGACCATTTCCGAATCGACGTGCCTCACCAGAAGGCACTGGCTCGTCTGCGTATCCAGACGGTGGAGGAGCTTCTCTATCACCTCCCGGCACGGTATGAAGACATTACTGACATACAGTCGGTTGGTGGCTTAGTAAAAGACCAGGAGGCAATTGTCTACGGGCAGCTCTCAGGACTTAAGGCACGTAAGGCTTGGACGACGAAGCGACCGATTGCTGAAGGGTTTATTGAAGATGGTTCAGCGAAGATAAAGGTGATGTGGTTCAACCAACCCTATCTAGCAAAAATGCTGACTGATGGAATGTATGTAAAAATGGTGGGGAAAGTGACTGGTTCTGAAGGCAAGCTCTACATCGCCAACCCAGAAGTTGAAAAACTCGACTCACTGCCTATTGACCGGCATGATTCTTTATTCACTGGGACCGACACCTCAGCCGACGACACTCTCTACCCTGTCTATCGTGAAAGTAAGGGAGTGACGAGTAAGTGGCTGTATCACACCGCCCTAAAATGCTTTGAGAAAAATGTACTCGAAGGTCTGCAAGACCCTATCCCCAAAGAGATACTCAGCCGATACAACCTACCTGAGCTTTCCACTGCACTGGTATGGGTACACGCACCTAAAAAAGCCGAGCACGCAACCAGTGCTCGCAAGCGCTTTGCTTTTGAAGAGGTTTTTTATATCCAAATTCAGAAAGCAATCGAACGCGCGCAGGTAAGCGCTGCTACAACGTACCAGTTCAAAACCTCCCCCGCACACATCAAGGAGTTCACGGACCGATTCCCATTTACACTCACCAACTCTCAAACTAAATCCATCAGTGAAATCATCGACAGCTTCAACGGAAACCACGCCATGTCCCGATTGCTTGAGGGTGATGTAGGTTCTGGCAAAACTGCCGTAGCAGCCACTACCGCGTATGCAGTAGCAACATCTCGCCCTCCAGAAGGAGCGAAGTCAGAAACGGCTACCAAGGTATCTGACCTGGCGTATGGAAACTTACAGGTTGCATATATGGCACCTACAGAGATTCTCGCCAAACAACACTTTGAAAGTTTCATAGAGTACTTTCATCACCTCCCGATTCAAATCGGTCTCATTACTGGGTCTGGTTGTATGAAGTACCCCAGTAAGGGTGACCCTACAAAACCAACCAAGATTAGTAAGGCACAACTGCTAAAGTGGGTAAAAAATGGTGAAGTACCTATAGTCATTGGAACGCACTCACTTATATACAAAAGTGTCGAGTTTAAGCACCTGGCGTACGTCATCATCGACGAGCAACACCGCTTTGGTACTCGTCAGCGAGCAGCTCTAGCAAAAAAAGATGAGCGAATGCCACACCTACTGTCCATGACAGCCACCCCAATTCCCCGCACTCTTGCGCTGACTATTTATGGTGACCTCGACATTACCTTGCTCGATGAAATGCCAACGGGACGAAAACCAATCATCACTGAGCTAGTAGGACCAGGACAGTCTCAAAAAATGTATGACCACGTGCGAAGTGAACTTACCTCAGGACGGCAAGCGTATGTCATCTGTCCTCGTATTGATGAGCCAGACCCAGACAAAGCAACAGCCCTACGGCTGAAGAGTGTCACTGCTGAAGCTCAGCGACTGCAGAAAGATGTCTTTCAAGAATTTTCAATTGGTATTTTGCATGGAAAAATGAAACCTGCAGAGAAAGATGCGATGATGCTAAAGTTTGAAAACCACGAGGTAGACGTCCTGGTAGCAACTTCTGTTGTGGAGGTTGGGGTAAACGTACCCAATGCAACCAACATCATCATAGAAGGAGCAGAACGTTTTGGTCTTTCACAACTTCACCAGCTTCGTGGCCGTGTGATTCGAAGTAATGACCAAGCGTACTGCTTTGCGGTCACTGACAGTAAGTCACAGAAAACGCGGGACCGACTCAAGGCACTGAAGACTGCCAAAAATGGTTTTGAGCTGGCCGAGCACGACCTGAACTTCCGTGGTTCTGGACAGCTCTACGGAGCAAAGCAATCGGGCCTAACTGACCTAGGAATGGAAGCTATCAAAAACCTCAAGCTGGTAGAAGCCGCCCGAAAAGAAGCCCAGACCCTCGTAGCAAACCACCCAAACCTGCTGAAAGACTTCCCACTGATATCCCATAAGGTCGTACATACAGGTGAAGCGCTGCATATGGAATAAAAAAAGACCGCCAGGGTGGCAGCCTTAAAAATGTATTTGTTTCCCTCCATTCAGGATCTAGAGTCCCGTTACAACATGGAGGACACCTCCTTTCAAGTCAGGACATCGAACACGGGGATTGGTCTCTTTTGGGAATTGATGTGTTTCATTTGCGTTGTCCTTATTTGCAGAAGGCACGAAATGTACCTAAACAAAATATATTTTTTTGCATACATCATGTCCACACAATCTTTGTGTATTACAACAAAAAGGCGACTCGTCGAGTCGCCTTTTTTCAATACTGCTTACACATCAGTGAGACCATTGTGGAGCATAGCCATTTTCTCTAGCCTCTTCAAAAGCTATTGTAGAATCAAAATATTGACCCATTGTCTGACCACCTACATCAATCAAACAATATATATACAACCCAGCATCTACAGGGCGATCTTTTTTGGGGATGAGTGCAGTATCCAAAAGGCAAACAAAGAGTGTGTCCTTTGGGTACAGAGCAGTAAATGTAGACATTTTCTTCTCCTGCACTAAATAACATTTTTTCTGCTTCGTACGGTGCCAGTAAAAAAACAAGGCTTTGTGCGAAACTGTAGAAAGTAACTTTTCCATAGGCACCTCCTTCTTTACTGAAGATACACCCGAAGGGTAAAGAACACAACAATCCAGCACTGGATGCAATTGAGATTACAAGAAATTCGAGGTATAGTATTGGCGTTGCAGAAAATCTGGATATCCAGACAAAACGTAAAGTACACTTACTCTCTGTTTCTCATAACCGCCTATAGCTCAATTGGTAGAGCATCGAGCTTATACCTCGAAGGTTTCTTGGTTCAAGTCCAAGTGGGCGGACACGAGCAAGAAAAAGAACTATCAAACTTTCGTTTGATAGTTCTTTTTCTTAGTTCCTGCCTTGAGGCAGGAACGGCTCGTGTCCGCGACTTGATGATATTGCTTTAGCAATCATCGAGTCAGGGACAGGCGAGGCGTTTGTCCGCGACTTGATGATATTGCTTTAGCAATCATCGAGTCAGGGACAAACGCGCATTGATCCGCGACGGAGCGTGATGAGCTTGCGAAGGAATAAAGAAACAGTGTGCAAACACTGTTTCTTGAGCCGAGGACACTTAGTAGATTCTGAAAGAGGTAGAAAAATATACTTAGTGATTCGTGACAACAAACCTTACGGCAGATGTGGCGCTAGTCCACGATACGATGATGTTGATTTAGCGACCATCGTTTCAGGAACTTGTCCGCGACGAGACTTATAGCATTAGCCACACATTAGTCATGGACAAGTTAGTACATGGATTCAATCCGCGACAAACCCTGTAAAACGTACTCTGAAATATCACGTCCACCAACATAGATATTACATGTACCATGACCTCGATGTATATACGTTAAGTCAGATATTTTTGACTTCTTAATGTACGACTTCATAAAATTTTTCTTGGGGATTGATGTCTCCTTAATCCAGTATCTAATCTCTGTATCAATACACATATCCGAATATAAATGAAGTTTGGCCTGGATCTTTTCATTAGGAATATCGAGTACTCTAAGCCATTTTATAAATGCTCGAATCATGGCCGGATCAGTATTTGAAAGTGAGATGGAATATTTTTGTGTTTTCCCTCCCTCTGCCCAATACAAGAAAAAACCTGCTATAAAAAACTCCCTATCAGAAATGGTCTCAATATCCCCCGTAACAACACTCAGAACTCTATTGAGTCTAGCATCCCGTTTTTTCTTTTTTGTTGCCCTAATTTTTTCAATAACTACTTCATTTCGCTGCAGCTCGTTTAGTCGAGATTGTGACAAGGGTATGTCATGAAGCCAACTACTTAAGGTACTTTTACTAATACCAAGCTCCTGCTTTATCTGAGAATAACTAAACCCTTTTTTACGTAATGTTAATGCTTTTTCTTTATCTTTTCTTCTTGCCATATTGTTTACATGTATGAGTACAAGTATACCATGGTTCATTATAAAATTATTCTCCTCAATGATAGTGTGCCAACACAGAAAAACTTGATATACTATGTAAGATGAAAGGTGTCTTTTTTAATAAAAAAACCGTCTGGGTTGTTGTTGTTCTTATTGTAATTTTAGCTATCGGTATTTTTTCTTTTACAGCAACTACTCCGAACCAGGATTGGGTTACCGCTACCATTGAGCGAGGTACTGTACAAGATATCGTGTCTGTGTCTGGTTTTGTTGAAGCAAAAAATACCGCCCGTCTCTCCTTCCCTGTTACTGGAATCGTGACTGATGTGTTTACTGTAGAAGGGGCGGTAGTGGAAAAAGGAGCACTATTAGCAACCCTTGGTTCTAGTAAATTAGTTGCACAACGAGCTGAGGCAGTAGCGTCGCTACAGAAGGACGAAGCTGCCCGAGATGAACTCATAACTGGCCCAACTAATGAAGCTCGTGTAGTGACAGACACAACTGTCGCATCAGCTAAGACAAGTCTTGCAAATATACTTGCAACAGAAGCAGAAAAAGTAACCAATGCCCGTGCAGCATTACTTTCAAACAACCTCACAGCACATGCAGTAGATAGCTCTAAAAGTGCAGTAGCACCCACAATTTCAGGCTCGTACAGCTGCATTGATGAAGGAGTATACGAAATCTCTATCTATAGCTCTAGTGCCAAATCTGGTTATTCATATACTGTCACTGGACTTGAGAATGATCTAGACACTGCATTCACAGATCAGCCTGCTCGCTTTGGCAATTGTGGGTTAACCATACAGTTCGCTGCTGGTAGCCAATATGCAAACACAGACTGGACTATCGAAGTGCCAAATACTAAAAGTCCCACGTACGTTACCTACAAAAATGCCTATGACCTGGCGGTACAACAGCAAGAACAAAATGTACAAACAGCTAGAGATAGCTTTGCACTCGCAACTGACAATGCAACCCTTGCAAACGCATCACCAAGTAACCCTGCGCTACGGCAAGCCACTGCGTCCGTGGACAGTGCGCAAGCACGCATTACCCAAATTGATGCCCAGATACGAGAATTTTCTATCGTTGCTCCATTTGATGGAGTAATTACTGATGTAGATGTACTCCCTGGGGAAACAGCTGGTGCAGCACCAGTTATCACACTGCTGTCACAAGATGCATTTGAACTCAAGGCGCGTATTCCTGAAATTGACATCTTAAAAATTGCTGCGGGTCAAAAAGCCACAGTTGTGTTTGATGCCCAAAGCAACCAGACGCTCACCGGAACCCTCACTTTTATATCCCCTCTTGCTACGGAAATTGATGGAGTAGCCTACTTCAACACCACTATTACCTTAGACGAGACGCCAGAGTGGGTTCGGTCCGGCTTTAATGCTGATATCGATATCATCACCGAAGAAGCCAGTAATGCGCTCAAGGTGTCTAAACGTTTTGTTACAAACAGCGATGGCGTGTACTCCGTACGACAAAAAAATGGTAAAGACCTTGCAACTACTACTGTGGAAATACTACTTGAAGGAAACGATGGATTCTTTGCCATTACTGGTTTAAATGCAGGAGATATAGTAATTGCCCCTGAATAAGTATGCAGACATTTCGAATAGGGCTATTACTCGGATTTCGACAGATACAACGTGCCAATACATGGACCACGGTTCTCATTATCTTTGTGATGATGCTTACCTTCCTCAACCTGATTGCAGTGTCGGGTATTCTAGTTGGACTTATTGCTGGCTCAGAACGAGCAGTGCAAGATAAATCAATTGGTGACCTGGTTATCACACCACTTGATGATGAAGAAAAGATTCTACAAACGGAAACTATCCGCAGAGTTCTTGATACTGTCCCTGAGGTGTCAGCGTACAGTATTCGCTACCAGGAAAGTGTCCAAGTAACTGCAAATTATAAAACTCGGCGTGATTTTGGTATTGAACCAAACGCCATTGGAGCTCGAGCCCTGGGTATTGACCCCGTAGCTGAAAATGCGGTGACCGCGCTGGCAGAAAACGTGATTGAAGGTGAGTATCTCAATCCAGACGAGTCAGGGTACATTCTTATTGGCGCACTTAACCTTGATCGCTACACAGCTGGCTTTGCCGACATCACGGGAGCACTTGAAGATGTATACCCTGGTGACTCAGTGCGGGTCACGGTCAATGAAATGAGTCGTGAATTTACAGTTAAAGGAATCATCAACGCCAAAGCTGGCGATGTGGCGAGCTTTGTCTACATACCAGAAAAAGAATTACGACGCTTGAGCAACACTGCTAGTCGGGATGCTGATGAGATAGTCGTCAGACTAGCAGACAAGACTCCTGAAACTGGAGCGGTGATGAAATCCATATTACTCCAGCAGGACATTGATTCACTCGCTGAGATTCGCACCTTCCAAGAAGCGCTACCTAAGTTTATTACGGACATCAAGCAGACCTTCAATATCCTCGGTACATTCATTGGTGCAGTTGGCATAATTGTTGCTTCTATTACTATTTTTATTATTATCTTCATCAACGCGATATCCAGAAGACAGCAAATTGGTATCCTTAAAGGAATTGGCATTAACAGAAGAGCGATTGAGGTCGCCTACGTACTACAATCAGCATTTTACGCACTGGTTGGCTCCCTACTTGGTGTACTGGTTACCTACGGATTCCTGGTTGGATATTTTGATGCGAATCCAATTGACTTCCCTTTTAGTGACGGTATCTTGGTAGCTGAACCAATTGGTACCCTCTACCGATTTATCATCTTATTTATCATTACACTCTTTGCTGGTTTTATTCCGGCTTGGATAATCGTGCGTCAAAATACTCTTAATTCAATCTTAGGCAGAAAATAATATGGCAATCATTGAAGCAAAAAATATCCACAGGAAATTTGGCGAAGGTGCACTGACTGCACATATTCTTAAAGGTATCGACGTCACCATTGAAAAAGGTGAGTTTGTTGCCATCATGGGCAAGTCAGGAGCTGGTAAGTCCACCCTCATGTACCAACTCTCGGTCCTTGATACCCCCACTGAGGGATCGGTTGTTATTGATGGTGTAGATGTAGTTGCGCTCAATGAACGAGAATCAACTCTGTTTCGCTTGAACACCCTGGGTTATGTATTTCAGAACTATGCCTTGGTTCCAGACCTGTCTGCAGAAGAGAACGTGATGCTTACGCTGTTAATGCGTGACTATGATTGGAAAACAGCCAAGGCAATGGCTCGAGCAGCTATTGACGGCGTAGGTCTGGAAGGAAAATATAAAAACTTACCAGCTGAACTTTCTGGAGGTGAGCAACAGCGTGTCTCTGTAGCACGAGCAGTAGCGGGAAAACCAAAAATTCTCTTTGCTGATGAACCCACCGCTAACCTCGATACTGTTTCCGGAACCCAAGTGGTAGACTTGATTGCAGACCTAAATAAAACCGTAGGACAAACAGTGGTCATGGTAACGCACGAACGTGAATATGCACTAGGCTGCGACCGTATTATTAATATGGAAGATGGATTGGTCACGAGCATTGAACAACTGAAGTAAATAATACTTTGATACACTCTTATTGTAATGCGTCTGAAGCAATATAAAACAGCCAGTTATACTGGCTGTTTTATATTGTGTACACACCTCTTTGTATGCACTATCCTTTTGATGGATCACCCATCTTCTCTTCAGCGATGCGTGCATCTCTAAATGCATCTTTTATCTCTACCCCCTGCTCCTTAAGGAGTGCTTCATATTCCTCTCGTTCGAGTGTCTCCACCTCAAACAGTCGTTCTGAGATGACATTCAGGGCTTCTCGATACTTTGTAATAATGTCAGTAGCTCGAGTCTTCCCATCTTCGATAATCTTAGCTATCTCATCATCAATTGCTTTTGCAACTTGTGGTGAATATCCTCTGTCCTCACTCATGCCTCCACCTATCATTCGTCCTCCAGTGCCTTCCAGCGCAATTGGACCAATATCACTCATACCGTACTTAGTCACCATATCGCGCGCCATGTTGGCAACAACCTGGAGGTCATTACTTGGACCAGTAGAAAGATCATCAAACACCAGCTTCTCTACTACATACCCACCAAGGGTCATTGCAATGTCATCAAGGAATTCTTTCTTGGTATGCATTTTTCGGTCTTGGTCGGGAATCTTCAAGGTATACCCAGCAGCGCGACCTCGTGAGATGATAGAAATTTTTTGTATAGGGTCAGCGTATGGTAGTACTGATGCAACCAGAGCATGTCCTACCTCGTGATAGGCTGTTACTCGTCGCTCTTGCTTAGAAAGCACATGACTCTTCCGTTCTGGTCCAAGCATTACTTTCTCAATAGAACGAATCAAATCAAACTGTCCTACTTTTTTTCGTGCTTCTCGCGCAGCCATGATAGCCCCTTCGTTCATAAGTGACGCCAAGTCAGCTCCAGAGAATCCAGGAGTTCGCTGTGCGATAATCTGTAGATTCACATCGTCCTGTAATGGCTTCTTCCGAGCATGTACCTCGAGGATTGCCTTTCTGTCATCTCGGTCAGGCAGGTCAATCGTCACCCGTCGGTCAAACCGACCTGGTCGTAATAGGGCTGGGTCAAGTACATCTGGTCGGTTAGTTGCAGCAATCACAATCACTTTTGCGTTTGGTTCAAAACCATCCATCTCTACCAGGATTTGGTTGAGTGTCTGTTCACGCTCATCGTTTCCTCCGCCAATTCCTGTTCCTCGTACCCGTCCTACTGCATCAATCTCATCGACAAAAATAATTGCCGGTGCATTCTTCTTTGCATTTTGGAACAAGTCACGTACTCGTGATGCACCAACCCCTACAAACATCTCCACAAACTCACTTCCTGAGATAGAGAAGAACGGTACTCCTGCTTCCCCAGCAACTGCTCGAGCCAGCAATGTCTTCCCCGTACCTGGTGCTCCCATCATCATTACTCCCTTAGGAATCTCAGCGCCAATATCGAGAAACTTCTTTGGATTCTTTAAGAAATCAACAATCTCCTCAAGTTCTTGTTTGGCTTCTTTCGCACCAGCAACATCTTTAAAGGTAACTTTTTGACTGTTGTCATTTGGGTCAATCATCTTTGCCTTAGAAGCACCAAAGCTCATCGCTTGCATGCCTGCTCCTTTCACTGAACGGCTAAAGAACCAAATGATGATTCCCAGAAATACTAACGGAAATAGGAATGGCGCAAAATTTCGTAACCAGTACGCAAAGCCAGTTTCATTCTGTACATCAATCTTCACTTGCGAAAGCTGCTCTGGAGTCACTCCGAAGTTTGCCAGCGTTTCTGAGGCTGCCGTTCCAGTCTCCTTCTTTGCTTCACTATTGTTACGCCCTTCTTCAAAGTAACTCACCTCTAGCTGTGAACCACGTACCACAATCTCATCGACTTCCCCATTTTGTACTTGGGTCACAATCTCAGAAAGAGAAAGTTGTTCTGGCTCAACCGTTGTATCAGCTACATACGAATAGGCTGCGGTAATAAAGATAAGTAGTAGTACTGTAGACAGTATGTTATTCCAGAAATTACCGGGACCGACCGGTATTTTATTTTTACCACCTTTAAAATTCGGCATTTTTAATCCTTCCTTCTTCTTATTTTTTTCATCCTTTGCCTCAGCAGAAGACGAGTCATTTTCAGACACTTCTACATCCACTTCAGGACTTGTTTCAGTTTTTTCTTCTTTTACTTCAACCTTTTTTTCTTTTTTCTCAGTATCTGACATAGTGCGGATATTATACAGAAAATAGCCATAAATGCGAACTCCCTACCACCATAAGCACCCTCATACATGTGTTGCTCTATAGTAGTATTAAGCTTATAGTATGCAAACCATGACTACGTACGCCCGAAACAAAAAAGCCACCTTCAACTACGAAATCCTTGAGCGCTTCGAGGCGGGTGTTGTGCTGCGTGGGTATGAGGTAAAAGCCATTCGTAACGGCAAAGCATCCCTGGTTGCTGCCTACGTAGTCCTACGCGACGGACAAGCATACCTTAAGGGTGCTAGTGTCACCTACTACCAAGAAGCCAATACCCCCGATAGCTACAACCCAGAACGTGAACGAAAGCTGCTACTGAACAAAAAAGAGCTCCTGGAGATAGAAAAGCAGCTTAATACCGCTGGGTTGACAATAGTCCCTATTTCGTGGTATAGTAAAGACTCCAAAATTAAGTTGGAGATAGCCTTGGTTCGTGGTAAAAAGAAGGTGGATAAACGAGAAACCTTAAAGAAGCGCGACACCAAACGGGCTATCGATCGTATTTTGAAAACTGAACGTTAAATACAACGTTCTTCATAGTTTAGATGTACAGAGGTGGTAGCAATTATGCGATCATCGAGCAGAAACCAAAAGAGAGAGCACCAAATGGGACACGAACCACAAAATCTATCTGCACAAGAAATACTCTTGGCAGCAATTCTGAGCGCCGAAAATATGCCAGAAAACCTGCCTTTGATTCCAGCTGGAAATATTGAAGAATGCGACCCAGTAACAGGCGACTTCATGAGTGGGCTGTTACTTGAAGCAGGAATTCAGCCGAATGAATTCAGAACTGCTCTAAAGCGAGACCCCGAAGGTTTCCGCGACTGGGTAATGACAAATCTCAGCCCACTGCAATAAAATAACTGCCAATTTGCAGTTAGTACAAACGGCGTTCGTCGTTTGTACCACCTCTGTGCATCTAAACGCAACGTACATACTTCCCCGCCGATTATCCGCCATATACATGGCGGATGCGCGACGGGGGATGCCAGGCATCGACGGTTGGTCGTGCTGAAACGTGTGCAGTGTCGAAATTGGAATCAATTCGTTAAAAGGTTCCATCTGTATTTGCAAACAAAGCAATACCAAGTCCTTACGCTAACGCGTTCGGATTCGCACCCGCTATTGCGTAGTTTACTACCAAGCCGGTTCGATGCGAGAGTACCAAACGTCTCATACGGTACTTCTTGTAAAATAAACACGAGGCTTTGTGACCTGACGCCGTTGTAGTCAGGAAACGAGATTTGTATCAACTCGAACATGTATTGTTTTGTCTTTCCTTAAGATACATATTTTAAATAGAACTTCTGCCCTCAGATGAAGTTCAAGGAGCTTAAGTTTTTTATGAAAGAATCGTAGTTTGATACTACGATGACTGAATAAAAAGCTTTAGGTAAAAAGTAATGGGGTTACTTTTTACAAGAAATTCGCTGAGTGCAGAAGTTCTAACAAGGAACGACTATACACTGTAGACCACCTTCACACACCAATTCGGACGTGGATTCAACTTCCACCATCTCCACAATTACAAAAATTGCTCACGCCTTGCGTGGGCAATTTTTGTTTGCGGAGATGGTGAGAAAGCAAACTGCTTTGCTTTCGTGAAGTTGAATCAGTCGGAGTCATGTTTTTATTATTCATAATATAAAAACAGACGAGACGGGCCTGCAAGCACTTAGTAGAATTTGTACAAAGTGCAAAATCTACTTAGTGACTTGATGGTTCAATTCCCACCATCTCCACTGGTAAACAATAACGCCCTTTGGGGCGTTATTTTGTTTACCTAGTGGAGATGGAGAACGAGACCTGCGTCTCGTTCGGTGAGAGTCGAAAGTAGGAAACATGTGGCTCTGCCACAGTCGGAGAAATAGTGTGTGAACACTATTTATCGGGTCGGGAACACTTAGTAGATTATGAGCCGTGGCGAAATAATATACTTAGTGATTCGTGACCGATTCTCATCATCTCCCCTGTCCAGTACTACTAAGCTACAGTTTTTGTAAAACAAAGGTGGCTGACCCCATTTATCTTTTATGAACGTAGTAAAATAAAATAATTAGTAACTCGTGACCGATTCTCACCATCTTCCCTGTCCAGTACTACTAGGCTACAGTTTTTGTAAAACAAAGGTGGCTGACCCCATTTATCTCCGTAGTCTATGATTCCTACAAAACTTGTATTTGATGCTGTTCTGGAGTAACGTTTTACATATGAATGACAATAAACAAAAAATCATCAATTTATTTCATCAGAACGTACGCGGCAAAAAGGCTGTTACTGATGAAGCAAATCTCAAGCATAACGGTAAAAAAGGTCACTGGCTAGAAAAGCAAATGGGTGTCAAGCATAATGCAGACAACAAACCAGACTTATTTGGCTATGAAATGAAGAATGCTACAAAAACCAAAACTTCTTTTGGTGATTGGATGGCAAGTTATTACATCTACGAAGACCTTCAGTATAAAATTGATAAAAATGGTTTTATTAAAATCTTTGGAACACCAAAACCAAAGAAAAATAATCGTTATTCTTGGTCTGGAACGACCTGCCCAAAAAAAGTTGGTGTCTATACTCCAAGTGGTCAGACGCTAGAGGTAGACGACGAAAATAATGTCCTAGTAAAGTACAGTTTTTCAATAGACACACGGCAAGACAAAAATACTATGGTTCCAGCTGCGATGAAAAAAGATGATCTAATAATCGCAAGATGGGATTCTGAACTCATGAGAAAACGAGTTGAAGATAAATTTAATCAACAGGGGTGGTTTAAATGCTTAATAAATAAGGATGGTATCTACACAGAGATAGTATTCGGTGACCCTATACCGTTTGAGAAGTGGATCAATGATTTAAAGAGTGGTCATATTATTTTTGACGGAGGAATGACTTTTGGAAAATCAAGGCGATATTCTATATGGCGAGCGAACAACCCTTACTGGGAAAGCCTAATCACCGACAGGCACTAAAGATTCTTCTGCTGCCTTAACGTGTTTATCACGGATTCTGTTGATATTAATTTTTTTACCAGATATTTTCTTTTTCTCCATAGCCATCATTTCTTTTACTACGTTTTTTGCTATGGCTTTTATCACTGGAACAGCAACACTGTTTCCAAACTGTTTGTACGCTTGTGTATCACTCACTGGAATAATAAAACTGTCATCGTAGCCTTGTAGTCGAGCAGCTTCCCTTGGAGTTAGTTTTCTGGGGTTCTTACCTTTTTGTTCAACTAGAATTTCAGAACCATCTTTATAGTAGCGTGCTGACATTGTGCTTGTATATACAGAATCCTCATTAAACATACTGTATCCGAATCCATATCCATTAGCCAGATGCTTCTTTTTTCGTGACTGGTGACCAGCCCATAACTTATCTGACAGAGTATATTTATCATCAACCTTTTTTTCCAATATATCACCTAGTCTTGTCTTCTGACCAGTTGGCTCAGGAAATTCAAAATTTGTCTCACCCAAGAACGCTACAATATAAATACGCTCACGGTTTTGAGGAACCCCAAAATCTCTTGCATTCAAAATCTTTGCATGCACCTCATAGCCCATATCTTCCAGAGTTGCCTTGACTACGTTAAAGGTATTACCTTTATCATGGGTCTTAAAACGTTTTACATTTTCCAAGAAGACAACTGAGGGTTTGTGATGGTCAATAATTCTAGCTACATCAAAAAACAAAGTCCCCCTAGTATCAGCAAATCCCTTTTTTAATCCAGCTTGAGAAAATGGTTGGCACGGGAAGCCACCTAAAATAACATCAAAAGATGGTACTTCTTCCGGCTTAATTTGAGTAATATCACCGTATGGTAATTCATCATAATTTGCTTGGTAAGTAATCTGAGAATACTTATCCCATTCAGATGAAAAGACACCCTCCCCACCGAACTCTTCAAAGCCCTGCCGAATACCACCAATACCTGCAAACAAATCTATAATTTTAAAACTTTTCATATTGTCTTTCTTTCTATCCGAAAATAACGTCGGGGTCTTAATTGCGTGCTTTATAATAACATCCTTACTCATAAAACTATTTTAAAACATTTACCACTTTACCATTCACCATAAAATCATCAGACGAATCTAAATAAATTGGTCTAAAATCTTTAGATTTAGATTCAGACATAAGAGCAAACCTTCCATCAATTTTCTTAAACTTTTTTATGTTTGCACAACCATCAATTACTGAAAGTACGTAGTCTCCGTCTGCTGGTGAAGTAATAGATGAATCTACGACAACATAATCACCACTTTCAACTGAAAGTTTATTAGCACCTACTTTGGAATTATTCATGGAATCGCCTTCAGCTTCAATAATAAACAATCCCTCCTTATTATTTTTCCCTAACCTACCTGCTGAGACTGTCACATACTCACGAGGTTCTTCAACTGCATATATTGCTGCCGGACCACAATTTGCTGAACCCACTACAGGTAAAGAAAAGTACTGTGGGATTTTTTTAAGTAGTTGAGCACCAAAATTAATATTTGTGGCCTTTAAGGACCTAGACCTACCTACTTCTTTTTCTAAATATCCAGCCTCCTGTAATTTTTTAATATGGTAATGGGCAGTAGAAATTGACTTGAACTCGAACTTTCCCTGAATCTCTTCTAGAGTAGGGGCATAACCACGCTCAGAAGAGAATGCTTTAACATAGTCGAGGACATCTTTTTGACGCTTTTTTATCATACGAGTTGCAACTTCTAATTTTATTCTATATACTAGTCATTATATAGAAGTTAATTGTTAATTACCAATCAGTAATCCCCAGTTCCCTTCAAAAAAATTAACGCAACAACTAATGTCAGAGCCTAAAAAACAACACATCGTACCGAAATGCTATTTAAAGCATTTTGTAGACCCAAACACTCCAAAAAACCATGAGCCTTATGTATGGGTTTTTGATAAAAAAGGTAAAAAAGGTAAAAAACGCTCACCTAAAAACACCTTCACTCAAACAGATATATATACCTTAAAAGTACTTGAAGAGGGTAAGGATTACTCAATTGAGAAAAACCTATCTCAAATTGAAGGTGAGTATTCATCTGTATTCGAAAATAAAATCAAGAAACATCTGCCATTGAGCACCGAGGAGCACGTTATCCTCTGCGCTTTTGTGGCAGCCATGTTGCAGCGTACTCTGAAACAGAAAAGACATATTGAAGGTATGCTGGACCAGATGATTAAGAGAGTAGAAGTAATGGAAAAGGCGAGAAATTTGCCACCAAAAAAATCTCTCGAACTAAAAAAGGAGAAAGAGAATGCTCATGCAATGAGTTTAGCCTCGTCTCTACCAAGCGTCACAGCTACTTTAGTAAAAATGAATGTGGCTTTTTTATGTTCAAAGAGCAAAAATTCTTTTATCACGTCAGATAATCCCTGTTATTTATTTAATTCTCAAATGCAGTGGCAGAGAATTTATTCACCCGACTTAAACCAAAGGAACGTAGAAGTAAGGATGCCCCTATCTCCTGAAATCACAGTCGATTTTAGTTGGGTAAATAATCTACGTGGTTATCTTGCATTCGAACCAGATATGATTCATGAACTAAACAGAGCCACCTACAACAACGCTGACGGACACTTCATCGCTCGCTCCCCTAAACTCAAACGACGGTGGTTCAGACGACACCCAATTGATCCAGTTTTCCTCTTCAAGATGTTCAGGAGCTACTTACGACATAGAAGAATAAAAAAATACCATGAACGAAGAAACTAAAATATTAAAAGCTCAACAACTAGTTACCGCCGGTGATTTAGAACCTGCTGAAAAACTAATGCGGGAGTTATACAAATCAAAGAACCCGCTCATTAAGCTCAACGCTATACTTTTACTTGATGCTGTAGTTAATCCAGTTGAGGAGAATGAGAAGCTACTTAAGCTAGCAGAAGAGGGCTTGACCATTGCTACACAAATAGGAGCAATGGACGCGTTTGGGATTTTACTGTGCAGGAAAGCTGCATCTCTAGCTGCAAGACTAGGGTTAATGACACACAGGAAAAGCTGCCTGAACTTATCAGCTTCTGTATTTAATTGGATTGAGTTTGCGCTAGAAGACAATAAGCAAGAATTCGAATATATAGTCGCGGAAGGCAAGAGAATTAATCAACAGACAGAAGACATAGAGAAGCAAGTACTTGCTCACATAGAAGAATATGGCGATAGTTCATACAAAAGTCAGATCTACATGTCACTTGGAGAACTATACAGTTCTAAATTCATGCAAGCTAAGGCTGATTTGATGCAAGGAGGAAGCTTTAAAACAATGGTAGCTAACCAGTATTGGGCTAAAGAGATTGGAATCGAAAAGTATCTACTTTTTGATAGAAAATCTAGAAGGATCATTCACACTCTATGGAAACAATGTGTGAGATATTTTGAGATGTGCATTTCTGAAAGTCTGAAAGTCAACGATCAACAACATATAGCATTCGCTTACTACAATCTGGCAATAAAATACTGCTTGGAATTTAGATTTAAAAAGTCGAAAGGTTTACTCAATAAAGCAGAACCAATTGCAGAGAAATTAAATGAAAGGAGATTATTGCAACAAATTAGGGATTTGAGAAAAAACATTGAGAATAAGAATCGTGGAGGTCGGGACTGGGTAAAAGAATTCGGGCTCGATATGCCTTAATCAGATGTTTGATTACCAAGTTGCGGCCCTTTAAGCAATCTGATGTTCAATATCAAAAGAATTACCACAAATCAACAATCTTAAGGAAATTAGGACACTCCATTTCTATTAAAGAGGTTCGAACTTGGAGTAAAGATCTCCACCAACTCAAAACACCCTTCAACAGAAGGATGTTTTGCATCTATACCATCCCCTACCTAGACAAAATGCCATGAAGAAGCACATCAAGATTTGCGGTACACCACCTCTTTTTATACTCAGCATCATGTAGTAAATCATCACCTGAAGTTTCCTGTATCCAGGGGGCGTATTGCACTTGATTGAGAATGCGATCAAGCATAAAGCCAGTAATCATTTCTGAATCAAGGTTCTTACGAATGAATCCAGCTTTCTTGCAACGGTCCATAAAACCTACAAAAAGCTTAGCATAATCTATCATCGCGTGATGACTCGGTTGCTCTCGTAGCACAACGAGCAACGTTTCTCTTTCTTGTATGAATGCGTCGAGCGTCGTTTCAACAATCATCTCAATTTTTGAGTGAAAATCTTCTTTTGAGCGAGGGGTATATTCCAATAATTTGTTAGGTAGCAAAAACACATTTGTACTAAACTGGTTAACAATTTCATGAAGAAGACCTTCCTTACTCTCGAAAAAGTGATGGACCATATTCATGCTGGTATGGGCATGCTTGCATATTTCTCTAATAGACACCCCTGCGTATCCCTTTGCACCAAAAAGAACCGTTCCTGAACGAATCAGTCTGTCTTTAGTTGGGATGTCGTTGTCCATATTTTTCTGATGTTTCTGATGTTTCTGATGTTTACAGGAGTGCAACTTACTGTTTTTCTATCGCCGCTAGCTTTGAAGGCGATGGTCTGCCATTTTCCACGTAATATTGTAGGTCTTGCAATCCTCCCTCGACAGCTTTACCTAGTTGCAGTTTGATTAGTGGAGACATCAACGTTCCCCAGAATGTTAAATCAATGTGCGGAGTTGCAGTGACTTCTGACGTATGCTCGTCTATGGCTGTTACTTTATTTGAACTAATAACACTGTTAAATAATTTTGAAGTAATGACACCCTTAAAACTAAAGCTCATATTCTGATCATCATATTCGGTAAACTCTTCAGATATTTTTCCAATGCTGGTGTTACATAAACGACCTCCTACCGGAGAGTTATTTACCACCGCAGCCTCTGTATTAATCTCTGAATTTGATACTAACGTTGCCCATTTGCTCACGTTCTCAAAGTCCCGACCAAGAACATTCCACACTTCTTCTGCTGATGCCTGTATAACTACTTTCTTTTCAAATTCCATATCTCTGTTTCTTTTATATGTAACTACTAATACACATAATGTAACATACGTTACATTATACACAATGGTTTGTTTGGGTACAACTAACGCTCCGTTCCCTATAGCTGTCAGGAGTCACCCTTGACAGAGAATTCTGAGGCTGTATGTCCGCCGATAAAAAGCAACGCCTTTGGGGGCGTTTTTTGATATACTGAGGACTTACTATGCAAGCAAAAGCACAACGCAACCTCAAACTTATGAATATCCTGTCCTTCTTCTACGGTTTCCGTGCCTACGAAGGAGTGTTAACTTTATTCTTTGCTTCCATCACTGGTTCATACGCATTAGCTATGACGATGTTTGCTATCTTTAACTTCACCGCAAGTATTTTTGAAGTCCCAACAGGTATCCTCTCTGACCATATTGGTAGAAAGAAAACCATCATTCTCTATGTCCTCACAGGAACTATTGCTACTGGTTTGTACTACGTAGCTACCTCAACAGAAACACTCATCATTGCTGCTGTATTTACAGGCATCTCAATGGCATTTGGGAGTGGCACGATGAGTGCATTTGCATATGAAAACGTAGAAGAACTTGGAACGTTAGACGAGTATAAAAAGCTCGAGGGCAGGCGTAAAGCAATTGGTAGATATTCTTTGGTGGTAGCAGGTATTCTCGGTACTGGCATTATCTATTTCTATGACATCAAAACAGCCATCTTGCTGACCTTGGTTGTTCTGGTGCTTGCTTGCATTACCAGCCTCTTCCTTTCTGACTTGCGTAAATTTGAGCTAGATAAATCTAATATATTTGCTGACCTAGGAAAGGCCTGGCGATACTTCTTTGCTGATCCAGTATTGAGAGATATTAGTATTGGAAAAATGGTGGCTCGAGGAATTGGTAATAGTGAATACCGTTTTCGGTCTCTGTTCTTCTCAGCAATTATGCCTGAGTGGTTGGTAAACTTGCTTGGGATGCTCAACAACCTCATCTCTGGATTTGCGATGCAACTGGCTCATTGGGTAGTACATCGGTTTGGAATTATGAGAGCACTCGTGCACATCGATATGCTAGACCGAGGTATTATTGCCGGTTGTGTACTGCTCTATACTGTGACCTCTGGTGTATTAATGAATATTGTTACTAGTATCAGTTACGGCATTCGAGAAGTTGCAGCTGAGGACTTACTACAAGCTCGTTATTCAAAAGACCAACGTGCGACTATGGGAAGTCTCGTCAGTCTCGGTGGAGCACTAATTTTTAGTGTTGTTGCTATCGCTGCTGGATTACTAGCAGACAAGATTGGTCTACTCTATACAATGCTCGCCTTCCAGCCACTACTACTCATTGGAACATTCTTCTTCTGGAAAGGCCTTAAGCAAATAACGTAGCTGACTATGTATAGTCTGTACACATTCCTTTTTTAGCTATCCGGATTAACTGGAATGGTAATAGCTGTCAGGAGTCACCCTTGACAGATTATTTGACCCAATTTATTCCATTTATAAAGAAAGAAAGTCTAACGCTAGGAATTTCGCGTATCTTTCGGTGTTTCGCTAATTAGCTGCTCTGTCCACCACTTCCGAGACATCTCAATAACACTTTTTATTTTTTCAGCATCACGCTCCATGCTTTTGATTGATCGATTGCCCCACACGAGCGCAGATGAAATGGATGTATTCTTTTTCATTTCCTCAATCGCTTCCAGTCTCGTTCGCCATCGTTCGTGAGTAGCAAAGCGTAGCAACTTTGGCATTCTTCTGCGGAATAATGTATGGTTCAAAAAACGTTCCAGCCAAGGGAGATTTGGAATTAGTTGGTCGATATGATCCTGATTAGTTATCATTAACATGTGTGTAACCTCCATGTGACCTAGTACGCATGTCAAAACATGTGGATTAGTAAATCCACCATCTACGTACCTAATATCATTAATATGTACAATGTCATTCGAGACGTTTGGCATCAGTATCGATGCCTGAATACTATCAAACAGACCAGGTTCGGTTGCTGGCTGCAGCAACGAAGGTTTTCCAGTCTGGAAATTAGCGACACCAATATGAAGCTTTGGACGAGCTCTCAATATTTTGTCAGTTTGTAACCTATATTTTGTGGAGTCCTTTAAAGCTGACATAAAATAATCAGTATCAACCTGGTTCCAAAATCGCCACATATTCAGAAATTTTTTGGAACAGCAATATTCCCAAATTATTGAAGAACCTGAAGAAACATCATCTGCGACAAAATAAGCTGCTGTTGGAGCACCAGAAGAAATACCAACCACGTTATCAAACGCTTCTGTCAAACCAAACTCCTGGAGTGCTAACGCTCCTCCAACTCCGTACGCACCTTTCATCAAGCCACCATCAATTACTAACAGTGGTTTGATATGCCCATGCTCTTCCCCCGCCTCCATGAGGCGTTTCTTTTCCTTTATGGCAGATATAACGCCTCTGTCGCCTTCAAAAATCATAATTTGTCACGCTATCTTACCATTACTAGAGTAGAATATCTGTATATAAAGTGTCAAGGTTCACCCTTACAGAGCATCTACTACAGCCTGTTTCTCAAGTAGCGCCGTTATCAGAGCAATTTTTTCAATCACTATCTCACGTGCGCCAGGATATGAAAGAATTTTATGGTGTCCATCTACTGGTACTTGAATATTTTCAGCGCCCTCTAGATGGCAACTCTCAGTTGGCCATACATAATGATCAAATATACCGTAGATTGAAATGATATTTTTATTGACATCACTGTTTATATTGTGATCAAGGATAATTTTGCTATCGGGACGTAGTTCTTTCATTGTAGTACCAGGAACAACTTTGGCAAGACGAGAACCCGAAAAAGGGGTTGCAATGGTAATCACTTTAGCAATACGCGAATCTTCATTAGAATTAATTAATAACTCCTTCCCTATCAGTCCTCCCTTACTGTGTGCAAGAATAATGACATTTTGTAGATTCTCTTTGTCAATGAGTGCTCTAGCTATGTCAGCAGATTCTGGTATCTCTTTCCTGTTATATCCCAAGTCCTTAAGGATATATATTGGATGACCTACCCGAGATACCTCGTCAGCAATAATTTTCATGAATTGCCATGTGGTGTTGACTCCAGGTATTAAAATAATTGGCACCTTAGTCTGTTTGGTATATCCCAAATACTCTTCAGGTGGTGTACGGTACCAGACAGTCTTGCCATACAAGCTTACTAAATAGATATAGTCTTCAGCCCATGATTTTAGTTTTCGTAACATTATGTAAGTCAGTATACTGCTCTAATTCAAGCAATACTATACCGTGTTTTAACAACCTGAATTAAGTATGCGCTCTCTATAACTCCACCTCATCCGTACCGCCACCCAGACCATCAGTGAATAGTATGTAGATAAAGTAGGCTGCTAGAGCTACGAAGAGTAGTACTAGTACAGTCATGTACTGCTGTACGACGTCAACAAAATAGGACCCGATAATCAAGCCAAATATAAATACGTAGGCCTTTAGTAGGCCAACTTGCCACCACGACATTGTGTACTCACGAAATAATTTCATAGTAAGTGTTATTACCCTGCTATACCTATATAGTACTCCTGCATAGCTTACTTCACTATCATAGTTATAACTCCAAATCAGTTCTTTAGACTGCGTACCTTCTGACAGAGAAGGGCCAAGAGTGTACTTTTATACATAAGTTTTTATTTTGGTATACTGTGAAGTATGGAAATCTGGTTTATATTTGCAGTGTTATCTGCAGTAGTAGGTGGAATAGGTGCGTTTGGGAACAAAATAGCAGCTCAGAGAAAGTACAACTCCCAATTAGTACTTATAGTTAATGCGCTCACGTCCCTAGCTATTTTCACACCGCTAGCGCTTTATTTTGAAGATACTTCCTCACTGCCCCTACAGTTACTAGTAGTCGCTTTTGTAGGAGGTATAGTCTCCTCTTTTAGCTCCCTAATTAAGATTCAAGTTCTGCACTATATTGATAGTGCTATATTCCTACCACTTTTTAAGGTGCTGGGACCATTGCTTGTGATTCTTATCGGTATAATTTTCTTTGGTGAATCATTTAGTGTTGTAGAGTGGATTGGCCTTGCTGCTAGTGTATGCGTCCCGGTACTATTGGTCACCAAAATAGAACATGCTCGTCAGAACAATCTTAGATTTGGACTGGTTCTTATTGGTGTATGCGCAATTATTTCAGCAATCGCGACTGGTCTACACAAACTTGCGACCGATATCAGCAGTACACCTCTGTGGATTATTTCATTAATCTCACTAGGCATACTGTGTAGCTCATCAATACAATACTTTCTCAAGCATAGAGGGCTACTAACTAAGTCAGTTCAGACTCAATATTCTAGTGGTGTACTGTATATAGCCCTATTACGAACCATCTTTGCTGGCGGTGGATTTTTCTTAACTCTACAAGCTTTTATTTATGGAGGACCACTCGGTATTGTGTATACAATCAACTCACTCTATATATTGCCTCCAATCATACTGGCAATCATTTTTTATAATGAGCATTGGAATGCACGCAAAGCGTTTGCAATCGCTTTATCTGTCGTCGCTCTTGCACTTCTGAAGTAGTGTCAAAAGTTTTAATTACCATTAGTGCCCTACCCTTTCCAGTCTTCAATAATCAACCGTTTTCGTTTCTCGTCTACGGTGATATGGAGTTTTTGACGGGCTTGCCACTTAAACAGTCGGATAGCTCGTAGTGGTAGAGTAATACCATAGCTATTTCCGCCTGAGGTTTTACTTAGTGACCGGACATTTTCATCTTCAAGTTTACGTCGGGACATATTATTAAAATTATATATAATCTTCTTTGGTCCAGCAATTTTCTCAAGGGGAGAAAAAATGGGACATCACCCCAGGAGTATTTTCATTTTAATACTCCCTTCAGTCGTTTAAAATTGGGCGAATTCGTAATATACCCTTTGGATATTTACTCATTCACCATTTGTATATAAGCATACCACACAAAATAAAAGAATCACTGCTTTAATGCATGCATTAAAGCAGTGATTCTTTTAAGCTCTATCTTTATACCCTTCTCTTTAAAGAAAGAATTGCGAACTCTAATACGAATGGTTACTTCTTACTCTGGGCTACAAATGCTTTGACCTTACTCTTTTGGACTCGCTGCTGAAAGCCTTTTACATTCCGCTCTAGCTTCTGGACAACACCCTTTTTGAGAGAAGTACTAACTATCACTCCATTGGCTGCGCTAAGTAACGTGGCAACGTTATTTTTGTCTGCTCCACTGCCTATTAAAATTGGGAAGGTACCAATTTTCTTACGTAGGTCAGTTACCGTTTCTGCTGTCGGAGCATCACCAGTCCAGTTACCAGTAACTATGACTGCATCGGCTCCAGCTTTAATAGCTTTTCTAGCTGACGTTGCAAGGGTGTGGGTAGAAATGTGTTCAGCATGCTTTACCATGATGTCAGCATAGATTGCTACACCATCGGCTCTCAGATTCTTTCGCACTCGCTGAACATCTTTTGGGGTTCCCTTTATCAGACCACAGTATGGTTTCACCGTATCAACAAATACCGGGATGCGAATGAATTGCAGGTTGTAGGATGTAGCTAACGCGAACGCGGTCTCATAGTCATTCCATAGGACACTGACACCTAGAGGAAGTGTAGTGTGAGCACGAATCTCCCCTATCAAGTACCCCATCGCTACTGCTTGAGGCTTAGTTATCTTTTCGGCGGATAAACCATAGTTGTTCTCTAGAAAAATGGCATCAGCCCCTCCTACTTCATACGCTCTGAGATCCTGTAGAGCCATTTTTAGTGAGGCCTTGAACCCAGGAAAGTCCTCAAACCCCAGTAACGGTGGAAAGTGTAGTGACCCGATGACGAGCTTTGTCTCTGATTTAAAAATTTGTTTAAGAGAAATAGACATAAAATGTAATATAAAAAGTGGGGTGGTATAGCTGTAGCATACCACCCCACAGTACTTTTAAACTGCCATTTACTTGGCAGGTAGCTCATCACACAAACGCAACACCAAGTCTGGTACCGTGCCAGACAAGTAGGTATCACGTGCTGCTTCATACGCCTTAATTGGAGATAAACGCTGATCCAGAATAAAGAGTAACGCGGCATTTGCCAACACCATTTCCAGTGCTGGGCCACCAGTTTCACCGTGGAGAATATCCAAAGAGAACTGTTCTTTTGGAACACCTACTGGTGGAGAAATCGCTTCCGCTGCAGCAGTTTCCAGACCAAAGTAGTCTGCTCCAATGTGCTCAACAGTGACATCCTCATCATGCAGAGTGGCCATCTTTGTACCACCAGCACAAAGAGAAAACTCGTCTACACCATCAGGTCGCCCTGGTTGAATGTACCCACGTACCGCAATCAGATGCTGCATATCAGTCACCCCCTTACGATTCATGATTTGGTAGGCCTCAGCAACCAGACCTGGGTCGATTAGATGATTAACCCCGATCACGCGTCTAGTCATCAGTTTTGGGTCAACTGGATTTGTAATTGGCCCAATGATGTCATTCATGTGCGGCAACGCAGCATAGCAGTGTGTTTGCATATGAATGAGCTTGAACCTAGTATCCAGGGCTTCTGTATACCCAAAGTGGTACTGGGGTACTATTCGCTCCACCTCATTACGTGACATGTCTGGCTTAATACCAAGCAATGCCACAAAGTCAGAACTACCAACTCGGTCTGTGTTACCCGGCGAACCATGTTTACACATATCGATTCCTGTAGTTGCAGCAATCAGGGCAGCCAGCGTTGACACATTGGCAGTAGTAATCAAGTCACCACCCATACCACAGTTATCCATGACATTAGGCACGTTTGGACGAGCAAAACCAAATTCAGACTTAGCAATATCATGCTCGAAGATAGCAGCACACATTCCTGCAATCTGCTCAGCAGCAGACACAGGAGTAGTGACACCGTCACCGACATGCTCGTACGTAGCCCGGTTGTGTAGCGAACAAAGCGCTGCTACATTCTGGGTTTGTAACATAGGGTCAGCATCTGCTGCACAAGCTGCAATCGCTGTACACCCCAGGTCATACGCCTGTTCATACCATAGTGGTATGTTCATATACGCATGGAACTTAAGAAGTGTTTTGATATCCATTTTGATATCTCCTTTGCTGGTTAGTGTGTATGTGATTAGAAAGAACAACCTGACCTTATTACGGGCCAGCTCTTAGAAACGATATTCGTTACCAAACACTGACACATAAAAAAACCAGCTAGAAGGCTGGTTTTTTTATGTGCAACACAAACTATAAGAAAAACACCAGCCGACTTTACTGCCAGCTCCACCAAGTTTGGTTGTGAGTGTTTTGAATCATGTATACAATTATAACCACCTATCTTACATTGTCAAACGCTTACAGCGCCTTACCTACGTAAAAAATTACGTTGTTTTACTGAATTCTAATATGGTATATTCTAATTATGAAACCACATACTACAATCTTCCTAGATATTGACGGTACCCTCATTGATATTAATCAAAAGCCAAATACTGATGCCCTGTATGAACAAATACGAACAATGCAACAGAAAGGATTCCAGTTCGGACTCAACTCAAATCGCTCTAGAGAAGATGTTGAGGGAGTCATTCATATGTTTTCACTTGATGGTCCTTTTATCTTAGAGAACGGTGCCTACATGCTCGACGGCCAAGCCAATGAGCTTGTATGTACAAATCATACGCTGGACATGCAGCGTGTTACACAACTGGCAATAGCTGGATACATAAGAAACAATCAGGAAGCTGGTGTTCAGACAGTAGACACCACAAGCCTCTACACAGGTGCTTTAATTCCAGAAAACGGCCTACAAATCTATATTAATGCTTTCCGTAAGTTCTCTGGTAGCGTACATCATCGACTCAATGGTACTTCAGATTTTACCCTAGCTACAGAAATTGCCACCTACATGCAGATATATTTTGACTCTAATAAGCTTCCACTGGTAGCTATCGCCCATGAACACGGACATTCTGTCACGATTGAAGTAGAAGGTGTCTCAAAAGTAACTGCCCTGAAAGAGTATCGCAAACTACATCCGTACATAAAAATTATCGCCATTGGTGATGGAATAAATGACGTTGCACTACATAGTGAAGTCGACGAACTTTTTGCTGTGTCCAACGCAATCCCGGAACTAAAAGCAGTCGCAAGCTATACCTCCCCGCTACCTATCACTCAAGGTGTCTGCGATATATTGACCATCCTACAAAAAGATAACTGCGCAACAAATTACTCAAAAAAATAGCTCATTAAAGGTCTTTATTAGTTTTTACAACTTCTGACTATTACCCGAGCAGATTCAATTAATTTTGCTTGTATGTACTACTTGTATGAATATCCTCTTTCCAGACCCTATCTCTCAAAAAAGACTAATCCATCTGGCAGTAGCTCGTTTGAAAATAGTTCATACTTTGATATAGTGGCGCAATGTTAGTCACCCGTACTATTTATAGACATCCAGTCATTAGAATACTGATATATCCAGTTGTCTTGCTGTTGACGCTGTATGCCCTCCACTTTGCTGGCGACCTGTTAACCCCGATGCAGACTTCCAATGCGGATAGACAAATGGCAGCGGAATACTTAGCTGTACATAATCTACCAGAACCTGATAGAGAATTTGCCCGTGATGGTTGTACGCTGTTCCCTGACAAGCTACCGTTTCATGATTTTAACGATGTCTGCTTGCAGCATGATATAGCCTATTGGGCTGGTGGATCTAAAGAACGACAAAAAACAGTCAACCTAGAATTCAAACAGGGCGTTGTAGACGTAGGTCCCCTGGGACCAGTCTTAAGTCCTGTTATGTATGCGAGCCTAGCCTATCTTGGCAACAACGGAGTCAGTCGAGTGATTAGATCACACTGGGGCTTTGGCTGGAACTAGCCAGACAGATGCTGTGACCCGGTTTTCTACAACAAAAACAGCCCACACAATGTGGGCTGTTTTTGTAGGTAACGTAGTCGCTCTACTTAATCTCTCTTAAAGGCATCAGCGCAAATCTTTAGGTATCCATCGAAGGTTTCTTGTTGCTCTTCGGGCGACATACCCATCATGCCCCCAACGGCATCTTGATGGGCACCGTCTCCTTTTTCCATCTCGTCCATTACATGTTCTTGGCAATTCTTGACTACCTCATCTGGTGTATTTCCTTTGAGTTCAACTTCACATGATTCAGGACCTCCGAGGTCACTGCAGATTATTTTTTTCATATACCAAATGCTACCACATGTAGACATGTCGTAAAATTGGACACCCTAGCACTACATTGCACGTAGCAACCCTATGCTATTCTCAATATACAAAGCACCTCACGACTACCACTGAACACCACGAGAATGTACCGCACCAAAACCGGTATTTTTAATCCGTTGGATTGACGCAATTTTTATATCAATTAGCAAAAAATGACACGTGTGTATTGGCAACACCGTGCCATACTAGGGACATGCACATGTCTAAAACTCTTTTCAAAGAAAAGTTTTTCCAGAGGAGAACTTTCATCATACTAGCAATTATAGTATTCGGTATACTTACCTACTTTTCATTCTTTAGAACGGTGGTGATGAATCCAGTCACCGAAGGACAGCACATGCAACAACTCGCAGAAGCACAAGAGCATTACACTATAGGTACGTTCATTTCTGATGGCTGTTCAGGTAGTGCATCGCGTGGCTGGAGTGTCGCAGTGGAAGAATTATCGAAAGTATCTTCTCGGTTTGAAGGGCTGTACGCTGACACAAAAGATATTCCCTTTGAGTATGCCTGCATCGCGCACGACAAGTCATACCATACAGGCGAAGGTGGCTACGCAGGACGATTACTCGCCGACCATACACTACGAAGCGAGATCATTTCCTATGGGATTGCTAATACGGAAAAAATAAAAGACCGAACCGGCCTGCGTACTGACGAAGAAGCCATGTTTCTCTATGAAGTAGTGGCGGAGACAGTGTACCGAGCAGTCCGCTTAGGAGGGGCACCCTGCACCGGCACACCATATGCCTGGGGCTTTGGGTACAACAGTGGTGTGTGTACGTGGTGAGCCAAGTGGGACAGACCTAGAACCCCATAAGACTTACACATATCACTCCAACAGTAACAAAAAGTAATCCTATAGTGTTCTTTATTGAAACGGTCTCTTTAAGAAAGACTAATCCTAGTATAAAGACAAAAATTGGTGTAATAGCTGTTATAGGGGAGGCTACAGACGCTGGTAATGCTTCAAATGTAAACCACAGGGCTAATACTGTGAGTGTTCCAAGTAACCCAGACAAGAAAGCATACTTATAATCCTCAAACTTAGTAAAGAAATGCCTAATATCAGATAGCTGCTGATTTTGGAGTTTCAGGAAAATAAGACTAATTGGGACTTCTACTATAGCTAACGCAATCAAAAAAGTCCCTGCAGAAGTTAGGTCAACACTAGTCTTTCCAGCAATATCAGCTATTCCAACTGCAACTGCAGCTGCTACAGGCCAGCCTATTAAATGGAATCTCCAGTACGCACCACCAGTTGAAAGCCGTTGCTTAGCAGACGGTGCTACAACAATCAATGTTCCAACTATGACAAGCATTAAAGCAATCCACACATAGCTACTAAGACTTTCATTGAGGAGTAAAAAAGCAAAGAGTATAGTAAACAACGGATATGTTGAGAATAGGACTCCAGTAACTATAGACTCTCCTTTAGCAAGTGCATAAAAGACAAAAGCCTCAGACAACACTGCACTGAGAATAGCTATTGGTAAAACCTTAACAACATCACCTACCACACCATTTGTAAATAAAGCGAAAGGAATCCAGATTATAAAACCTGTAATAGCATTCATAAAAAATGCCATACTAGCTGGGAATTCTGAAAGACTCTTTCTAAGAAAAATAAACGACAGAGCCTGAAAGAAGGCTGCTGCTAAACCAAGTGAAACACCCAAAATCATAGCTTGAGTATACCAAAAATTTTAACTTAAGATTGAAATATTCAAAAATACGTTGCTACGTAATGTTCCAGACCAATTGAGTAGTAAATCAGTCTACTACAAAAGCCCCATCGGGGCTTTTGTAGTGTAGGTATTGTAGGTTTCCTACCTGCTTCTATTATGGTGTATCCTCACCCTCATTTTCGTCTTCTTCAATCAGCACTTCATCTTCTTTTTTTGTACCCATTGCAACAAATGCAAATAAGACAATCAATACGACCACAGCAATCCCCATTCCTACCCAAGGTATCCAGGGATTTTGCTCAGTAAACCGACTCTCCTCATCATCGCAGACGTCCCCAATATCGTCACCGTCTTCATCTGCTTGGTTTCTATTGGGCTCATTAGGACAATTATCAGCACTGTTGAGTCGCCCATCTCTATCAAAGTCATCACAGGCATCACCTCTGCCATTGGCATCAATATCCTCTTGAGAGGTGTTTGCAGTATTTACACAGTTATCGAGTACATCTCGTACTCCATCAGCATCCACATCAGCCGGCGTATAGTATGGATTGGCTGCTGTGGGGACTGATTCTAGCACCAGAACACCAGTATCATCTGCTAAGTAACCTGACTCACTAGTAGCAGCAAATACCGATTGATCTGCATTGAAAAATACATCGTACGTACTACCTGGACGAGCCAGGAAACGAAGGTCTTGTGTCGTTGTCTGCAGAGCAGTATCTGACCGCAGTGTCATCTCGGCGATACGTAATGGCTGCGCGTACGTAAAGGTAACAACCCAAGTATCAGACACCGTCTCAGGAAAGGTTACAACCGAATTGGTCATGCGCTTTTGCGCTACGACAGTCTTCATTTCGCCCCCTGAGTCCGCCATAATGGAGACCGTCAAAGGAAGCGATACGTGTGCAGATAGTTGCGTATAGAGTTTTGCTGCTGCGTATGGAGTGTCACTTTGCAACGTGATACTCACCTGACTTTGACCAGTCTCTTCCACATCAAACTGAACAAACGTTCGTAGGTTTTTATCTACCAGATTAGACACGTCAACTGCTGGTGGTGTAGCAATTGCGCGGTACAGTACTTCCTCTTTGGAATAGTCTTTTTGAAATAAAGAACCAATCAAAGCAGCTGACTCTTTGTCACGCACGAGGAACTCATCTGAGGAATAGAGATTGCCTTCCAAAGGTACGCTCACCACAGTAGGAACCACAATGTCGAACGGTCCAACTGTTTTATAACTCTGGAATGAAGCCCGTTGGTCACTTTCTTGGGCAACAGCCGGTGTGCCGACAACCATCAGGGCCAGTAGCAGTAGTGGGAATATATGTTTCATACTTATGAGAGATTAGTTGTAGGCACTTCTTTTTCTCCAGCTACTTTTTTGAAAAAAGCAGTTGAAACCAGGAGTAGACCAATAATAAAGAAGGCCACAATTCTCCCAGCGATACTCATATCCCACACTTCAATCAGGAGCAGTCGAGCGATAACCAGCCCGATGAGCACAGCTCCTCCGATACGAAGTGCAGTCATATCGTTCACCTTGCCTGAGATGAACATAGTGATTCCTGCAACGGTATATATGACCAGCGCCACTGTAGTAGCAAATGCATCAATAATGAAGACCGCGTGTGACACCAGCCAGACTAGAGATACCCAGTACACGGCACTGATTATGATAAGTCCCTGCACCACTGTCAGCACTGAAGAATCATCGTTACTTTGTCGTTTTGCATTCACAAACAGTCCAACTGTCAGAAGTGACACAGCGATAAGGAGAAGTACTCCGAAGTCACTATGCATGACACCATCTCTCCATTGTGATGACACAAAACTTTCAAGCGAAAGTACTATCGGTACTGTAAACAAAAGACTCAGCCGAGATACCAACTGGGCATGACCATGCAGTATCACTGCAACAATAAGCAGTACTGCAACTTCCAATGTGTACGCGATAGTAAGGACTGCTCCTTGCAGTTCAGCTGCAGTTGCAGCTCCTATAAGCACAATACTCGTACTTGCATACAGATAGAAAGCAATGTGATTAGCAGTAAGCGTATACACGATATACGAACCAATCATAAACACCAGTGCCCACGCGATATACAGCAAACTCTGCCATTGCTCACTGGCGGCGACACTCACCCACGTAAGAAGATACACTCCAGTGCCCAGCGCAGTCATGACATGTGCTTGTGCATATGAACCATCTTTTCTAAAGATGAGACTGATGATATTTGTGATGAAAAATATTCCCACAAATATAAAGGCAAACATGAGCGCCACGTCTTGTGAAGCAGGGTCCATGCTCCCACTTAGGAATGGAAGACTATACGCAAAGGCTATAAGCATAGACAGAAACGTAAGCATGCACCACCCTGTCCTCCAAACTACCCATAACGTACCTGCTAACACAATCAGGAGATAGGTGAACAGTTCAGTCACATCGGGTGCTGGTGCATTAGTAAACAACCAGGCAACACTGGCTAAAATAAGACCTCCATGGGCCAGAGCCTGGCTGTTGTACCGTACGCTTACAAACGCCACAAATACCACAGTGCCAAACATCAGTGCCAAGGCTGATAGCGGTGTAAAGAATTCATATATCTCACGGGCTGCAAAAATAGTAAGTAACACCGTGGTTGCGCCAAGGACCGTAAAGATTCCACCTTGGTGGACATACTTCTGGATTCGCCACACACCCGCACAGAGGAATGCAACACCCATAAGCAGTCCTAAAGTAATACGCCCCACCGGACCAATCCAATCATTTGCAAAGGCATAACTAACAAACCAGCCCAGGGCAAGTAAGAGCAAGAAGGCTCCTAGCTTCACCATAAGATCTTCTTTTAACCACTGTGCAAATGGACTATGCTCCGGAGGAATTGTCTGATGGTATTGCACTCCTGCTGGTGTCGTCAGAGCACCGGTATGTGCAGGAGGTGGTGGAGGCGTGTTGTCTAACACAGGAGAAACTGCTGTATTCCCAGCTGGTACAGATGATGGATGCATTGGAGCTCCAAGTTTTTCTTTCTCGAGCTGTTGCACTCTACCTTCTAAACGACTTACCTTTCCGCTAACGTACAACACAGTTACTAGTGCAACAAATAATGCTAGAAAATCCATACAAATATACTTAGTCAATAAACGATATCTTAGTATACCCTGTGGCAACCCTCTACCTACCAGACCTGTCCTACGTTCTCTCACCAAACACATAGACCAGCACCCATTCTTCATCTGCTGCATCAGCCTATCAAGCGCAGCATAATAAAAAGCCTGCATTACAGACTTTGTTACTTGGTATGCTGACCACCAGTTGCGTAACTGGTGGTCAGCTTTATTTGAGATTAGCTGCCTTACTGCCAGCTGATTTGGATTTCTTCGCCTGGGTAGCTGGCTGTGTAGGAGCCACTGAAGCGTCCATATCCCTCAATGGCAATCGGGTACTGACGACCGTCGTTGCAGGCCATGACGCCAATGCCCTGACGGTTGGTCTCACCCTCACAGACAACCCCCTCCGTGGAAGAGAGGCGATATTCACTGAAATAGCCAACATAGGCCCAGATTGTACCGGTGAGGACCTCACCGGTAGAGGATGACCACGTGATGTCCATGGTCGCGACAGTTGCGGGCTGCTCGAAAGCAGACAAGGATGGGTCAAACGGCACGCTGCCGCTACAGGCAGCCAACATAGGGGCAGCCAAGGCTGCAAGAACAAGGGGGGAACGTGTTTTCATGGTGTATCTCCTCTTCCACGAAAGTTGTGTTGCGACTTAGGCAACAGGCATAAAAAAATGTACCACATAAATCGTATAAAGCAAGCTTTTCTTGTCCTTTGACGAACCTACCTCTAGTACTACTGGCTTTAGCGCGGAACCAGTATAGTTGCATACAGAATTCCAGTCTCTTCATATCCGATTCTCCCTAGACTTTTTCCGTGTGCATCGTACACAACAGACGGTCCAAACTTATTTGCCCGCACCACAGGCACGTTGTACCTGACTGCGCTCAGCTGTGCTTGACGCGCACTGTATTCACCTGGTATCTCATGGGAAAACATTCTTTCCGAACCAATCGAGAAAATCATATCATTGCCGATTGCACTATTTGCAGTAGCTCCTGCATCACCTATCTCTGAACAAATCAATGAACCTATACTCACACCATTATAATCAAACGGAATATTATCCAATCCAGGAGTACCATCATATGGCAAACTTACAATCCCCATATCCAGTGCTCGCTTTGGTGTATAGTCGAAAAATGGAAACAGTTTCTCTTTTGAATACTCAGAAATGAGTATTCCATTTTTAAAGAAACCAATCTGATTATAATATTCACCTTCACGGTATGCGGTGTACCATGAAACAAAAATGACATCTTCTGGGATGTGCACACGTAACCACCTAGAAAAGGTAGCGTCATCCATAGTAATCACCTCTCTATCAAAATGGCTGTTATCAAGAGAACTCCCCAGTACACCACTCCATGGTGCAAATGGATAGATAATGAAATCTGATTTTTCACCTGAGGCGTCCCGTATATGCTTTTCTAATGATGGAAAAGTAAACTCACCGTCAACAATGTAACCAAATGTCAGGTCTGGATTACGTTCTGTTTCTTGAATAACTGCAACCTTCACCGCACGCTCTACAGCAACAGGCATTAGTGGCTCTCCAGAGAGCATCAAAGGAATTAAGCAAAGCGAGACAAACAGCAACACTACATACGCGTAGCTGCGTGTAGACATGACACGCATGACACACAAAAATGAAAGCCAGATAAAAATATTTATAACTACCACAGCTGCAGAGATAGCTACCGGACTAGCAACAGCTCCTAGGGTAAGTAGGTAGGGTACATTCTGTGCAGCAAAGAAGAGAGCGCCATAATTGAATCCTGACAAGAGCCAGTACAGAAAATATTCAATCACTATATAACTAAGGAAGCACACGGCCACAGGAACAACATCATACGGCTGGCTATAATACTTTTGTATTGTAGCCAGCAGGTAGGCATACCCCATAAAAATAAGGACTACACCTACAACTGCTACAAATCCAACAAACTGTACAAAAAAAGTAAAAAGCTCCGCACCAGTCAACCAGTGAAAGCCAGAGAGTGTAGTGTATGTCAGGTACCCCGCGTGAATAAAAGCAAACAAACCCCAACCAAAACAAATCTGCCTCTTTGAAGAGGCCAGATACGTAAAGAGAAACATCGGCACCAGACCAATAAAGACCAGACCATAGAGGTCAATTGGCGGCACAGAAAGTATTAACAAGACAGCTGATAGAAAAGGAAGTCCCCAGCTATATGAGTCAAGCGATTCTCGTATCACGTCACTCATACAATATGATTTATTAACACTCTTCGCTTCTGTGACACAAATGAAACTTCAGTAACTGCCTGCACGAATACTGAGTCAACCAGACCTTGATCAATAGCATCAGTCATCCTACATGACTGACTCAGTTTAAAATCTGCAAGAAACCTATCTCGAATGAGGCTCGAAATGACGTCTGAGGGACTATTCATTACATACTCCACACGAAGAGATAACGTCCCAGGCATCTCTCCTGGAAGAACATGCAGTTGATACGCACTCATGCTCTGTGGAAGGGTATCAAAAAAATCATCTACGGTGCCAGTACGAATTTCAACCCCATGCACACGCACAACATCCACTCCTCCCTTCCCAGTCCAGGTCAATATCGGTATTCCTTCACCATACTTCTTAGTTGCACTTTCAGAAATCTCAAAGTGATCACCTGTTTTATAGCGTATTAGTGGAAACGCTTTATTTAGTGCATACGTAATAACAAGCTCCCCATCAACAAGCTCTGCCGCTGCTACTGCTTCAGGCAACATACGAAAACCCTTGACCCCATCAATCATCATTTGTTTTGTCGGACCCATTATAAACTGACCAATTTCAGAAGATGCATAGAGATTTGCTATATACGCCTTTGGGTACAACGCTTGAAGTGTTGCAAGCTTCGTTTCACCTATGGTTTCTCCAGAAATAGCGAGAAATGTAATAGCCTCTATTGAATAATATTTCTTAAGGTATGGTGCTAGAGACAGCGCAAGTGATGGAGTTGCATATACGGCATCACACCCAACAGAGCCTGCAAGGTAGGCACTGGTAGCCATGTTAGTTACATCGCCAAAAATTGGCACCAAAGGGCTCGGTGACTGACGACACTGCTGGATAAATGTGCCACCAAAATTCTTATTAAGTGGAGGATACACTACAAACAACTTTGAAACTTCAAGCCCCCAGGCAGGGTCAATAAAATAATTCTCAACTTCCGCTACGTAGGTAAGCAAAGGCTCCCCTCCAGTAGTCCCTGATGTATATGCAATAAAATCGATTTCTTCAGCAGGAACAAAACATCGATTAGAAGGATGCGTTTCTGTCAGATCTTTTCTCTCTAGCAATGGTACGTCTTCAATACTTTGTATATCTTTCTCACAGACACCTACAAACTTGTCTTTATAAAAGGAAGTATAGGCATTTGATTGCACCTGCTGAATAAGAGCCTTGCATTGTTTTACATCTTCCCAGAGAATCATCTGGAAAGTATAACGTATTCTGATTGCATCTTGCAAAATATACCCCCTGCTCATCACTGTGTGTAACAGACACCTTGTAAACCGCACTGCCATGCACGTGAACTGTAGTGTATTATATAGAAAATACCAGTAACTAGATTAGTTTGTATGCAAACCTCACAAGAACCTATAGTACTATTTATTATGACTCTCTGGATAGCAATATGGCTTACGTTTTTTCTCGGGGGAACAAGAAAAAACACTCTTCCAAAGCATCCTGTCTTACTCAGGTATTCATCACTCACATTTATATTAATTTTTGTGTTTTACACAATACTCTATACCCCCACTTTCTCTTTAGGTTTCATACCGACAAACACACAGCTACTTACAAGTATTGTATTTATGGTCATGGGTGCATACTTAATGATCAGCGCCCGCTTAGCTATGAAAAATATTACTGCTACAGAGATATTTTTCTCAATCAACCCAATTTATAAAACTGATGGCGTCTTCAGACATGTAACACATCCTATGTACTTTGGTATATTAATGATTCTTATTGGTTCACTTAGTATCTACCCCAGTCTTCAGGCATTAATAGTCCTGCTTGGCATTGGCTACTGCATGCATACAAAAGCAACACTTGAGTAACATACTAAAGACCGACCCTACAGGGGGTCGGTCTTTAGTATGTTTTAAAACTGATGCAGCAGTTGTGCTGAAGAGCACTAGATCTGCTGTATCGCAGTATTCACACGTATTATACCCTGAGAAAAATTATTTGCTGCCACAAGAAGCTCTTCTGACAATCTATCAACCTTGTCGACTAATGTCTGACTTGGAGGGGCTCCACTGAGTGCTACTTCTAGAGCATCAAGCAGTACAACTGATGCTGTAAAAAACACATCTGCGTCCTGAGCAAGGAGCGTGGATGAACGTGCGATGTCACCTGACACTCCATCGGACCGTATAATACTTTTAAAGCTGCTGTTACTGGCTGAAAATTCAGAAGTAAGTTCATAGGAAACCTTGGTTACTTCTTTTGCATCCAAAATTCTTTGAAACATAAGCAGGTAATTTGTTGCTTCTGCTTCTTTCTGGACTTCAAACATAGCAGCTGCTACGTTCACACGCATCTGTGTCTCCAACTGATTAGCATCACTCACTACTGCTGAATATGCAGTCATATAGTCTTGACTGACAGTCTCACTAGTTCGAGGAAGCACAACTTCCTCTGGTAAATCTGTTGCTGTAAATACAGCTTCCAGGGAAGCATAATCAACATCACTGCCACCTGGCCTCTTATATGAAATAGTCAGCATCTCAATGCTTCCAGAAATTTCTGGTTCTGGTTCTGGTTCTGGATCAACAGAATATAATCCCACTACAAGCAGTGTCAAAGCTACTACGATAAGGAGGGCAACGATGCCTATAGCAGTGTACATGATTGTTTTAGGCATACATAAAATTTTACTACTTTTATTATGTTAAAATAATATCATTAACACCAGTATTTTATCTCATTATTTATGAACAGCCGATTATTTAAAAACTCAGCAATACACAGCCTCCAATCAGCTGATGACACCACCTCTAAGTTAATCTATGCAGCATACTTTGTTGCAGGCTTGTTTTTTCTCGGAAGCAGTCTTTTCACACTGCTCCAAAGCATCACACTAATTGCAACCCAAAATGGATTACCAGGCATATTGTTTCCAGTGCTCTTTATATTTATTTTTATTCAGTTTCTTCTAGGGTATGGATTGATTTTTTGTCGTAGATGGATCCTGGTGGTACTAAGTATTCATGTAGGCTATTCACTTGTATATACTTTTTTATTACTCCCTTATTTTAATCTCGAGCGTCTCATGATGAGTTCAGCAATCTCGACGATTCCCTTTATTGTTCTCTTGTGTTTTATCATATATTCTAAAACATACTGTACAGGTAAATTAGTGTCTTATTTTGCAATCATCGGGTACTGCATAGCATTTGCTGCCTTGATAGTAATCAACATTATGTTTGGAGAGTCCCTCTAAAGCAGTAGTACAGGCATGTATACTTAACATTTATAACTATAACTTCTAAAATATGTATTCTCAGTCAGCAAGGGTCCCATGGTGTAAGTCAGTAATTGTTTCGATAATGATTTTTGCGATGGTGTTTACTGTTACTCCACAACCTTCCGAAGGTGTTATTCTTTTCATTGTTGCAGCTTCTGTAGCTGCACCGCTAGCAATTGGTGTTGTTGTAGCCGCTGTTGTGGCTGACCTGGTAGTGATCTGCCTGCTTGGTG
>Ga0222662_1000314_pt1 | contig 43079 bp, 32 predicted proteins | sample AntAcemetagen600_FD_179821 | JGI IMG/M metagenome (GOLD analysis project Ga0222662, IMG submission 179821) | Saline water microbial communities from Ace Lake, Antarctica - #600 | ecosystem: Environmental > Aquatic > Non-marine Saline and Alkaline > Saline | place: Antarctica: Ace Lake... | reverse complement strand
GGATCCGGATCTCGGACCGCCAGATGGAGGGGATCAACCTCCACCCCGATCGCTTCCACGGAGAGTGGAACTACACCATCCACCCCAGCCAAGGTTGACCGGATCTCCTTATTTTTGGACACTCCCTTAGCTGGAGGCGGTCTGGTTGCGCGAGAGTCGCCGGGCCGCAGGCGAGAGCGCGACCGCAGCTTCGTACTTCATCTTCGCCGAGCCAAACCCTAGGAAATGCTTGAGTTCCACGGTGTCTTTGTCGGCCAGGACTCGGTCGCCAGCGACCGCCTCACCGTTGACGAGAACGGCGACCCATCGGCTGCTGACCGCGATGCGGTGGCGACCGTCGTCCCCCAACAAGAGCTTTGCGCCGGTCTTGCCAAAGAGTCGGGAGCCAGGAAGCCGGACCGAGACCCCGTCGACCCACCCGATATCGTGGGTGCGGCCTTCGAGCGGGTACTCCTGCCGGTTGCCAGCCGCCGCGAAGATGAGGTGCGCCCCGCGACGCTTCTCCATCGACGCGATCAGCTTCTCGAGCTGGTCTGGCGACACCGCCTGGGTCGCGTTTGCATGGACCGCCGCCTGCCGCGCCGCCTCGAGCTTGTCCTCGTTGGCCGTTCCGGTCTCGAACGCCTCCTCGATGTCGCCCGCGCCCATGCGGTACGACGCGCCGGCCTGCCCCTCGAACATGCCTTTCTCCTTGCGCTGCTCGGAGCGGGGATACTCAAACACCAGGGTGTGCTCGGCGATGAGGATGACGTCGCCGTGCACCAACTTCTGGGTCGTAAACGGGCGCTTGTTGATCATCGCGGGGTTCTTCTGGCCCAGGTGCTCGGCGAACCAGTTCCACTTGCGGCGAGTGAGCCGCACGTGTCTGCGCGATGCAGCGGGGCTGTCCAACGGGATCCCGGCGTCCGCGCTGCGGCCGATCACCACTTCGTCGCCGTCCATCCGCTTGTCGAACAGGTGAACCCGCCCCCGGTACACCTTGATCTTCGGCATCGAGCCTCCCAGAAAGAGAGAGTCTACCCGGTGCGGACCGAGGGCAGGACCCAGCCCCCGAACGCCCGCTCCAGCTCCATCGCCACCGCGATCGTGCGGTGATCCTGGCCGTGGCCACCGACCACCTGGACTCCGAGAGGCAGCCCCTTGCCCGAGAGGCCCAGTGGGACCTGGGTGGCAGGCAGCTCCATGACGTTGAGCAGCGCAGTGTATCCAAAGCGCAGCGGGCGCAGCAGCGGCACGTAGTGGCGGGGGGCGGGCTCTGGGAAGCTGGGGTAAAGCATCACCGTGTTGCCCGACAGCCGAGCGTCGAGCTCCACCCGCAGGGCCGCGCCCTTGGTCCGAAAACCGGCGAGCTGCCCCGAGGTGAGCCCCGAGAGCCGCTCGATGCCCGCGAGCCCGAGGGCCGGGATGGTGTGGGGCGAGCGGCCCACGGACCACAGCGCCAGCTGGCGCAGCAGACTCACCGGACGACCGCCGCCGAGCGTGATGTCGAACTTCTGGCCCCCGGCCCCGTCGAGCATCGCCGACCAGATCTCCACGCCGTGCTTCAGCGCAGCCAGCGGCTCCCGCAGCACCGTCGCGCCTCGGCTCTCGAGGTGGTCCGCAGCCCGGCGCTGGGCCGCAGCCAGGTCCCGATGCACCCGGGTCCGCCCGTCGCTCGCCATGTCGAGCACGGTCAGGGAAGAGAGATCGACGTCCTCGGGAGCACCGAGCGTCATCTCCTCGCAGCCTCCATCGGCGCCATCGGGACCCGCGAGCACGGAGAGCAGCGGCATGAGATCGGCTGCCCGCCGGGTGATGGGACCGGTGGTGAGATAGCGCAGCGCCTCGTTCTCGGCGATGGGGAACTGGCCGGTGTTGGGCACGAGCCCCCCGCTGGGCTTGTGCCCAAACACCCCGTTGAAGAACGCCGGCATGCGGATCGATCCGCCCACGTCTGCGCCGAGCCCAAACGGGGAGCCTCCGGCCCCGACGATGGCGCCCTCACCGCCCGAGCTGCCGCCCACGATCCGCGACGGGTCGTAGGGGTTGTTGGTGCGCCCGTAGACTCGGTTGTTGGTCTCGAGCCACATGCACAGCTCGGAGACATTGGTGACCCCGAGCACGATGGCCCCCGCCGATCGAAGGCGCTGCACGGTCACTGCGTCGCGGCCTCCGATGGTGCCGACCCGAGCGACGTGCCCCGACGTGTGCGGCATGCCCCGCACCTCGAAGCACTCCTTGATGGTGCAGGGCACTCCGAGCAGAGGTGGCAGCTCCGCGGCGGGCTCGGCGGCGACCCTTTCGTCTGCGGAGGCGGCCTCCGCCCGGGCCTCATCGAGCCGCTGCGCGACCACGGCGTTGAGCACCGGGTTGACTGCTTGGAGGCGAGCGATGTGCGCTTCCACCACGGCCACCGCAGTGGTCTCGCCACGCCGGATCGCGGCCGCGAGGTCCACGGCGCTCGCCTCGATTGCAACGTTGGGGTCGTTCACGGTCTCTATGATGAAGCGTGCGCGACGACGGGCAAGCACAGAGCATGATTGGAGAGTCGATGAGGCCTACAAGGCGGTGGTTCCTTCGAGGGATCGGAGCAGGAGCGAGCACGCTGGCGGTGGGGTGTCCGACGACGGGCGTGCTCGACGACGACGACAGCGCATCCGACGACGAGCACAGCGTCGCCAACGATGACGACAGCGTCGCCAACGACGACGACAGCACGGGGGGGCCGTTCGACGGCGCGGAGCTGCTCGGGCTCGCGGACCTCGGCCCAGAGCCCACCCGCCCCCTCGACGAGACGTACGGAGTCGGCCTCGATGGTCGGCGGTACGTCGATCTCGCAGACCTCGACCCCCAGTCACTCGTGCTCAGCAACGAAGACTTCTACGTGCGGACCCGGGAGCCCGACGAGATCGACCTCAGCGACTGGGCCATCGCCATCCAAGGCCTCCTGGACGCGGAGCTGTCACTCGACATCTCTACCCTGGACGGCATGGCGACCGACCAGGGCGTGCACTTGATGGAGTGCTCGGGCAACGGCGGCGGAGGCCGGTTCGGCCTCCTCTCGGCGGCCCAGTGGAGCGGAGTCCCGGTCACCGACGTGCTCGACCTGGTCACGCCGACTGGCGCCGCGACCCACGTCCTCATCGAAGGCTTCGACGGGCACTCCCAAGGCTCCACGTTCTCCACCGCAGGAGCCGCGTGGGTCTACACCCGCGCCCAGCTCGAGGCGGCGGGAGCCTTCTTCGCCACCCAGATGAACGGCGAGTCGCTGCCGGCAGACCACGGCTTCCCGGTCCGGCTGCTGGTGCCCGGCTGGTACGGCTGCTGCTGCATCAAGTGGGTCAATCGCATCGCGTTTGTGGACGAGACCGAGCCCGCGACTTCGCAGATGCAGGAGTTCGCTGTGCGGACCCACCAGGACCAGGCGTTCGCCCTCGCCGCCGACTACAGCCCCGGCGACATCCACCTCGCAGCGATGCCCATCCGCGTCGAGAAGTACCGCACCGCCGCCGGCGCCATTCTCTACCGCGTGGTGGGGGTGATGTGGGGCGGCACCCAGACCACCGAGTCCCTCACCATCGACTGGGGACAAGGCCCCGTCCCCGTGGACACCTACGATCACGCGCAGAACGACACCTGGACGCTGTGGGAGCACGCCTGGAGCCCTCCCAGCACCGGCTCGTTCTCCATCGCCATGGGCGTAGCCGACAGCGCGGTCCCCACCCGCCGCCTGGACTCGGGCTGGTACGTGCGCGACGTATTCATCGACGAGGTGTGATCCCGAATCGAGGCGCTACCCTGCGCCCATGAACGCTCTATCCAGCTATCCCATCGCCGAGCTCAAGCTCGTCTATCGCGTCCTGCACGGCAGCCTGATGCAACACATCGAGCTCATGGACGCAGACCTGCTCTCGGATCTGCAGGCCCACCTGCGCACCATCGCCAGCGGCGACGGCGTGGACACCAGTGATCACGCCGCGTGGGATGCGTGGCTGGGCAACGCCGCGGTCGCCTGCGAGGCTCGGGTGGAGAAGCGGTCCCGCCTGACGCTGATGGATGGGGGGAAGTCTTGAGCGTGTCTCCCATCGCTGACCGCATGCTGGCCTACTGGTTCTCCGGCGACGCGGACGCTCGCAAAGCCCGCTGGTGGAGCAAGAGCGAGGCGACCGACAACGACATCCGCGAGCGCTTCGGGGGCCATGTGGACGCCGCCGCTGCGGGCGCCTTTGATGCGTGGACCGAGACGCCCCGCGGCACCCTCGCGCTGGTGCTGCTGCTCGACCAGGTCACTCGCACCATCCACCGAGGCTCGCCAAAGTCCTGGGCCTACGACGCAAAGGCACGCGAGGTCGCTCGCCGTGCTCTGCAAGACGGGCTCGACAGACAGCTCGCCACGGGCCCCGAGAAGACGTTCCTGTACATGCCGTTGATGCACAGCGAGCAGCTCGCGGACCAGGAGCGCTGCGTGGCGCTGTTCGAGGCGCTGGCCGAGTCGTTTCCCGAAGCCGCCGGCAACGCCGAGTTCGCCGAGAAGCACCGGGTGATCATCGCTCGCTTCGGGCGATTCCCCCACCGCAACGCCGTGCTTGGGCGGGCGAACACCGCGGACGAGGCGGAGTTCCTGAGCCAGCCGGGCTCGGGCTTCTGATCGCCCCTGCGGCACTTCGTCGCAGGCAGGGTGCATCGGGTCCCTCCGGCCCAGGCGTGCGGCACGATGCAGTCACACCAGCCCACACGCGCGCCGCGCGGGGGCACTAGGAGGCTCTGATGAACCCGAGAATCTGGATCGCGATGGTCATGCTCACCCTTGGCGCCTTTGTGGTGACCGGCTCTGCCTGTCCCGCGGACGAGTGCGAAGACGGCGAAGAGCGCTGCAACGGCGAGCAAATCGAGAGCTGCACCGGGGGTTCCTGGGGCGAGGCAGAGGACTGCGACGCTGGAATGGCCTGCATGACCATGGACAGCGGCGTCGAGCACTGCATGGGCTCGATGTAGAGAGTCATCTCTCGGTCAGTGCGGCGCGTCCAGCGCGACTGCCAAGCAAATGAGCCCGGCTCCATGAATGGAGCCGGGCTCGTTTGCTTGGCGCAGGGCCGCTACTTGCTGCTGGGCTGGGTCCCGCCGCCGTCCGCGGCCTTTGCTGGCTCTCCGGCCGGCTTCTTGGGCATGGGGTTCGGCGCCGCGACGACCTTGGGCGCCGGGGGCTTCGGCATGGGCTTGCCAGCCGCGTCCAGCGGCGTGCCGCCACCCTTGGGCGTCGGCATGACGCGCAGGAGCTCCACATCGAACACCAGCATTCCCGCAGGCTTGCCGGCCATTCCCTTGTACGCCAGCTCCTCGGGGACCCAGAAGCGCGCCGTGTCGCCCTCCGCCATCAACTGCAGACCCTCGGTCCACCCCGGGATGACGCGGTTGAGCGGGAACATCGCGGGACGACCCCGGGTGATCGAGCTGTCGAACATCTTGCCGTCGGTGGTCCAACCGGAGTAGTTCACCTGCACGAGCGAGACGTCACCGGGCTGCATGCGGCCCTCCTTGTCGCTCTTGGTGAGGAACTTGTACGCGAGACCCGACGCGGTCTTGGTGGCGTCCGCCGGAGCGGCCGCGACGTCAGCGGGCACCTCAGGCGGCTTCGGGGCGGGCTTGATCTCGAACAGCTCCACGTCGAACACGAGCATGCCGGCGGGCTTGCCGGGGCGCCCCTTGTAGGCGAGAGCCTCGGGGATCCAGAAGCGGGTCTTCTCGCCCACGACCATGAGCTGCAGGCCCTCGGTCCAGCCGGCGATGACGCGGTTCAGGGGGAAGCTCGCCTCCTTGCCGCGCTGCACCGAGCTGTCGAACATCTCGCCGTCCGTGGTCCAGCCAGTGTAGTGCACCTTGACCGTATCGAGCTCACCAGCGTGATCCGTGCCGGTGCCCGGGGTCAGAACCTTGTAGGCCAGCCCGCTTGCGGTCTTGAGCGCGTCGGCCGGGGCGGCGGCGACGTCGTCCGGGGCCGGGATCGGCTCCTTGGACGCCTTGGGGGTGCGCTCCTTCGCCGCGTTCTTCGCAGCGAGGGTCCGGGCGTTCTCGGCGCCCGCCTCGGCCGCAGCCTTGCCCTCTTCGGCAGAGGGGGTCTCAGAGTCCTTCTTGTCTCCACCGCAACCGGTGGTGAGCAACCCTGCAGCGAGCAAGGCAATCAACGTGCGCGACATCACATCTCCCAGGTGCTTTGCGCCGAGGTCTCCGGCGCGGCGGCGGCAATATAAGGGCGCGGAGCTGCCACGGCCAGCGGCACCGTTGCCCGGCGGCCGCGCGTAGACTGCCGCGGTGACTCGCCGACTCCTGATCCTGTTCCTCACGCTCGTCTCCCGGGTGTTCTTTCGGCGGATCGAAGTCACGGGCCTGGAGAACCTGCCGAGCGGCGCCGTCATCCTCATCGGCAACCACCCGAACTCGCTGCTCGACCCGCTCCTCATCGCCACGACGGTGCGGCGCCCGCTGGCGTTCGCGGCCAAGGCGCCCCTGTTCGCGCAGTTTGGGATTGGCTGGGTGGTGAAGAACGCCGGCGGAGTCCCGATCCAACGGCGTATGGACAACGAGGGGCAGCCGGTGGACAACAGCTCGGCCTTCAGCGCCCTGGACGCAGTCCTCGAACGCGGCGAGGCCTTCGGGATCTTCCCGGAGGGGGTCAGCAACCCCGGACCGGAGCTGGCCCCGCTCAAGACCGGCGCGGCCCGCATCGCCCTGGGGGCTGCGGCGCGGGGAGTGCAGACGTCCGTGGTGCCCGTGGGACTGACCTATTGGACCCGGGAGCGCATGCGCGGGCGGGTGCTGGTGCACTACGGCGCGCCCATCGCGATCACTCCCCCGCGGGATCCCGAGCCGGGGCAAGATCCAGGGGACGCGCTGCGCGCCGACGCTCGGGCGCTGACCGAGGTGTTCGACAACGCCCTGCGCCGCGTGACCGTGAACACCCCCGACTTTGAGACCCAGCGGGCCATCGACGTGCTGCGCACCGTGCTGACTCATGAGGATGGAGACCTCGCGGATCAAGCGGAGCGCTCCCGGCTGGTGACCCACGCGTGGGAGACCCGGGCGGACGATGAAGCGATGCGGGCGCTGCTGGACAAGGCGGTGGACTACGCCGACCTGCTCGATGAGCTGGAGATGACCGATGCGGACCTGCGGGCCGGGCCTCGCAAACGGGACTGGGCTCTGCGGGTCGCCCGCCATGCGCTCCTGCTGCTGGTCTGGCTGCCCCTGGCGATCCCCGGGTTGATCCTGCACGCGCCAGCGCTCCTCGCGGCGGTCGTGCTCGGGCGGGCGATGTCGCCCCGGGATGACGTGCTCGCGACCAGCAAGATGCTGCTGGTGACGTTGGGCGTGCTGCTGAGCTACCTGGTGGTGACGGTCGTGGTGCTCGTTGGGCTTCCCCTGTGGACCAACGTGCTCGCCGCCGGCTGGGGTCTGGTCTTCATGATGATGACCGGGTGGGCGAGCATTCGCGTACTCGAGCGGCAGTCTGCCCTGCGGCGCGCGCTCCATGCGACATCGCAGCTCGCGCGCTGGGAGGCGTTCCTGCACTTCCTGCGCGGTGAGCGAAGCGCCCTGCGGGAGCGGTTCCTGTCCCTGGTCTCCCGAGAAGACGACGTCGCGGTCCGTTAGACTCCGCCGCCGATGACTCTCCCCCTCTCCGCGATATTCCTCTTCGTCTGGCTGTGGATTCACCGCCTGGTGGTGCACGGCGGGCTCAAGGATCTGTTCGACCAGCGCGGGGGGACCTCGCCATGGACGACCTGGGGAGTGGTGATCGAGACGTTCGCGATGGCGTCGTTCTGCCTCGTGGCTCCGTTCATCCCACTGCACGAGCCGAACCTGCCGCTCATGGTGGTCGGGAACGTCGGCGCGCTCATCGCCTGCGGCGTCGGACTGTGGGCGCGGCGCACGCTGGGCAAGCACTTCTCCATCCACCTCACGACCGACCAGAGCAAGGGCCACGATCTCGTGACGAGCGGGCCCTATCGCTGGGTTCGGCACCCCGTGTACACCGGCGACCTGCTGTTCCACCTCTCGGTGCCGCTCATCACCTCGGCCTACGAAGGCCTCGGGTTCGCGGTGGTCTACTTTTTCCTGGTGCGCGCCCGCATGAACACCGAGGAGAAGATGCTCAGCACGGAGTACGCTGACTACGGCCCGTATATGGAGAAGAGCCACCGCCTCATCCCTGGAGTCTATTGATGCGCGTCCTCCTCTTGGCACTGCTCCTGCTGTCCCTCGCCGGGTGTGACCCCGTGCTCACCGACGACGACGACGCGGCCAACGACGACGACGCGGCAAATGACGACGACGCGGCAAATGACGACGACGCGGCAAACGACGACGACGCGGCAAACGACGACGACGTAGCCAACGACGACGACGTGATCGGGCCCTGCGGGCTGGGCGACTTCTCGCTGTCGGTCGAGGCGAGGAACAGCGACGGCGTGGCGACCACCGTGTTTGCGACGACCGATCCGGTGACCCTGGTAGGCACGCTGCTCAACAACTGCCCGTTTGACGTCGAGTTCGAGACGAGCAGCGGCTGTCTGCTCGACACCTGGACCCTGACCGGCACGGGCTCCGGCGAGGGGCGCGGGTGCGACGACGCAATCACTCCCTGGATCGTGGCGAGCGGAGAGACCCTGTCGGACATCACGCCGATGGGAACGATGGGGGCGGACAACTGGACGTTCCTCGGCGGCTTCATGGCCGGCCAGTCGGCGAGCACGACCTTCGTCGTTCAGTAGCCCGCCGCCTCCCAAACGAGGACACCCCGAACCTGGCTGATTCCAGATCCGGGGTGTCGTGATGATCGGGCGCAGGGCGCACGTGGGTGGGTTTGGTGGGAGCGACCGATCAACGCCCTCGTTTGCGGCCGTCTTTGGCCGGGCACTCCAACTAGATTGCAGGGGGCGTGCCAGAACAGGCCGCCGGCGCTGCCGGAGCTCTCGATCGAGGCGCCAGGCGGGCTCAGGCCGCCGCGGGGCCACCGCGTTCGCGGGCCGTCTCTGCGTCGCAGCGCGTCCGCCGACGTCCGCGACCGTCCGCGGACGTCGGTAAGCGGATCACCTCTCTATTCCTGGTCCAGGCCCGGCTGGCGACGCCGTACGAGCCCCGCGACGAGGAAGAGCAGCATGCCCACCGCGACGGGCTCATCGGTCCCCGACCCCGCGCAGGCACCGCACTCGGTGATGAGATCCTCGAGCGGTGTGTCCGGCGGCCCCTCGTAGGTGCGCAGCTCCGTGTGGCAGTTGCCGGTGTTGCGCGGATCGTTGCGGAACCCCACCCAACCCCGATACGCGGTGTCCGCGGGCGAGGTCGTCGACCAGCCGATGAGATAGCCGTCCCGGGTGCCCGACCACACGTCGAGGAACCCGTCCCCGTTCGCGTCGCCCACGGCCGCGCTGCCCAGCACCCAACCACCGGCGTGCTTCGGCCACCCCGCCGGCTCCGCGCCGAACTGGTCGAACGCGTGAATCAGCGTGCCTGCGCTCCCCTGAATGACCTCGGGGTTTCCGTCACCGTTCAGGTCAGCCACCCCGGGGTTGAGGAAGAACTGCAGGTCCTCCATGACGCGGGGGAAGGCATCGAGCAGGCCAAAGCGCTGCACGGTGTTCTCCTCGTAGCGCACGCCGCTCCAGACGTTCATCAGGTGGTCGTGGTTGTGCCGCCGCCCGTCGTCCAGCAGACCCGCGGCGTACTCGAAGCCCGACCCGCCGATCATGTAGTCCGGGGTGCCATCTTGGTTCACGTCCCCCCAGGCGCCGCTGTTGATCATGATGATCGAGGCCGCCTCCTCGCCGGTGTTGGTGCCCGGCCCAAACTTGCTGCCCACCGAGTCGAGCCGCGCAAACTCGCTGCCGTCCCAGGAGTAGATGCGGCCTGGGTCGGCGATGGTGTGCATGGCGATCTCCATGCGGCCGTCACCGTCCACGTCGCAGATCGCAGGGGAGCCCGGGATCCCCTCGCCCACAAACGGCAGAGCGTTGGTGTAGGCGCCGAACGCGGAGATGGGCCAGCCGGGCTCAACCAGCCCGTCGTGGCTCAGCACGTAGCCGAGACCGTAGGTACCGCCCTGCTTCTGGTTGGTGCCGATGGCGATCTCGAGGCGCCCGTCTCCATCAATGTCGCCGACCGCCGGCGAGCTGATGATGCGCGCCCCGTTCGAGACGACCTCGCCGAAGAACTCGTACTCGTGGCGAAGCTCCAAGGGCCAGCCGTCGAGGAAGGTGCCGTCGTGGTGAAACACGTACACCCAGGCGTCCATGGCGCCCACGATGATCTCCAGATCGCCGTCCTCGTCCAGATCCGCCAGGGCAGGCGCGCCAAAGAAGCCATAGTCGTAGACGTTGTCGGAGTCCGACATCCCCACCACCAGGCTGCGATCGAGCACGAACGGCCAGCCATCAGCGACGCTGCCGTCCGCGTGGAACACGATCAGCTGACCCTTGAGCGAGGCGGCCACGATCTCGACGACGCCGTCCCCGTCGAGATCGGCGATGGCCGGCGCCGCCAGCGCTGCATGGGACTGCTCCGCGGGCACATCCCCCGAGGAATACGCCGGCGACCCGAGGTGGTTGTCCGGGAACTGACCATCGAGTTCACGCAGGTTGGTGTAGGACTGGGGCCAGCCGGGCAGCATGCTGCCGTCCCCGTGGCGCACCGCGATCACGCCGTCGGAGTTGATGGTGATGATGTCGTCCACCCCGTCGCCGTCGACGTCTGCGAGCTTCGGACTCGCGTCCAGGCTCACGCCGACCTTGAGCGGCATGCCCGCCAGCAGATCGGGGTCCCGGCGCACCCAGAACGCCTTGCGCTGCTCGGCTTGCAGGCCGTCGGCGTCGGTGACCGTGAGTCGTAGCGTCGCCATGTGCTTGTGCACTTCGGTGAGCTTGCTCACGTTGGTGTCGAACGGCTGCCATCCCCGAAACGGGGCCTCGGGGTCAAACGGCAGGTCCGCCACGCTCACCGACCCCAGCACGCCGCTGGTGGGCGCGTCGGTCCCGTCGCCGCTGCTCACCGCCTGCCACTCGGTGGGGTCCACGCCGCCGCCCACCTCCAACGTCCAGGTGTAGCCGCTGCTGCGGCGGGCATGGGCAAATCCGGTGACCTCGATGGTCGCGCTCTCGCGGGCGTCCGCGAACTCGAACCAGTCCGGCGTGAGGATGTCGGCCTCGGGTGGGATGGCGCCGCTCTGGATGGCGGTCAGCGCCTTGTACGCGTTGAGGCGCCCGTACCCGAAGATCGCGTCCCAGCCTGGCTTGCTCGGGTACTCGGTGGCGATGGAGTCGCCCGGGTTGTGCTGAATGTCGTCCACGGACGTCAGCATCAGCTGGCGGATCTCACCGGCCGTGAGGCGCTCCGTGAGGGAGCCACCGGGCTCCAGCTCGTCGGCCATGGCGGAGTAGATGAGGCCGGCGATGCCCGCGCTGAGACCGGTCGCCGCGGACGCGCAGCCCACGCCCGAGACCGACAGATCCATGCGCGCGCCGCCGTTGGTGCAGTTGGACTGGGCCAGGAAGGTGTCGCTGACCTCGGGGACCGAGCGGCTGTGGCGGATGGCCGAGACGTAGACCGTGTGGTGGTTCCCGCCAGGCATGTTGGTGTGCCAGGCCGTCTCGTCCGCTGAGCTGCCGATGGTCGTCACGCCGCGCTCCCACGCGTAGTCGATGGCCTCGTGCATCAGCTCGGTGTTGTTCAGGGTGCCCAGCGCGCACTGGAGCACCGAGGCGCCCATGTCCACCGCGTAGATCGCCGCCAGCGCGAAGTTGTTCACGTCGGTGACGAAGCCGTCGCCGGCCCGAATGGGGAGGAACATGCAGTTGGGGCAGGTCCCGATGTCCCCGCCCGCGCCGTTGCCCTCGGCCACCGACCAGCGGCCCTCTTTGGTGCCGTGGCTGTAGCCGTCGTGGCGGACCTCATCCTCGGCGTTGTTGTCGTTCCAAAAGAAGTCCCAGCCCGAGACGTCGTCGATGTAGCCGTTGCCGTCGTCGTCTACGCCATCGCTGAAGAACGCGATGAGGTCAGACGGGTCCTTGACCGAGCCGTTCCTCCCGTTGGGGGAGACAGCGAGGTTGACGGTGATGCGGGCGTCCTCGGCCCAGTCCGCCATGTTGAACACCCCGTCCCCGTTGAAGTCCCAGGTGCCGCGATGGTCACCCGCCGCGTCCTGGGGGTAGCCCTGCGGCGCGGGGAGCTCGCCGGTGTTGAGGTACCACTTGTTCAGCAGGTCGCCCGAGTCCCAATCCACGCCGCTGTCGAAGCCCGCGATGATGACGTCGGTGCGCCCGGTGCTGATGCTCCAGGCCTGGTCCACCCACATGCCACCGCCCAGCGCGAGCTGGTCCTCGGGGATGTCGGCGTTGAGGCCGGGAGGGAAGCCGGATCCCAGGTGCCACTCGCCGCCGGGATCGTAGTCACTGGGGCAGTCCCCTCCCGTCCCGCACGCTTCGTACAGCGGCATCGGCAGCTCCGCGTGGGCGGGCAAGGTCAAGGTGAGGAGCGCGAGCGCGAACAGGCAGCGGGGCGAGCGAATCATTGCTTCTCCGTGGATCGGCGCAGACTTGCAGAAAGGCATCGCCCGGCCAAGGGCGAGGCGGGGGCAGGCGCGATATCGTGCGGGGGTGGCAGGACGACGCACAAAGAGCCGACGCCAGGTGCTGGGCGCGGTGGGCGCGGTGGGCATTGGCGGCCTCATCGTCTCGGTGAGCCGCGGGCGGATCGGCGCGCCTGGCGCCATCGATCGGAGAGGACCCAACGGTCCCCTGCCCTTCCTCACGCCGACCGGCTCGTTCTACAAGTTCACCAACGGCCCCTGGCCCGACCCGCTGGGACCCACCGCGGAGCTCGCGATCAGCGGCCCGAGCGCCCACCGGACGGCCCGCTGGGGGGAGCTGTCGGCGTTGCCCACCCGGCGACTCGTGCGCACGATTTCTTGCGACGGCAACGGCTACCTGGGAGACAGCAAGCCCCGAGCCATGGGCTGCGATGTGGCCGCCCACGTGGACCCCGAAGACAGCCGCGCGCACCCCGAGCCCGAGCAGTGGACCTGGCGCTTCGGCGGCATCGGGACCGCGCAGTGGGATGTCGTCACAATCCCCGAGCTGTTCGATGCCCTCGGCGTGCCCATGCAGGGGAGCCACCTGCGGCTGCAGGGCCGAGATGGATACGAGCGCTGGTTCCCCATCGAGCGAGCGCGCGGCGACGAGCTGCTGGTCGCGGTGGGCATGAACGGAGCGCCGCTGCCGCACAAGCATGGGGCGCCCGCGCGGCTCATCGCGTCCGGCCAGTACGGGGCGATGTCGGTCAAGTGGCTTGCCTCCATCTCCGCGGGGCCCCGCACCGGAGCCCGACCCTACGACGGCGGCAGTCGGGAGGACTTCCCGGTAAAACCGCTCGCGTTTGTGTCCGGCCCCACCGACGGCGGCTCAGTCCCCCGAGGAGCGGTCACCCTGGTGGGCGCCGCCTACGCCGGGCGCGGCGCGGTCAAGGACGTGCTGGTCAGCGTGGCGGGAGAGGACCCCGTGCGGGCCAACCTGCTGGACCCGGGCCAGCCATTCGTGTGGAGCCGCTGGTCGGCCGAGATCCAGCTCCACACGCCCGGGAAGCACGTCGTCACCGTCGCGTGCGGCGACAGCGAGGGTCGCTATTCGTTGCCCCAGAGCCCCTGGGGCGACGCCCAGGGCTACGGCGGCCTGCACGAGCTTCACCTCACCGTCACCTGATTCCAATGCGCAGAACCGCAATGAGCAGCGGGCTCACTCCCGAAAGGCCGAGAGATCCCAGCCCTCGGCCTCGACGATGCGATAGAGCTGCTGGCGAGACGCGCCCAGCGTGCGGGCCGCTGCGGCGACGGACCCCTTGCAGTCCTTGAGCGCCGCGAGCACATCCTCCACCTCGGGGGTCGGCGCCGGAGCCTTGAGCGCCGCCGTGGACGGCTGGGTGGCCTGAAGGGCAGCGAGGCCCGTGGGCGGCTCGGCCATCGCCCGCTCAGCGGCGAGCATCTCCTCGATGCGCGGAGTGATGGCCAGCTCGTCATCGTCGCCGGCGCCGATCACCGCGGCACCCATGATGTTGGCGAGGCCCCGCACGTTCAAGGGCCAGTCATGCACCATCAGCGCTTCGAGCAGCTTGCGGCTGAGCCGGCGATGCCCCTCGCCGCGGCGGTGCAGCATCGTGCGGGCGAGCTCGGGGATGTCCTCGCGGCGATCGCGAAGCGGCGGCAACATGATCGGCCACTGGGCCAGCCGCGCATAAAGGTCCGAGCGGAATCGACCCTCGCGGACCTCCCTGACCAGCTCCCGGTTGGTCGCCGCCACGACCCGCGCGTCGATGGGGCGCTCGCGGGTGCCGCCGACCGGGCGCACCGTTCGCGTCTCCAGGACCCGCAGCAGCTTGACCTGCAGGGACTCGGGCATCTCGCCCACCTCGTCGAGGAAGAGCGTGCCTCCGTCCGCGGCCTCGAACAGTCCGCGCTTGTCGGCGGTGGCGCCGGTGAATGCGCCCTTGCGGTGGCCAAACAGCTCGCTCTCGAGCACCCCTTCGGACACCGCGGCGCAGTTGATGGCCACGAAGTCTCCAGCGCGACCGCTCGCCCGATGCAGCGCCCCGGCGACCACCTCCTTGCCCGTCCCCGTCGCCCCCTGGAGCAGCACTGAGGTGTCGTGCGACGCGACCGAGGCAATGGCCTCCCGCACGTCCTGCATCGCAGAGCTGGCACCCACGAGCTGCGGGTCCTGCGGCACGGAGCGATGCCGCTCCTTGTACGACGCGAAGACGAAGAGACACGAGCCGAGCCGCAGCACGGTGCCGGGCTCGAGCACCGCGGTGCCCTCCAGCCGGCGACCGTCCACCCGGGTTCCATTGCGGGAGCCCAGGTCGGTCACCATCCAGCGACCCCGCTCGCGATGAATCTTTGCGTGGTCGCGGGACATGCGCGGGTCGAGCAGCTCGCCGCCGGGCAGGCCGGTCATGCCGCGTCCCAGCGTCACCCCGCCGCGCTTGATGGTGAGGACCTCGGGACCGCGGGCTTGCGCCTCGCACCACGCCAGGACGATCACGTCATGCTCGAGCTCGATCGAGGGGAGCTCGCCCAAGGTGGAGTCCACGACTGCGGTGGGGTCCAACATGGTCGCGTCCATTTGCTCGTCCGCCACACAACCTCCGGGGGGTGAAGGCAAGCCTACACGGGTGCGACGATCGCAGGCGCGGCCCGCAGAGGTCTGCGGGCCGCGCCGTGAGGTTGCGTTCGAGGGTGCTTGAGCGCCGGGGTAGGAGCGCTCGCTTCAGTTGCCTGGCGGGCAGGGCGGCGGGGTCGCCCCAGCGAAGTTTGCGCCCGCGATGTTCGCGTTCGTGAAGTCCACCCCCTGCAGGTCCGCCAGCGCCAGGTTGCCTCCCTGCAGGTTGGCGCCTTGCAGGTTGATCCCCTGGAGCATCGCGCCGCCGAAGTCGAAGGCCAGCGCATCGGGCAGGGCCACGCCGATGGCGCCGAGCCAGTTCATGCACTGCACCCCGTCCGGGCCGCCGTTCGACTGGCAGGACGCGAGGTCGGACTGGGCAATCGCGAGGTCGGACTGGGCGATGGCCAGGTCCGCTGAGCACACCGCGAGGTCAGCCAGCGCCGCCCCGAGGTCGGTGTTGCACTGGGCCGCCAGCGCGTCCGCCACCGCGAGGTCCAGGAGCGCGGCGTCCAGCTGCGCCTGCAGCGAGATGGCCTCGTTGGCCCACTCTGCGCACACCTCGACCCCACAGGCGTTGGTGGAGAGCGCCACCGCCGTCGCTGCGGTCTCGGCCGTCGCCTCCGCCGACGACGCGGCCACCTCGCTGGCGTCCGAGCTGAGCTCCGCCAGAGCCGTCGCATGGGCCGATGCCGACCCCGCCGCGTCCGCCGACGCGCTCGCCTCCTCCGCCGCGATGGCCGCAGAGGCCCAAGACGCCTCCGCCGCGAACGACGCCTCGAACGACGCGCCCACCGCCACCTGCACCGAGGCGTAGGTGGCCGCGATGGCCGAGGCCGAGGCTCGCGCGTCTGCCGTGGCCGCAGCGAACGCCAGGACCAGCAGATCCGTGTCGGCGCTCGCCCAGCCGCCGACCGCAAAGGCCTCGGCGATGGCAGCGCTCAACGCCAGGGCCGAGGCCCTCGCATCCGCCATGGCCTCGGCATGCGCCAGCGCCGCCGCCTCGGCCACCAGCAGCGCGTCGAGCTCCGCCTCCACCGCGGCGTAGGCATCGGCGAACGCCGCCGCCGCCACCAACACCGCCGCGCTCGCCGACGCAGCCGACGAAGCGTTCGCGCTCGCCTCGGCCGCCGCATCGGCCACCGCATCCGCCATCGCAGACGCCATCGCCGCCGCATCCGCCGCCGCGCTGGCCGAGGCCGATGCGCTGGAGCTCGCATAGGCATCGGCCGTCGCGCACCCCGAAGACGCCGACGCGGTCCCCACCGAGCTCGCCTCCGTCGCCGCAGCGCTGGCCGAGGACGACGCGGACACCGCATCCGCCGACGCGCTCGCCTCGTTGGTCACCGCCGACGCCGCCGACGCTGACGCCGAGCCGCTCGCCGCCGAGCCCGCCAGGGCAAACGCCTCGACCTCCGCCTCAGCCTCGGCGAACGCCTGCGCCGAGGCCTCTACCTGAACCCGCGCAGCGGTGATGCTCGCTGAAATCGCCAGCGCCTCATCGGTCCGCCGGTCCACGTCCAGGGCGATGGCTGCCACCCCGTCCGCGTCAAACGACGCCGCGGGCTTGTGCAGCAAGTGGTCTTCGACCTCGCCGAAGGCAAAGGCCCCGCTGCCATCCCACCCGGTCTCCGGCATGGGTGTCCGGGTCAGGACAATGCGGCTCCAAGCCTCGCGGCGGGGTCCGATCCAGCTCCCTGGCACCCGGACGGTCTCGGTCGTGCCCGGCAAGACCTCCACCTCGAGGTTCACCACGATCCACTCGTCGCTCCAGGTCCCGTCCCCGTTCACGTCGAGCAGGGCGTTGACGTAGCGAGGCCCGGCCGGCGCCCCCGCAGCCACGGTCACCGCTACGTCTACGCCGAAGACGCCAGCGTCTATCCACACGGCGAGCAGGCCGTCATCGCCGGAGTCGTCGTTGGTCATGTTCTCGGTCTGGTCCACGTCGTCGCTGTCGAGCACGCCGCGCTCCGCGGTGACGCGGGCTCCGAGCCACTCCGACGAGGAGTCCAGCGAGTGGGCGCCGGGCAGCGAAGAGTTGGTCGTGCTGTATGCGCTGGGGAACGCGCCCATGGCCGCCACCTCGGGGCTCGTGACCACGTAGCCCGTGGGGAAGCCGTCCGGCGCGTCGCCGAAGTCCGCGAGCGGGATGCCCAGCGTGACGTCATCGGGGTTGCCCACCGGCGGTGGGTCCTCGGCGCCGCAATGGGTGTTGCCGAGCAACAGGAGGGTCGAGGCAAGCGAAGCCGCGAACTTGAAAGGGGCCCGCGATGGGATGCGATGGCTCATGGGGTGTCTCCAAAGCTCGGCACCATTGTGGAGACGAGCGCACCCTGACATTGCAACCCTCGTGCCAACACAGCAAGATACTGATTTCACTGCGCTTTCCCGGAGCGTAACTCCGGGTGTTCCACCGATAGCAACCGGTGTTCCACCCCCCGTTCACCGTCGTTTCACCTACTCGGCCAGCAGCGCCTCCACGGCGGCCACGAGCTCGCCTTGGCGGTGCTCGCTGGCGAGGTAGCGCACCACCCCGCTGCGATCCACGAGGACCTGGCGCGGGAACGGCGAGATCGCAGCCGGCCACGCGTACTGACCGTAGGTGTCGTCGTCCCAGACCACGGGGAAGGTGATGTTCGTCTGGGTGAGGAACGCGTCCAGCGACTCATCATCCTCGCCGAAGCTCCCGGCGGCGACGCCGACAACGGTGAGCCCCTGGGCCTGAAGCGGTCCGTGCAGTTGTGATTCCAAGTCCGGCAACTCCAGACTACAGACCGGTCAGAAGGTGGCGAAGTACGCCAACAGGACCGGGCCGCTCTCGGTGAGCTCGCTCAGGCGCAGCGCCCCGCCGTCGATGCCGAGGTAGGTGGCATCCACCGCGGCCTCGCCGAGCCCGACCCCCTCCTGGTTCGCCTCCACCGGCACGCACTTGCGTCCTTCATCGGGATCGTCAGTGACGAAGTTGATCCACGACGACAGTGGAGCTCCCTCGCCCGGAGCGAGGCTCAGCACGAAGCGGTCACTCTCCCCGGGATCCAGCGAGTCCCCCGCCGGGAAGTCCTCGATCGACAGGCTGGAGTCTCCGAACTCCACCGCCTCCAGCCGCAGGGGCTCGGTCCCCGCGTTGCGGATCTCGAGCAGCAGCCGCGCGGTGTCGCCATCGGGCACGGCGGGCAGCAACGCCATCCTTGGCGCGACGTTCAGGTCCGGCGCCGAGCGCTCCCTGCGAAACTCGTAGCTGACGAGCTCGGTCCAGTTCCCGCTAAACAGGATCTCGCCGCGGGCCGCGATCCCCAGGCTGCGGGACTCCGAGCCGCCGCCCTGGGGCAACGGCTCGCTCCCAAGGGGGCGCAGGTCCAGCGCGTCGAGCCCGTCAAACACCCGCAGATCGTTCCAGTCGGACACATAGACCGCGCCGGCGTTCCCCAGCGCCACTCCCAGCGCAGAGCCCGGCGTGCCCTCCATCTCCACCAGCACCGGCGCCCGTGGGTCCGCGAGCGAGACCAGCGCGATCCCCGCGCCGCCTGCGGCGAGCACCGCCCGGTCGCCGGCGAGCTCGAGGTCCTTGACCGACCCCGGCACGTCCAGCCGACCCACCACGCTGGGCGCCGCGGGGTCGGCGATGTCCACCACCACCAGCCCACCATCGGCGTCCGCCACGTAGACGAGATCCCCGTCGGCCCGGGCGGTCCAGGCGTTGCCCACCCCCTCGATCCGCGACAGCTCGGTGAGGCTCGCGCCCGCGCCGCGCTCGTAGATCACGAGGTGGGTGTGCACCGCGGCGAGGAGCAGCTCCCCGTGCACGGTCACGCCCTCGACGTTGTCATCGACCACCAGGGAGCCGAGCTCGCTCAGCGCGACGGGGCTCGACGCATCGATCACGGCGATGAAGCTCTCACGAGAGATCGTGCTCGACCGGTTGGTGGCGTAGACCCGGGCGCCGCCAGGCTCGATGGCGAGGTGTTGGCACCGGGGGAACTGGCTGCTGCCGTCAGATGGCGCGATCCGATCGAGGAAGATCAGCGCAGACGGGTTGGCTGCGTTGTAGACGTTGAGGCCCTGCACCCCGCTGCAGAACCACACCCGGTCCCCGTCCACTTCAACGTCCAGCAGCTCGGAGAACGAGGGGCCGTCGTAGCGGTCGAGCAAAGTGACCGGATCGGCAAACGCGCTGATCGGCTCGGACTTGCCGGTCCCGCACGCGGAGCTCACCTGCTGGCCGTCTTTGCAGCCGCCTCCGCACAGCACGCTCACGGCGAGGACGATCCAGAGACTGAGAATCCGGTGCATGCCTCAGAGTCCCTCTCTCTGCTCTGCGCGTTACGGGTCCGTTCGGACCCGGCAGGGATCCCACGAGGGCTCCCGGGGTACCATCGCTCCGTGTCTGAGCCTGCCCTCGCATTGTTGCAACTGCGCGCGTGCCGCGTCGATCTCCGGACCCGCTCGGTGCTCCGTGAGGACCGAGGCGCGCGGCTGAGCACCAAGGAGGCCGAACTCCTCGTCTATCTGACCCAGCACCCGGCGCGCCCGATCTCTCGAGAGGAGCTGCTGCAGGAGGTCTGGGGCTACGACCCCTCGGTGATGTCGCGGACCGCGGACACGACCATCCAGCGGCTGCGCAGCAAGATCGAGGGGAACCCGCGCTCGCCGGACCACATCCTCACCGAGCACGGGCACGGATACCGCTTTGAGCCCCTGGCTCAGGACGCGACCATCCCGAGCCTGCCCCAGGCCCGCACGCCCGAGACCAGTCACACCAACTTCCGCGCCGACCCGACACCGTTCGTGGGGCGTGAGGGGGATCTCGCGCGGCTGGCCAGCGAGCTCGTGGGGGCAAACCTCGTGACCCTGCGAGGCCCGGGCGGCGCTGGCAAGACCCGTCTCGCGCGGCGCGCGGCGCTGGACGCACTGCGGGACGGCATCGGGGATGAGCCCCTGAGCGGAGGCGCGTACTTCGTGGACCTCGCTCCGGCGCTGACCGAAGACGACGTGGTCCGGACGGTGGCCGGCGCGCTGGCCTTGTCGTTGGTGCTCGACCACCGACGCCACGACGCCGTAAGCCAGATCGGACATGCCATCTCGGGGCGGGGCGCGCTCGTGCTGGTCTTCGACAACTGCGAGCAGGTCGTGGCGCCAGCGGCCGTCGTGGCCGCCCGACTCATCGCCGTCGCGCCGACCCTGCGGATCATCGCGACGTCGCGGGAGGCCTTGCACCTCACAGATGAGCGGGTCTTGGAGCTCGGGCCGCTATCCCAGGACGAGGCCATCGAGCTGTTCGCCGTCCGGGCCCGCACCGTGCGGCCCGACTTCACCGTGGAGGACCGCGCGCTCATGGGGCGCCTGGTGGACGCGCTCGATCGACTGCCGCTGCCGCTGGAGTTGGCTGCGGCTCGCTCGGGCCTGCTCTCCCCTGCGCGCATCCTGGAGCGACTGCAGGAGCGATTCCGTCTCCTGAGTCGGGGGCCTCGGGACGCGACTCCCCGGCATCGCACGCTGCGGGCCACCATCGACTGGTCGTGGGATCTGCTGGGAGCGGACGAGCGCAAGGCCCTGACGTGGTGCGCGGTGTTCCGAGGTGCGTTCCCGGTGGAGGCCGCGGAGCACGTGCTGCTGGGCGCCGGCGGTGACGACGACTTCGTGTTGGACGTGCTCGAGACCTTGCGTGAGCGCTCGCTCTTGCGGGCGCACGCGGCGCCCGAGGATCCCGAGACGCCGCGGCTGCGCCTGTTCGAGTCGGTGCGGGCCTACGCCGAGGAGAAGCTCGAAGCCGCACACGAGACCAAGCCCGCCCAGACCCGGCACCGGGAGTGGATGGTCGCCCGGGCTGAGAGCCTGGCCGCGGAGGTGGACAGCACCGGCGGGGAGCGAGCGATGGCGCAGCTCGGGCTGCTGCTCGACGATCTGCTGGCCGTGGTGGACCGACACGCCGAGGACGCGCCGCAGATGGCTGTGCGCGCAGCGCTGGCCACCGTGACGTGGCTCTATCGCCAGGGTCCAATGAGCACCCACCAGGAGGTGCTCGACCGGGCGGTGCAGATCGCGAAGACCGCCGAGCTGAGCGACGGCCTGCTCGCCCGGGTACACCTGCGCCGCTCCATCGCGCTGCGCCATCAGGGCCGCGCCGACGAGGGCGCCGCTGCGGGGCAGCTCGCGCTCCAGTTCGCTCGGGCCGCCGGCGACTCCCGGGCCGAGGGGGAGGCGATGGTCGCCCTCGCCGCGCTGCAGCGAAACCGCGGCCGGACCGCGGAGAGCGACGAGCTGACTCGGCAGGCCGTAGCGATTCACGAGCGGGACGGCCATCGGCTGCAGGCCCGGCGCGCCCGCTCGGCCCTGGCGTTCACCGCCTGGAAGCAGGGCCGGTTCCCCGAGGCCGAGGAGCTCTATCGTGACGTGCTCGCCGGAGCGCGCGCCGAGCACGATCAGGCCGGCGCCGCCACCGCTCTGACGAGCCTGGGCCTGGTGCTCCTCGACCAGGGGCGCCCCGACGCCGGCGAGGTGGCGATGCTGGAGTCGCTGGATCTGCATCAGGCGATCCGAGACCGACGAGGCGCGGCCGTCGCGGCGGGCAACCTCGCTCGGCTGGCGGTGAACCGGGGACAGGTCCGCAAGGCGCGGGACCGCTACCAAGAGTGCCTGCTGGGCTTGCGCGCCATGGGCGATCGCCGGCTCGAAGGGGTGGTCACCCGCAACCTGGGCGTGCTGTCGATGAGCAAGGGGCTCACCCGCCAGGCCGAAGAGCACTTCCGCATGGCGCTGGCCATCGCCCGGGAGACCGACGACCAGTGGAACGTGGGCAGCGTGCTCTCGGACCTGGGCGAAGTCCTCATGCACGAGGGGCGGCACGAGGAGGCCGAGGCCCGCTATCAGGAGGCGCTGGTCAAGGCCGAGCAGGTCGGCGACCACCGCAACGCCGCCATCATCCGCGGCAACCTGTCGGTCCTGCACCATCAGCGGGGGGAGCTGGACACCGCCGACGAGCTGAACCGCCGCTCGCTCAGTGAGCTGGGCGACCTGGGCCTCAAGCGCGCCGAGGCCTACTTCGAGGCGTATGGCGCGCTGCTCGCCGCCGAGCGCGGGGACCTGGAGCGCGCCCGGGAGCTGGCCAACGCCGCCAGCGAGACGCTGCACACCTTCGGTGACGTCAAGGGCAAGGCCCTGGCTGAGCTCTGCGCCGCCGGCGTGAGGCTCGCGGAGACCCGCGTCTCAGGGACCACCGAGCAACGGGAGATGGCCCACGAGCGCGCCGAGCGCTTCGCCGAAGACCCCGATCCCGACGTGAGCTCGGACACCTTGCACGCCGCCGACACCGACCAGGGACGCCGGCTCCTGCGGCGGCTTCTCGAGACCTGAGCCCTCAGGCCTTGGGCGCGAGCACCGTGCCTGTGGCGTGGCCGAACCCGATGCGCGCCGCTCCATCCCGGGCGCACCAGCCCCGCATCGTCACGGTGTCTCCGTCTTGCAGGAAGCTGCGCACCTCGCCGTTGGGCAGCCTGAGCGGCTCCTTGCCGCCCCGGGTGATCTCGATGAGCGCGCCCTGCTGTCCCTTGTCCGGTCCCGAGAGCGTGCCCGTCCCCAGCAGGTCACCGGGGCGCAGGTTGCAGCCATTGACGGTGTGGTGGGTGACGAGCTGGGCGACCGTCCAGTAGGCGTAGCGGTAGTTGCCCAGGGACAGCCGCGCGGCGGGCTCGGCGTTGCGGCGCATGGTCTGGGTGCGCAGCGTCGTCTCGAGCTCGATGTCGAAGCCGCCGGCGGCGGTGTTCTGGGCGGACGACAGGTACGGCAGCGGCTGCGGATCGTCCGCCGGCCGGTCGAACGGCAGACGGAACGGCGCGAGCGCCTCCATGGTCACCACCCACGGCGAGACCGTGGACGCGAAGCTCTTGCCGAGGAACGGCCCCAGGGGCTGGTACTCCCAGCCCTGGATGTCTCGGGCCGACCAGTCGTTGAGCAGGCAGATCCCGAATACGTGGTCCTCGGCGCTGTCCATCCCGATGGCGGTGCCCCGGGCGTTGCCCCGGCCCACGAACACACCGAGCTCCAGCTCGTAGTCCATGCGACTCGACGGACCGAAGCCCGGCACGCCGTCCTCGCCGGGCCGCTTCTGGCCCACAGGGCGGGGGAAGGACTCGGGCGAGACGCCAATGGAGCTGCTGCGGCCGTGGTAGCCGATGGGGATCCAGCGGTAGTTGGGCAGCAGCGGGTTGTCGGGCCTGAACAGCCGGCCGATGTTGGTCGCGTGGTGGATGGACGAGTAGAAGTCGGTGTAGTCGCCGATGGTGGCGGGCACCCCCATCTCGGCGTCCTCTTGGGCCACGAGGCAGCGGGACAGCGGCTCCTGCAGATCGCTCCCGGCCGCGAGCCCGGCGGAGATCGCGGCCCGCAGGACCGAGTTCGCCCCCGCGCCGAGGCCCATGAGCGCATTCAGCGTCGACTGACCCGCGGCCGCGGCAGCCTGAGAGGCCTCGCCGGTGAACAGGGGTCCCGCCGCAGCCATGTCGAGGATCTGATCGCCGATGGCGACCCCGCCTCGGAAGGGCTCGTCGCTCCCCTTCCTGGTGAAGACCCCGAACGGCAGGTTCTGGATGGGGAAGTCGGTGCCCGGCCGCTGGGCGGACTGCACCCACGACGTCAGCGAGGGATCATGGGTGGCGTTCAGAGCGGTCATGGGGACTCCAGGGGTCGGGCAGCGCACGGCGTGCGGGATCGCGCCCTGATCTAGCAGGGGTGGGCCGCCGAAGCGTCAGGTCGGCCCCGCCAGGGTGGACAACAGCGCGCTGCGCCGCTTCATCTCCGGCACTGCCCCGGTCTGCGCCGCGGCGTTCCAACCCGCCCTCACCTGCTCCGCGAACTCCGGCTGGGGCAGCGTGTCGATCCACCCCTCTCCCTGGGGCCCGGGGCCCACGGCGGGCCGCGCCGACTTGAGCCACGCCGCCCGCCCGCACCCAAAGCCAAAGCCGTTCCAGAACGAGCCGAGCGACAGATCGCTCGGCCACAACCGAGCCTGCTCGACCTCGCGGAGCAACCCCACCACCAGCTGGCCATCGCAGTCCGCCCGCACAGCAAAAGCCCGCCCCATGTTCTCCGCCGTGATGCGCGGATCCACCTGGGCCCACAGGTCGGGCCGCGCGCGCGCGAACACCTGGCTCAGCTCCTCCCAGCGCTCAAACCGGGACCGCAGGGACTTGAAGTCCGGCGGCGGCGTGTCCCACGAGCCGGGCTGACCCAGGTCCTGGTTGTGTTCGGGCATCGCGAAGCCCAGCTCAAAGCCAAAGCCGCCCGAGGCCAGCCCCTCCGCCTCGCGCACGTCGAGCAGATCGTTCGCCCGCTCCACCTCGTCTCCGGTGATGCTCCCAAACCCGAAGTGCCAGTATGCAGGGTACCGGTGGGCCAGGACCTGCGGCGCGCGCTCCATCCGCAGCATCGACGGCGCCAGCGGCAGACAGATGCCCGCGAGCGCGAACAACCCCGCCGCGGCCGCCGCCCCCGTCGCGATCCCGAGGCCCCGGTCGAGCCCGCCCTGCCGCCACAAGGCGATGGCCAGGCCGGCCCCCACCGCCGGCCAGAACACGCCCACGAACCACACCGGCAGGATGTACGGCGTGCGCACGAAATCGAAGGGCGACGTCACCACGATGGCCACCAACAGGCAGACCGGCATGGCCGCCATGGCCAGCGCGACGCGACGCTGCCCCCGGCCCGAGCCCCGCAGCGCCGCGGGCAGCAGGGCGAGCGGCCCCAGCACCACCAGTGAGCGCACCAAGAACCGCCCGCCCTCGTCGGTGACCTCGGCGCCCCCGGGCGCGAAGATCCCCGCGGACTGCCACTCCAGCGACAGCGCCCAGAAGAACGCGGTCCGATACTCGTCGAACGACCGCCCGCTCCCCGTCGCCACCGAGAACATCGTGGAATTTGGGTCCTCGGTGATGGAGCGCCCAAACAGCCCCGACGGCTCCGGCAGCAGCACCAGCCACAGCGGCCACAGGCCCACCACGAGCCCCGCCGCGAGCCACGCCGTCTCTTTGCCGGTGGGGCGCCGAACTGGAGGCAGCAGCGCCAGCGCCAGCAAGCCCAAGACCACCGGCCACATGAGGTAGCTGAACCCCGCTGCGTAGCCAATGGCCACGCCGCACACGCCCGCGCGGAGCACCGTGCGCTGCTCGGCGTCCACGTAGGCCGCCCACGCGAGCAGCATCAGGCCCAGCGGACCCACGACCTCGCTGTGGGACCCGATACACGACAGCTGCCAGCTCACCATCTCGGGCGGCGCCAGGGTCGCGCACAGCGGCGCCAACGCGGCAGCGGTCCATCCAAAGCGTCGGCCCAAGAGCGCCGTCACGCAGACCAGCCCGCCGGTCCAGAACAGCAGCGGCACCAGGCGCACGGTCAGCGCGGTGGCGCCGAGCACCAGCGACAGCAGCCAGTAGGTCACCGACACCGACGTGAACGAGGCGTGGTGCAGATTGCCCGCGGTCAGGACGAAGTCGAAGAACCCCCAGCCCTGCGTGCCCAGCAACCCGTTGGCCGCGGCCCAGGCCAGCTCGGTGTGCTTCGCTTCACGGCTCTCCACCGCGTGCAGCACGTCGCCCGCGGACAGGATCACCAGGACCCGCAGCACCACGAAGATCAGGACCCCGCCGGCGGCAGGCAGCGCGCGGGCCCAGGGTTTCACGCGGGTGGGCGCTCGCTCATCGCGCCTTGGACTCGCGGTCCTTCTTCGGCGGCCGCTTGCGCCACACGGTCAGCGTCTTGCCGATCGCCTGAACCTTCTCCGAGCGGGTGCGCTGCATCACGGTTGCGCCCCACTCCGCGCGCTGGGCGCGGTCGTCCGACATGATCTTGATCTTGACGAGCTCGTGGGCCTCTAGCGCATCGTCGATGGCCTGGATCACGCCTTCGCTGAGCCCCGAGTTGCCGACTCGGACCACCGGGGCGAGGGCGTGCGCGTCACCGCGCAGGGTCTTGATTTCATCACGGGACAGCGCCATGGCTCATCCTCCCAGCTTTTGAGGCCCAGTCTGCGTTGACCGGTGCGTTCTGCACGCTACGTACCAGCGCGAGGCGCGCTTTGTCTCCCCCGAGTTAATGGGCTTCGGACCAGCTCCCGCCGACTCCGAGGTCCACCACGAGCGGCACGTTGAGCGAGACGTCGGATTCCATCGCCGCGCGGATCTGCGCGCTGGCCGCCTCCACCTCGTCGTGCGGGGCCTCGAACACCAGCTCATCGTGGATCTGCAGCAGCATGCGCGTGCGCAGGCCGGCCGCCGCAAAGCGACGCGGGATCGCGAGCATCACCAGCTTGCAGAGATCCGCGGCGCTGCCCTGGATCGGCGTGTTCGCCGCGATGCGCAGCCCGGTCATCTGGTCCATACGGCTGTTGGACGTCAGCTCGGGGATGAACCGTCGGCGACCCAGCATGGTGGTGACGGAGTGCTCGGCGAGCGCCGTCTCTTTGGTGGTCTCCAGCCAGGCCTGCACGCCGGCGTAGGTAGCGAAGTAGCGGTCGATGAACCGCTTCGCCTCGGTGCGCTCGATGCCGAGGATCTGCCCCAACGCCGTCGCGCCCTGCCCGTAGATGGTCGCGAAGTTGACGGTCTTGCCGATGTTGCGCTGCTCCCGGGTGACCTCGCTTCGGTCCACGTCGAACAGCCCCGCCGCGGTGCGCGCGTGGATGTCCCAGCCGTTGGCAAACGCCTCGCACAGCGCTGGATCGCCGCTCATGTGCGCCAGGATGCGCAGCTCGATCTGCGACCAGTCGGCGCTGATCAGCCGGTGCCCTGGCGGCGCCACAAACGCGCGGCGGATGCGCTTGCCCTCGACCGTGGCGATGGGCGTGCGCTGCAGATCGGGATCGGTGGTGATGAGCCGCCCCGTCGCCCCGGTGGTCTGCATGAACGTGGTGTGGATGCGCCCGTCGTCCATGACCGCAGACGACAGCACGTCGGTGTAGGTGTTGATGAGCTTGTCCACGCTGCGCCACGCCAGCACGGCGTCCGCGATGGTGTGGCCCTTGGCCGACAGCCGCTGGAGCACCTCGGCGTTGGTGGAGTAGCCGGTCTTGGTGCGCTTGATGACCGGCAGGCCAAGCTCGTCGAACAGCACCTCGCCCAGCTGCTTCGGGCTGCCGAGGTTGAACTCGCGGCCCGCGAGTCCCCACACCGTGTCTTGATGCTCTGTGCGCTGCTCGCGGAACTCCTCGCCGAGCGCCACGAGATCCGCCGCGTCCACGTGAATCCCTGCGATCTCCATCTCTCCGAGCACGTACGACAGCGGCAGGTCGTGCTCCATCAGCTGCGCCGTCTGCCCCGCGCTCTCCAGCCGCTGAACGAGCGGCGCATGCATCTCGAGCACCGCCGAGGCCAGGTGCCCCGCCCAGGCCGTGACCTCGTCGGTGGGGGCCTGCGAGAACGGGATGAGCTTCTTGCCCGCGCCAACCAAGCCCTTGCTCGGGCGCAGCACCCGCTGGAGCAGGTCCTTGGTCATCTGTTCCAGGCGGTGCGGGATGATCCGGGTCGGGTCCACGAGGAAGCTCGCGAGCCGCACATCGAAGACGCAGCCCCGGGCGTCGATCCCAGCCCGGCGCAGCCCCACCCACAGCTGCTTCCAGTCGTGGGCGACCTTGGGCGCCAGGGGGTCCTCCAGCCAGCTGCGCAGATCCTCCAACGCCTCGGCGCCCAGGTGCTCCCCGGGTCCGAGCAGCGGGATGAACCAGCCGGCGTTGGCCTCCCGAGTCACCGCGAGGCCCACCAGCGGGCTCCACTGTGTGTCCTCGGCATCGAAGACGGGGTGGATGGCCACCGGCTCGCGCGAGCTGGTCAGCCACTGCACGAGGTTGGCCAGCGCTGGGCGCACCCAGACCGTGCCGTACTCCGCCTCCGCGGCGTCGCCCGCGAGCTCGTCCCGGGCCTCCTCGGTGATGAGCGAGTAGAACTGCAGCCTTGTGTACAGCGTGTTCACCGCCGCTTCGTCCCACGGCGGCAGTACCAGGTCCTGGATACCGACGTCGAGCGGCACCGCGCAGTCGATGGTCGCCAGCTCCTGGCTGAGCCGGGCCTGGTCGGCAAACTCGCGCAGGTTGGCCTGCTGGCGCCCCTTGAGCTGGTCGGTGGACGCGAGCAACGTCTCCAGATCCCCGAACCGCCCGAGCAGCGCCGCCGCGCCCTTCGCGCCGATCCCGGGCACGCCGGGGATGTTGTCCACCGAGTCCCCCATCAGCGCGAGCAGGTCCACGAACTGGCTCGGCGGCACGCCCCACTTCTTGCGCACCAGCTCGCTGTCGTAGGTGATGTCACGGATGGCGTCGATCATCCGCACCTGCTCATCGATGAGCTGGCAGAAGTCTTTGTCGCCCGAGATGATGTGCACCTCGTAGCCCGCCGCGGTGGCCTGCTTGCTCAGGGTGCCGATGACGTCATCGGCCTCGTAGCCGGGCACCCGCAAGATGGGGAAGCCGTTGGCCCGCACCACCTCGTCGATGTACGGGAGCTGCGCGCGCAGCTCGTCGTCCATGCGGGGGCGTTGGGCCTTGTAGGCGGGGTACTTCACGTCCCTGAAGTTCTTGCCCGGGGCATCGAAGACGACCGCGCCGCGGTTCGGGGTCTTGCCCGCGAACATCTTGCGGAACATGTTGGCGAAGCCGTAGATGGCGTTGGTCTTGAGGCCGTCGCTGTTCTGCAGGCTGCCGGGCAGGGCGAACCAGGCGCGAAACACGATGGCCGAGCCGTCGATGAGCACGACACGTTCTGAGGTGGACATGGCGGCAGTCTATCCTGCGGGCATGAGCGACACCGCACTGCTGCTGGACCGCGACGCGCGCCCCTTGCCGCCCTGGAAGCAGAGGCCAGACCTCGGTCCAATGAGCAACGAGTGGACACGCACCGCGCTGCTGCCTTCGTGGCGCCGGGTGTACGACGCGATGCCGCCGGCCGAGCAGGAGGCCTACCGAAGCAAGTACCCGGCGCCGCTGTACTGGTACTGGTTCTACGGCGACGGGGGACCCGGGTCCCGGCTACTGGTGCTGGCCACGTTCCCGCTGTGGGGGCTGGTGTGGGCGATCGTCAAGACCCTGCGCGGAGCGTTCTCGAGGTCCAAGAAGTGACTCGTTGACTCACACCGCAGTCAGGCCCGCGCGCGCACCATCAGCGAGCTGCCCGGCAGTCCGGGGACCCGGCCCCAGGTGGTCTGCTCGAGCCGACACAGCGCGCCCAGCGCAGCGTTGATCGGCGCCACCGGCACGGTCTCCCCTTCCCCGCCCACGCCGAACATCGACTCGCGCGCCTTCACGAGCAGCTTCGCGGCCACGGGCCAGTGGAAGAAGTAGCGGGCGCTCTCCACGGTGAAGCCGACGCTCTCCACCAGGGGCACCAACACCGAGCGGCGGTAGCGGCGGTGGTGATGGTTGACCGCGTCATGGTGGGTCCACAGCGCAGAGAACGCCGGCACCGTGATGAGCAGCACCCCGCCCGGCGCGGCGATCTGGTGGGCGCGCACCAGCGCGGCGCGGTCGTCTTCGATGTGCTCCAGCACGTCCAGCATCGTGATGAGGCCGAGCGGATGGGGAGCCTCGTACGTGTCGTCGAGCGGCCCGATGTGGACCCGAGGCAGCATGGGCTCGCTCACCAGGTTGGCGTCTGCTTCGAGACCCCGAGCCTCACCAAAGGGGGCCAGGGCATCCAACAGCAGTCCGTCGCCGCAGCCCACGTCGAGGATGTCCCCGTACCCGCCCGGCGGCGCCGCCTGCACGATCTCGCTCAGCACCAGCGCGTGGCGCGCTCGCCACCACCAGTGACGCTCGTACAAGTCCCGATACCGCGCTCCGTACTCACTCTGCACCGGGCAAGGGTGCCACGGCCCGCTGTTAGAGTCGCGCCGTGACCGAGCCCGCCGCGCCGCCGTCTTCGCGTTCCCGGTCGCTGCTGCTGCAGCGCTGGTCGCCGGTGCTCGTGCTCGCCTACCTGCTGGTCGGCCTCGCGCCGTACCTGATGGCCGACTGGATCCCGTCCGACGAGGGCCTGCTCGGCCAGACCGCCGAGCGTGTGCTGCAAGGCGAGCTTCCCCACCGCGACTTCGACGACACCTACACCGGCGGGCTGGCGATGCTGCACGCCGGGGCCTTCAAGCTGCTCGGCATCAGCATCCTGAGCACCCGGGCCACGCTGTATGCGGCGTCGTGGGGCTTCGCGGGCTTGCTGTTCTTGCTGGGCCTGCGCACCGGGTCCCGAGGCGTCGCGAGCCTGCTCGCGCTCCTGGGCCTGAGCCTGGGCGTCGCGCGCTACTTCACCTCGATGCCGTCCTGGTACAACCTGTTCCTGGGGGTGGCCTTCCTCGCGGCGCTGCTGCGCTGGCGTGACACCGACCGGGTGCGTTGGTTGGTCGGCGCGGGGATCGCGGCGGGCCTGTCGATGACGTTCAAGGTCATCGGCATCTATCTGCTCCCCGCGGGCTTGCTCGCCATCCTCATGGGCGAGTGGGAGCGCGCTCGGGCCAGCGGCGGCGATCACGGGCGGGGCATGCTCGCGCTGAAGACTGCGGGGCTGGCTGCGTTTGTGGCGGCGCTGGGGTTGCTGGTCCGCGCCCGAGGCGACGGCGCCGACCTCGTGCACTTCGTGCTCCCCGGAGCGCTGCTGGCCGGCTTCCTCATCCATAGGGAGTGGCGAGCGCCAGGCGGACTGCTGCGGGCTCGGCTGCCGGGGCTGCTGCGCGACGTCTCCGCTCTCGGGCTCGGCATGGCCCTGCCAATGGCCGCCTTCCTCATCCCCTACCGGCACGGCGGCGTCGCGGCCGTGTTCGAGGGGGTGTTCATCACGCCGTTCGCGCGGCTCGATGGCGTCGCTCATCCCATGCCACCGGTGGCCTTGAGCCTCGTGTTGGGCCTGCCGCTGGGGTTCCTACTGTGGAGAGGGGCGCGCCACGGAGTGTCGGCGGTCGCCGACAGGCGGGGGGCCTGGCTGGCCCTTGCACTCGGGGCGCTGGCCCTCGCGTTCATCCGCCAGCCGCTGGTGTACCAAATCGTCCTGCTGAGCACCGTGCAGCTGTTGAGCTTTGCGGTGCTCGCGGCGCTGCCGGTGGCGTGGCGGGCGGAGCGCGGCTTCGACGTGTTCGCGGCGGCGGCGGTCGCCTCCATGGTGGCGCTGGTGGAGTTCCCGTACTGGCACCCCATCAACTCCGCCTACGCGCTGCCCCTGGTCCCCGTGCTCATCGCCCTGCTGGTCGCTACCGCAGGCAAGAGCGGCCTGCCCCAGCCAGTGCGCACGCTCGGGACGGCGGGGGCGGTCTACGTGGCGCTGGGCGCCTACGCCTTGGGTCCGGCGAGCGACGGGTTCTCACGAGACCGCTTTGTGCCAGCGAGCGAGCACGCCACAGCGCTGCTGGCCCTGCCTCGCGCAAAAGGGATCGGGGTGAACCCCGACGAGAAGCGCATCTACGAGCAGGTCGTGGCCGACATCGCCGCCCACAGCGCCCCAGGAGACGCCATCTGGGCCGGCCCCGACAGCCCAGACATCTACTTTCTCGCAGAGCGCCGCAACCCCACCCGCACCTTCTATGAGCTCTTCCTCGACCCCGAGACGCTGGGGCCCCGCTTGCTGGCGACTCTGGACGAGGCGGACGTGAACGTCATCGTCATCAACCGCTTCCCCGACTTCTCCCGGCTTCCGCCAGAGCTGTTGCCCGAGCTGCGGGCCCGGTTCCCCCACGCGGCCGACCGGGAGTGGTACGAGGTACGTTGGAGGCAGCAGTGAAGATCTCGGTCGTCGTGCCCATCTACAACGAGCAGGAAGTCCTGCCCGAGCTCCTCACCCGTCTCGGCGCGGTGCTCGATGGCATCGACGGGGACCACGAGATCATCCTCGTGGACAACGGGAGCCGGGATGGCAGCGTGGCCATCATCGAGGAGGCCGCCGCCAGCGACCCGCGCCTCGTGCTGGTGCAGTTGGCCCGCAACTTTGGCCACCAGGCGGCGCTGTCGGCGGGGATGGACGAGGTGCGCGGCGACGTCGCGGTGTTCATGGACGCCGACCTGCAGGACCCACCGGAGGAGATCCCGCGCTTCCTGGCTGCCTACGCCGACGGCGCGGATGTGGTCTACGCCCGGCGGGTCAAGCGCAAGGAGCCCCTGTGGCTGCGCACGGCGTACGCGGCCTACTACCGGATCCTCGCCAAGGTCTCCGATGTGGAGCAGCCACTGGATGCCGGGGACTTCTCGCTGATGTCCTTGGCCGTAGTGAATACGATTCGCAGTTCCCGGGAACACAACCGGTACCTACGTGGACTACGCACCTGGGTAGGATTCAAGCAGGTCGGCATCGAGGTGGAGCGCGCCGCCCGGGCCGCCGGCGAGAGCAAGTACAACCTCTCGCGGCTGTTCAAGCTGGGGTTCGACGGCCTCTTCGCTTTCTCCGCGTTGCCGGTGCGCATCGCCAGCCTCATTGGGGCCGGCTCCATCTGCGCTTCGTTCCTCTACGTGCTGTACGCGATCGTGGTGAAGGTCCGCGGCGGCTCGCCGGACGGCTTCACCGCGCTGGTGGCGATCATCGTCTTCCTCGCTGGCGTGCAGCTCCTCGTGCTCGGCGTGCTCGGCGAGTACATCCACCGCATCCTCGATGAAGTCCGCAACCGCCCGCTGTACGTGGTGCGGCGCCGCATTGGAAGGGACGACTGATGAACAACCCCTCTGTACCCGACGTGCTCTCCACCATCGGCTTCGGCATCGAGCTGAGTGGCGGCAACCCCATGCGGGCCCGCACCTACACCGGCGCAGCGCGCACGCTCAAGAAGATCCCCGACCTCGCGGCGGCCCGCGCCAGCGGCGAGCTCGCCGATCTCAAGGGCATCGGCAAGGGCATCCTCGCCATCGTGGACCAGGTGTTGGCTGGGCAACCGGTGCCGAAGCTCGAGGAGCTGAAAGAGCAGATCCCTCAGGGGCTCTTTGTGGCCCGCAACCTCAAGGGACTCGGGGCGAAGCGCCTGCGTCGCCTGTGGCAGGAGCTCGACATCACATCGATCGGCGAGCTCGAGTACGCGTGCAACGAGAACCGGCTCGTCGCGCTGGACGGCTTCGGCAAAGGCACCCAGGACAAGCTGCTGGACGCCATCGCCACTCTGCGCGCCCAGAGCAGCGCCCTGCGTCTCGACCACGCCGATCGCCTCGCTGCGCAGTGGACGCACGAGCTGCTGGAGCGCCCCGAGGTGGAGCGCGTCGCGGTGACCGGCGACCTGCGGCGGCGCACCGAGACAGTCACCGCCGTGGAGCTGCTGGTGCTGTGCGAGGGGCTCAACGCGGAGATCCTGGGCGGCGCTGCGCGCTGGGACGACGGCATCGCCTGGGCCGACATCGCGACCGACGACGGCACCGTCTCGTTGGCCCTGTGCCCGGACGCCGAGTTGTGGGGCGTGTGGCAGGTGCTCTGCACCGGCAGCGCCGAGCACGTGGCCAAGCTGGTAGGGCGGGCCGACGACGACGACGCGCTGAGCGCCGAGGGGCTCATGGTGCGCGGACAGGTGGTGCCCTGCTGGGAAGAAGACGAGGTCTACCGGGAGCTGGGGCTGGTGCCGACGACGCCAGAGCGCCGTGAGGCGGACGTGCCGTTGGTGCAGATCGGCGTAGTGATGCCGACCCTGGTGCGCCGCGAGGACGTGCTCGGGGCTCTGCACAACCACACCACGTCGAGCGACGGCATCCACTCACTCGAAGCCATGCGCGCAGCAGCGACAGAGCTGGGGCTCGACTATCTGGGCATCAGCGAGCACAGCCAGACCGCCGGGTACGCCGGGGGGCTGTCGCCGTCGGTCCTGCTGGCCCAAGCCGAAGAGATCGCAAACCTCGATCCCGCCGGGGGCTGCGCGGTGCTGTCGGGCATCGAGAGCGACATCTTGCGCGATGGAGATCTGGACTACGACGACGACGTGCTGGGCGCCCTCGATGTCGTCATCGCCTCGGTGCACACCCGCCATCGCCTCGACCGCGAGGCCGCCACTGCCCGGATGACTCGCGTGGCGCGGGATCCCCGGGTCCACATCATCGGACACCCCACCGGGCGGCTGCTCCTGGGGCGGCCCGCGACCGACTTCGATGTACTCGCGATGCTCGACGCCGCGGCCGAGGGCGGCTGCGCGATGGAGCTCAACGCCAACCCCCAGCGCCTCGATCTCAACGTGCGCTGGCTGCAGGAGTGCAAGGCGCGCGGAGTACTGGTGTCCATCGCCGCGGACGCGCACTCGACCCACGCCTTGAGCCACCTGGACTACGGGGTCGCCCAGGCTCGCCGCGCGGGGCTGACCGCCGACGACATCCTCAACACCCGGCCTCTGCCGGAGCTGCGAGCGTGGCTGACCCGCGCTCGCGCGTGACGAGCAGCGAGGTCACACGGTGATCCGCACCTCGGTGACGCTGCGCATCAGTTCTGAGTTGGGAGGAAGCCCCAGCTCCATGCCCACATGGCTCGCGGTCGAGAGCAAGCGGCGCGCCTCGTCCAGCGCTCCGGCGTCCCGCTCCACCGCCGCGCTGCAGACGGCGATCATTCCCTGGAAGATCCGGTCGTCGCAGGCCCGGGCGTGCTCCAGCGCGGTGGTCAGGTAGCTGCGGGCCTGGGCCAGCTCTCCGGTGCGTCGGGCGAGCTCGCCGCTGGAGGCGTAGACCCGCGCGCCCCCGTTGGTGCGGTAGTCGGGCCCCATGCGGTCCCGGGCCTGGGCGAGCAGATCATCAGCGAGCTCCAGCTGATCTCGCTTCAGAGCCAGGGTCGCCAATCGCCGCAGCCCGTCCAGGTTGTACCGGCGAGCCCCCGCCTCGTCAGAGAGCGCGATGGACTCCTTCACCGCCGCCTCGGCGTCGTCGAGCCGCCCCAGGTCGATGAGCACGTCCGCGTGCATCGTGAGCACGCCAGCGAGCATGCGCGTGCCCGCGTCCACCCGAGCCACCTGGACCGCTTCGAACATCTTGCTGTCCGCCTCGTGCAGCAGGCCCAGCTCCCGCTGCACGTCGGCGATGTTGGCGAGGAAGATCGGCACCTCCAGTCGGTCGCCCTGCCGCTGCGCCCCCGCCAAGGCCTCCTTGTAGATGTCGAGGGCCTCGGCGAGCCGGCCCGTCTCCTGCCAGCGCACGCCCAGGTTGAGCAGGGCGGTGTAGACGGCGCGATCGTGGCCGATCTCGCGACCCCGGCGGATGGCCTCCTGCAGCGTGCCCTCCAGCAGCATGTCCAGGCCCAGGTCCTTGTAGACGAGGCTGAGGTTGACGAGGCAGCGGACCTCTCCCTCGTAGGCCGCCGTGGAACGCAGCAACTGGCGCGCGTGCTCCAAGGCGGCGCGCGCCAGCACGGGCTCGCCGCGGGTCGCGCGCAGAGTCCCGTAGCAAGACAGCGCGTCGCCCAGGCGTGCCTGGTCCCCTGTTTCCCGCGCCAGATCCACCGCGCGCTGGGAGATCTGCATGGCCAGCTCCGGGTCGCGGTTGCCGCGTAGCTGGCGGGCGTATCCGATGAGCACGTCGATGAGGATCGGTGTGTCGCCGAGTTCCTCGGCCTCGGGCAGCAGCGTCGCGAAGCGCTCCAGCGACTCCATCGAGCCTCCCTGTCGCATGTTCGCGTAGTTGCCGGAGATTGCGAACTTGATGCGCTGGCCGGGGTCCGAGCTCGCCGCCTCCCATCGCCTCGCTGAGTCGAGCGCGGTCGCGTAGGGGCCCGCCAACGCCATCAGCTCCATCGCCCGGGTGCCGGCACCGCTGAGTACGCCGTCGTCGCCCCGCTCCGCCGCGCGGTTCGCGGCCGCGAGAAGATTATCGAGCTCCAGGAACTGGCTGCGCCGCCAACGGCCGTAGGCCGAGCTCACCGTGGGGGCCGGCATCCTTTGGCCGTAGTGGCGGCCGTGACGGATCTCTGCCTCGGCCACCGCCTCCGATCCCGTGCGCACCCCGTCCTTGCCGCTGCCCTTCCCCTCCAGCATCTCGGCTGCGTACTCCCGAATCGTCTCGTACGGCGCGAAGCGGGTCTCCGTGGGCAGGCTCGGCGGCTCGACCACGCGCAGCAGCGACTTGTCCGCGAGGGCCTGCACCACGTCCATCACCCAGGGCGCCTGGGGCCAGGGCTCCAGATCGAGCGTGTCCTCAGCGGACTCCAGGGTGAAGCCGCCCCGAAACACCGACAGCTGCGCCAGCGCTGCCTGCTCCCAGGGCTCGAGCAGCTGCCACGACCAGTCGATGGTGCTGCGCAGCGTGGCGTGCCGAGCCGTCGCGTCCGAGCGGCCGGTGGTCAACAGATCGAAGCGGCGAGGCAGCCTCTCGAGGATTCTCTGGGGCGAGAGCACCCGGGTGCGTGCCGCTGCCAGCTCGATGGCTAAGGGGATTCCCTCCAGCGCCGCGACCAGCGCAAGCACCGCCCCGGCGTTCTCCTCCCGCAGCGCGAACGTGGGGTTGGCTTCCGCAGCCCGGGCGACGAAGAGCTCCACCGCCGGGATCGCCGCCGCCGCCGCAAGATCGATTCCCCCGTCGTCCAGGAGCAATGCCTTGGACCGCACCGGCAGTGGCCCCAGGCGCAGGACTTGCTCGCCGGCGACGCGCAACAGCGTGCGACTGGTGGCGAGCACCGCGAGGTCGCCGCTCTCGGTAAGCCAGCGGGTCAGGGTCCTGGCGGCGTGCACCGCCACCTGCTCGAAGTTGTCCATGAGCAGCAGGCAGCGACCCCGCGCGCGCAGCGCGTGGGCCAGGGACCCCGACGGATCCGACGGGTCGAGGCTCATCGAGAGTGCTGTTGCGACCGCGTGGCACACCCCGTCCTCGGTGGTGGCCGTGGTCAGATCCGCGAACAGCACCCCTCCGGGGAAGCTGCGCTCCATCTCCGCGCCCACGCGCCGCGCGAGGCGCGTCTTGCCGGTGCCACCAGCCCCCACAATGGTGACGAGCCGAGCGCCATTGCCGTAATGCTTTGCAGCCAAGGCGCGCTCCGGGCCGCGACCTACGAACACCCCGTCAAGGTCCACAATCGGCGTGGCCATCGCGCTGAGCCGGGAGACCGTGCTCCCTCCGCCCATGGGCGCGTAGCGGGCGGTGGTGTGGTTGGCGACCCCCGCCGCAGCGACGTCGCGCAGACCGAGCAGCGCCCGCAGTAGGCTCGCCGCATCGGGATAGCGCTGGGCGGGATCTTCGCGAAGGCAGTGCAGCAGAACCTCGCCCAGTCCCGGCAGGGTGCGGTCAACCGACGGCAGATCCTCCAGCCGGTCCTCGATGCGCATCAACGACGACATGAGCTCGATGAGGGTGGCGCCGCGCAGCAGACGCTCCCCGGTGGCCGCCTCGAACGCGATGGCTCCCAGCGCGAAGAGATCGCTGCGCCCATCGAGCGGCACCCCCCGGGCCTGCTCGGGCGCCATATAGGCCGGGGTGCCACGCACGGCGTCGCTCCAGGTGGCGACCTCGGGTCCCTCCATCGCCCGGGCGAGGCCGAAGTCGGTGAGCTTCACCTGCCCGTCCCGCCCCAACAGGACGTTGCCGGGCTTCAGATCCCGGTGCACCAACCCCGCGGCGACCCCCTCGACCGCGAGATCGTGCAGATGCACCAGCGCGCGGGTGAGCGCGATGAGCAGGTCGAGCAGCTCCCTGGCTGGCATGGCCCCACGCTGCAAGCGCTCGGCGAGCGACTCTCCGCGCACCAACTCCATCGCGATCCACGGCTGACCGCCCTCAATCCCAAAGTCGTAGATGTCCACGAGGTGGGGGTGGGAGAGCAAGCCACCGAGCCGCGCCTCGCTGACGATGGCGTCCCGCACGCCCCGCTGCTCGGCCACGTGGTGGCGCACGACCTTGAGCGCCAGGGTCTTGCGAAAGCCTTCGGGCCCGTCCAGCCGCGCCAGGAACACCCGCCCCATGCCGCCCTCGCCGAGCAACGACTGCAGCTCGTAGCGGCCAAACCGGACCGGCAGGTCCGCAGGATCGAGCGCATCGGGAGAGGGGGCGTTCACCGCCTCCATCGTACCGGCCTGGGCGAGACCGGGGGAGCGGGCGAAAATCGCCCAACGGGAACCCCCATCCGAAAGGACAGCCGCAGACTCGCCTCAGCGGCACTACAGTGCGGCTCCACTTCCTCTCCCAGGAGACATCATGAAGCGCATTTCCCTCTTCTCCGCCGTGTTCGCAGCCTCCCTCTTCGGCGCGTCCGCAGCGCTCGCGTGCGGCGGCTCCGAGGCGTCCGCCACCACCGCGAAGGCAGACACCCCCGCCAAGGCCGAGACCCCGGCGAACGTCCAGATGGTCACGTTGGTCATCAACGACGCCAGCTGCGGCAGCTGCGTGGTGCCGATTCGCGAGCAGGTCACGGCGCTCAACGGCGTCATCGAGGTGACCGGCAGCGACGAGAACTTCCAGTGGGTTCACGTCACGGTCGCCAAGGACCAGGTCAGCACCGACCAGCTCATCGCGGCGGTGAAGAAGGCTGGCTACACGGCCACCGTCAAGACCGCGGACGCCGCGAAGTCCTGAGCCTCTGCCAGGCTCACCGAGCCTCGAGGACCTCCATCCCCCCATCTCGGAGCGCTGAGCGCGCCGCGCCTTCTAGGTGCGGCGCGCTAGCGAGCCGGATGTGCGTGGGATCCGCTGGCAGCTGACCCCACGTGGGGTCCACCGGCACCCAGAGTCCCGACAGCGCGACTTCGGCCCACGCGTGACCGCCAAAGGCGCCCAGCTCCTGCACCCACAGCAGCCCGTGCACCTCCCTCGCCGGGATCCCCGCCGCCCGAGCCAGGGTGACGAACAGCGCTGCGTGCTCCGTGCAATCGCCGCGGCGGCGATCGATGACCTCGCTCAGATCGAGGGGCTCGGCCGAGCGGTCGTCCACGAGGTAGTCCCGCACGAACTCCGAGAGGATGCGCGCCTTGTCACGAGGATTGGCCCGAGGCGGCAGCGCCTGACCGAGCAGGCGCCCCACCCGCGCGTCGTCTTTGGGGTGCTGTGCATCGCCGCGCAGAGCGGCCAGCTGCTCATCCTCGGTCGCGGCCTGGAGCAGCCCGCCCCGCTCAAGCTCGAGCCGGAAGCCTGCGCCGTCGCTCACCACCCGCTGCCCCGACGCCGCAGGGATGAGTGGAGCCGCTGCCCCGCCGATGCGCAGCACCACCCGACGGAGCGCGGCGTTGTCAGCCAAGGCCAGCCCCGATGGCGTGATGAGCGCGTCGAGGAATAGGTCGCGCGGCGCGTCCAGGGTCGTGGCCTCGGCCTCGGACTCCAGGCGCAGCTCCACCTCCCCTCCCTGCACCGCGAGGATTCGGCCCTCCCCGTCGTAGCGGGTGATGACCGCGGTGCCGTCGGGGTCAAAGGAGGCGACCGAGTAGACGACGGTGGGCACCGCGTCGATGACCGTGCGGGTCAGCCCCACCACCGAGGCCTCCGCCGGCACCACCGAGAGCGTGGAGGAGTCCAGCCGCGAGAGCTGCACGCTGTCTCCCAGGCTCGGCCCGTCCGCGACCCACCGCTCCAGCCCCAAAAAGCGACTCAGCGTGTACTCGCCGAGGTCTGCGGGCTTGACCGTCTCGGGCTCACCGCCCCTCGCGGCGACCGCCACCCAGCCCCCTCCGCCGGGACTTCGGCGCAGCTCCCGCCACTCCTCCACACCCCCACGCCGGGTGCTGGTGCGGTAGCGCAGCAGCGGATGGGGCGCAGTCCCACCAAACATGTGCCGCGTCTCCAGGACGGTGGTGTGCACCGCGGCACCGCTCTTGAGCACGACCTCGGCGCGCCCCTCTGCGACCAGCGTCGGCTCGCCGCGAAAGAAGTCTTCGCGGAACGTCGAGCGCAGCGAGCCCACCTTGTGATCATCGCGGTACAGGCCGTACCAGCGCGAGCCCATCTGCTCGGCGAACACCGCCGCCGCGGGGTCCATCGGCGCCGGCGGAGGCGGGCGTCGAGTCGCACAGCCAGCGAGCACCCAGATCGCCGCCAGACCGAGGACCTGGCGCCTCAACCGAACAGGCTCGCCTGCTCCGCCGGCACCGGGGAGCCCTCAAAACGCAGCAACCAGCGCTTGCGACTCACGCCGCCGGCATAGCCGCGCAGCTCCCCATCCGCGCCGATGACCCGGTGACAGGGCAGAATGAGCGAGATGGGGTTCGCGCCGTTGGCGGCCCCCACGGCCCGCTCGGCGCCTGGGCGACCCAGCGCGGTGGCGATGGCCGAGTAGGTCGAACTGCTCCCCGGCGGGATCGAGCGCAGGTGCCGCCAGACCTCGGCCTGAAACTCCGTGCCGCCAGGATCCACCTGCACCCCGTCCAGGGCGGTGGGCTGTCCGCCAAAGTAGGCCAGGACCGCCTGCCCGGCCTCGCTCTGGGGCCCCGAGACCAGCGAGACCTCGCCGAAGCGCCTGGCGAGCAGCCCATCGAGCCGGTCCCGGCAGTCCGCCCAGTCCAACGCCACCACGACCGCGCCGCGCCGCACGACCATGACGTCGCCAAGCGGCGTGGGCACGGTCTCCAGCGCGAACTCGGTCATCCGGGGCCGCCGCCGTGAGCGTCCGCCAGAGCATCCAGCTGCCGGGCCAAAGAGTCGGCGTCCGCGAGCCGCCGTCGCGCCTTGCGCTGCAAGAGGCGCAGGATGAGCGACTCCACCGCCGGGGGCATGGCGGGGTTGAGCTCGCGGGGGCGCCGAGGCGTCCCGTTGCAGATGGCGTCCACCAGCTCGCCGTCGTTGTCGGCGGTGAACGGCAGCCGCCCGGTCCAGTCCACGTAGAGCATCACGCCCACCGCATAGGTATCTGTGGCCGGGGTCGCGGGCAGGTCGGTGATCAGCCGCTCGGGCGCCATGTACTCCAGGGTTCCGAGCACCGTGCCGGCCAGCGTCTGCGCCATCGCCTTGGACGCTGGCTTGGCGATCCCGAAGTCGCCGAGCGCCGCCCGGGATCCGCCGTCCACCAGAAAGACGTTGTCGGGCTTCACGTCGCGGTGCACCACCCCGTGGCTGTGGGCGAGCGCGAGCCCGCGGGCCACGTCGGCCATTCGGTCCAGCCCCACGCACGGCCATGGGCCGCCGTACCGCGCCTCGAATACGTCCTGCATCGTCGGGCCGTCGAGCAGCTCCATCGTGAAGTACAGACGGTCTTGGTGGGTGCCGAAGTCAAAGGTGCGCACGATGTTGGGGTGCGCGAGCTGCCTGGTGATCGCGAGCTCCTGGCGGAACCGGTCCTCCACTTGAGGCACCGCGGAGTCGAGACGCAGCAGCTTCAGGGCGATCTCCTGATTCAGCTCCTGGTCTTCCACGCGGTACACCTCGGCGGAGCCCCCGCGACCCAACAGGGACTTGACCACGAAGCGCCCACCGACCAGACCGCCGATCCGCAGCGTCCGATCGGAGGGCTCGCTCGGCGTCAGGAGTGGGGGAAGCGTCGGGAGCTCGCCGCGGCCTTGCCGCAGAAGCGCCCGCGCGGCCTCGATGACCGGCTCGGCGCCGTCGGCCCTGAAGAGCACCGCCGCCAGACCACGCTTCGCGAGCAGCCTGCCGACCAGCGAGCCCGGCTCTTCATCGATCACGACGATGACGCGCTCCAGATAGCGGGGCACCTCGGCCTCGAGCTCCGTCAGCGCAGCCGCACATCGCCGCGTCCACGGCGCGAGGAGCACCAGGTCGGGGCGCAGCGCTCCGATAGCGCGCACCAGGTCGGGGCCCGTCGTCACGACGCGCAGCTGCAAGCTCAGAGCCGAGATCACTTCGTCGGCGAGCGACGGTGGATCGCTCGGACTCGCAAACACCAGCAGGGTTCCCTCGGACTGGTTTGGTCCGTCGAGGGCATCACTCATCGAGGTCTCCACCGGGGGACTGAGGGGGCGCCGCTCCCACGCTCCCTGCCCGTCTATCGTGCCTGATCCAGAGAGGTTTCGGGAGCCGCGCCCCGGATCAGCGGCCGCCGAGACCGTCCCACTGAATGAGCGACTGTCGCAGCGCGAACGCCCAGGAGCGCAGGGGCACGTCGTCACACAACAGCTCGACGTACTCGAGGCCGTAGCGATGCTCGACGCTCAGCTCGGGGCTGCCCACGCCCATGCCGGGCACCAGGTTGAACACCTCGATGCCCTGGGTGGTGGATAGCGTCATCTCGATGGGCAGTACCTGACCGATGCCACAAAAGTCCTCGAACCACGACTCGGTGCAGGCGGCTCGGTCAAGCACCGCCTCGAACATCCAGTCATCCACGGCGAGCACCTCGGCATCCACCACGCTGGCGAGCAGCAGCCTCTCGGTGGCATCCGCCCACTCCACGGCGAGCGCGAAGTCCCCGCCCCAGGGCCCACGGTTGGGGGCCTCCCACCAGATCCGGCCCGCGCCCAGCGCCCCGGGGAGCATCGCGGCGTCGTCTCCGAGCCTCCACACCAGCTCTTCCCCGGTGTCCGTGGTGAGCACCAGCGCCCCGTCGGCGTTGCTCATCGAGCCCTGCATCCACTGACCGGTCGGCGGGGGGCCAGTCACGCTGACAAACCCGTTCCCGGGGCTGTCGCACCCCTCGGGATCCACGGAGTCGTCGTCGTCCGCGATGTCGTCGTCGTCCGCGACATCGTCGTCGTCCATCGTGGCGTCGTCGTCGTCCATCGTGGCGTCGTCGTCGTTCCCAAGGGTGGGTGGACAGCCTGAGAGCAGGGCGAGGGCGGCGAGCAGCAGCAGGGGGTCGGTCGAGTGCATGGGTTCCTCCGGCGCTCCATCATGCACGTCCCGTTCCGCGCTCAGGGGGCCTCGCCGGTCCCTATACTGCCCGCCGCCTGGAGGTGCCATGACCGCTCGACCGATGCTGCTCGCGCTCGCCCTGACCTTGTGCGCCTGTCCCAGCGGCGGTGACACCACCTCGAGCCCTGACGCCCCGACCCCGCCCGCCGAGAACACCCCGGAGATCTCCGTGTCCGAGCCGACCCCCGCCCTCGCTCCCCCCGTCGCCCGCATCGAGCCCCACGAGATCG
>Ga0222662_1000311_pt1 | contig 43606 bp, 57 predicted proteins | sample AntAcemetagen600_FD_179821 | JGI IMG/M metagenome (GOLD analysis project Ga0222662, IMG submission 179821) | Saline water microbial communities from Ace Lake, Antarctica - #600 | ecosystem: Environmental > Aquatic > Non-marine Saline and Alkaline > Saline | place: Antarctica: Ace Lake... | reverse complement strand
ATGACGTCAGGCGGCAATCGCGCCATTCGACAGGCTCATGATCAATGACAAGCGCGAGCCCTGCTATGTTCTGTAGGGCCGCCGCTTGCGGCGTTGCCGCGGAACGCTTTGGATGGCCCGGAACGCCTGCTTTGAAAGGAAAAGGGGAGTGAGGACAGGCCCTGAATCGGAGGAGGCTGTCTGGGAGTACGCTATTGGCATCGCGACTGGAAAGGAACATTTGAAAGAGGATTTTATTCTTATCAATGTCCGAACCTACACTTGTAACCCGACATTTTCCTAACGGTCTGGTGCGGGTGGCTTTTCCGAACTTCGGCGCTCGAGGTGCATCCGCAAATGGCGCATGTCCGTTTCCATTCGTTGTATCACTTTACGAAGATCGGCTTCTGGAATGCTTGGATCCGGCTGGGTCGCCAGTTCCTGCATAGTTGAGACAATGATCCCGATGAACAGGTTCAGGATTGTGAAGGTTGCAATCACGATGAAGGGAACGAAAAATAACCAAGCCCACGGGAATACCTCCATCACCGGGCGGACAATTCCCATAGACCAGCTTTCCAGCGTCATGATTTGGAAAAGCGAGAACAGGCTGGAACCAAGGTCGCCGAACCACTGAGGGAAATGGGAGCCGAAGAGCTTTGTCGCCAGTACCGCCATGGTGTAATAAAAAATTAACATGACAAGGACCACTCCAGAAAGCCCGGGGATCGAATGAAGAAAGGCAGCCACAACTTTACGCAATTGTGGAACCATGGTAAGGAGGCGCAACACGCGTAAAACCCGAAGAGTGCGAAGCACTGACCACGGTCCGGCCCCGGGAACGAGCGCCACTCCTACAACCAAAAAATCGAAAACGTTCCATCCACTTCGCCAGAAATGGAGTCGGAACACAGTGAGCTTAATCACCAACTCGACGATAAATATGCTCAAACACAACCGATCCCCAAGAACGATCCAAGTTCCGAAATCCTTCATCAGGTCGCGGCTTGTTTCCATCCCCAGGAGCACGGCATTTATGATAATTACGCCTATGATAAAGTGCTGTGCCGCTTTGGATTCGATCCATCTGCCGAGAGCAACGCGCCACGCGGCGGTTCCTGGTCTCGACAGCAATTGGATTAAATCTTGTTCGCTCATACGGTGCTTTGGATTGACGGCAGTTATTTCAGGAAAAGGCTCTCAATAAAGCGGCGGTAACAATGACTGATCATTCGAAAAACCCGGAATTCGAAAAAACCGTTTGGATGGATGAGAGAGAGGAAGTATTCGAATATCTCATCGCTACCCAGCCTTAGTTTTTCTGGTTTTTACAACGCATGCACGCTTGGATACATTCTAGCGCTGAGGCGGATTTATCGACGGTGAAAATTGGCCATTCCCTGCTAATTGTTTTCACAGCGCCTCAGCCTCTCCAGCCTAGTTCAGCCCAGGGGTCAGCTTTCCGAAGATACCCAGCCAAACAGCCATGCCGGATAGGGCGATTACGGCCACCCAGAGGGCTTTGTTCCAGGATGGTTTCTTGTTGATGAAGGACAGTGCGCCGCCGAGGAGAACCCAGATCACAATTTTTAGGAGGATCCAAAGAGGCCATCCAAATCCGCCCTTGGCCTGCATTCCAAATCCAGCAACCAAAAGGAAGAGCAAACCAATGCCGCCGATGATCGCTCCCCAGAAACGAACCGATTTGTTGTCGGGTGCAAGAACGGCCCGGGCGAGGAGAGCACCGTAGCCGAGGAGAAGCAGAATGACACCGAAAAGATGGATGAAATTATAGAAATTGTAGGACATGATTTATGTTTGTTTGATGGTTGCTGGAGGGAATTCGATAGACGAGGAAATTTTGAGCTGTTTCCCCGAAGTTGATCAGGAGTTTACCCTTAGACAAAGCTTCGGATTATTTCGGCGAGGGCTTCCCGCAAAATGGGATGGTCACCGAGCAGTGCGGTCGTTTTTACGTGTAATTCAGGGCAATCAGCCTCTGCGGCTTCACGGATCTCCGCCACATCGCCGGATTCACCCGCATGCCGTCCGGGAAGGAGGAAGAAGAGGGCGATTATCGTGGGCCGGCCCTGGAGGACCGGTCGGCGCAAGACTTCTTCCAGGAGTGGATCGGTAAATGCGTATTGCTTGCCTTCTCTTCTTTCCATGGAGGCGGGGATGACTGATCGCACTTCCTTCTTGAGCATTGCCTGCAACTGCCCGGCCACAAAATTGCGCACTTGGGCCGCTACGGGGCGGGGGCTACCGTGATCGACGAGTACGACGTTGGCTTTTTGAGAATCTTCGGGGCTGATTTGTTCGCGGACCCGCTCGGCTACAGCCCTCGCCAGCACGTCCTGGTTTTCGCCATCCTCTTCAAAGAGAAAAGGCGCAATGCGGATCGAGAGGCCAGGGCGTTCTGCAAGGATTTCGGCCACAACTTTCTCTACCATGAGGACGATGGCCCCGCGATTGCCGAGAAAGAATGGTAGGATGACAATCGACCGACTGTCGGGGATGGAAGGGTCGAGGAGGGTTTGCTTGAGGATCCGCGCGGGCCGGTGATTGAGTTCCTCGGGTGGGATCCGGTCGGAGTGAGCGAGTGAGGCGGCTTCAACCGTGCACCCCGTTCTCTCTGCGAGATCGCGGGCGGCCGATTGCAGGGCCAGGGCGGAGGCCGAGCGGATCGAGCCGTTATCCGTCAAGAGAAAGAGGGGACCTTCGCCTTCCGAAAACTTCATTCGGGGGCGGCGTCCTCTGCCGGAGCTTCCTCTGATGCGGCTTCCTGTGCCGATGCCTCTTCCGCGGAAGGGGCGGTTAGCATTTGGTCAGCAGTCTTCTCGGTCGCAATCGGCTCGGAAACCGGAATTTCTACCCGTTCGCTGTAATACGAGAGTTTTTGCTGCCAGGCTCCCGTCCGATCAATTTTGGCGAGTTTCTCATTCCATTCGTCGAAGGCTGCTTGGTCGCCTTCGGCGATGGACAGCAGTGCGAGAAAATACATTGCCTCGGAACGGGAGGCAGGGAAGGCGGATTCATCGTCGCCAAGGGCAGCAAGGATTTGGCGGGACTCGGCGTTTTGGCCCAGCTTGGAATGGGCGATCGCCAAGCCGAGTCTGGCTTTGCCACTGAGCGGATTCTTTTTCAGTGCATCTGTTGCCCCCGCGTAAAATTCAATCGCTCGATCCCATTCTCCCGCTGCGAAGGCGGAGTTGGCGATTTGGAGAGAAGCCACCCCGACGAGCGGGTGTCCCGCGTTTGCTTCAGCAAAAGCGGGAAGGGTGCCTGTTGCGATCGCTTGGTTGTAAGCAACCTGCACCGCTTCTTCCTGTACACTGCGGTAGGCGCGAAAGCCAAATACGACTACAGTAGCTACGATTGCCAACCCGGCTCCGGTGATGATCGAGCGGCCGTTTTTCTTCCACCATTCGTGGAGAGGATCGTCAAAGGCACCATCCGGATGGTATACTTCTGGGTTGATTACCGGTTCGGTAGAGGCGGGAGGTTTCGGTGTGGGTTCTTTCATGCTCTGAGTAAGGTCAAAGAAAAGAAAAAATATCTCCTCGCCGCTTTGTGCAATCCCGAATCGGGATTAGGTGGGGATCAGGTCGGACTGGTGGCTCCACAGTTCCGAATAGTGGCCATTTTGAGAGAGAAGCTCTTCATGGGTTCCCATTTCCAGGATGCGGCCATGCTCAACGGCGACGATTTGATCCGCCCGGCGGACGGTCGACAACCGGTGGGCGATGACTAGCACGGTTCGGTCTTGAACGAGGCGATCGAGGGCTTCCTGGATTTGTTTCTCGGTAATCGTATCCACGCTGGAGGTGGCTTCATCCAAAATAACGAGGGGCGGATTGCGCAGGAGAACTCGGGCAATGGTCAGTCGTTGCTTTTCTCCCATGCTCAGTCGAATCCCTCGTTCGCCGATCAGGGTATCCAGACCCTGGGGCAATCGGCGGACGAAATCCGCTGCCGATGCACCTGTGAGCGCCTCCCAGATATCCGCGTCCGAGGCTTCGGTTCGGGCGAGCAGAAGGTTGTCGCGCACGGTGGCGTCGAAGAGAAACGGATCCTGTGCGACCACGCCGATCTGACTGCGGAGCGAGCCCAGCTCGATCTCCCGCACATCTGTGCCGTTGATTCTCACAGAGCCGCCGGAGGTATCGTAATAACGCAGGATTAGGTTGGCGATGGTGCTCTTGCCTGCACCGGTGTGACCGACGAGAGCCGTCACCTTGCCCGCGGGCAAGGTGAGGTGGAAGTCGTGCAAAACCGGACTTCTCTCCGCGTAGGCAAAATCCACATGGTTAAACTCAACTTCTACTGGAGACGGGGGGAAGGGGGCCGGATTGGCCGCATTTTCAATATCGATGGGGTGGTCCAAAACCTCAAAGACCCGCTCTCCGGCCGCTTTCCCCGCGGCAATCATATGGTTCAGAGCGTTCAACTGGAAGATCGGTTGATACAACATTGTGCAGTAGATGTTGAAGGCGACGAACTCTCCCATGGTAAGTTGCCCGCGGATGGCCATAAGACCGCCGTAGCCCACAACGGCGATCACTCCCAAGCTGGAGATAAACTGAACCGAGGATATGTAACCCGAGTAGCGATACATGGCCCGCAGGGTCTTGGTTTTCAGGTCGATTGACTGATCGCGGAACCGCTCCGATTCGCGTTTTGATAAGTTGAAACTCTGGATCAACCGATTGCCCTGAATGTCCTCGACGAGCATACTGTTGAGCAGACCGGAACTATCCCGAACCTGTCGCCAATTCTTTCGGGTGATCTTCGAGTGCTGGTAGGCGAGGACCATGAGGATCGGAATTGGCACAAGTACCAAGCTGGCCAAGACCGGTTGCATAGCAAAGAGGATTGCGGTGATCCCGATAATCTTCAGCAGAGCTACGGAACCTTGCTCGGTGCCGTCGAGGAGAGCCCGCTCGACCTCTGTCACATCGTCGATCACCCGCGAGGCCACGTCTCCGCTCTTGCGCTGGTCGAAAAAACCGATGGGTAAAGCGAGTAGCTTGTTGTGAAGGTCGCGGCGAATGTCGATGAGCACCTTTTGCTCCAAAGTGTTATTGAGTCGGATTCGGTAGCAGTTGAGGATTTCCTGAATCGCAAAGGCCACGAGAATGATCCCCACTCCAACGCCGAGCATCGTCGTTTGCTTTTCGGCGATGTAATTGTCCACGATGAACTGAATGACCTTCGGCACCGCGATACCAAAAGCGGTACTTCCAACGGCGAGCAGAAGTGTCGCCGCAAAAAGCATGCGGTAGCGGAAGAGATAATTGGAGACGCGAGTGATAATCTTCATGGACAGTGCAAAACTTCCACGGTTCCGTCTGGAAGGCAAGAATCTCGGTCAATCCATCAACTGGAATGCGGAAGTAAAGTTCGACGCTACTGTGTGGATGGTCCCTTCAGGCCTAGGACGATGGCATTGATGTTGGAACGCATCATATCCTCATAGCCGCTTCCGGCCGGGAGTCCGCTTCCATCGGTATACAAGGGCTCGCCCAATTCTATTCCGGCCTCATCAGCAACGGTTTCCAGTGCTTTGGGGTTGGAGCCAGCTTCGGGAAAGAGGGCGCGGACGTCTTCATCGCGAAGGTAGGTAATGATTTCTCCCAGGGATTTGGCCGATGGACTATCCTCCCGGTTGATTCCCTGAATGCCAACGGCGGTAAGGTTGTATTTTTGGCAGAGGTAGCCGAAGGCGAGATGCGAGGTGGCGAGGATCCGTTGCTTGGGCGGAATTCCCTCGATCTGCATTTCGATCCAGTCGTCCAGAGATTGGAGGGATTTCCGGTAGACCGCCGCATTTGCCGTGTAGAAATCGGCGTTTGCGGGATCCAGTTCGCCCATTTTTTGAGCCAGGTCACTCGCGGCCCGTCGCATATTGTCGGGGTCATGCCACCAGTGTGGGTCAACGATTCCGGTGTGTCGGTGGTGTGCGTTGCAAGCGGCGAGGTTTCCATCGGCAGCGACGAGAGAATGTACCCGCCGGCCGACTTCAAAGATTTCCTGCCCCGGTTCGAGGCTGTCCCGGATCTTTGGGAGGTAGCTCGCCTCAAGTCCTTTCCCCGAGGCGAGGATCAGGGGAGCGTTGGCCGCGTTTTTCAGGGCTTGCGGGTTTGGATCAAACTCGTGGGGATTGTCCGCTGGGCCGATCAGCTCCACGACGGTGATGCGGTCCCCCCCGATTTGTCGGGCGAGGTCGGCCATCAGTGGGTGAAGGCTGGCGACTTCAAGTCCGAACATCGGCAACGCTGCGGCTAATGAGGCGAGGCTTTGGAAGAGAATCCGTTTGAACCGGCTCATCAGTGCGCCCCCCATGACATTCCAAGCTGGAGCCAGACGGATTGTTCTGTCTCCGAGGGTAGTAGGTCCAGGTTGTATTGGAGGCGTAGCGACAACGATTTGGACTCATTCGCCCACCAGGTGAGCGCTGGCGAGAGGCGCCACCGTTCCTCGAGGTCAGCCTCTGAATCGCCGGAGACATAGCCGACTCGCCCGCCCAAATCCCAGGCGAAAGAGGGCGAGTAAATTGCCTCGGCGAGAAACCCGAAGTCGGTCCCGGAAAATTCGTCTCCGTGCTCCTCGTGTTCCTCGTGCTCTTCCTCCTCTCCATCTTCATGTTCCTCCTCGTGGTCATCGGCGGAGGCAGTCCAAGAGCGGGCAAAGAGTTCGAGAGAAGTGCGGAAGCGCGCCCCGCCGGGTTCGTAACCGTTCTCGAGCCATTCGTAAGAGATTCCGGTGGCATAGATGAGCGTTGGTTTTTCGAAAGCGTTCTCCCCGGCAGCGAGAGAGACATGGGCACTCCACCGATTGAAATCATCCTGATTCCACGGAACCAGAAGGCGTGTTGAGACAAAAGTCCCGTCAAAGAGTAAGTCTTCATCACCCGCGTGTTCCTCTCCGTGACCATGCTCTTCCTCCTCTTCTTCATGAGAATGATCCTCTTCATGGCCATGATCGTGGCCGACAGATTCGCCAAAAGAGAGAGCGAGGCTGGCACCCCAGCGACTGGGGATCTCGAACAAGGCCGAGGCCCCATCGGTTCTCAAGCCGTGTTCGCCAAGAAGGCGCCCGTAAACCAGGGGCATGTCGACAAAGTCCCAACTATGGATGTGCGATTGGTTTTGGAAACCAAAGGCATTGAGATACCGCCCGCCCCGCACTCCCAATCCGTTCAGGTCGAGAGTTGCGTAAATTTCCTCAAATTCCCCATCGAGCGAGTTGTTGTCCTCGTTCTCGTATAAATTATAGACCGCGGCGGCACCCAAGAGGCTCCCGAATTGCAGATCCCCCGCGAATTCCAGCGCTTGCAGGGAAAGCCCGTTTCGATAGGGATCGTGAGCCCCAACCTCCAGCTCTCCCGGATCCGCGACGGTGCTATCCCCTGCAACTCCATTGAAATTGATCTGTGGGCGCAGCGTGGCAAACCCGTCAAAAAAATCGATCATAAGGTTCTCGCCTGTTTGCCAATCCGAGGAGGAGACAACAATCGGCGATCCTACTACAGATGCGGAGGAGAGGGCCCAAATTGCCAGGGAAAAGCCGCATATTTCGGCGTGATGAGTAAGTGGTTTTTTCAATTTAATACTGGGATAGACTTGTAGCATAGCAAAGTCGTCAAGTCCTTTCGACCGACGATTCCGAGAAGCCCGAATTGGGTATATCCCGGTTCATAGAATTCGATCCGTAGCATCGACCCCTGGAATCTCTTGAAAATGGGCGTCGTGGGTAAGAATGACCGCATGAACCGAACGGGCGCAGGCGGCGATATGAATACTCTGTATCGGTAGAACCCGACCCTGACGATCAAGCTCCCAGGCGAGTTGGAGCGTTTCCCGCCAGAGAAGCGGTGTGGATTCGATGAACTGCATGGCATCCCAGGCGTTTAGGTAGTGGGAAAGGGCCACCTTGTTTCGGATCCCCCGACCCACCTCGGCATGAATCAATCCGCAAGTGGCGATATCACGGCTAAGCGCATGTTCGGCCAGTTGGAGGAGGGGATCGCGCCGCGCCCGGGCTTCACCAATATACCAAGAACTATCCGGGAGTATTGGGCGCATCGCTACTTGCCTTTTCGGTAGGTAGTATGGGATTCCGCCGCCCTCAGGGTGATCGGGTCAGAGCCCGGGTCGAAGAGCTCTTCAAGGTCCTTATCTCGCACCCCGGAGCCTTTTTTCAATGTTTCAACAAGCCGCGCGCGGCGATCAACCTCGCGCAAAGCATAATCAAGCGCGACCTTCTTTCAGGTCAGTGTCGTAGTTGCCTACGAGTAAATTGCCGTGGTTGCTGTGGGCGATAGTGTTGAGGAGCGTTTCTCCTCCGCCTACCGTCGGAGTCAGGGTAGTCCAGGTTCCGGTGCCGTCGACAGTGCCTTCGTAGACGACGCCCAGGTCCCGAGCATTGGTCTCGGACGTTTTATAGCTGCCGGCGTAGCGGACCACGCTGGCGGGCAGTGTGTTCGGGCCATAAAGCGCGGTGCTGGTAGTGGTAGCTCCTACCGTATCGGGGCGATTGAGCAAAAACCATGAACCTCCCCCAGTGACAGGTCCCTGATAGGAGAGCCCTTCTGTCGAACTGGAGCTCGGAGGGGTATAGACCCCTGTCATATAAACTCCGCCAATTCCGTCACCGCGAATCCCAGTCAGGAATGTTGAGCTATTCGGGGCTGCCATATCATAGTTCAGGGTCTGGTAAGCACCTGAAGCGCTTGTCACGGCCAAGGCAGCGAGGAGTGAATGAAGTAGGGTCTTCTTTATCAGGGGGTTATGCATGTCAATTTTTGATGATAAAATCGCTGTAATGTCAATGGATTTTCATCCTGGATAGGAACTCGACAGAGGGAGAGTGGGGGGCAATAATTTGTGTTTCTCCTGAACTCAAATTGACCCGAAAGTAACCTATGAAAAACAAATACATGATTCCCCACCTTATTTTAACTGCAATTGCCTCATTGGGCATGGCAATGATCGTTCACGCCGATGAATCGACAAATCCGAATTTGGATACCACTACTGAAAGTGTGAGTGCGCCGGACACCGGGGCTCTCCTCAATAGCATGGAGGAACGCGTCCCGATGATATCATTACTGCAGGAGCAAGGCTTGGTCGGTATTGGCAATGACGGCCAACTATCAATCCGTGGTTCAATTTCCGAACAGCAGACAAAAGCCATCCGCGCGGAGAACAACGACCGCAAGGCATACTGCGAAATACTGGCCAAAGAATATGGTGAGTCGTTTAAAAAAATCCAAAAGGAGTTTGCCGCCGAGAAGATAAAAATCGCTTCTCCCGGAACCTTTATCGAGGACGAAGACGGCGATTGGGTTAAAAAAGGAAATTAATCCCGGGAGTCGAACGGCCTTGGGATTCTTTTGATGGTTTTTTTTGCGCAAAATCGAGATCCATTAATGGAATTTGTTTTACCCACAATATGTAGATATTCCCTGGGCAACATCACAGTAATCACCTACGGATGACCGAGGAAGCGCAGCCGGATCTGACGCCTAGCGAAGTTTTGGGTAAGCTCATGGAGGGGAATGCGCGTTACATGGCCGGTGAGCCAACGGCGCCCATTCAAGTGGCCCGCATTGCGGCGTCGACCCTTGATCATCACCCTGCGGCGTTTATTCTCACCTGTCTCGATGCCCGTGTTCCTGCGGAAATGGTCTTCGATTGCGGCATAGGGGATGCCTTTGTCGGTCGGGTCGCCGGGAATATCGTGAATGACGACCTTCTCGGCTCCATGGAGTTTGCGACAAAACTCGTAGGCGCACGTTTGGTGATGGTTCTAGGTCATACCAGTTGTAAGGCCGTTTTCGGCGCATGCGATGGCGTGAAGTTAGGTCACCTTACGGACCTGCTCGCCAAGATAACACCGGCGATCAATCACGTAATCGGTTTCACAGAGGAAGAGCGCTCGTCTTCCAATGAAGCTTTTGTCGAAGCGGTCACAAGGGAAAACGTCCTCATGACGATACAGAACATCCGGGAAAAGAGTTCCATTCTCGCCGATCTGGAAAAAACGGGCGAGATTATGATTGTAGGCGGAATCTATAATCTAGGCACTGGACAAGTCATCTTGTTGGAGAAGTAGTTACTCCCCCCGTGGCGTGTCCGCTTGCGGACGCCTGCGTTAGCTCCCCGTTCAACTCAACCGCCGGCGCTCGCTCTTCGATCTAACTCTGGGCCTTGAGCATGTCGAAACGGCAAGCGAGTACGCCACAAAATTTCCCACTGTAGCGTGTCCGCTCGCGGACGCCTGGGTCGGCTTCGGGCCGAAATGCAGCCAACAACACGGCCTCCAGTCGTATGGCTTACGCCCCACACAAAGGTGGTCCCTCCCATTGTAGAGGAACGGCGACAGCCGTTTCTAAAAGCACAAGAGTAAGCCTCCAGTGCTCTACTTATTCTTATACTTATACAAAAGCTGCTTCGGGATGTGGCATTCGTCCCCAGGGTTTCGAGTGAGCCGATCCTGATGTTCCTCATTGCTCCGCACGTAATTTGTGAGCGGAAGCACTTCGACGACGATCTTTGCCGAGTCCTCTCTTTGAGCGATCCAGTCCTTAGCTTGCTTCAAATGTTCCGGGGTTTTGCTGTAGACGCCGGTGCGGTATTTCTCGCCGACATCATTGCCTTGGTGGTTCAAACTATAGGGATCGATGATCTCGAAAAGGTAACCCATCAGCTCCGCCACGGAGACCTGATTTGGGTCAAAGCACGTTTTGACGCATTCAGCAAAGCCGTCGAAATCGCCCTGAGTGCCAGTGCGGGTACTGCCGTTGGCTCGCCCTGCTTCCGTATAGAGAACACCAGGCACGTGCCGTACAAACTCCTGCACCCCCCACAGGCAACCGCCAGCTAGATAGATTTCTTCCATAATCAGATTCGCTTAATTGAAGTTCAAAGTCACATCAAATTTATAATCGGAGGGACGGGCTTTCCGCCACGCTCTTCGAACGATGCAGGACATTGCTGCTTCGTCCACATCGTCGTGCTGGCGCGTCTTGAAACCCGAAGTTTAAAAGCGGTGAGCACCTCATTTCGTGGGCCGCCGAAGTTCCAAGTCCGGCCGGATCATATACTCGTGCAGGCGTTCGGGATAATCGGGCGGAACCATCCAATGAATGCGATTTTTGGTTGGATTCAGGCCACGGTTTTCCGGATCGAGGTCGCTGCGGATGGCGAGAATTACATCGCTGCTGGCCCAGGGATGGTCAAACCAGTAACGGTGCCCGTCAATATTGAACCCGCGCTCCTCGCTGCCGGTGGAAAGGTCGACCACCTCCAGGTTCTCGGTCGCGAGAACAATTTGTTTTTCCTTTTCGCTCAAGTCACTCGCTACCTGGCCGATTCTCGGTCCGCCCCCCATAAAGCGCTGAGCCTGATTCAGTGCGCCGTCGTTATCGGAAGTAGTGACGACAATGCGATCAGAGATCGCATCGATAGAAGGCAAGGCTTGAAGAAACTCGGCGCGGGGCACATCGGAAGCTGCGAAATAGACGGTTCCAATTCGCAATTTCTTCTGAAGTCCTTCGTGATTCAAATCCGGATGCCGCGCGCGGAGGTCGGCAAGAGCTTTCGTTACCAGGCGTCCGCCCGCACTCCAGCTAACGATGTTGATGTCGCGGGCATTCGAGTTGGCAGCTAGCAGTTCCAGTAGATCGGCTAGTGTTGCCGCAGACCTGTATGCGCGGTTAACGTCGTCTCCAAAACTGTAGGCAAAGATGTTCTGGCGGGTCGGCCAGGAGAAGGCGATCGAGGTCATGTCGCGTCCCATGAAGTGATCGAGTTGGGCGGCGAAGATACAGGCGTTGTAGAAGTCCACCTTGGCCCCATGCACGTAGATCAGGATGTCCTTATCACGGGCGTCATCAATGGAAGCGTTGAGATCCGCCAACCACCAGTCGGTGGAGCCTTTCCGATCCAAGGCCTTCGGATTGGAAGGGGACCGGAATTTACCGGCTTCGACGATACCGGAGATAGAAAGAGGGACATCCACCTCTCGGACAGGAATACGGGAAAGTTGATGCAAGTCATCCCAGCCCAAATCCGGATCCCCGAATTCAACCAAGGCAAGGCCGAGGGATGCCTGCTTCGCCTCCTTGTTTGTGTAAAACACATACTTGAAGTCCAGGTCACGCTCTCTCGTGGTCACATAATAGACTTGCCGTGGAGTCCAGCGCTGCCCGATAGGAACATGGTCCAAAGGCCCGACCTCCAGCTCTGAGATCAGGACCGGAGTGGGCATCAATGGTTTCAACTCCGAGCTGGCACAGCCCGAAAGCAGGACCAGCAAAAGTCCCAGCCCCAGACCGGTGAAGGCCCTCTTTCGTTGAGTTATATAGTGTAAAATCTTCATTCAGCTTGCAGCTGTCAAGATGGAAGGAATTTCCGGGGAAACAAGGCAAAGTTAAAATTGTCAGGTAACCATCAGACCGTGGCGTGTTCGCTCATGACACGGCGTAGCTCGGAGAGCGAAGACTGTTGCGGACAGCCTGAATCGTTTATCAACCAAACACAACAGACCGCACAGGGGTAATCCATGGCAAATAGAAGTATGTGGGGTTGGTGGGAGTCAGGCTGTTGCTTTTAAATTAGCTCCGTTAAGATGTGACCTGGAGGGGAAATAATCCTACATCCGGGTCCACCAGAGAATTTCAAAGCCCATGAAACTGTTGGCGTCCTCAAAATCCTGCGGTCGGCAAAGGGAGCGACGAGCCTTCCTGACCTGAGCTCGTCGAAGTGTAGCCGTCGTGTGTTGGGCTGGAGATCCTACTGATATGACGATGGCTGAAGCGCATCGCTCCGTCTAAATTGCTTACAAGACAAGCTACTGTTCGCCATACCTCACCTCGAATTTTTACGTTAGCGCCATTCTGGACTGAATTCCACTCCCGATCAGTAGATGAACGACGCTAGTCGTTTCTAAGGACCGGCGACTGAAGTCCAATGCGTTTAAGTTAAAAAACGAATTGGAAAGAAAAGGGTGTACTTTTGATCAGGAGTAGCCTGTACAGTTGTGATGTTTAATTCATCGACACGAAAGCTCGTGCTCCAAGGGGTCTTCCAAGACGACTTTGATGCATTCCTAAATACATCCGATAATTTTCTTATCAGCTTGCTGTCGCCGCGCAAAGACAGTCGCGGAAACAAAGCAAAGCTTGCTCTGCGCGAGCTACTGTGCGGGATGTGCTACAGTGCTGTGCATGGAATCGGCAAACTTTCTTCAAATCTCAAACGTGCGACAGGGTATAAAATGAGCGATTCAGGGATTTTTCAGCACCGTCAGAAAATCCCCGTCGAGCTTTTGGAGCGTGTGAGCGACCAGTGCTTGGAGGTGCTCTCGCGGCCTGAGAGCGAGACCCAAAGTTATTACGATGGACGGTTGCTCGTTGCCATTGACGGGACGACATTCAATTTGCGCAACAGTGAGGACGTAGCGAAAAGCTTCCCCAAGGGCAAAGCCCGCAGAAGCAAAGAGGCTCCGCTGAGCGAAGTGGCCTTTGCCCGGATGTATTCGAGTAGTCTGGTCGAAGTCGGCCTGCACAATCCCCTGGCTTTGGAGGTTGGCTTTAAGCGTGAGGCGGAGTTTGAGTTATCGACCAGAGTGCTTGCGAAGTTGCCCGAGCGGTTCATGCTCCTGTGCGACCGGGCCTACAGTTGTGGTCGTTTCGTCTACGAGGCCCAGCAACAGTGTGATCGCCTCGGGGGAGCTTACCTGATTCGTGCCAGCGATTGCACGACTAAGTTCACGGTTAAAGACGTGCTCGAAGACGGTTCGCGGATCCTCAGTATCCCCGTTCGCAGCCAGACTCAAAAAAACAAGTTCGAGGGAAGTGTTACCGTGCGCGAGATCCGCGCGACAATAACCAAACGCAGCGGTGAGACGGTGGAAGTGAAGTTTTGGACGAACTTGCTCGATCCAGTTGCTCATCGAGCCTTGGAGCTCGTTGAGCTCTATGCTGCACGCTGGGAACACGAGCTCTATTACGGAGAACTCAAGGGCGAACTGATGGACGGCGACCTGCTGCGAAGCAAGAACCTGCTCAGTGCCGCGCAGGAAATCTATATGGCAGTGTGGGCCACGGCTCTGATCGCCAGAGTCAGGGGCACCGTCAACAGAACCCTTGAGGAGCAGGGGCTACAAATCAGCTTTCAAAAAGTGAACGACAAAATCAACACCATCTGGGGCTTCGCCGCTCTGGTGGGAACGAGCATTGACCGCAAAATGCTTGATACTGCCATCAACGCCGCCGTCGAAGAACTCAGGGAAGAGACCATGCCCAAAAGACGAAACCGATCCTGTCCGCGCACCATCCGACAAAACGTCATTAATTGGCCAAGAACCAAAGAATACAAAAGTGACTACGGCCCAATAAAATGCCACATCCGTAAATACGAAGGATTAGCTTAAACGCATTGGACTGAAGTCGCCGGTCCTTGGAGACGACTATCGTTGTTTCTCTACGTTTGGGATGTGATGAGACGGTGCACGGTGGAACAGTGAGGCGGTGGGAAAGGGAGTTGGTAGCTCCCGTGACTTTTTTGTGTAGTTATTGATCGACTGGACGCGCGGGACGTTTTCAGCCGCCGAGTTTCAGGAGAGTATCGGGTAGGGTGCTCGCAGTTATCTTCACGGTGAGTGGGAAGGTGTGTTGCCCCGGGTGAACGACGTAGAGGTGGTCGATGGTGGTGGTGCGGACTTCGACTTCGGCGAGGATTTGGTTTTGTTTCTTCAGTGGTTGTATCTGTTGAGTTCTACAACCGAAACAGTGCCACATTGTTTTTGTTGAGTAGTTGAACGTCATCGAAGAATCGCTACGTAAATCAGCAAGCCCGCTACCAGAACGAAACTCACTAGGGTAATCGCCAAAAGAATACGCTGCCGTTGGGCGAGTGTTTTCACGGCTTCGAAGAGTTGGGTATTTTGCTCGGAAAGGGTTTCGATGAGTTTACCCTGATCATTGAGTAATTGGGCCATGTCCTGCACTGCTTCTTCCTTTGATTCCCCACTCTTTAGTTTGGCGAGGATGGCTTTACCTTTTTCTAAAACATCGGGGGATTTATCGATGACGAGTCCCCAAGGGACTTTACTCAAGATGGTTACGATGTTCATGGTTGAGAGGATTGTCGCGAAGTCGAATCGATGAAGATTCGTTTAAAGAATCGGGGCAAGGTAGTTGGGGCGAGAAGGAGCATCATCTGCATTAAGCCAACAGCCGTTCCATCCGCCAGGCAATGCTATCCTCGGAGGGGTTGAATTTCTTCTCTTTGGGCTTTTCATACCCCGAACTCCGATCCCTTTTGAGGTAGTAGAGGGTTTCAAGCTGCTCGGAGAGGGACACTATTTTTAAGGATGAAGGATTGTGAGAAAGGATGAAGGTTGAAGGGGGGAAGGGAAGGAAAATTGCTCCGAATATTGGGTGAGACGGTCTGACGGTCTGACGGCGGAAGAGAAGGCCGTGGAACAGAGTTGAGAAGTTTTCCTGTTTTCTAGTTTTCGGGTTGCCGGTTCCTGGTTTGTGGAATCCTGGATGGTTGGCCGCGAAGAGGCGCAGAATTCACAAAATTGGAGGGTCAGGGTGGGGACTATGGGACTGGAAGTGCTCTGTGCTCGATGAGTTGGAGTAGGTCGCCCTGGGAAGGGGGATTGAAGGATTAATTATTGCGGATATTTACCAATTTGATCGGGTCTAGATTGAATAATGAGTCGGATGGCATGGGGGTGGGTTCAAAGATTTTTGGACAAATAGGTTGCGGTTGGCCGAGGTTTGGCTTGAATCATCACTAAATGGACTGGGAGAGCCCGGTCGGCGTGTGGGCTTCGGTGAGTATCATCGGGGCCCTTCGCTTTTTAAGGGAGGGACGATCTTCAGACCCCAACCGTCAAAGTTCTCGCCGACTTTGTCGCGACCACCTTCACAGAAGAATTTCTCTTTGAGTGCGTCAAATGCGCGATTTTCTTGGTTGGGTCTCAGGACGTGGAGCCCAACAGGTCGCGCGACGAGATCGGCTAGCTGCAAGCCCGATGACATAGCCTTTTTATCGGCAAATAAAATCTCGAAGGGTAGTTGGAGCTTCCTTGGATTGCTGCCGTCGCAGATTCGCCGAAACTCTAGCTCCAGTTCTTTATCTTCCTTTGCGCCTCGGCGTTCGACGACCACATGAGTTAAATGTTTGGCTTCACCCTTTTCCAATAGGAATCGTATAGGCTGAGAACGCAGTGCATTAGGGCGATATGATAAGGATTATCGGGTGTTTCGGTATCATCCCCCAAGCGCCGCTTATCGATAACGCAACTGGCCAGAATGAAATTGCTTGCCTCGACGATCAAGGTGAGTTCCTCAAGAAAATGATGTTTTGCTTTCCGATCGGGGAAAATGTGAAAGGCTCCCTTTTCTTTGCGTATCTCATGCTCGTGTAGCACTACTTGGTCATGTCCGAAATAGTCGAATTTAAAGGCTTCCAATGCAGGAACCACCTTTTCTGCGTAGTGTCCTTTATGGAAAATACAGAATGCGAGCACGAATAACGGGTAGTTTTCGTCTATTGAAGCAATTCCATGATCACCACTCTCATCGACATAAACAATGTATTTGCCGAAGGAGCGATCTCTGATCCCCAATGGCTTCCGTCGCTTCGGACGAGGCTCATGCTCATCCGTATTTTTGAAAAGTTGTAGTTGATCGTCTTCCATGGTCTAAGCGCAGGTTCTAAGCAACTGAAGAGCCGGCTGATAATCGATTTTGGTTACGATTCGACGTTGTCGTGGAGGTTCCTGACCGCATAACCTGCTTCCCAAAAACCTGAGCCTCGGTGGTCTTCGGCAGAGCCGCATACATTTTTACCACCCGCAGCGCAAATTCCTTAGTCCGCCCCCGAAGATCGCGCACTTCTTCCTCAACCATCAAAGGCGCCCCCTCAGTAACTTCATAATTCATACTTCATCCCCCAACCATTCATCCCTCATCCTTCATCCTTTAAATGTCATCCTTTAAAGTCCCATACCCCGCTTGTGTTTCCTGAACCAGAATATCAGCGGAGATGCCGAGGCCGGATTGGAGCGCGCGGATCATACTCAGGCTGAGTGGGCGCTTACGGTTGAGCACTTCGGAGATTTTGCTTTTACTGGGGATATAGGCACTGAGGTCGCTCGCGCTGAGGCCGAGTTGATCCATGCGGAAGCGGATCGCCTCGATAGGGTCCGGCGGCGGGATGGGCGCGTGCTTGGATTCGTAGTTCTCAATGAGGAGCGCCCAGAGTTCCAGTTCCGCTTCCTCCGGGCTGCCGACGGGAGCATCCATGAGCGATGCGACGCGGTCGAGTGCGGCGCTATGGTCGGTCTTTGACTGGAGGATGTGGGGCTTCATTTGATGAAGGGTGGCTTAGATGGTCGTGGCGTCGATTTTTCGTATGCGGCGTGCGTGCCGATAAAGCGGATGAAGACGATGCCCGTATTATAATGGATTTTTACAATGAGTCGGTAGTGGTTGCCCTTGATGTTAAAAACGATGCGGTTAACGGGAAGGATGTCGGCAGAAGGATAGGCATTTTTGATGGCCGCGGGCGTGAGCCATGCGGCTTCGCTTGCCTCGTGAAACCAGGCGCGGAGTGACTGTTCGGAATCGGCATGTGCCGCCCAAAAGTCACGCAAGATTCCTCGACTGATGATTCGCATAGAATTTAGTTACGGGTTGATTGTATAAACAAGCTAAAAATTCCCCAAATGGGAACTTTTTTCGTGAGGTGACATTTGAAGGATGAAGGATGAGGGATGAGGGATGAAGGATGAAGGATGAAGGATGAAAGATGAGGTAAAGGAAAATTGCTCCGTTTTGCGAATAATGGATAGGACGCTTTGCGGGAAAAACCACCCCACCGGCTGGCGCCGGTCCCCCCCTCCTTTTTTAAAAGGAGGTGAGTTGGAGGGGGAGGGGTTTCCCAGTTTTCGGTTCTTCGGTTATCGGTTTGTGGAGGCAGGGAACCATCCCATCCGACTTCGCTGGGAAGCTGCGGCGGGACGTGACCGGCGTCGGCACTCCTTCCTTTGGAGAATGGGAGCTGGAGGGGGCTAGCTTCCGGGGGTTGGTCTTTTAGTCCCGGACGCGGTAGCCGGTTTTCAGCAGGGTGTAGGAAAGGCCGGCTCCGAGGAGGAGGAAGACACATCCGCCGATGAAGCCGGTGGAGGCCGGGACGTCGGCGTATCCGGTCATCGAGTAGCGAAGCTCACTTACTAAATAGAGGAGAGGGTTGAAGAGTGCGACGGTGTCCCAGGGGGAGGGTAGCATCTTGATCGAATAGAAAACGCCTCCGAGGAAGGTGAGGGGGAGGATGATAAAATTCGGGACCAGGTTTACTTGCTCGAAGTCCTTGGCTAGGATGCCGACGGACAAGCCGAGCGCTCCAAAGCTGGCCGAGGCGAGCAGGATCATGAGGAGCGTCAGCAGAGGATTCGACAGGGTGCTCGCGCCCATGAGCCCGGCGACGAGCCAGATGATGACTCCGATACAGAGTCCGCGCATAGAAGCCGAGGCGATGTAGGCGAGGGTGATCTGAAACGGGGATAGCGGAGATGCGAGCAGGTCGTTGATCGAGCCGTGCACTTTGTTGATCAGGAACGAGAACCCCGCATTCATGAAGGCGTTCATGACCACCGACATGATGATCAACCCGGGAACGAGGAAGTCGACGTAGGGGATGCCTTCGATTTCCTGGAGGCGGTCTCCGAGCGAATAGCCAAAGACCAGAAACCAGAGAACCGTCGTAAGCACCGGGCTCAGAATCGATCCCCAGAATATCTTTAGAAAGCGGGAAATCTCCCGGCGAAAAAGTCCGTAGGTGCCGTAGATGCCTTTGTTTTGGCGCGCGTGCTCCTGAACTTCAGCCAGTTTCTTCTGTCCCTGCTTTTGAACCTCGGGGGTAATTACAGGTGGGGTTACCAGCGGTTTTTGAGAATGACCGCTATCATTGGATGAGCGGGAATCGGCGACGATTCCTTTGAAAATATCTTCGATGGAGCGCCGTACTGTATCGATGTGAGCGACCTGGCAGTCCGGGAGGTCGCGAATGATCTCGAGAACCGCGGCTAGGCGCAGGCCCCCTGTGGCACCCGATACCATGGTTATCGATTTGTCCTCAGCCGTTTCGATCGCCTCGTGTTCGGTGAGCCGGTCGGCCTCGGACTCCGACAGCGACCGGGAGAGCTCGATCACATGGCGGGATTCGCCGTATTTCTCACGGAGTCCGGCATTGGAGTTGATCTCCACCAACCGGCCCTGATCGATGATGCCTATCCGGTCGGCCAGCTGCTCCGCCTCTTCGAGGTAGTGGGTCGTGAGCACAATCGTCACACCTTCGTCGCGCAGTCGGCGAACGTAATCCCAGAGGCTGTCGCGCAGCTCTACGTCGACCCCGGCGGTGGGCTCGTCGAGGAAAAGGATCGCCGGACGGTGGGCGAGGGCCTTGCAGATCATCAGCCGGCGTTTCATGCCGCCCGAGAGACTGCGGGAGTTCTCCTCCGATTTTTCCAAAAGGGAAAAATCCCGAAGGAGCTCTTCGTGGACCGGGCTCTTGAACGGAACTCCGAAATAGGCGGCGTGGTAGATGAGGGTCTCACGCGTTGTGAAAAACCCATCGTAATTCAACTCCTGAGGAACCAGGCCGATCAACTGGCGGGTGATTTTGAATTCCTTCACGGCATCATGGCCGCCGATCTCGATGGTGCCTTCGAAGTTTCGGGCGAGCCCGGTCGCGCAGCCGATTAAGGTGGTCTTGCCGGCACCATTCGGCCCGAGCAGCGCAAAGATCTCCCCGGGAGCGATGTCTAGATCAACATTGTCTAGAGCGGTAAAGGAACCAAACCGTTTCGTCAGGCCGCGAATGCGGAGGATGGAGCTGGGAGAGGACATGGTCGGTTGATCGGTAGACGGTGGTCAGTGGACGGTGGTCAGTGGACGGTGATCAGTGGACGGTGAGCGGTAGACGGTGGTCAGTGGACGGTGATGCAGTGGGAAGTTAGATTGAACATTCCCGCGAACAAAACTGTGGGCAAGTACGGAGTCGGTTCTTTTTCAGTGAGAAGTGTGTGGTGGGGTGTGGGTAGGATTGGATGCTGAGCCCCCCCATTTTAATAGATGGGACTACTCTGACGCTGGCGCTCGGCGAGCGAGCACGCTACAGAACTTTCTGCTTAAGAGCTCTTAGTCTTTGGAATCGCTCGTCCACTGGGGTGGTTGTGGGGCATGGCTTACGCCTTGCCCAAGGTAAAAGCAAAAAAGGTTCGTCGTAGCGTAGTGGCACTCGACCGCCAAATGCTAATCAATCTTTCCGGATGATGTCGGGGCTGAAGCGCCCGGCCACTTTTTGGGAGGGTATGTCCGGTTTCTAGTGGCCGCCACCGGCTTCTTCCTGGACCAGTCCTTCTTGATAAAATGGGAGGTCTTTGTCTACGTGGCTGTCGGTAAAAAGGAGGAGGAGGGCGGCGGCGGTGCCGCTCGCCAAAAGCATGCCGAAGAGGAAGATTACCGTGAGCAATTTCCCGTCGTAGATCAGGTGCATGAACCAGAAGATAACTCCCACAAACTTTATCAGGGAAAGGAATACTAGCGATCCGAAGATGAGAACTGATCCTGGGAAAGGGAGGAAGATGATAACGAGTTCGATTCCAGTGAGCGCGGTCATCAGGAACGCGAGGTTCATGAAGGTGAAGTACTTCTTCTGCTCGGCGTCGAGAAACTCTTGGTCGGCGGAGGGTTCTACTGCGTGGGCGTGGGACATTTCGGTAAGGTCGTAAGAATTTATCGCTTGATCGCTGGTGACAAGAATATCCGAGTTTTTTTACTAATTTAGATTTTAGAGATTTTTACCACGAAGGACACGAAGAACACGAAGGTTTTGGAGGAATTAAAGAACATAGCGCTTTATGCCTTCTTTGAGGATGGATGTATTAAAGTTTAGGATCAGGCCAACGGGTATTCCCGAGAGCTTTAAATAAGTAAGGATTTGGGCTTCATGGATGGGTTCTATGCTTTTAACACTTTTCAACTCCAGTAGTAACCGATTCTCAACAAGAAGATCAACCCGATAGCCACAATCAAGTGTGCTTCCTTTGTTTTCAATGGGAAGAGGCATTTCGCATGAGTGCTCAATTTGGTTTAATTCAAGCTCTCTGCTCAAGCATTGTTGGTAAGAAGATTCTAATAGGCCCGGACCGAGGACACGATGTACCTCGATTGCACAACCAATTACTCTGCGCGATAGCTCCTCGAACTCTTTTCCTTCGTGTTCTTCGTGCCCTTCGTGGTGAGATATCTTCCTTCTTAAAGTTAGATGTATTCAATGAGATAGACAGCCGTGAAGATCACGATCCAGACGATGTCGACAAAGTGCCAGTAGAGTCCGGCGGTCTCGATGTCGATGGCGTGCTGGTGGGCATTGAATTTCGGGGTGTAAGAATAGATCAGCCAGGAGACCAGCCAGAGAATCCCGAGGGCAACGTGAACCCCGTGCGTGCCGGTCATCAGGTAGAAGGTGGACCCAAAGGTTCCCGAGGAGATCGTGAGACCCGCGTGAGTCACGAAGTGGTGAAACTCGTAGACCTGCCCGGCGAGGAAGAGGCTTCCAAATATGATGACGCCGATGAGGTTCAGGCGGAAGCTCTTCACTTCCCCTTTGTGGATAGCGGATACCGCCAAGGCCATGAAGAGAGAGCTCATCAAAAGGATGAAGCTGCTCGCGGTGGTCAGCTCGATGTCAAATATGGCGATCGGATCCACTCCTACGGTTTCGTAGATCTTCCGATAAACCAGGTGAGTCGTGATCAGGGTCCCGAAAAACATACAATCCGAGGCCAGAAACAGCCACATCATGAGTTTTTTTGGATCGAGTCCCGTCGGGATGTGATCAGCCGGATGGGCTGCGTCTGCTTGAGCTGCCTGACTCATTTCTCTTCCTCCGGGTGAACGTGGTAGCCGCCGGGACCTTCAAGCGCCCAAAGATAAATACCGATGACGGTGATAACAAGACCACCAATGGCAATGTAACCGCAGTAGGGGACGCCGGCCGACTTCAATGCCATACTCACGCCGAGGAGGAGGAAACCAGCCGATGCGAAGAGGGGGAACCAGGATTGGCTGGGCATGTGCACGCCGCCGGACCCAGCATCAACCGAGCCCAGACGGACGGCGTCGCTGCCGTGCTTATCCGCCCAAAGAGCGTCGCGTGATCGGACAACGGGTGTTTTCGCAAAGTTGTAGAAGGGAGGCGGGGAGGGGATGGTCCACTCCAAAGTTCTTCCATCCCAGGGGTCGTTTCCAGCAGGCGGTCCCTTGCGAATGGTGCGCACGATGTCGATGAGAAAGAGTAAGATGCCGATGGCCAGGATAAAGGCTCCGATGGTGCAGAGCAGATTCATCGGTTGCCACCCGGTCCCTTCGAGGTAGGTGTGTGTGCGGCGCGGCATGCCGATCATGCCGAGAAAGTGCATGGGGAAGAAGGTCAGGTTGAGCCCGACAATCACCACTCCTGAAACCCAGTAGCCGAGTTTCCCATACCACATCTTGCCGGTCATTTTCGGCATCCAGAAATAGATGCCTGCCAGGAGGGCCAGGATGCTGCCGCCGATGAGGACGTAGTGGAAGTGGGCTACAACGAAATAGGAATCTTGCTGCTGCGCATCGGCTGGAGCGGAGGAGTGCATGATTCCGGAGAAGCCCCCCATCATAAACATCCAGATGAAGCCGAGGGAGAGGATCATGGGGACGGAGAACTTAATGCGCCCGCCCCAGAGGGTTCCGATCCAATTGAAAATCTTAACCCCGGTCGGAACCGCGATGGCCATAGTGAGCAGCGAGAAGGCTGCTGTTGCCACTTTGCCAAGGCCGGTGGTGAACATGTGGTGACTCCATACCGCAAACCCGAGGAAACCAATCACAGCACCCGAGAAAACGATGAGGGAATACCCGAAGAGTGGCTTACGGGAGAAGACAGGCAGGATCTCGGAGATGATCCCCATCGCAGGGAGGATGAGGATGTACACTTCGGGGTGACCGAAGACCCAGAACAGGTGCTGCCAGAGGATGGGTTGCCCCCCTTGCTCAACGCGGAAGAAGTTGGCACCGAAGAAGCGGTCGAACATCAGCTCGCCGAGCGCCACCGTGATGGGAGGGAATGCAAAGATGATAAGAAGCGAGGTAAAAAGGGTCATCCAGACGAAGACCGGAAGCCGCATCATCTTCATGCCGGGGGCGCGGAAGTTGATGATAGTGACGATGAAGTTCAGTGCCGCGGCGATCGAGGCTATCCCGAGCACCTGAAGGCCGAAGATCCAGAAGTCGGTCCCAATCCCGGTATATTGATCTCCGGTAAGTGGAGCGTAGCCAAACCAACCGGCGGCAGGCACGATGTCGGTCATCCCGTTTGCGGGTGTAAACCAGCCCAAAGCGTTGGCGGCCTGAAAGAGCCAGCTGATGTTTACGATGATCGCTCCGGCCACGAAGGTCCAGAGGCTGAAGGCATTGAGCCGCGGGAAGGCGACGTCGCGGGCTCCGATTTGAAGCGGGACGAGGAAATTGAAGAAGGCCGAGCTCAGAGGCATGACCGCGAGGAAAACCATCGTCGTCCCGTGCATGGTGAAGAGCTGGTTGTAGGTCTCCGCCGTGACGAGATCGTTCTGGGCAACGGAAAGTTGAGCGCGAATGAAGAGCGCCTCGATGCCGCCGATGATCAGGAAGGCCAGAGAGAAGATCGCGTACATCGCGCCGATCTTTTTGTGATCGACGGTGGTCAGCCAATCCTTCCAGCCCGTTACGTGGTCGGGTCGGCGGAGGCCGATGTTGCTGCGCTGTGCGACATCTGTCCCCGAATGATCAGTCTTCGGGGTATCTGCGGGTGTGGTTGTAGTGGTCAGGGACATTAATGAAAATTATTGGAGAGTTTGCAGGAAGACGGCGATTTGGTGAACCTCTTCATCAGAGAGGTCGACATTTTCCAGACCGCCGGTTCCATAATACATTAAGTTGCCGGGTTTGATGTCTTCGGAACGGCGAACCCATTCATATAAATTGGAAAGTTGTTTCTCGCGATTGATGGAGCCGTCGGGATTGTCGTGCTCCATCCAGCCAGCGGCGAGAGAGTGGTTGTCAGCAACATAAGTGAGGTTGGGCCCCAGCTTGCCGGCTGCCATCGTGCCGTCGATGGCGTGGCATTGAATGCAGGTGCCTTTCCCGAAAAATAGGCGGGCACCCTTGACGGCATCGTTGTCGGGCAAAGCCTCCGGGTTATTGGCGGAGAGGGTCATAAAATCAGTCCAATCCTCTCCGGCTGGAGCGGGAGGAGCTGTCCGCCGTTGCGCGACCCACTTCTCGAAATCCTCTTCAGGGAGGACCTTGGCGCGAAATTGCATGTAGGCGTGCGATTCGCCGCAGAATTCCGCGCATTGGCCGTAATAATAGCCGGGCTCATCGGAGCGGATCCACATGTAGTTGTTGCGGCCGGGAATCATGTCCACCTTGCCGGCGATTTTGGGAAGCCAGAAGGAGTGGATGACGTCCTCGCCGCGAAGTTCAATTTTGACTGTTTTCCCCTCTGGTATTGCAAATTCATTACCTGTGGTGATACCGAGTTGTGGATACTCAAAGGAGAACCACCATTGCCAGCCGCGGGCTTCGATGATCAAAGGCTCGTCGTCCGTGTTCTCCGCGGTCTCCCCGTCAAACCAAGTGCCGAGTCGGCTCTCAGGATCATCGGGTACGTCATGGGTGAACCAGATTTCGCGCAGGGTAGGGACGGCGATCACTACGAGCAGAGCGACCGAAACTCCGATCAGCCCGATTTCGATCATCGGATTCCCATGGGACTGCGAGGGAAGGGTATCTTTATCGTCCGTCTTACGCTCGCGGTAGCGCCACACCGTCCAGAAGAGGGCGCCTCCCACCACGAGGAAAATCGCAGCTGTCACCCAGACCGTTAGCATGAATAGATCATACTGCTTTTGAGCGATGATTCCCTTCGGATCCATGAAGGATTGGCGTGCGTTGAAATTACATCCGGCCAGAAGAAGGGGTAATAGTAGAAGCGCTATGCGCTGATAGTTGCGGCGAAACATTTACGAAAGAATAGACTTAATTAATTTTTAGTTGGGCAAATTAGCTATGTTTGTCCAATCTTGGCAACTTTCTTATAGAAAAAGACACATTGATATTATGATTTTTCGGCATGGATGACCTTCCACCATCAATAAACAAAGAACCACGTTCTGAGCAAACGCCTCTTTCCGACCCGGAGATGCAAAAAGTGCATGCGCAATTGATGCGTGAAAAAGAGGAGCCACGGGAGGGCTTTCCGCCTGTTCCGATCGCGCTTCTTTTCCTATTCTCGATCGTCATTTTTGTTTGCGGGATTTATATGGGTAAAAAGTCTGCCGGCTTCCGGTGGGATGTATACGACCCGAATTTCGATCCCGCTTCCTTAAATGTGGTAAAGGTTGCACCGCCTTTTGACCCGATCGCCCGTGGGGCGCGCGTATACTCCCAGCAGTGTGCTCAGTGCCACCAGGGATCAGGAATGGGGCTCGCGGGTGTCTATCCGCCGCTCGTGGGATCGGAGTGGGTTCTTGACAGTCGGGCCACGCCGACCGCGATTCTCATCAATGGTCTTAACGGTAAGATTATCGTCAAGGGGAATGAATATAATGGAAACATGCCCGCGTTCGCCGAAATTCTCAGCGACCGCGACATCGGTGCTGTGCTATCCTACATCCGCCAGGAGTGGGGAAATGACGCTGGCCTGATTTCGGAAGAACAGGTAGCGGAAGCGCGATCCCTCTACGCTAGCAGGGCCGCCCCATGGGCTGGCGACGAGGTAAAGGGCATTCCTGAGCTGCAGACTGTTCTTGCGGTTCCCGAGGTGGAACTAGTCGGCGAGGCTGTGGAAACACAGGAGCAAGCCAGCGGAGATTCCGGAACGGATAACGTGGAGAATCCAGAAGGAGGCAGTGGGGACACTGGCACTGGAATGGAAGCACCAGCAGATCCTGAAGAGGATGCTGGTCTAAACAACGCCATCTAGACTTCCATAATGGACGATACGGCGGTCAAAGCATCCAAGCTAAAGCTTTTGCGCCTATCGCGTTGGCTCGCCCTTCCGGTCGCGCTCCTATTAATAGGGAGCTCGATCCGAGACTTTTTTGCGCCTCCGTTTGATCCGCCCTGGTTTTTCGTGATGCGCGGGGTGCTCCAGATATTGTTGGGAGTCCTGATTCTGCTTCCATTCGGGGCATGGGCTCACAATGCAAAGGATCTGTGGAAACGAATGTTTCTTCTTCTTACAGCGGTTTCCGTTGTCTTCGTGTTCGTGCGCGTGATCGGGGTTCTCTTCGAAGCGCGTGCGCTTGAGGCTGCCGGAGGTGAACTGGGGTTGCCTGCATGGTCGGGGACGCTGATTTTCCTGGTTCTGGCCCAGTTGCCCATTTTGCTCTTTCTTCGATTTCCGGATCAACTGGATTAGTAGGCTGTAACCTATGATTTTTCGGATCCCAAATGTGGCTGAGTGCTTTAGCCTCAGTGCGATACCTGAAGGGATAGGTGCAACAGAACGCGGGCTAAAGCACCGCGCCACGAAAACTTGGAAGTTACAGCCTACTAGCAGCGCGTCGATCTCTTTTTCTGGAATAGATTTGTAGAGAGTATTCGTTCCGGGTAGGAATAATCCTGTGCAAGTAGAGAAATTAAAATACACGATCTGGGCCGCGGACTCCGAACGGGCCGCCCGATTTTACGAGAATGCCTTTGGTGCCAAGGTTGTGCGCCAGAATCCACACATCATTGAGCTGGCGGTGTGCGGGGGGCTCATCGCCATCCACGGAGGGGGAGAGGGAAAACGAACCTGGACGGGTCTCACTTTTCAAGTCGCGGATGTCGTCGCAGGTGCTGCGGAAGTCGTCGCCGCTGGCGGATCGCTCGATCAGGAACCCCAACCCGAAAACGGAGAACCACCCCACCTGGCTCAATGCGAAGATACCGACGGGAATCAGTTTATGTTGAGCCGGGCGCGGAGTTAGGGACTGACTCTGATGCTGGCGCTCGCCCTTCGAGAGCCTCAGGGCCTTGAGCTTGTCGAAACGGCGAGCGAGCACGCTACAGAATTTCCCGCCCCCGTGGCGCGGACGTCAGCTACCTATCTAATCAGGCAGGTGGGCTGATGACTGGGATGGGCTGCTTTAGCTGCCCTCTGTTATTAGCATTACTCGAGATTTGAGGGTTGAAGGCGGCAACTGAAGCAGCCCATCCCAGTGTTCCGCGACTCGACCCTCACAAGGACCAAATCAATCGGCCAGGATCCAATCCTTGGCTGCTTGCATATCGCTATTCGGGTAAATCTTGAATTTGCCGGGTTGCATGAAGCCGAGCACGTGGCTTGTTTTTTGAAGCCAGCCAACATCCGTTACCAAGGCGGCTTTTTCCCAATGCTTGATGTGTTTAAAGCCAGCTTTTGCATCGTCCCACATCGCTCCTGCGGTGAACCCTTTGAAATCCGGCCCTACATGATAGAGGAACCGCACCTTATCATGGTCCTTTAAAACCTGATCAATCAGAGGAAAGAGGACGGCTCCATAATCCTCTTTCGTAACCGTGCAGTTGGCCCGGACGGCAACGACCGAAGAAGGAAAATCCTGTATTTGTTCAAGCATCTTGTTGGGAGTGGTCCCCATTATATATCGACTTACCTGCGGAGGGAGCAAGATCGTAAAGTGCCGACAAGTTGATGGCTGATTCCATGTAAGCCGCGGGATCTTATCGATGAGCTCTGCACGGTTGGTGGGGCTCCGTTCGTGAAAATTCAGAAGAGCCGTGAGTTTTTGGGTTTTCGTTCTATCGCAATACGTGGATCGAATTGGCCCTGGACCCGCTTGGTTAGCCATCTTCGGCTGTTCTTGACGGTTGTTCAAAAATTTCTAAAAATTTACATAATTCTTTCTTGCGTGGGGATTCCTGAGGGGTATTGTTCTCCGTTTCGCTAATTCCGAACCTTTTAGAAATTTCATGCCTACAATCAACCAGCTAGTCCGCAAGCCTCGCCAATTGGTGAAGGCGAAGACGAAGTCGCCCGCTTTGAAGAATAACCCCTTCCGCCGTGGTGTCTGTGTCCAAGTAATGACCCGAACCCCGAAAAAGCCTAATTCGGCTATTCGTAAGGTTGCCAAAGTGCGCCTCACAACCGGGATCGAAGTCATCGCCTACATTCCCGATGAGGGCCACAACCTGCAGGAGCACAGTATTGTTCTCGTGCGTGGCGGTCGTGTGAAGGACCTTCCTGGTGTTCGTTACCACATTGTTCGCGGCACTCTTGACTGCCGTGGAGTCGATAAACGTCGCCGGAGCCGCTCTAAGTATGGAGTGAAGCGTCCGAAAGAAGCCTAATCTTATCTAACTTTTTTAATCATGTCGCGTCGTCGCCAAGCCGAAAAACGGGAATTCATTCCCGATCCCCGCTATCAAAGCCAATTGGTCAGCCAGCTGATCAACATGGTCATGAGTCGTGGCAAGAAAACTCTTGCCCAGCGCATCGTTTACACCGCTTTCGAGCGTGCCAGTGAAAAACTGGAGAAAGGCGACCCAGTCGATCTTCTTCTCGGTGCTATGGAAAATGCCCGCCCCAAGTTGGAAGTGAAGAGCCGCCGTGTCGGTGGTGCCACGTACCAAGTGCCGGTCGAGCTGACATTCGAACGCCAGCAGGGCCTTGCTCTACGCTGGATGGTGACCGCTGCCCGGGCCCGCAAGGGAATCTCGATGGGTGAGGCCCTTGCGAACGAAATTATCGACGCTTACAACTCCACGGGAACCGTGGTCCGCAAAAAGGAAGAAACCCACCGGATGGCTCAAGCGAACCGCGCGTTCGCTCACCTCCGCTGGTAGGGTAGACGTCCCGCTTAAGTTTTGACGAAAATACTGGAACCCCGATCATGTCCGCTGCAATGGAAATTCTCGATGTCAACGCCAAGGAGCGCATGTGCCCCTTGGAGCGGACTCGGAATATCGGCATTGCAGCCCATATAGACGCTGGGAAGACCACCACGACGGAGCGTATGCTCTATTACACGGGTGTGGTTCACAAGATCGGCGAGGTGCATGAGGGCACGGCGGTTACGGACTGGATGGAGCAGGAGCGTGAGCGCGGGATTACGATCACGTCAGCAGCAATTTCCTGCGAGTGGGAAGCCCAATGGGGACCTTTCACCGGCGAGAAACACCGGATCAACATCATTGACACACCCGGACACGTGGATTTCACGGCCGAGGTTGAGCGCTCCCTGCGGGTTCTCGACGGTGCAGTCGGTGTCTTCTGCGCAGTAGCAGGAGTCCAGCCACAGTCCGAAACAGTCTGGAGGCAGATGGATAAATACAGCGTGCCCCGCATTGCCTTCATCAATAAGATGGACCGAACGGGAGCTGATTTTCATGCGGCGATCGACAGCATGCGTGATCGCCTCCGCGCAAATGCGCATCCGATCTACCTCCCCATTGGTGCCGAGGAACAATTTAAAGGTCTCGTCGACCTTGTGGCGATGAAAGCGCTGCTCTACGACGAAGCCGACCCGCTGGGCGTCCGTTATGAGGTAATGGACATCCCAGCCGATTACCGCCAGGAAGCCGCTGAATACCGCGAAAAGCTCATCGAAGCCCTCGCAGATTTCGATGAAGAACTGGCCAACCTCTATCTGGAAGGGGAAGACCTATCGGAAGATCTGGTTCGCAAAGCACTTCGCAAAGCGACTCTTACCCGTGAATTTGTCGGGGTTATTCCCGGTTCAGCCTTTAAAAATAAGGGCGTGCAACGTCTTCTCGACGCCATTATCGACTACCTACCGTCCCCCGTGGACGTTCCCGCGATCCGCGGTGAGAGCGAGGCCGGTGACGAAGTGATAATCCACGCCGACGACAACAGCAAGATGGCCGGTCTAGCCTTTAAGCTGATGACCGATCCTTTCGTTGGGAAAGTCGTATTCTTCCGCGTCTATTGTGGCCAGCTCCGCAAAGGAATGCCCGTTTACAACCCACGCACCCGCAGAACCGAGCGGATCAGCCGCCTGATGCTCATGAAGGCTGATTCCCGCGAGGACATTGATGTGGCCTATTCCGGTGATATTTGCGCGATCGTCGGGGCTAAAGACGTTGTTACAGGTGACACTCTTTCGGACAAAAGCCTGGACATACGCCTCGAGCCACCTTCCTTCCCCGAGCCAGTTATTTCGATGTCCATAGAGCCGAATTCAAAGGCGGATCAGGAAAAGATGTCCTTTGGGCTCCAGCGCCTTGCGGAAGAGGATCCTACTTTCGTCGTTTCATCAGACGCGGAAACCGGGCAAACTTTGATCGCCGGAATGGGCGAGCTTCATCTGGAAATCATCCGCGACCGCCTTTTCCGCGAGTTTAAGGTCGATGCCGATGCCGGACGTCCACAAATCGCTTACCGTGAAACCATCAATGGCACAGCCGAAGCGGAAGGGAAGTTTATCCGTCAGTCCGGTGGTCGCGGCCAATATGGCCACTGCGTGATTCGCATCGAGCCGAACGAAAAGGGTAAGGGCATCGAATTGACCAATGGCATCATTGGTGGAACCATTCCCAAAGAATTTATCAAGCCAACTCTGGACGGTATCCGGGAAGCCTCACAAAACGGTGTGACCGCTGGCTACCCTGTCATTGATTTCAAAGTTCAACTCATCGACGGATCGTTCCACGACGTCGATTCCTCTGAAATGGCCTTCAAAATGGCTGGTATCTTCGCTTTCAAGGAAGCAATGCGCCTGGCGACTCCCGTCCTCCTCGAACCCGTCATGAAAGTCGAAGTCGAGACTCCGGACGAATACCAAGGCGACTTGGTCGGGGACATCAACCGCCGCCGCGGCCAGATTCATAACATGAACACCCGCAACGAACTTACATCCATTCAAGCTTTCGTACCGCTCGAAACCATGTTTGGGTATGCTACCGATGTTCGCTCACTGAGCAAAGGTCGCGCCACCTACACTATGGAACCGTCCCACTTTGAGCAGGTTCCATCCAGTGTTCTCTCCAAAATTGTCGAAACGACACCGCAAAGCTTCCGTGGGGGAGCCAACTAATTTTTTGCCAACCATGACTAAGCCACGTATACGCATCAAACTAAAGGGCTTCGATTACCGAATCGTTGACCAGTCCACCAGCGACATTGTCGATACGGCAAAGCGTTCGGGAGCCCGGGTATCCGGACCCATCCCGTTGCCAACCCGCATCGAGAAATTTACGGTGAACCGCTCACCACACGTCGACAAAAAGTCGATGGACCAGTTTGAACTCCGATCGCACACTCGTTTGCTCGACATCATCGAGCCGACCGCTAATACTGTGGACGATCTGAAGAAACTAAACCTTCCCGCCGGGGTTGAGATCACGATCAACGTCTGATCCCGCCCATTCGCCAATACTCAACTCCAATTTTGAGAATTAACTAATCTATCTATCAATAACCCGCTAACGCAGGGCCCTCCGGGTTCAATGGAGGAATCTACCTAATCCCCCTGCCTCTTGCATATGAGCTTCTTACTGATCGGAAAAAAGATCGGCATGACACAGGTGTTTGATGAAAACAACCACCTCTTGCCGGTAACTGTATTGGAAGCCGGACCATGTCCGGTAACCCAATTGAAAACTGTCGCTAACGACGGCTACAACGCTGTGCAGATCGGATACGGTCCACAGAAGGAAAGCCGCCTGTCGCAACAACAACTGGGCCACCTGAAGAAGGCTGGGGTCGACGCCGTGCGCATCCTCCAGGAATTCCTTCTTGAAGGCGAGGACAGCTACGACTTGGGGCAAACCCTCACCGTTGATAAGTTCGAAGCTGGTGAGAAGGTCGATGTTGTCGGCGTTTCGAAAGGCCAAGGCTTCCAAGGGGTTGTCAAACGTCACGGATTCAGCGGAGGTCCTGCGAGTCACGGTTCGATGACTCACCGTCGTGGTGGATCTTACGGTTTCTGTCAGGATCCTGGCCACGTTATCAAGGGCAAGAAGATGCCGGGTCACATGGGGAGTCGTCGTCGCACCGTCCAAAACCTGCGTATCGTCAAAATTGATACCGAGCGCAATTTGATCCTGGTAAAGGGAAGTCTTCCCGGCGCAAACGGAAGTTTGATCACCGTGCGCCCCTCCAAGAAACGCAAGAAGGCAGCAGCCTGAGAAATCAGGAGTTGAAGGAATAATACGATGAATTTTAAATTTTATACAGCAGACGGAACCGGGGGCGAAGAACGCTCTTTTGACGGGTTTCCGGTTTTTGAAGGCTCGAAGGGCCGCATGGCTCTCCGCCAGGCACTGATCGCGATCCAGGCGAACCACCGCCAGGGCAATGCTTCCACGAAAACTCGTGCGGAAGTGGCCGGGTCCGGTAAGAAGATGTTCCGTCAGAAAGGAACAGGCATGGCTCGTCGCGGAGACAAGAATTCCCCGATCCTTCGTGGAGGAGGTGTAGCTTTCGGGCCCCGCCCCCGCGACTATTCACAAAAGGTGAATCGCAAGATGCGCCGTCTGGCACTAGCCCGCGCTCTTTTTGAGCAAGGCACCGCCGGTTCGATATCAGTCATCGAAAGCTGGGAGGCATCCGAGCCCAAGACCAAGTCCTTTGCTGAATTGATCTCCAAAATGCAACCTGAGCGCCGCGTGCTGGTAGTCGATGATACGATCTCCGACAATGTCGCTCTCTCCGGTCGCAACATCAAGCGGGTCCACTTCGCCGAAGCAGGCAATCTCAACGCCTTCGACGTCGTGCGTTTCGACAACATCATTTTCAGTGAGCGGGCTCTTACCACATTGCTCGCCCGCGTTAACGGAGGAGAATCATGATTGAACCAGCGAAAGTTTTGAAAGAAAGCCGGGTTACGGAAAAGGCTACCACCCTGACCGCTAACCTTAATCAATACACCTTTGAGGTCTATCGAACTGCGAACCGCACCCAAGTGAAGCAAGCCGTGGAGCAGGTATTCAAAGTGGATGTGGCCAAGGTCAATATCCTTAACGTAAAACCGCGTTCGAAGCCGGACCGCATGCGCCGCAACCAAGTCGGTCGTATCTCCGGTATGAAGAAAGCGATCGTCACCCTAAAAGAAGGCAACTCGATTGAGATGATCTGATCGCAGATCCAGTAGGAGATAATTACCATGCCCAATATAGAATTTAATCCAATAACTCCCGGTCAGCGTCACTATGTGCGCAACCATCAGGAGCTGTCGAAGAAGCGTCCCGAGCGTAGTCTAACCACGCATAGACACAGCCCGAAGGGCCGCAACGTCTATGGCCGTATCACCTCGCGCCGTCGAGGTGGGGGGCACAAACGCCTATACCGCGAGATCGACTTTCGTCGCGACAAGCTAGACATCCCGGCAACCGTTCGGGAGATCGAGTACGACCCAAACCGTACGGCTTTCCTCGCACTGCTCTTTTACGCCGATGGTGAAAAGCGTTACATTCTTGCTCCGAACAAAATCAAGGTCGGGGATAAAGTGATCTCTTCCATGACTGCTGACGGAGAATTTCACCCAGGATATTCTTACCCGCTTTCCGAAATCGCACCAGCTACACGGGTACACTGTGTGGAACTGGAGCCGGGCAGGGGTGCTTCCATCGCTCGCGGTGCCGGTACCGGTGCGCAGTTGGTTTCCCTCGACGGAGACCGTGCGACACTGAAGATGCCAAGCGGTGAAATCCGCCTCGTTCACTCCCGTTGCAGGGCAACGATTGGCCAAGTCGGTAACATTACTCATTCCAACCAGTCTCTTGGTAAAGCCGGCCGCGCCCGCTGGAAGGGTCGCCGTCCCCGCGTTCGTGGTGTTGCCATGAATCCTGTGGATCACCCAATGGGTGGTGGTGAAGGCCGCACCTCCGGTGGTGGTCATCCGCAATCTCCTTGGGGCCAACTCTCGAAGGGTTATCCAACCCGTCGCAAGTCCAAGCCTTCTAACTCGATGATTCTCGTCCGCCGTAACGGCCGGAAGATGAAGCGCTAACCAGTCACTAATTTATTGCACCATGTCACGTTCCATTAAAAAAGGTTTCTTTGTCGATCCGAGCCTGATGAAAAAGATCGAAGAGGCACAACGGGTAAACTCCCGCAAGCCGATTCAGACTTGGTCACGACGCTCGACGATCACTCCCGATTTTGTCGGACTCAACATCAACGTCCACAACGGTCGTATCTTCGTTCCGGTCTATGTGACCGAGAACATGGTAGGACATAAATTGGGTGAGTTCGCTCTTACCCGGACCTTCAAGTCCCACAATCCACACACCGCACGATAACTTCACTATGAGTTTCCCACTTTCCATCCGCGCACTTGTGACGCTCCCGCTACTTGCGGTGGTGCTCGCTGCTGTGCCGTCCCGTCCGGACTTCGTCGATTCCCTGGATTCGTCGAACCGCGCCGTGGTCGACCGGGTTGTAGTGGGAAGCGAGGCCGATCTGGTAGTGCTTTCGGGCGGTTGGCTCGAGGGATTCCGCACCGGAATGGCGTGCGTGGTTTATGAAGGCCAAGTGCAAACCGGTGAGATCCTACTCGTCGATGTGCGCCTGAACCACGCGGTCGGTCTGATTATCAATTCATCCGAGGAAACGGGTATAAATCCCGGTAGTCTCGTCACAGTTAAAACGTTTTCCATCTCCAGCTAGAGTCATGCAAATCCAAGCTTACACAAAATACGCGCGAATGTCCTCGAAGAAGGTTCGAGACGTTGCCCGCGAAATTCAAGGCCGCAACGCCGCTGAGGCGCTCGATCTCCTCAGCTTTATCCCGCGCAAGTCAGCGCGTCTTCTCCGGAAGACCCTCGCTTCCGCAATCGCTAACGCTGAGAACAACAACAACCTTGTCGCAGACAATCTTACCGTTTTCAACGCGGTCATCGAGGAAGGTCCTGCTCTCAAACGTTTCCGCCCCGCAGCACGCGGCTCCGCTCACCCTTACAGCAAGAAAACTTGCCACATCCGTATCGTCCTCAGCGACGACGCCTGAACCAATTCCAATAGTCATGGGTCAAAAAGTAAATCCAATCGGTTTCCGTCTCTCCGTCCGTCGTAACTGGCGTGCACGCTGGTATGCGCGGAAAAATGAATTCGCCCCGCAGCTCAAGGAGGACATCGACATCCGCACCTTTCTTGAAAAGCGCCTCCGGACCGCATCGGTCCCCCACGTTTTCATCGAACGTGCCTCCAACCGCACTCGTGTGACCATCTACACAGCCCGTCCCGGGATGGTGATCGGTCGTCGCGGTCAAGACTTGGAGCGCATGAAGGCCGACCTCAATAAGAAGATCGGCAAGGACGTTCTTCTCGAAGTGCAGGAGATCAAGAAGCCCGATCTGGTTGCCCGCCTGGTCGCCGATAACGTTGCCCTGCAGCTCGAGCGCCGGATTTCATTCCGCCGCGCTATGAAGCGTGCCGTTCAAACGACCATGGCCATGGGTGCCGAAGGGATTCGAATTCAAGTCAGCGGTCGCCTCGGTGGTGCTGACATCGCCAGAACCGAACAACAACGCAGTGGACGGGTTCCCCTTCACACCTTGCGTGAAAATATTGATTACGGTTTCTCCGAAGCCCAAACCGTCTACGGAAAGATCGGCATTAAATGCTGGCTTTGCCTGAAGCCGGAAGACGTCCAGTTTTAACCATTAGGAAGAAGTACCATGCCTCTTTTACCATCTAGAACAAAATATCGTAAAGTCCACAAGGGCCGCGTCCGCGGGAAAGCCAAGGGCGGGGATTACCTGGCCTTTGGTGACTTCGGGATTCAGACCCTTGACCGGGGTCGGATGACCGCCCGCCAGATTGAAGCGGCTCGTGTTGCCATCAACCGTCACCTGAAGAGGAAAGGTAAAGTCTGGATCCGCGTGTTCCCACACCGTCCGGTTACCAAAAAACCCGCAGAAACCCGGATGGGTAAGGGTAAGGGCAGCGTGGAGTATTGGGCAGCTGTTATCAAACCAGGCACAATTCTTTTTGAAGTGTCCGGTTGCAGTATCAGTGCCGCGCGTGAGGCGTTCCGCAAGGCGGACGGGAAACTTCCCTTCCGTTGCCGGTTCATCAGCCGTGAAACCCTTGATTGATCCGAGGAGGACGAATAAACATGAAAAGTAAAGACACCCGCGAATTATCCGTCGTCGAGATCGAAAAAAAGATCCGCGACAACCGTTCTGAACTCGTGAACCTGCGTCTGCGTAAGCAAACCGGGCAAGTCGAGAAGCCACACCTGCTGCGTGAGATCCGTCGTGATCTTGCTCGATTGCAGACAATTTTGAAAGAGAAGAAGGGCGCCGAGACGGTAGCCGCCTGATGAAGAAAAGGATTTCACTATGAGCGAACGCAACAGCCGCAAGGATTTGATTGGCATCGTCAGCTCCCGTTCGGGAGACAAGACGATCAAAGTCACGTATCTATATAAGATTCCACATCCCCTTTATAAGAAGGAGATTAAACGGAAAACCGTGCTTCACGTGCACGACGAGAACAACGAGTGTAAAGTTGGCGACAAGGTCGAGGTCATGGAAACCCGTCCTCTGAGCAAGCTGAAGCGCTGGCGTGTCATTCGTGTCGTTGAAGCATCACCCACGATTTAACCAACAATTTCGAACGGAGGATTTTAATCCATGATTCAAATGCAAACCAGGGTCGATGTGGCCGACAACAGCGGGGCGAAAGTCGCGCAAATGATCCGCCGCATCGGACAAAGCAAGAAGACCGCATCCGTAGGTGATATTATCATCTGCAATGTGAAGGAGAGCTCCACCGATGCTACGGTGAAGAAAGGTGAAGTCGTGCGTGCGGTTGTCGTACGAACGAAAGCACCGATCCGCCGTGCAGACGGCAGCTACCTTCGCTTTGACGGAAACGCGGTAGTTATCATCAGTAAAGACGGAAATCCGCGGGGAACCCGCATCTTCGGACCTGTTGCGCGTGAATTGCGCGTCAAGTTCATGAAGATCATTTCACTCGCACCGGAGGTACTCTAACAATGGCTAGAAAAATTAAGAAAGGTGACGATGTCGTGATCATCGCTGGTGAGAGCAAAGGCTCCCGCGGCAAGATCATGCAAGTGATTCCCTCCAAGGACCGAGTCCTCGTCGAGGGAGTGAACATGCGCAAACGTCATGAGAAGAAAACCCAGGACGCAGAAGGCGGTATCGTTGAGCGGGAAGCCTCCATCCATATCTCCAATGTCATGCATCAGGAAAAGTGGGAGGCACGCTCCAAGAGCTAATTCACTAATATCAAGAGGAATTATCTTGCTTTGAAGCAGTCAGTAGGCATGCTCCGCAACTTTTTTCATCGCAAGGATCAACACCGGGTCGGAAATCCGGAAAAACCATGAGCAATCCAAAATTACATACCATTTACCAAGAAACCATTCTCCCTGAAATAATGAAGGAGAAGGGTTACAAGAACATGCTTCAGGTCGCCCGCCTGACCAAGGTCGTTATCAACACCGGAGTCAGTGCCAGCCTGGATAAAGCCGCAGTTGAAGATGCCGCCCGTGATGTGAGTAACATCGCTGGTCAAAAAGCCATCATCACACGCGCCAAAAAGAGCATATCGAACTTCAAGCTCCGTGAAGGAATGCCCATTGGTGCGAAAGTCACCTTGCGGGGCGCTCGCATGTGGGACTTCGCGTATCGTTGCCTGAACATAGCACTTCCGAATATCCGGGATTTCCGTGGGGTATCGAATAAGCTCGATGGCTCCGGTAACTTCACTTTGGGGATTACCGATCACACGATTTTCCCCGAAATTTCCACAGACGGTAACAAACGAAACATGGGAATGGACATCACTTTTGTGACGAGCGCGACGAATGATGTCGACGGTCACGATCTACTCAACCGTCTCGGCATGCCATTCCGCAAAAACCTGTCGGCCGAAGAGTCCACCGAGAACCAAGCAGCGTAACCCTTACGATTTAAAAATCATGGCAAAGAAGTCAGCAATTCAAAGAAATTTAAAACGCGTTCGCCTCGCGGAGAAATACCGTGCAAAGCGAACCGAGTTGAAAAAGAAACTCCTCGATACGAGCCTATCCGACGAGGAATTCTTCAAAGCGCAAAAAGCAATGTCGAAGTTGCCGCGCAACTCGTCCCCCATCCGCGTCCGCAACCGCTGTGCGGTGACGGGTCGTCCACGGGCTTACATTCGTAAATTCGGTCTCTCCCGTCTCACTTTCCGCGAGCTAGCCGTGGAAGGTAAGATCCCCGGTGTGACGAAATCATCTTGGTAAGAATAGGAAACAAAGACTATGGCTATTCACGACACTATTGGAGATTTTCTCACCGCCATCCGCAACGGAAGTCGCGCGGGCCGGGAAACCATTGAAACCCCTTACTCAAAGATGCGTCTCGCGATCGGAGAAATCCTCGTCAAAGAGGGTTATCTCGGTAAATGCGAAAAGGTGGAGGCTGAAAAGAAAGGCCCTGCGATCCGCATTAATTTGAAGTATGTTAACAGTACACCGGCAATCACCGATGTGCAGCGCGCCAGCCGCCCCGGTTGCCGCCGCTACACAGCCTCGGATCAGATGCCCAAAGTGCTTGGAGGCCTCGGCTTCTCAATCATTTCCACCCCGAAGGGTGTTCTCAAGGATTCCGACGCTCGCCGCCAAAAAGTGGGTGGTGAAGTCGTCTGCGAAGTCTGGTAATCCGACGAAAGAGGAAACAGCAATGAGTAGAATTGGAAAATTACCGGTAGTCATCCCGGAGAAAGTTAAAGCAGAGATCACTGACAACACGGTGAAAATTGAAGGTCCGAAGGGTACTCTTTCGCAGACCTTTGATAGCTCCGTATCGATTGCATTTGCCGACGGTGAGATTCGTGTTTCGCCAAACGGTGAAAACCGTCGTGCCCGTGCCATGTACGGTACCGCGCGCTCGATCATTTCGAATATGGTCACCGGTGTTGTCGATGGATTCAGCAAGAAGCTCTTGATTGAAGGTGTTGGTTTTCGGGCTACTGTGAATGGAAAAATCCTGAACCTGGCTCTTGGGTATTCGCACCCAATCAATTTCCCTATCCCTGAGGGAGTCACCGTAACGGTTGACAGCAATACCAAGCTTTTGGTCGAAGGCGCGGACAAACAAACAGTGGGTGCCTGTGCAGCCAGTATCAAAAGCTTTTATCCCGCAGAGCCTTACAAAGGTAAGGGAGTGCGAATCGAAGGCGAATTTGTCCGCCGGAAGGAAGGAAAGAAGACGGCCTAATCAGGGCTCGGAGGTAATTTATCATGAAACTTGCAAAGAAAAAGAAGCTCGCTCAGAACCGCCGCTGGCGGATCCGGAAGAAGATCAACGGCACCGCCGAGCGTCCTCGTTTGACCGTGCGATTCTCCAACAAACACGTCTACGCTCAATGCATCGACGACGTCGCGGGCACCACTCTTGTTTACGCTTCATCCCTCGACAAAAACGGAGAGGGAACCAAGCCCAACGTGGCTGGTGCTTCGGAACTCGGCGGGAAGGTAGCCACACTGGCTAAGGAAAAGGGCATCGAAACGGTCGTTTTTGACCGTGCGGGTCGACTTTATCATGGTTGCGTCAAGGCCTTTGCCGAGAGCGCACGAGAAAACGGACTAAAATTTTAAGGTATGAGAAATCCATCCAATAATCGCTCCCCAGCCCCCGAGCCGGAAGAATCTGAATTTGTCGAGAAGGTCGTCCACATCAATCGGTGTGCGAAGGTCGTAAAAGGTGGCCGCCGTTTCAGCTTTGCTGCACTGGTGGTCGTCGGTGACCGCAAAGGCAAGGTCGGTTTCGGCTATGGCAAGGCGAAGGAAGTTCCCGAAGCAATCCGCAAGGGAACGGAACAAGCGCACAAGAACATGGTTCCTATTCAACTCAATGGTGAAACCATTCCGCACCCTGTCATGGGAGAGGCTGACGGTGGTCAGGTAATGCTCCGTCCCGCCAGTGAGGGTACCGGCATCATCGCGGGCGGCGGCGTCCGTGCCGTTTTAGAGGCCTCCGGCATCAAAAACGTTCTTTCAAAATCACTCGGTTCCAACAATCAGCTCGCCATGGTCAACGCGACCATGGAAGGGCTGCTGCGCCTGCGTACCGCGAAGTCCCGCAACGAACTTCATTCGGCTCCAGCCGAAACGCTCGGCGCCTGATTCCAATAGGAGATACCAACCATGCGACTGCACGAATTGATCAATAGCAACGGGTCCAACCGTCCAAAACGCCGCCTTGGAAAAGGCGAGGGCAACGGTCACGGAAAAACCTGCGGACGTGGACACAAGGGAAGTAAAGCCCGTTCAGGTTACAGCATACAGCCAGGATTTGAGGGTGGCCAAATGCCCCTCTATCGGAAGCTTCCTAAGCGCGGCTTCAGCAACTTTAAGTTCCACAAGGGTTTTGCCATCGTCAATCTGGGCGATCTGGACCGCTTGGGTGACGAGGTGAAGGAAGTGGACCGTGCCGCTCTCGTGAAAGCGGGATTGGTGCGCGACAACTCTTTGCCTCTTAAAGTACTCGGGGACGGTGAAATTACGACCGCTCTCAAAGTAACCGCGAGTCGTTTCTCTGCTACCGCCAAGGCGAAAATTGAAGCTGCCGGCGGCGAGGCCCTGACTGACTGATTACAATGACCCACCGCTCTATGAGCGGTAATGAACGGTCCACTGGAATATGCTCTCAGCCTTTACCAACTGCCTAAAGATCCCGGAACTGCGCCAGAGGATTTTCTTTACTCTTGCGCTTCTCTTCATCGCTCGTGTCGGGGCGAATATCCCTTTACCGGGAATTGACCCCGGCCCGATCAAAGCGTTTTTCGCCGACCAGGCGTCAGCGGGTGGAGGTCTGATTGGGTTCTACAACATGTTCACCGGTGGAGCGCTCCTGAATGGGGCGATCTTTGCCCTCGGTGTCATGCCTTACATCAGTGCGTCCATTATTATGCAGCTGATGGGTGCGGTATTCCCGGCATTGGCTCGTTTGCAACAGGAAGGCGATGTCGGTCGTCAGAAAATCAGTCAGTATACTCGTTATCTGACGATTGTGATCTGTATTGTGCAGTCGATTCTGCTAATCACAGCGCTGGAAAAGAATCCCGGGACTCTCATTGGTGCGGATTTCAACCCACTTGAATACGGCAGCATTGTCATTGCCAACCACTGGTGGTTTCTCTTGTTTGCTACGGTGATTCTCACTTGCGGGACGGTGATCCTGATGTGGTTGGGTGAGCAAATCACCCAGCGTGGAATCGGGAACGGGATATCCCTATTGATCACCATCGGTATCATTGCCGATCTGCCAAACGCAATTGTAACAGCTTACCGCATGTTTAATGCGCCTCCGGGAAGCGGAGTCGCCGACCTCGGATTACCGCATGCCATTCTTATGATTGTGCTCTTGCTCGTGGTAACTGCGGGCATTGTGGCAGTGACGCAGGCACAGCGGAAGATCCCTGTCCAATATGCAAAGCGTGTTGTGGGTCGCAAGGTGTATGGCGGGCAAAACTCTTTCCTCCCCCTGAAGGTGAATTACTCCGGGGTTATGCCGGTCATTTTTGCCAGCGCCATTTTGCTCTTCCCAGCCCAGATTTTACAGACTCTGGAAGGTGCGACCGGGATGACCTTTTTTGGTGACATGGCCAGCTTTATGGCTCGGGGAACCTGGTTCTACTACCTGACCTATGGGGGCCTTATCCTGATCTTCAGTTATTTCTGGGTCTCTCTGATGTTTAAGCCGATTCAGATTGCTGACGACTTGAAGAAGTACGGAGGCTTTGTTCCCGGAGTTCGCCCGGGCGAACCGACAGCCCGTTTTCTGGACTTTGTGATGACCCGGCTCACGCTGGCGGGCGCTACATTCCTGACGATCATCGCGGTTTTTCCCGATCTACTGCTCTTTGTCTACAACGTTCCTGGGCAAGTTGCCATTTTCTTTGGTGGCACCGGTATGTTGATTACGGTTGGGGTGGTACTCGACACGATGCGTCAAGTAGAGACCTTCCTCTTACAGCGACACTACGACGGTTTCCTCAAAAAAGGTCGAATCCGGGGAAAGAGTCAGCAGGCTCAAAATCGCCAGTTGATGGAATCCATGGAATTGCGGGACTTCTGGAAAGTCTGGCGTCCACTCCTAATCTTGGCAGGGATACTTTTCATCCTGGGCTTCGTTGCCTGGATCATCCGATAAGGGCACTTGCTTTCATTCGTCCCGATTTTGGACGAGTCCCGTATCCGAAAAGCACTTTTCTCTCAATCATCCGAGTGATCTAGTTCATAATGGTAAAAGAAGATCAGATTCCAACACTGCGCGAAGCATGTCGGATTGCAGCGCAAGTTTTGGAAGACATGTGCCAGTTCGTCGAGGCGGGTATGAATACCTACGACCTTGACCAGTTTGGAAAGAAGAAGATCGCCGAATACGGCGGCGAAAGTGCTTGTTACCAGTATAAGGTTCGGGACTTGGTTTATCCTTCGCACACCTGTTTGTCTCTGAATCAGGAAGTTGTTCACGGAATCGGCAGGTTGGATCGTTCGATCGAGGAGGGAGATGTTCTCTCGGTTGATGTCTGCGTGCGTTACAAGGGAATGATTGGAGACAACGCGCGCACCATCATCATTGGAAAAGGAAAACCAGAGGACGAAAAACTTCTTGCCGTAACGCAAACGGCACTGCAGCGCGGAATCGCAGCGGCATTGATTGGGGAGCGGGTAGGGGAGATTACCCACGCGATTCAAACCTATGTTGAGAAAAACGGCTTCAGCGTTGTTCGCGATTTCGTAGGACACGGAGTTGGAGCAACGATGCACGAGGATCCTCAGATCCCCAATTTCGGTCGTCGCCGCTCAGGCCCAAAACTGGTGGAAGGAATGGCGCTGGCTATTGAGCCCATGGTGAATGCCGGGACCTACAAAGTTGAAATGATGGGCGATGGATGGACTGCCAGCACCAAAGACAAAAAACGTTCTGCGCATTTTGAACATACCGTATTGGTTACCGCAGCAGGCCCGGAAATCCTCACCAGCGTTCTCGGGTAAGCTACCTTTGGGTCGTTCTTTTCGTGCTACGTGCTAGGACAATCCCTTCGAAAGAAGCAGGAAGATGCCTAACTGTTTCCGTGTCTAGCGGCTTACAGACCAATATCCTTTAATACTTCAGAGGGTTTGATGCCGAGCGCACGGGTAATCTGAAACAATTTGAAAACGGTGATATTTTGCCCCCCGCGTTCAATGGTTCCCATATAGGCTCGATGGATTTCGGCTCGCCAGGCAAGTTCGTCTTGGCTTAGTTTTGCATTTTCACGTCGTTTGCGAACGGCTTGCCCAAGTCTGCCTATGCTGAATGGGAATCCGCGAAGCGCGACGGGACAAAAACGATTTTTCGGCGGGTGGCACCGCCGCCGGAGTCATTTGCTTCAAGAGAAAAGGCCGAGCCGGTTCGGCGCGAATGGTCGGAGGAAGGTTTGAACTTACACAAGCCAAGCCACTGACAAGAAGCGTGCCAGTATTTTTTGAATATGCAGTTTGATGAAGCTCCTCGGCGATGAACCCTTGTCTTTTTTTGCGAACGGTCGAAGTTTGGGCGGAA
>Ga0222662_1000310_pt1 | contig 43652 bp, 32 predicted proteins | sample AntAcemetagen600_FD_179821 | JGI IMG/M metagenome (GOLD analysis project Ga0222662, IMG submission 179821) | Saline water microbial communities from Ace Lake, Antarctica - #600 | ecosystem: Environmental > Aquatic > Non-marine Saline and Alkaline > Saline | place: Antarctica: Ace Lake... | reverse complement strand
CCCTCGAGCACCGGCAGGCTCTCCCGGGTCGCCACGCAGGTGACATTGAACGAGCCGGCGTACAGGTCCGCGAACCAGGCAGCCTTCTCCACGAACTCGGCCACGTCTGCGTACTCGAGATGCAGCGACGCGCTGACCACCCCGGGGCGCGCCGCCGTGATGTCGGCGAACTGCCGCAAGACCTCGCGCTTGTCCGAGAAGTTGGTGACCACGCTGACCGTGACGCCCCCGGCCGCCAGGCCCTGCACCGCCTCGATGAAGCGCGGGTGGCGGAACGGCTCGCCGCCGCTGAGCTTGACCTCCCAGTCTCCGGGGAGCGCCACGAGCCCCGCCACAAACGCGTGCACATCGCGGCTTCGCTGCCGGCGGTCGTCCACGAACCGCTGGGTGCAGTACGAACACCGGTAGTTGCAGGTCGTGTTCATGTTCCACGCGACCACTCCCTGCAGCGGGTACGGCGTGGGGCTCGGCGCGGCGCTCACGGGACCACCCCCTCGATCATCCCGCGGTTCGCCGGGACCGTGCACGGGCAGACAGTCCACGGGCACGGCGCCGAGCCTTCGTTGCGGGTCAGCTGGCCCGCGAACACGTCTCCCAGGCGCCCCATCCCGTGGCGCTTCGCGGTGCGGCACGACCAGGCGGTGCCGTCTTTGTCGAGCACGAAGTAGTCGGTGCCCGCCCAGCACTGACGGCCCTGATAGCTCGGCGCGAGGTTGGCCTCGCGGGGTCCCGGGGACTCGCCGATCACCCGGCGCAGGGCGTCACGGTCGGGATAGTCCACGATGCGCCCGTCCACCTTGTAGAGCTGGGGGAACCAGCGAATCCCGTGCTCGGCGAGGGCATCACGGCACGCCAGCGCCTCGTCCTCGCGCCCAGGGAACAGCACTTGGTTCACCACAAAGCGCACGTCGGGGTCGAGCTGCTGCACGAACCACGCGGCCCGCGCGACGAACGCCGACAGCTCTACGAACTCGAGGTGCAGGGACGCCGAGAACACCGACAAGCGCCCCCGGGTCTGGTGCGCAAAGCTCATCAAGTCGCGGTTGCTGGCCGAGAAGTTGGTCAGGACCGAGATTCGGTGGGGCGTGCGGTCCATCAAGCCCGGCACCACCACGTCCATGAACGGGGGGTGGGCAAACGCCTCGCCGCCGCTGCACTTGATCTCCCAGGTCCCGGGCAGCTCCTCGAACACCGACAGGGCGGCTTCGTACTGCGCCGCGGTCGGGCGTCCGCGCCGGTACTTCTTGCTCTGGATGCAGTAGGTGCAGTCGTAGTTGCAGGCGCCGGCGACCTGCCACTCGACCGTGCGGGTGCGATGCGGTGCGTTCACGCCCGGGCCCCAAACGGGACGAGGCCGCGCTCACGCTGGCGCTGCCCCCACTTCACGTTCTGCTCGTACTTGCCGCAGCGGGAGCAGCCGTCAAACCACTGCCCTGCGCTGATCCGGTCCCGCGCGGCCTGCCAGCGCGGCCCCACCCACTGCTGCGTCAGCGGACCGTCCCTGAGATGGCCCACCTCGATGGCCGTGTTGCAGCAGAACAGCACCGTGCCGTCCACGGCGACGCGGGTGTAGGCAAAGCCCATGGCGCAGCCGATGTCGTCCATGCCCGTGACGTGGGTGACGTCGGACTGGGCCGCGGCGAGCTGGGCGGCGAAGAGATCGAGGTTGGTCCGCACGCCGAGCGTCTCTGCAAGCGCGCGAGCCGCCGGGACTCCCTCGTGCACCAGCCACTCATGCTGCTCCTCGGTGATCGCGCAGTCCTCGGTGCCGCCGTCGAGGCTGGCGAGCTTGTAGTTCACCCGGTCCGCGGAGTAGCGGTGGCCGAACCGCACCATGGCGGGCACATCGGGCGAGGTGTCCCGGTTGATGACCTGCACGTGCCGCACTTGCACCCCGGCAGAGGCCAGGGCCTTGAGCCCGTTGCACATGGCGAAGAAGTCGCGCTCGTCCCAGCCGGGATGAAAGGCCGCGTACGCGTCGGGCGTGGCGCCGTGTACGCCAACCAGCAGGTTGTCGATGCCGGCCTCGCACAGCCGACCGAGGTCTGCGGCGAGCAGGTTGCTCAGCACCGTCAAGTGCCAACCGCGCTGCTTGATCGCCGCCATCATCTCGTAGATGCGGGGGTGGGTCAGCGGCTCCCCCATGCCCGACAGCACCACCGCGCCGACAGAACCGAACGCGTCGAGATCGGAGAGAAGCCGCTCGAACATCTCCATCGGCAGGCGCTGGCTCTTCCACCCCTTGCTGCGCGCGACCTTGAGCAGCGGAGAGTGGTCCCAGCAGGTGATGCACGCGGCGTTGCAGCGATTGGTGACGTCGATGTGCACCTGGCTGGGACCGACGAGCGGCCTACCCTGGGCGAGCCCCGCGAGGATCTGCTGGCGCACGCTCACGCGCCCTCGGACAGCAGGCTCAGCACCTCGGTCACCGGGCGCGAGCCGGCGCCCTCCAACCGGGAGAACGCCCTGACGGCGTCAAAAAGATCGTCGTAGCCGGCGAGCCACTGCGCCGTGCGGACGGCGAAGTCGGGCAACATCAGCCGACGCTGCACCGGCACCGCGCGCAGCAGGGAGACGGCGCCCATCCAGTCGTCGAAGCGGGCCCAGGTGGGGAAGAGCACCTCGACCGCCTCGATGAGCTGGGCGCCCCGGGCCGCGGGGAACTTGCGCAGCAGCCCTTCGGCCAGGAGCATCGCGGTCTCCAGCGGCACCGCGTGGGTCTGAGCGACCCCCACAAAGCGAGTCAGCAGCGCCGCGGTCTGGTCGCGGTGGGGACCCGGATCCGGCACGTCGTGGCCGGCGTCCGCGAGCTCCAGCAGCAGCGCTCGGCGGCGGGCCTGCTCTGACGGGGTCCCGCCCGAGAGCAAGCGCACCAGCTTCATTGCGCGCTTGCTGCCCTCGACGCCGCGCCCCGAGCGGGCCAGCGGCTCCAGAAGCTGCGCCACCGCAGGGGTGAGGATGGAGGCGGCCATGGCGAGATCGTCGCTGGACACGACCGGGGCCAGCGCCGCGAGCGCCGCCGAGAGCGCGCCGTTGGTGGGCACCAGCGCCAGCGCCGCAGCCGATGCCCCGGGCAGGTCGAGCAGCTCTGCCAGCAAGGCGGGCACCTCGTCCGCGGTCATGGCGACCCGGGCCGCGCCGGCAGCTTCGGCCCTCCTGGCGCGCTCCTCCTGGTCGTCCGCGATGCGGGGCAAGGGCAGGAAGACCGTGGGCACGCCAGCGTGCATGAGCTCATGGAAGCTGTTGTAGCCCGCGGCCGACACCGCGGCGTCCAGCCCGGCGAAGAGCTCCACCGGCGCGTAGCGCGACAGCCACGTGATGCCCGCGCCTCGGCGCTCGGGCCCGTCGTACAGCGGCCCCGCGCCGACCACGACGTGGCAGTCCATGGTGCGCAGGGCGTCCACGATGCGGGGCAGCTGGGTCGGCAGGGTGGTGTCCCCTCCCCCGCCCAGCGAGACGTAGACCGCCCGCACGCCATCGGGCACGCCGAGCGCCACGCGGGCCTCCGCCCGGGACAACAGCTCGTGCCGGGAGCGCAGCAGGATGGGTCCCGTGCCCCGGTCGTCCGGCGTGATGGTGGTGCCGAACAGCGGCAGGAGCGCGGCGTAGGACGGATCGTCGGCGAACTCGTCGCGCACCCTGCGCGCCACCAACACGCGATGCCGGGCCAACTCCAGCACCGGCACCAGCTCGCCGAAGGAGCCCGCCGGAAAGGTGTCCACCAGCAGCACGTCCGGCTGCAGGCCCGCCACCGCGTTGAGCACCCAGCCCCGGGCGACAGTGAGGTAGCGCGAGGGATCGATGCCCGCGTCCCGGAACATGGCCTTGCTCGGCATCTTGAGCGCGGGGATCCCCTCGCGCCGGGCCAGGGTGTCGGCCTCGGACGAGGTCAGCACCCAGCACTCCGCCGTGATGTCCAGTAGGGCGCAGATCCGCCGGACCTGGCGCAGGATGGCGAGCTGCCGGGTGAGATGGCCCAGGCCGCGCCCGTTGATGGCGTAGCTGACGATGCGCAGGCGGGCCATCAGCTCAGGTATCCCAGCTCGTCCGCCTCGTGAGCAGCGGCGGCGGCGATCAGCAGGGCGGCGCCGTCGCTGTCCTGGTGCACATGGGCCGGAGCGCGGTCGGGGTGGCGGTCGTACCAGCGCCGGGTGGACGGGAGCTGCAGCGGCGGCCGCTTGCCCGTCATCTCGAGGAACCACAGCTCGTCGGGGTTGTTGGCGAGGTCATAGACGGCGTAGCGGTCGTAGCGGGCGATGCGCTGCACCAGCTCGCTGAGCTTGCCGACTCGGGAGCGCACCTTGCTGTGCTTCGCGGCGAAGCCCCGGTCCATCACACCCTCGGTGAACGCCTGATGGCGGTGCTTCTCCCGGCCGAACTTGGTGGCCTTGCGCATGAACTTGTCCATGCGAGTGCGCAGGGCCCTCGCCGACGCGCCCACTCCGCCCGACAGCAGCTCGTTGAGCAGGCGCTCCTTCGCGGTCAGGCCCGAGACCCGGCGCAGGCCGATGAGCACGGCGCGGTCTGGCTCCCCGTCGCCGGCATCGTCGGCGAGCCACTCCTCGAGCAGGGCGAGATCCGCCTCGGCGAAGTACTTGGCGAGGTGCCCCTGACACGCGTGCAGGTAGATCTCGCCCAGCCGGGGGATGCGCCCCTCCGCCAGATCCCGGGTGCGCGCCAGCTCGTGGACCTCGTCCACCTTGCCGCGGGCCTCGGCCAGCTGCGCTCGCCACGCCTGGCGGTGGCGGTCCGACTCGGCAAAGGCCGGCAGCACATCATCGCCAAAGTCGTCGAGCCCCAGCGACACGCACACCGCGTCGCCCTGTCCCCACAAGGTCCAGTAGCGACTCGTGAAGAACGACACCGCGAACGCCGGCGTGTCGTACGCGCTCTCCAGCAGCTCCGCCCATCCCTCGAGCTCCTCGTAGCGGCGGCAGTCGGCCTCCCAGGGCTCGAGCATGGCCTGGGCCTCCTCCACCGCCTGGGTGAGCTCGCCCGCAGGACCCACCAAGAACTCGCGCCGCTGCCACCGCACGTCCGCCTCGACCCGCTTGATGGTGCGGGTCAGCACGTCGCGCTCGTGCTCCATGGCCTTGAGCGGGTCCCGGCGGCTGAATCCGCGGAAGCCGCTCAGCTTCTCGGCCCGGGCGATGGCGTCCGGCGTCAGCGCGGGCAGATACGCCACCGCCAAGGCAGCCAGCGCCTGGGCGCGCTCCAGGGACACGAGGGAGGTGACCTCGTCGATCTCGTCGTGAAGGGCCCCCCACAAGCTCAGCTGCTCGAGTGCCAGCGCCTGGTTCTGCTCGTAGTGGCGCACCACATCCATCTGGCGCAGGGTCATCGGTGCAGGCTCCGGCGGCGCAAGCCCAGGGTCAGCCCCAACACGAGCAGGAGCGCGGCGCCGCTGCCCTGTCCTCCGCTGTCCGAGCACGCGCACCCGCCGGGGGCGTCGTCGTCGTCGTCGCCGCTGGCGTCGTCGTCATCGTCGTCGTCGCTGGCGTCGTCGTCATCGGTCGCGTCGTCGTCGTCGTCTCCCTCGACCAGCGGCCTGGCCAGCACATCGCGTTGCTCAAACGCATCGCGGCTCAGGGGGTCTTCGTCGGCCACCCGCACCTGCACGCGCACGTACCTGTCTGCCGCGATGGTGGGGTCCGGGGTGTAGGTGAACTCCAGACCGGCGCCGCTCACCACGCCGTCCACGGTCCACTCGTACGTCAGCGCATCGCCTTCGGGGTCCTCGGCCATCACGGTGAACTCCACCACCGACTGGTTCGCGAACGCTTGCGGCTCCAGGGTCTCCGGCGTGAAGCTGCCAATGACCGGAGGCAGGTTCCCCTCGGCGACCGTCACGCGGCTGTACGCCACAGCCTGGTTGCCGGCGGGGTCGCTCACCAACACGCCGATGAGCCGCTGGCCGACCGTCTCGGGCTCCCACGATGGGGAGGCTCCGCTGGCGTCGGTGAAGTCGCCGTCGGCGTTCAGGTCCCACCCGTAGGTGAGGGCATCGGCGTTGGGGTCCGTGGAGCCGGTCGCCCACAGGACCAGGGGCTGCCCCACCACGCCGCTGTAGGGGCCGCCTGCATCTGCGACGGGGTGGTTGGGCGAGGCGTAGGGGGCCTCGGCGGCCACCGTGGCGGCGGCCTGGGTCGCGACGTCTTGGTACGCCCCGCGGATGAGGGGCACGCGGGCGAGCATGTCCTGCACCAGGCTGCGCGCGCTCCACGGCTCCGGCGGGACCTCCTGAGCCAGGGTGGCGTCCACGAAGTCCTGCACGGGGTCCACGCCTGCCTGGGCGAGAGCCTCCTGCTCGTCCGCGTCGAGCCAGTCCGCGGTCAGCCGATCCTGAATCGCCAGGAACTCGGCCGGGTCGTTCATGAACTCGCTCGTCTCCTCGCCCGCGAGCAGCCCGTCCAGCGCGGTGAGCTCCGTCTCCATCGCGTCGAAGTGATCCACCATCGCGCTCGCGAGCACCTCGACCCGCTGGGCGGTCGTGTGGATGCCCGAGTTCGTCTCGGCGGCGTCGGCGCCCTGGTACTTCTCGAACTGGCGGATGAACGCGTCGCCCAGCACGGCTTGCTGGGCCATCAGCCCCGCGACCTCGAGCAGCTTCGCCTCGGCCGGCTCGGTGCCCTGGGGCTCGAACGGATAGGCGGGCAGGTCGTCAAACCCGCGCTCGGCGACGGTCCAGTCCAGCAGCACGAGCGGCTCGAAGTCGGCGTCCGGCGGGTCGGCAGCGAGCAGGATCCAGTGCAGCATCATGTTGTCGGTGACGCCGTGGATGATGCGCGTGCCGACTTGTAGGACCGCGCCGTTGTACGACGTGGGGAGGCCCGTCGCCTTGCCGTAGATCCACTTGATGAGACCGGTGTAGTTGCCCGCGGCAGCCGACGCGAAGACGTTCGCCTTGTTCCACAGCTTCAGCACCGCCAGCGTGAGGTCCCAGCCGTTCTTGATGCCGAGCCAGCGCTGGGCTTCTGCCGCGGCGGCCACCTTGATGGCGGTGACGTCGATGTCCACGCCGGTGTCGTAGTTGAGCACCGTGAACGCGTTGAGCACGCGCAGGTCCTGACCGACGTCGAACTGACCATCGCAGTCCTCGTCCATGAGCAGGTCGTACTGCCCGGGCACGAGATCGGGCAGCCACAAGATCTCCCCCCAAAAACCCCCGGCACCGCCTGCGGTCACGATGTGCTTCGGCGTAGCTCCCGTGGGCAGCGTGAAGTCGGGCGCGCCGGTGGGGACGACCCAGATGTCCGCGGCTCCGATGATGCTTCCGTTGCACTGGGAGTCCACATCCCCCTGCCCGCAGACGATCTCATTGAGCGCGAAGGTGTTCTTCGGCGTGAGGTTGCAGTCCTCGGTCCACACCGAGTTGGCCAGCGCGGTGCAGGGAACAAGCGCCAGGAGGGGGACGAAAAGCAGGGAGCGGAAGGTCATGGGAACCAGAATACGGAACTCCCCGCCCCGCACGCATTGAGACGGGGGATCAAACCCCCTATCGTCCGGCCATGCCGCTGCGCCGCCTGCTGTTGCTCTCCTCCTTGTCGTTGTCCCTGCTCCTGTTGATCCCGTCCGCCGCTGAGGCCCGGGACCTGCGGGGCAAGCTGGGCATCGGCTTCAACAACAACTTCAGCTCGATGACCTCGATCTCGGTCAAGTACGGGATCCCGACGAACAAAGAGACCCTGAACCTGCAAGTGCAGGCGATGGTCGGCTTCGCGTTCCTCAAGGATCAGGATGACCGCTTCTTCGCGGGTGGACGCGTGCTCGTGCCCATCCTCGCCGAGGACAACCTCAACCTCTACACCGCGGTGGGCGCCGGCTACGTGCGCTTTCACGACGCAAAGCAGGGCCTGCGCGCCTCTGCGGTGATTGGGGTGGAGTTCTTCCTGTTTGGGCTGGAGAACCTGGGAATGTCCGCGGAGTTCGGCCTGAACCTCGATGTGGGCAACCAGATCCTCGACGTGCAGACCACCGGTGGCACCGCGGCCGCAGTGGGCGTGCACTACTACTTCTAGAGCCGTGGTCAGTCCACGACTGCCGTTGTGCGTATCGGTCTTGGTGATCGGTCTGTCCGCGGGGTGCGCTGACGGCGACCTGTGCGTGCCCGAAGCCGACAGCCTGCGGGTGGTGCACGTGCAGCCCCCGACCCGGCCCGGTCCCGACAACAGCACCGTGGTGGACACCTTCCACACCATCCAGTCCGCGCTGGACGCCGTGGGTGGAGGCCGTGGTCGCGCCACGGTGTGCGTCGCCGACGGCACCTACTACGAAGAGCTGGTCGTGCCCGCCGACACCCACCTCGTCGCGGCCGGCGCGGTGCGCGTGCGTCCCCCCCAGACCCGCGAGACCGCCTTGCCCACCGACGTGGACCGCGTGCTGCTGACTCTCGAGTCCGGCATCGACGGGCCCATCGTGATCGACGGGCTGGACGTGCGGCGCGGGGGGCTCTGCATCGACGCCACCGGCGACGGCGAAGCGCTGCTGCGGGACATGACGGTGGTGGACTGCGCGGTGGGGCTGCGCGGGCGCGGCGGCGTGTCGCTGACCTTGCACGAACTGACGCTCGACGACCACTCCATCCGGGCGATCGATCTCGTGGCATCCAGCCTGCGCACGGAGTCCCGCACGACGATGCTGCGCAACGGGCGCCCGGCGTTGGGGCACGAGCAGACCGAGCTCACGGTGTTGAGCAGCGAGCTCTCGTGGACCGAGGACCTCGCATCGGGGCGCGGGACGATCATCGCGGTGGACTCGGACGTGACCCTGGACAACACGTCCATCGACGAGTCGGAGTACGAGCGCGCGGTCGTGCATGTGACCGGGGGCTCGCTGAGCTTGCGGGGAGTGCAGATCGGCGCGCAGCGCTCCGCCGACAACATGGAGGGGTTCGTGGCCGGGGAGTCCGGCGGCGACGGGCCCATCATCACGGCGCGGGACGCCTCGGTGGTGGTGGACGGTCTGCGCGCGCGCTCGGAGGGCCAGGGTCTGTTCGCCTTGGTGGGCTCGAGTCTCGTGGCCCACAACGTGGACTGGAGCGGGCGGGGCCCGACCACGTCGGACGGCGCCGTAGGACCCGCGCTGGACGTGGTGGATGGCGGCACAGTGCAGCTATGGCATGCCAGCTTGCTCGGCCCCCAGGGCGCACCGGGGATCCGGTTCTCCGGCTCCGAGGTCATCACCCTGGACTTCGCGAACAACGTGCTGTGGGGACACCTCGACGGCGAGGGGTTCGTGGTGGATGGCGCACAGCCAGAGCTCGACGTGCGCTACAGCCTCGTGCAGGACTCCACCGTCACCGGCGCGCAGATGGTCCCGTCGGCCGATCCCCTGTGGGACGACGCGCCGGATGGCTTGCTCATTCCGTTCGGCTCGCCAGCCCGCTGCCGCGGGGCGGGCAACCTCGCGGTGAACGCCGACCTGCTCGGCAACCTGCGGCCGTTCGAGCCGGGCAAGGCGCCCGATCTCGGGGCCATCGAGCTCCAGGAGGCTTGTCCGTAGTGGTTCGGCACGTCCGACCACGGATGCGCGCCACGTGAGGCGCCTGCTCGTCCTGCCGCTGCTGGCGCTGCTGGTGGCGCTGCTGCCGTCGCCGGCTGAGGGCGCGCGCTGGCACCCAGGGCTGCGCTGGCACACGCTGGACACCCCGCACTTCTCGGTGCACTTCCACCAGGGGGGCGAGCAGTTCGCGGAGGAGTTCGCGCTGGTGGCCGAAGAGGTGCACGGCCTGCTGGCGCCCTACATCGGCTGGCACCCGCGCGGGCGCACCCAGGTGACCCTGGTGGACAGCACCGACTCGGCCAACGGCTTCGCGCGCACCACGCCGGGCAATCAGATCGTCCTGTACATCGTGCAGCCCACCCCCGACACGAGCCTCGACGGCTACGAGGACTGGTGGTTCGCGCTGTTCGTGCACGAGTACGCACACATCCTGCAGATCGACATGGTCGAGGACCTGCTGCAGCTCGTGCGCTGGGTGGCGGGACGGCTCATCGTGCCCGGCGGGGTGCTGCCCGGCTGGATGACCGAGGGGTTCGCGACCTACATCGAGACCGTCACCACCACCGGCGGCCGGGGGCGCTCCACCTACACCGACATGCTGCTGCGCACGGCCGCGCTGCAGGGCACCTTCCCTCGCATCGACATCGCCGACGGCTACGGCTCGGACTTCCCCCGGGGGCAGCTGCGGTACCTGTATGGGGTGCGCTTTCACCTCGAGGTGGCGAAGCAGACCCGGCCCGAGGCGTGGGTGGAGTTCCACCACCTGCACAGCCGGGGCGTCATCCCGTTCCTGCTCCCAGCGAAGAAGGCGTTCGGGAAGCGCTTCCTTCCGATGTGGACCGCGTGGCGCAGCTCGGCGAGCGCGGAGGCCCTGGCGGAGGCTGAGCGCATCGCCCGGGAGGGCAGCGGCGTCACGGCCACCCGGGTCCTCCCCATCCGCGCCGGCGAGGGGCTGCGGCCCATCTACAGCGCCGACGGGACCCACATCCTGTACGGCCACCGCTCGCCATCAGAGCGCAGCGCCATCCGCTCCATCTCCCGTGACGGGGTGTCCGACAAGCGGGTGTATCGCGGCGGCGTCGAGGGCCTCGTCCTGAGCCCCGACGGCGCGTTCGCCTGGGCTGGACTCATCGGGAGCAGCGGCCGGTACACCAACTTCAAGGACCTGTTCCGCGTGGATCTCGAGACCGGGCGCAGCCGGCGGCTCACCGTGGGCGGCCGCGTGACCTGGCCCGCCCCGCACCCCGATGGGGACTGGCTCGTCGCCGTGCAGACGCACATGGGGCAGACTCAACTCGTGCGGGTCGACCTGCCGCCAGACGACGGCAAGGGCGCCGGCGCTCCCGACGAAGATGTGGGCGGCGAAGGAGACTTTGTCACCGGCGCCGCGCACGGGGTCAGACCCGTACTCCCCGAAGACGAGCCCCCGATGAACGCCCGCGCGGTCGCGCGGATCACGCCCATCACGGCGGCCGATGACGGCAGCCAGTTCGCGGCGCCGAGCTGGGATCCCGCGGGAGAGAGGCTGGCGGTCTCGGTCTGGAAGCCCGGCGGCTTTCGCGACATCCACGTGTTCGCGCCTGACGGAGCGCTGCTGCGCACCCTGACCTGGGACCGGGCCACGGACTCCGATCCCTCGTGGTCGCCTGACGGCGCGCACCTGCTGTGGTCGTCCGACCGGGACGGCGTGCTCAACCTGTACGCCCACCGCTGGGCCGACGGGGCCACGTTCCGCGTCACCCGGCTGCTCGGCGGCGCGCGATACCCCGCGGTCTCGCCCGACGGGCGGCACCTGCTGTTCCAGGGCTTCGGCGCCGACGGCTGGCGGGTCGAGGAGATGGAGTTCGCGCCGGCCACCTGGGAGCCGGTGGTGCTGTCCGCGCGGGTGCTGCCCGGCCCCAGCGGCGGACCGTCGGCCCAGGCGCTGGCGCCGCTGCATCCCTTGGAAGGAGTGCCCGGACCCGCGGCTCCCTGGGGCACGGGGCCTCAGCCGGCCATCGCCCGCGACCGCGCTCGTCCCGACTTCCGCACCCTGGCCCCCGTCGTCCCCGTCGCCGAACTCGAGCCTACCGAGCTGACGCGCAAGGAGCGACGAGCCCAGCGGCGCGTTGCCCAGTCGGGGCTGAGCAACCCCGGCGTCCGCGAAGTGCCCGACGTGCCGGTCGAGCTCGGCTCCGTGTCGCGCTACAACCCCATGCGCACCCTGTTCCCGCCGCGGTACCTGACGCTGTTCGGCTCGTTGACGGACACCGGCGCGGTGGGCGGCGTGGGCACCGGTGGCTACGACGCCCTGGAGCAGCACTTCTGGGCGGCGTCCATCCAGTACCGCACCGACAGCAAGTACGTCGGCGGCTCGGCGTCCTACACGCTCAACGCGTTCCACCCGCGCTTCTCGGTGGCGTTCTCGTCCATCTCGGTGGACTACGGGCGCCTGTGGCTGCGCAGCAAGCCCAGCACCGGCGGGCTGTCCAGCAGCTTTGGCGGCTCCTTCCGGGGCGGCGACCGCTACTACGAGCGGCGCGACGTGCTGAGCGTGGGCGCGGCGGTCCCGGTGGGGCGCCGGCAGCAGTTGACTGCCCGCTACAAGGCCGAGTTTCGCAACCCGCTGCGCGAGCTGCCCACCGACGTGGACTCCCGCCTCATCCCGACGCGTGGCAGCTTCTCCGGCGTCGTGCTGGGCTGGAGCACCGGGCAGTTCCGCCGCTTCTCACGCTCGGTGTCGCCCGAGGACAACAGCCGCCTGCTGTCCGTGGCGGTGGACATCGAGTCGAGCTTTCTCGGCGCGTATCGGGTGGAGCCCGACGGCTCCCGCAGCGACTTGCACCGAGCCGTGATCACGGTGGAAGGCCGCACCTACCAGACCATGCCGTGGCTGCGAAACCACGTGCTCGCGGCCCGCTTCGCGTTGGGCGCGACCCTCGGAACGCAGATCGCCCAGCGCACGTTCCGCATCGGCGGGCCGTTTGGGGACTCGCCCTTCGTCTCCCTCCCCGACCGCTACTACGCGCTGCGGGGCTATCCGACCTCATCCATGCGCGGTGACCACCTGTACCTCGCCTCGCTGGAGTACCGCTTCCCGCTGCTGCGCATCGAGCGAGGGTTCGGCACCGCGCCGCTGTGGCTGCGGGGGATCTCCGCCACCGTCTTCGCCGAAGCTGGCCAGGTGTTCTCCACCAGCGACTACGCGAGCGTTCAGCCGAGCCCCGAGGGCTTCGTGGCGTTCTGGGCCAACACCCGCCCGTCCGTCGGCGCCGAGCTGCAGGGCGACATCGTGGTCGGCTGGGGCGGCTCGTTCACCGGCCGGGTGGGCTACTCGTTCGGCTTCGGCAGTGGCGCGTATCCGGCGGGGATCGTGTACGCACAGCTAGGAACGAGCTTCTGATGCTGGGCACGGCCCATGGGCGGACTGGCGGCGTCGGGATCAAAAGGACCCGGTTGCACGGTCTAGTTCTTGGATCACTCTGGGCTCGCATGCGATCCACGCTCATCAGCCTTGCCCTCCTCGCCCTCCTCGGGAGCGGCTGCGCCGCCGGCGCCGTGGATGCTGGCAACCTGTTCGGGGAGGATCTCGACCCCGTGGTCGGCCAGACCATCCTGTTCGTGGGCACCGACGCGGCGACGCTTCGCACCAACATCTACCAGGTGCAGCCGGTCCTCCTGCGCGATGACGCCGCCACCGACGAGGAGCGCAACGGGGCGGTTCTGGACGCCGCGAGCTTTACCGTGCGCGTCCTGACCGATCTGCAGGTCGGCGCCGAGGGGCCCATGCTCGACGACGGGGACACCCTGCTCCCGGGCAGCGCTCCCTTCGCGGTGCCGGACAGGCTCGGTCGGCGGGCCGCCATCATCGCCAGCGGCTACGACGCACAAGGCATCTCCGAGGTGGGTCGCGTCGCGGTCATCGATCTCGCGACCCTCGAGCAGCGCCTGACGCCTGACGTCGCCGGGCTCACCAGCGTGCGCTTCACCTGGCTCGGCGGCCACCTCGTGCTGGAACACCGCGACCCGATGAGCGGGGCGCTGGGGCTCTCCACCCTTGAGCTCGACGCCCTGCCCCAAGACCTCACCGAGCTCGTCGTGCCCGGCGCGGACGAGGTGCAGCTGGCCGGGCTTCTGCGAGACAGCGACAGCTTCCTGGTGACCGCCACGGACGCCGACGGCGCAAGCTTTGTCGCCACGGTGGACCCCTGGACCCAAGGGGTCGTCACGGTGGTGAACCCCGTCGCGCAGGCCCTAGGACCCGTTCGGGTCAGCAGGTCGGGCGACTTCTTCGCCACCACGCTGACGGACCCCGAGTCCGGCCGGCGCACGGTGGCGGTCGCCTCGCTCGATGGCGCTGGCCCCGCGGGCTGGACGAGCCTGACCGGCGAGCTGAGCGCTGACTGCGGCGACCCCTCGTGGAACCCGGCCAGGGGGCCCGACGACCTGCAGCAGCTCGCCTACGCGTGCGAGGACCTGGACACGGGCCGCCCCGACATCTTGCTGTGGGAGGGCACCGGCGAGCCCACGACCTCGACTCCGCCGATGGAGACGCTGACCGGAGGCGCCCAGCCCGCGGTGCCGGACGGCTCCATGGATGGTCTCGTGCTGCGCTCGCGCCTGCGTTGGGACCCCACCGGCCAGGTGCTGCTTTTCGGCGCGTCCAACGGCAACGACGCCGTGGACGACGAAGCGATGACGCTGCTGGTGCTCAACCTGCTCGACCGCCGCGCCACCGCGGTGTTCGACGGCTCCGACGGCGTCGCCGACCTCGCCCACTTCGCTGCCGCCTCGAGCGAGCCGGTGCTGTTGGTCTGGGATCGAAGCGCGTCGGGCTTCACGTCCGACAGCGAGGGTCGCCACGCGATCAAGCTGGTCAGCGCCGACCCCAACGGCGAGCGAGTGGTCCGCGGCGTCGAGCTGGGGCAGGCGCTCCGGGTGGACTACCCGCTGTTCTTGGGCGGGAACACGCTGCTCTACCCCTGAGGCTCGCCGCTAGCGAATCCGCTAGCGAATCCGCAAGCCGAACGGCATGCGCGCCTGGATCCCGTCGCCGCTGAGGCCCTGTACGCCGAGTTGGTGCTCGAGCGTCGCCTCGATGCGGGCCATGACTCTCGCCTCCGCAGACAGCGGCAAGCTTCGCAAGCGCTCCCACCACCCGGGCCGCGCTGCCTCGGCGAGCCACACGTCATAGTCGGAGCCGAGCTTCGCCCGCACCGCCGCGCGCCGGACCGCGTCCTGGGTGGAGCCCAGCGCGTCGATGAGGCCGCGCTCCAGCGCCTGGGTGCCCGTCCAGATGCGCCCCTCGGCGTGCTTGGCGAGCTCGTCGTACTCCACGCCGCGGGACTGCGCCGCCTTGCCCACGAACGCGGCGTAGAACCCCTCGATGTGCTCCCGCAGGCGCACTCGCTCGGCGTCCGTCCACCCGGTGGTGAGCGAGTTCATGCCGGAGTTGGCCCCGTACGACAGCACGTCCCGCTGGATGCCGAGCTTGCCGAGGAGCTCGCTGATCTCAAACTTGCCAGCGACGACGCCGATGGAGCCAGTGATGGTCAGGGGGTCCGCGAGGATCTCGTCGCCCGCCATCGCCAGGTAGTAGCCGCCGGACGCGGCGACGTTGCCCATGGACACGACCAGCGGCTTCTTCGCCGCGAGGCGCTTGAGCTCGCGCCACATCATGTCGGACGCGAGCCCGCTGCCGCCGGGCGAGTTGACCCGAAGGACCACGGCGGCCACGTCGTCGTCGGTGCGCAGCGCCTTCAGCGTGGACGACGTGGGACGAGGCGCGATGCGGCCGGCCCGCACGTAGGGCTGGTCGCTGTCTACGATGCTGCCCTCGAGCGCCAGCACCACCACGGCCTTCTTCGGCGCCACCAGTCGCCTGAGCCAGCGGTGGGTGAGGTTCGGCCCCAGCCAGCCGCCCAGGTTGAGCACCCGGTGGCGCTGCTTGCGCGGAGTGACTCCAGCCAGCTCCTCGCCGGGCTCGGCCACGGTGTCTCCCAACGCGCGCCGCATGTGCCGGCGCCAGCCGTCGGGGTAGAGCACCGCGTCGATGAGCCCGTGCTCGGCGGCCTCCTCGGCGGAGTGGGGCCCCGAGTCCACGAGCGCCTGCACGGCGTCTGCCTCGAGTCCCCGGCCCGAGCCCACCGCGGCCACAAAGCCGTCGTGCACGCCGCGCAGCACCAGATCGAGCGACTCGCGGTGCTCCGGCGACATGGAGTCCCGGGTGAACGTCTCCCCGTAGGACTTGTACTCGCCCGCAGCCTCAAAGTGAGGCTTCACGCCCGCCTTGCCCAGGGCGTCCCGCACGAACGTCACCTCGGCGCGAAGGCCTACGACATCGAGGCTGGCGAGCGGCGCGATGGTGACGTGGTCGCAGGCCGCGGCCAGGAAGAGCTCGTGGTGTCCGGGGCGGTCCAGGTACGCGAAGACCACCCGACCGCGCCGACGCAGCTCCGCGATTTCATCGCGCACCTCCTCGAGCTGGGCCCAGCCCGCCTCCAGAGCGCCGATGCGCAGCGCCACGCCGCGCACCGAGGCGTCCTCGCCCGCGAGGCGAAGCAAGCGCAGCAGATCGAACAGCGGCCGCGATCCGCGACCTGGCAACCCCGCACCGCCGCCGGACTCTTCGCTGAGCCCGCCCGAGAGGCGCAGGGTGCCGATGACCTTGGCTCGCGAGGCGCGGCGATCAAGGCGCCACCCGGTCAACAGCATGGGCAGGAACGCCAGCGTGGCGCGCAACAGAGCAAAGACAGCCTTCATGGACCTCCGGAGGCAGTGGGACTCTCTAGACTGCGCCTGGCCATCGGCCAATGCACTGGACCGAAGGGATAGGCATGCGCAACACCGGGAAGCGACTGCTGCCGTACGCACCGACTGGCGTCGCCATCAGCCTCGCCGCGACGCTCGTCGGACTCAACCTGGGGCTGTACCCCGTGATCGCGGGCGGGCTGCTCGCCGCCGCGCTCTGCGCAGTGGCTGCCAGCAGCCCGTAGCCGTCCTTACTCTTCCAGCACCGTCAGCGAGAACGTGTACGGACCCGCCGCGCCCGAGTACTGCACCATGAAGAAGTAGCAGTCCGCGCCCGGGGGGAAGGCCACCACCGAGGTGCCCTCTTCCGGCTTCGACACGTCAGACAACCCGCCGCCGGTGGCGTCCTGGAAGATGCCCGAGTAGTAGGCCGGCGCGTTGATGGCGTCGAAGTAGTAGCAGAACGCGTTGGCGTCGAGGTCCTTGCTACCTTCCCAGTCGAGGCTGATGTTCACGCGGCCACCTTCGGGGAACGCCACGCGGTAGCCATCGTTGTCGCCGTCCCAGGTGTTGTTCACCACGCTGCTGAAGCGGCCGCTCAGCTCGTTCGTCTTGCCGGGGCCGCCGGCGTCGCCGAGATCCTGGAAGGTGCCCTCGGCCCAAGGCGCGCCTGGCACCGAGAACCCCGTGGACTCCACGTCCGAGTAGACCTCGTTGCCGGCGGCGTCGAGAGCCTCGAACCACAGCTTGCCGACCTCGGGCTGCTTCGCGTACCAGACGTCCAGGCGGGGCAGGCCGTTGGCCGTAGGCCGCAGGGTCGGAGCGTCACCCTCTTCCCAGTCTGCGGTCAGCTCCCACGGCACCCGCTTCGTCTGCAGGTCGTAGGGGACCGTCACGGTCGCGGAGCGCTGTCCGGGCAGCGACGATGTGTCGTTCAGGCTGCCGAACTCACCGGCGAACAGGTGCACGAGGCTGAAGTCGCTCGAGACCACGTTGGCCGATCGAACCTCCCAGTTCCCGAAGTACATCTGATCGTTGGTGTCGTCGCAGTCACGCTCGGCGAGAGTGAAACCGTCGCCGTCCTGGTCCAGATCGTTCCAGTCCGGGTTCGGCACGAAGCCATCGCCCGAGCGGATCCAGTCGCGGTTCTCATCCACCTGCCCGTCGCAGTCGTTGTCGATGCCGTCCACCACGTCGTAGTTGTACGACGCGTCGACCAGCGCGCCGGTGTCCGGATCCGTGGGGTGAGGCCGAATGCTCGGGTCGAGGTCGTTGCAGTCCTCGCCTTCATTGCCGATCCGGCGCTCCGAGCCGTCGTTGTCGGCGTCCTTGTCGAGGCCGTCGCACTCACCGTCCCCGTCGAAGTCGGGGATCTCGTCACCGGCGGTGTTCGGGTCCATGTTGCACTGGTACTCAAACCAGTTGTGCAGCCCGTCGCCGTCCCAGTCCTGGGCGCAGTCCACGGTGCCGAGGCAGGTGCTGTCGCAGTAGCCGTCCTCGTCCGCGTCCGGCGGCGGGTCGTCGGTCACGTCGTTGGGGTTCGAGCCGCACGCCTCCTCCTCGAGGTCGGTCCACTCATCCACGTTGCCGCCCGCGGCGTCGCCTGGGTCGTCGGAGTTGGTGGCATCCAGGCGCTCGTCGCCGTCAAAGCAGTCGTCGTCCAGACCGTTGACCGGGATCTCAGTCAGGCCAAAGGTCGGCGCGATGTTTGGGTTGGCGTCGTTGCAGTCACCGCCGCCGCTGAAGCCGCCGGCCGCCTCGACCTCGCCGCGGCACACGCCGTCGCCGTTGAGGTCCCGGCCGTTCTCGCAGTAGCCGTCTCCGTCGTCGTCCACGTCGTCGGGGCCGTTGTCGGCGAAGCCGTCGCAGTCGTTGTCCTTGCGGTCACCGTTCGTGTCGCCGCGGAACGGGCCGACGTCGGGGTCGGTGTCGTTGCAGTCGCCATCCTTGATGGTGAAGCCGTCGTTGTCGTTGTCGACCTCCTCGTTGCCGCTGTCCGCGATGCCGTTGCACTCGTTGTCGAGTCCGTCTTCCTTCTCGGCGATGAGCGCGGTGTCCGTGGTGGTCACCTGGTTGACGAAGACCATGTCCCAGGCACACCAGAACGTCTCGGAGTCCTCGTCGTACGTCCAGGTCTCACACGACGTGCCGCCTACCGGGTTGCCCAGGTTGTCTACGTCGCTCGAGAGGAAAGCACCCACCGAGACAGGGAACGCGAGCTCCCTGGGGACCTCGCTGACCGGGCCAAAGTCGAACGTCGCGGTGTCGCCCTCGATGCCCAGTTCAATCGGGTGGTTGCGCGGGTCGTTGCCAACCACGATGAGCTCGTACGCGACGGGCTCATCGGCGTCCGAGTTCACGGTCACCTTCACGAAGAACTCGTTGCCGTCGATGGTCTGGGTGTTGAAGCGCGGATCACGAATCTCCGTGCGCGGGTTCCCCTCGTCGTCGAGGATCTGCTCGCCGTTGTCGTCAAGCACCTCCGTGGCGGGGTTGTCGTCCGTGAACAGGAGCGTGCCGTCCTTCTCGGTGATCTCGATATCCACGTCCGCGCGAACGCCGGCCTCTTCCTGCTCGGGCGTCAGCGCAGGGCGCGCCTTGAACACGATGGGGCCCTGGTACCCCGCCCGAAAGCGGAACCAGTCCTCGTCGGTCGTGAACCCGCACAGCTCTTCCGCTGTGGAGCCCTCCTCCACGCGGTCGCAGACCGAGTGGCTCGAGCCGCGGAGCGCGTGATACGCCACTCCGACCTGAAACGGACCGTCGGCGCTCTGCAGCGAGTCGTTGTCCAGGTCGCCGACGATGAGGTCCTCGTCGGCCGGCTCGGCTTCGATGAGCGCGAGCGGAGGCAGGGTGACGATGCCCTGGATGTGGCGCGTCGGGATGCCCGTCTCGCCGCCCCCGCAGCCGGCGATGCCGACGACAGAGAGGAAGAGCAGGGTGGCGCGCGAGAACGAAGTGGTGTGATTCATGGTGTTCCCAGCTCTAGAAGTGGAACCGCGCGCCGATTTCGAATCGGCGGCCTGCTTGGTAGGCGATCGGAATGGCGAACGCGGGCCCGCGGTTCCCACCGAGCTCGATGACCCGGTTGTCGGAGTCGAGCGTCACCTGCTGTGCCTGCGTGACCTCGGTGCTGTTCAGCAGGTTGAAGGCCTGCACGATGATGTCCACCTCGGTGCCTGCGATGGACAGCGCCAGCGACGCCCGCAGGTCGAGTTCGGAGGTCGCCGGCAGCCGCTCGGATGTGCCGCGCCGAATCACGTAGTTGGTGTAGGCCTGCTCGTACTCGTTGAACTTGAGTCGGTTGAGCGGGAGCCCCGAGGCGACCTGGAACGTGGCGCCGAACGCGTAGCCGATGGAGAAGTTCTCCGCGACCTTCCACACGTTGGGATTGTTGTAGGTGACGAGCAGCCGCAACACGTGCGGCTGGTCAAAGCTCGCGATGCCGTCTTCGTAGTAGCGCTGCGTCGGGTTGTTGAAGTCTTGAGACGAGCCCAACCGGTCGGCGAAGCCGCGACCCGCGGTGTTGGTCGTCAAACGGCTGAACGTGTAGGAGCCGAACAGCTCGAGGTTGTCCGAGAGCTGCTTGCGCACCAGAAGGCTGAACGCGTAGTAGTTGCGCTTGCCGTCCTCGGGCGTGCGCAGCCGCGCGACCTCCCCGTTGGCACCGTTACGGAAGCCGACGGCGTCGGTGCCGTCCTGGTTCCAGATGATGTTGACCTCGTCGTCCTCCCAGCTGTTGGTGAAACTGCGGTAGAGGAAGCTGACCTCGGCGCTCATGTCCCGGGCGATCTCGCGCTGGGCCCGCACGAAGATCTCGTTGCTGCGGGCGGGGACGACGTCGTGGTGCTGGATGAAGTTCGCTGGCGTCTGTGCGCGGTTGGGGCTCTCGTCCCACTTCTTCTGGTCCGCCTGCCACGAGTACCGCTCAGAGTTGAAGGAGCGGTCGTTGAGGAAGGCGGAGAGCGAGAGCAGGCCAGGGTCGACGAGCTGAGCGAAGCTGACCGAGATGTTGGTCTTGCCGTCTCGCATCGGGTCCCACGAGACGCTGGGGCCCCAGCTGAACGACGTGGTGTTCAGGACCGAGTCGCCGACGTTGTTACGCAGGCGGGCCAGCACGAAGCTGCCGCCCAGGTTCACCGTCAGGCCTCGGGTGGGCACCCAGCGGTCCTGCAGGTACAGGCGCCCGGTGAAGCCGCCCTGGTTGTCGTTGTGGTTGTTCGCGACGAGGAAGCGGAACACGTTCTCGTAGCTGTCGATGTCGCTGACTTCGGACGTCTCGAGCGTGGTGCCGTTGCCGTTCGTGTCCGTGGGCTCCCGCACGTAGACGGTGTTGTTGACGTATCCGAACGCGCGACGGGTCCAGATGGGCTCGACATTGATCCCCGCGTACAGCGAGTGGCTGCCGAGCAGACGGTCCACGTTGGCCTCGAAGCCGACGTTGGCCACGATGCGATGGCGGCGATCGAAGTCGTAGATGCCGTAGCTTCCGGTATCGAGACCAAACTGCTGTCCCCAGCTAGCAGAGGTCTGCAAGGACTCGTCCGTGCAGAGCCCGAACGAGTTGCGCTCGGTGCAGTTCTTCCAGAGCATCGGCTGGGAGCGAATGGTGTTGTACTGGTAGCTGACGGTGGACGTCAGAGCGCCCCAGCCTCCGAGCGTCGCCTGATGCTCGAGCACGGTGGAGAAGCCACCCTGGCGCCACAGCTCCTCCGCCTCAGCGGTGACATTCGCCTGCTGGACCAGGTTCTGGATGGAGCCCGGGTCCGCGCGGAACGTGAACGTGAACTTGTGCGCGGCGACGGGCGATGCGGTCAGCTTGAGCTGGACGTTGTGGAAGTTGCGCCGCTGAGGAGTCTGCGGGAACAGGCCGTAGTCGCGGCCGATGTCCGCCCGGGGCGCCTCAAAGCGCGTCTGGTGGCTGAAGTTGTAGGACAGGAAGAACCAGAAGCGGTCCTTGATGATCGGGCCGCCGAGGCTCGCGTAGAACTGCGCGAGATTGAACTGGGCGGGATTGACCACGGGGGCGTACTCGCCGCCCTTCGCCTGGAACGCGGTCGTCTGGAAGTAGCCCGAGAAGTCGCCCTCGAACGTGTTGCCGCCAGACTTCGTCACGATGTTGATCGTGCCGCCGAGGCCCTGGTTGTACCGGGCGTCGTAGCCGGCGGTGATGACCTCGAGGTCCTCGATGGCGTCGTAGTTGAAGTTCAGCGAGAAGGTGCCAGTGACCGGGTCCGTGGTGTTGGTGCCGTCCAGGTAGTACTGGTTGCTCTGCGAGGTGCCGCCGTTGATGTTCGGGTTCGCTCCACCGGTCACGCCGGGGAGGAACTGCACGACGTCCTGGAAGGAGCGGCCGGTGGGCAGGTTCTGCAAGAACTCGGTGTTGAACGTGATCGACTGGGCGGTCTGCTCCGTATCGACGACGGGGCGCCGGTCGATGACCTCGACCGTCTCGCCGACCTCGGGAACCTCCATCACCAGTCGCACCCGGACCGTGCGACCCATGGAGACCTGCAGGTTCGTCCGGATGATCGTCTTGAACCCTTCTTTCTCCGCGTCAACCCGATACTCACCGGGCGCGAGGCCGAGGAATCGGAACTGTCCATCTTCAGACGTCTCGGACGTCTTGACGCCTCCGATGAGGTTGTCACCCGAGATGGTGAGCTTCACCCCGGCCATCGGCTCGTCGGCTTGATCGACGATCTCGCCCTTCACAGAGCCAGCGGTCGTCTGGGCCAGCAGGGTGCTGGGAAGCAACAGCGCGGTCATGAGCATGACGAGCGTTGCGATGCGAGAGAGGATGCTTTGCAAGTCGGTCTCCTTGGCGAGCTGTCCCTAGCTCGCTTTACCCGCTTTGAGCGAACCACACGTAGGAGGGTCGCAGGCTCGCGGGTTGTAGCAGCGGCGTTTCCGCAGTGTCAAGGCATCGTCGCCCCCCCCAAAGGAGGCAAAAGTTGTTGAAATGCAAAACGAATTTTGACTTTCGGAGAATTCGATAACCGGTCGGGCGATCTTGACAACGCGGTCGTCGCTGGACTAGGAAGTCGCCACCCGGACGCGCGCGCGGTCGCTCGAGCGTGGGAGATCGAACTGCTGGCTCGTAGGAGCCCAGCCAGGAAGGAAGCCGACGTTGAGCCAGGCGATGCAAGACTGCCCGTCGTGCGGGAATGAAATCCCCGTCAGCGCTACCCGCTGCAAGTACTGCTTTCACGACCTCTCCGAGGATCGTGAACAGAAGAAGGCTGGGGGCGCGATCGTCGGCCTCGTCCTGCTTGCGCTCGTGTTCGTCGCGGCCGGATTCTGGACCTTCCAGTCCGTCTTCGAACAATCCCAGCTGGGCAACGTGACGATCGATCCGATCGAGCGTCGCGTGGTGCTGGTGTACACCGCCCTCGGCGAGGACCCGACCACCCGTCAGGTCTCGTTCGACAACGTGGCCAGCGTGCAGCTCGAAGCCGGCCAGTACCTGCTCGGCGGCAACCACTTCGAGGTCTACCTCGTGCTCAACGATGGTGAGCGCCTGCTGATCAACAAGAGCACCGAAGAGCCGCTGGAGAACTACGCGAACACCGTGGCGAAGCACACCAACAAGTCGCTCACGATCATCAACCACGTGCGCACCGGCCAGGACATCAAGGGCTTCGATGGCGGCTCGTCCTCCCCGAACGACGCCAAGTAGCGTTGGCTAACGGTCGGACGACGCGGTCATGATGGACTGGGTCTTGGGGATGTTCTCCCGCGATCTGGCGATCGACCTCGGGACCGCGAACACCTTGGTCTTCGTCAAAGGCGAAGGCATCGTGCTCAACGAGCCATCCGTGGTCGCGGTCAAGCGCGACGCCAACGGGCAGCCGCGCGTTCTGGCGGTGGGCACCGAGGCTCGAGAGATGGTGGGCAAGGTGCCAGGCTCCATCGAGACCATCCGGCCGCTCAAGGACGGCGTGATCGCGGACCTCGACGTCACCGAGGCGATGCTGCGCTACTTCATCCGCCGGGTACACGGTCGCCGCACGTTCGTGAGGCCGCGCGTCGTCGTGTGTATCCCCTGGGGCGTCACGGAGGTCGAGAAGCGCGCCGTGCGCGAGGCGGCGTCATCGGCAGGCGCCCGCGAGGTCTACCTCATCTCCGAACCCATGGCCGCCGCGCTCGGCGCGGGCCTGCCGGTGACCGAGCCCCAGGGGAACATGATCGTGGACATCGGCGGCGGCACGACGGAGGTCGCGGTGATCTCGCTCGGCGGCATCGTCATCTCCACCTCGCTGCGCGTCGCCGGCGACGCCATGGACGAGGCGGTCATCGCCTGGGTGCGCCGCAAGCACAACCTGCTCATCGGCGAGCGCACTGCCGAGCGCATCAAGGTCACCGTGGGCAACGCCTGGCCTCCAGACGAGGTCACCTCCATAGAGGTCTCCGGCCGGGATCTGCTCTCTGGCGTGCCCAAGACCGTGGTCGTGGACACCGATGGCGCCCGAGACGCGCTGGCCGAGCCGGTGCGCGAGATCGTCGAAGCGGTGAAGAACACACTGGAGAAGACGCCGCCGGAGCTCGCCGCGGACATCATCGACAAGGGCATCATCCTCGCCGGTGGCGGCGGCATGCTCATGGGTCTGGACGCGCTGCTCCGGGAGGAGACGGGCCTGCCGGTCATCGTCGCCGCGGACCCGCTGTTCTGCGTCGCCATGGGGACCGGCGCGTCGCTCGAGTCGCTGGACTTGCTGCGCCGGGTCACCGAGCGCGCCTAGGCGCCGAGCGCGGCTAGCTCGCTCTCATCCGGCGAGCCCTTACTTGAGGATCTGGCGGCAGTTGAGCTCCTGGAGCCCGCCCTTGCCGGAGATCATCTTGCTGTCCTCATCGATCCGAGCGTTGCCGGAGATGAGGCCGGAGAGCCGCGCGGAGCTGCCCGAGCAGACCTGGAGCACGTCGAGCCAGATCTGGGCGTTCGTCACCTCGTACTCAAACTCGACCTTCTCGCCGCCGTAAGCCGAGGCCCGACCCTTGATCTCCAGCGTGATGATCGGGAGCGCGACCTCACCCTCAGGCACGTTGGTAGGCATCTCCTGGGAGACCTTGAACTCGCTGGCCCAGAACTTGATGTTGTTGGCCTTGGCGGCCTCGGCCGAGGTGGGCCCGGCCGTCACGAAGAGGACGGCGGCAAGAACGAGCAAGGCGGAACGGATGAGGCGCATCGAAGTCTCCAATTCATACGGTGTCGAGAGCGCGTAGCCCCCGAGCGGCGGCAGCTAGGTACCACACGACTCTGGGTCGGACCAAGGCCCACGGGGGCCCGGGTCAGGACCTGTGACAAGCCGTGACGAATCGGGGGGTTCTTGCGTCAGTCCGCGAGGCGACGCACGTACGTGGGCTTGTCGAGGTGCGACATCTCGTCGTCCGCGTGGGCGCGCAGGACCTCGTTGGGGCTGCGGTCGAGCAGCTGCGACGGCGTCGGCATCTCACCCCGCTCCTCGCGGCTCTGCCTCAGCGAGGGCGGCAGATCGTAGGCATCCGGTCCGCCGACGTTGTCCCACGGCGTCACCGCGGTCACCGGCGCGCGGCGCGACTGCACCCGAGGCTCGACCTTGAGCACCCGCTCGATGCCCGGACGCGTCGTCTCGGGCAGCTGGGGCTCCTCGCTGGCCTGCTCGAACCCGGTGGCGATGACGGTGACCCGCACCTCGTCGCCCATCGACTCGTCCACGACCCAACCAAACACGACCTCCGCATCCGCGTGGGCCTCTTCGTAGACCAGCGTCACCGCCTCGTTCATCTCGCGCATCTTCAGCGTGCTCGACGACGTGATGTTCACCAGCACGCCCTTGGCTCCAGTGATCGCGATCTCTTCCAGCAGCGGCGAGCTCACGGCCCGCTGAGCCGCCTCCACCGCCCGCAGCTCGCCCCGCGCCGAGCCCATCCCCATGAGCGCGAGCCCCGGGAAGCTCATCACCGTGCGCACATCGGCGAAGTCCGCGTTCACCACCCCGGTGCTGTGGATCAGCTCCACCAGGCCCCGCACCGCGTCCAGCAACACCCGATCGGCGAGCTTGAACGCGTCCATGGACGACATGTCGTCGCCCGCGATGGCAAACAGGCGCTCGTTGGGGATGACGAACAGCGTGTCCACGACCTCCTTGAGGGCCTCGATGCCTACGTCGGCGGTGGCGGCGCGCTTGCGCCCTTCGAACTTGAACGGCCGAGTCACCACCGCGACGGTCAGCGCGCCCATCTGCTTGGCGATCTCCGCGACGACTGGGGCCGCGCCCGTGCCGGTGCCGCCGCCCATCCCCGCGGTGACAAAGACGACGTCGGCTCCTTGCAGTAGCTCGCAGAGCTCCGCCCGGCTCTCTTCTGCCGCCTTGCGCCCCACCTCGGGACGGGCGCCCGCGCCGTGTCCCCGGGTGAGCGTCTGGCCGATGGCGAGCACGTGGTTGGCGCGCGACGTGGCGAGGGCCTGCTGATCGGTGTTCGCGGCGACGGCGTCGATCGCGGTCAGCCCGCTCTCCACCATCGTGTTCACCGCGTTGCCGCCGCCACCGCCGACGCCGATGACGCGGATGGAGATGGGGGCCCGGCCCGCCTCGGGCGAGGAAGAGGCAAACTCGATTCGGCTCTGTGTCGTCATTTCATACTCCCGTGCTGCGCGCTCAGAACGCGAGGCTGAGCCACTGGCTCATTCGCTCTTTGACCCGCTCGTACAGCCCGCCTTCGACACCTCGTCCGAAGCGCGCGCCGTCCTTTTGTCCCTTGAGTCCAAACTTCACCAGCCCCACGCCCGTCGAGTAGATCGGCGAGTTCACGACGTCCGTCAGGCCGCCGACGTCCCGGGGCGCGCCGCGCCGCGCCGAGAGCCCGAACACCCGCTCCACCAACTCGGGCAGGCCGGGCATCAGTGTGGATCCCCCGGTCAGCACGATGCCGGCCGGCAGCATGTCCTCGTAGCCCGAGCGCTCCAGTTCGCCGCGCACCAGCTGGAAGATCTCCTCCAGGCGCGGCTCGATGACCTCGGCGAGCATCCGCCGCGACGTCTCGTGGGACTTCGTGCCGCCGACGTGGGGCACATCGAAGGTCTCGTTCCCCTCGACCATGTCCCGCAGCGCACAGCCGTGGTCTCGCTTGATCTGCTCGGCCACCTTGATGGGCGCGCGCAGGGCGAAGGCGATGTCGTTGGTGACGTGGTCGCCGCCGATGGGCAGCACGTAGGTGTGCACGACCGCGCCGCCCACGAAGATGGCCACGTCCGCGGTGCCGCCGCCGATGTCCACGAGCATCACGCCGAGCATCTTCTCGTCTTCGGACAAGACCGCCTCGGCGGACGCGAGCTGCTCCAGCACGATGTCCTGGACCTGCTGGCCCGTGAGGTTGCAGCAGCGCACGACGTTCTGGGCAGCCGTCACCGCCGCAGTCACGATGTGTACCCGCGCGGTCAGTCGTACCCCGCTCATGCCCCGTGGGTCGAGGATGCCGTCCTGGTCGTCCACCAGGAACTCCTGGGGGATGACGTGGATGACCTCGCGGTCCATGGGGATCGCGAGCGCCTGGGCGGTCTCCAGGACCTTGTCCACGTCGCTGCTCGCCACGTGGCCCGTCTTGACGCCGACCATTCCCTGGCTGTTGAGCGAGCGGATGTGGCCACCAGCGATGCCCGCAAAGACCGACGAGATCTCCACGCCGGACATCATCTCCGCCTCGTCGATGGCGGCGCGAATGGACCGGTTGGTGTCTTCGATGTTGATGACCACGCCCTTGCGCAGCCCCGTGGACGGCGCGGTGCCGATCCCGATGATGTCCACACCACCGAGGCCGTTCCGCTCGCCGACGACGCACGCCACCTTGGTGGTGCCGATGTCGAGTCCCACGACGATGGAGTCGCGCGCTGCCATCTAAAGCTCCACTTCACTGTCGTCGAAGAACAACGACTCCGATGCCCCGGAATCCACTCGCTGCAGGTGCAGCAGCCGCGCTCGGTCGCGCTTGCGCACCGGCTGCGACTCGATGACCCGCTTGACCTGCCGCCGAGCCCGACGCGCCTGCCTGGGCACCGCGACGACGCGGTCTCGAAGGCCCGCGTCCACCGACGCCACCGCATCCAGCGGCAGGCGACCAGCGCCCACGGCGCGCTCCACGCGGTCCAGCCGCTCGGCGAAGTCTCGGCGTCCCAGGCGGACCGGCAGTCCAGACCGCGTCACCACGGAGAACCCCGCCGCGGGGTCCCAGCGGATCTCGGAGATCGCGTCGCCGGCGAGCGCGCGTCCGCCGCCGATGGCGTGCAGCACGTCGAGGGCCAGCTTCGCCACATCGGCGGTGAGCTCGGCCCCATCCGCCAGCGTCAGCAGAGGCAAGTCCCAGGGCTCGCCGGCCTGCCAGTCCTTGAAGACCCGCCCGCGGTCATCCATGAGCTGCATGACCTCCCCCGGCAGCAGCAACGCCGCTCGGTGCTCCTGCACCTTGATCTGCAGGGTGCGACCGGGGATGTCCCGCTCGATCTCGATGCTGTCCACCCACGGCAAGGCCAGGATGGCGGCGCCCAGCGAGGACGCCTCCAGCTCGATCATGTTGTCGCCGAGGTCCGCGCCGAGCCGCGAGAGCACCTGCCGCTCGGTGACGCGCTCCAGCCCCAAGACCGACACCGATCCCAGCGCCAGGTGCTCGCTGCGCTTGAGCTCTTCGACGCCGTTGAACACCGCCATGAAGAGCCCGATCCCCACCACACCAAGGATGACGCCGAGGGCCAGAGCGCTGCGCAGACGGTCGCCCACCGAGACGCCGTCGCCGCGCTCCCGCAGGCCCACCAGGTGAGCCACGTGGTCCAGAACGGTCTCTCCGCCCGAGCGCAGGTCGGCCCGCACCGCGTCCACGGTGGGGATGCCGTCCCGCATGTCGGCCAGCTCCTCCTGGAGGAACCAGGTACCGAGGCGCGCGGTCTCGACGGCCTTGCCGGCCAGCGTGCCCGGGTCCTTCGACTCGAGACGCAGGCGCTTGCCGGTCGCCCGCAGTCGGGTCGGCGCTTCGCGCACTCGCTCCAGCAGCTCGGACGGGCGAAGCACGAGACGGAGCAGCAACGGCGGAACGAGCAGGACGAAGAGGAGCAGCCGCCCGATCCCATGCACGAAGTCCGAGAGCCGATCGAGGATCCGGACGGCCACCGGAGTCCGCCGGGGAGCTCGCACGCGGCTCGGCGTGTCGCGCACACCCCGACCGGGGCGGCGACGCTCGCTGGCGCTGGGCCGCGTGAGGTGGCGACGATCCCGCATCGCCAGGCGCTCGCGCCCCAGCTTGCGGTTCTTCACCTCGCCTCGCAGCGACTGGCGGTCCAAGACTCCCATCAGATGCGTATGCCGGGCCGACGCGGCGGCGTCGACGAGATGGCGCAGACCACCATCCAGGTTCCCAGATGATGATGGTAAAATGCGCCTAGGCTGTCAACGTGCTGTTTTTCTTTAGGAAAGGAAAGCAGCGGCGACGCGTCCAACGATTCTACCTGTGGCCCACAAAGACCCCTGGAATCATTAGGTTCTCGACCCCAACGTGCGCAGCGCGAGGCGAAGGCGCACCCCCCACTCCACCGCGACCTTGCTGATCGCCCAGTCTGCGAGCACCCGCACGTCGCGAGCCGTCGCGCCCTCTTCGGCGATCAACCGGTTCGGCTCCGCCTCGTGGATTCGGACGCCGCGCACCCGGACGCCGAGCAGTCCTGACCGCTCGAGCAAGTCCCCGGCGGTGCTGCCGGACGGAGGGTCGAGGAACAGCCTCACCCCGGGCCCTCGGGGCGGCAGCGGCGCGCCCGAGAATGGCCCCAGCGCGCTGACTTCGAGTTCGACGGACGCCACCACCGCCTCATCCCGCAGTCCGAGCCGGCGAGCCCGACGCTTGAGCGCTGCGCTCGGCACGACCTCCTGCACCCCGCGCCCGAGCACCACGTCGAGGGAGCGCACACCCAGCGCTCCGTGGGGTTCGCGACCGACCAGCGCGGCGCCCACTCCTCCATCGGCCCCGTGCAGCCAGGCCGGCGCGGCGCCCAGCGTCCGGGTGACGTCGGCCGCGGACGCCTCGCCTCCCAGAACAAAGACGTCGCCTCGCTGCTCGACCCGTCTCCAGGCCTGCCCCAGCACAAACACGACCCCCCGAACCCCGCCATCGAGCACCAGCTGATCGGTCCCTAGTTGCAGAGGGGTCAGCGCGAGACGCTCCCGACGGGTCCACCGCGCCAGGAGCGCGAGCACGGCGGGATCGGGCACCTCCACCAGCGCGTCCGCGACGCCTCCGATGCCGAGTCGGGTGAGCGGCGCCAGAGGGGCGTCCACCTGCGGGTTGACGACGCCCAGAGCGGGCAGCGCGTCTCGTTGACGGTCAGTCAGCACGAGTCGAGATCAGGCCAGCTCCAGGGTCGGCGGCGAGGCGTCCAGCGCGACCTGCAGCAGATCGGTGCTCAGAGTCGTCACGTCGCCGGCCCCCATGGTGAGCACGATGTCGCCCTTGCGCAGCACCCTGGCGAGCATGGCGCGCACGTCCTCATGGGTGGGCGTCGGCTCGGCGCCCTTGTGCCCGTGCTGTCGCAGGTCACGAGCGAGGTCTGCGGCGGTCATCCCGTCGATGGGGGTCTCACCCGCGCGGTAGACGTCCATCACGCAGACGACGTCAGCGTCGTTGAACGCCCGCATGAAGTCCTCACGCAGGTCCTGCACCCGGGAGTGACGATGGGGCTGCCACACCGCGACGATGCGGCGGTCGTAGTTCTCCCGGGCCGCCAAGAGCGTCGCTCGGATCTCTGCTGGGTGGTGCGCGTAGTCGTCCACGACCGTGACGCCGCCGATCTCCCCGCGGATGGTGAAGCGACGCTGTACCCCTTCGAAGTCCTCCAGCGCCTGGCGGATGATCGGGAACGGAATCTCGGCTTCGAGGGCGGTGGCGATGGTGGCCAGTGCGTTGAGCACGTTGTGGCGCCCGGGGAGCCGCAGGGCCACGGGGCCGAGGAACTCGTCGCCTCGCATCACCGAGAACTGCGACACGCCGCCGGACACCGAGATGTCCACCGCGCGGAAGTCCGCCTGGGAGCTCAGCCCGTAGGTGACGTAGCGCTTGCCGAGCAGCGGGAGGAGCTTCTGGATGCGCGGGTGATCGATGCAGACCATCGCCGCGCCGTAGAACGGCACCCCATTCATGAAGCTGACGAAGGCCTCTTCCAGCGCATCCACCGAGCCGTAGTGGTCGAGGTGTTCGGGGTCGATGTTGGTGACGATGGCGAGGATGGGAGACAGCATCAGGAAGCTGCCGTCGGACTCGTCGGCCTCGGCCAGCATCCACTCGCCCCGGCCGAGCACCGCGTTGGTGCCCACGCTGTTGAGCTTGCCTCCCACAACGACCGTCGGATCGAGCCCGCCGGCCTCGAACACACAGGCGAGCAGCGAGGTGGTGGTGGTCTTGCCGTGGGTTCCGCCCACCGCGACGCCGAGCTTCATGCGCATCAGCTCCGCGAGCATCTCGGCCCGGCGGATGACCGGAATGCCCAAGTCCCGCGCCGCGACGATCTCGGCGTTGTTCTCCTTCACGGCGGTGGAGCGCACAACCACATGGGCGCCGACGACGTTGTCGGCGCCGTGCCCCTCAATGACGCGCACGCCGAGCGACGTGAGGCGCCGGGTGACGTCGGAGCTGCGCAAATCGCTGCCCGAGACCTCGTATCCGAGGTTGTTGAGGACCTCAGCGATGCCGGACATGCCGATCCCGCCAATGCCTACAAAGTGAATGCGTCGCGTGCGGAGGAACATGGCGCGGGAGGGTAACAGGCCAGCGGGCACCAGCCCGCCAAGCGTGCGCCAGCACGCCAGCGGGCGCCAGCACGCCAAGCGTGCGCCAGCCCGCAAAGGGCGACAGCCCGGATCTAGGGGCGGCCCACGAGGCGGTACATGACGTCCACAACCTCGGCCGCCGCCGCGGGCTTGCCGAGGGCACCCGCCTTGGCAGCCATCTCCTGCAGCGCCATGCGGTCGCCCTCCAGCCGGGTCAGCGCGCTCCGCAGGTTCTCAGCGAGCTGGCCGTCCTGCGCCACAAGCTCGCCCGCGCCGCCGTCCACCAGCACCTTGGCGTTGGTGGTCTGGTGGTCGTAGATGGCCGACGGCAGCGGCACGAGGATGGACCCGCGCCGGCTGATCATCAGCTCCGACACCGTCATCGCGCCCGCCCGGCACACCACCACGTCGGCGAACCGGTACGCCGCGGCCATGTCGTCGATGAACGGGGTGGCCTTGCCCGCCACGCCTGCCTTCTCATACCCCTCGCGCACGAGAACCTCGTCCTTGGTGCCCGTCTGATGGGTGATGTGCAGCTTGTTGCGCAGCCCCTCGGGCATGCCCGCCACCGCCTCGATCATGCCCACGTTCACCGCGTGCGCACCCTGGCTTCCGCCCACCACCAGCACCTTGAGCTTCTCCCCCACGCCCACGGTCTGGGTGGACTCGAGCGTCAGCATCTGCACAAAGCGCGAGCGCACCGGATTGCCGATCACCTCGGCCTTGCCCGGCGGGAAGTCCCTCGTCGCCGGCGGAAACGCCACGAACACGCGGTGCACGAGCTTGCCCAGGATGCGATTGGTCGCTCCCGCCACCGAGTTCTGCTCGACCACCGCGGTCCTGCGGCCCAGCAGCCGCGCCGCCAGCACCACGGGCCCCGACGCATAGCCGCCCACGCCGATGACCACCGCCGGGCGCTCCTTCAGCACGAGCCACATCGACTGCAGCAGCGACAACGGCAGCTTCGCCAGCGCGCTGAGCCGCGCGACCAGCCCCTTGCCCTTGATGCCGGACACGGTGATGAAGCGCACGTCGAGCCCCTCCTTGGGACCCACCCGCGCCTCGATGCCGTTGCGCGTACCGACGTACACCACGGTGTTGTCCTCGTTGCGGATGAGGAACGCCTCCCCCACCGCCACGCCGGAGAAGAAGTGTCCGCCGGTGCCGCCGCCCGCGATCAGAATCTTCAAAGGTCCGCCTCCGCCCCACTCACCGGGAGAATCGCTAGCTCACCGCGCCCGCGCGAACCCGTCGCCCGCTGCCGATGCGCATGGTGCCGCCCCCATGATGCAGCACCGTGGCACGCCGTGCCTGGGCCGACACGTTCAACAAGATCCCGAGCATCCCCAGGGTGAACACCAGGGAGCTGCCGCCGTACGAGATGAGCGGCAGGGTCAGGCCCTTGGTCGGCAGGACGCCGAGCACGACGCCCATGTGGAAGCCCGCCTGCATCCCGATGAGAATGCTCAGCCCCATCCCCATCAGCTTGCCAAACAGATCGGGCGCGTCCGCGCAGACCTTCACGCCGCGCCACACGAACAGCCCGAACAGCACGATGACGCCGGTCGCGCCGAGCAGGCCGAACTCCTCGCCGATGACCGAGAAGATGAAGTCGGTGTGCGCCGAGGGCAGGTAGAACAGCTTCTGGCTGCTCTGGCCGAGCCCGGTGCCCGTGAGGCCGCCAGCGGTGAAGCCGAGCAGGGACTGGATGAGCTGGAACGCCCCGTCCGCCTGGTTTGCCCACGGATCGAGGAATGCCGTGATGCGCGCGCGTCGGTACTCGGCGCCCATGAGCACGACCCAGGCCAGCGGCAGTCCCACCGCGAGCAACCCGAGGAGGTGCGAGATGCGCACGCCGGCGATGAAGAGCATCACAAAGAGCAGCGCCGCGATGGTCATCGTGGTGCCGAAGTCCGGCTCGGCCAGGATGAGCAGCAAGACCACGCCGGCGAACATGAGGTGGGGCAGGATTCCGACCGTGAAGCTCTCGATGTGGGACTGCTTCTTCTCCAGCGAGTACGCCAGGTACGTCACCAGGCCCAGCTTCGCGAACTCGGACGGCTGCAGGTTCACCGGGCCGAGAGGCAGCCAGCGGGTCGCCCCGCCCATGGTCACGCCCACGCCCGGGACCAGCACCAGGATGAGCAGGAGCGCCACGACGCCCAGCATGGGGTAGGTCCAGGGCTTCCACCGCTGGTACGGCACGCTCGCCGTCACGGTCAGCGCCACCAGGCCAATCCCAACGAACAAGAGGTGGCGCCGGATGTAGTGCATCTCGTCGCCCCACACGTCGGCGGCGTAGATGGCCCCCGAGCTGTAGACCATCGTCACGCCCAGCGCGAGCAGCAGCAGGATGCAGACGAGCAGGATGGGGTCGACTTCGCGGAGCGTGCGCATCGGCTCGGGTTCCTAGCGGAGCTTGAGGGACATCAGCGCGACGAGCGCCAGGAGGATGGAGATGATCCAGAACCGGACAATGACCTTCGGCTCCTCCCACCCCTTCTTCTCGAAGTGGTGGTGGATGGGGGCCATGAGGAAGACGCGCTTGCCGGTGCTCTTGAAGCTGATGACCTGGATGATGACCGAGAGCGTCTCGGCGACGAATACGCCGCCCACGATCGCGAGCAGGATCTCATTGTGAGTCAGCACCGCGAGCGCGCCGAGCACGCCGCCGAGCGGCAGCGAACCCGTGTCCCCCATGAAGATCTCCGCCGGATACGAGTTGTACCAAAGGAAGCCCATGCCAGCGCCCGCGATGGTCACGGTCATCACGGTGAGCTCGCCGGCGCCGGCGACGTAGGGGATCTGCAGGTACTCGGCGAAGTTGACGTTGCCCGCGAGGTAGGCGAGCACGCCAAACGTAAGCGCGGACGTCATCACCGGACCAATCGCGAGCCCGTCGAGGCCGTCGGTGAGGTTGACCGCGTTGGCGCAGCCGGTGATCACAAACGCGGCGAAGACGACGTACGCCCAGCCCAGATCCACGCTGACGTCCTTGAGGAAGGGGAAGGTCAGCGACGTGTCGATGTCGTAGAAGGCGACGCCCACGCCGATGGTGACCCCGGAGATGAAGAACTCGAGGAGCAGTCGCAGCTTGCCCGACAGCCCCTTCGTGTTCTTGCGGGCGATCTTGTTCCAGTCGTCCACAAAGCCGACGGCCAGGAACCCCACCGCGATGGTCAGCACCATCCAGACGCTCGGGTTGTCGAGCCGCGCCCAGAGCAGCGTGCTGATGATGATGGACGCCAGGATGAGCAGCCCGCCCATGGTCGGCGTGCCGGCCTTCACCAGGTGGGTCTGCGGGCCGTCGTCGCGGATCTCCTGGCCGTACTTCTTCTTCTGCAGGAATCGGATGAACCGCGGGTAGAGGAAGAGGCAGATGAGCAACGCCGTGGCCATCGCGGCCGCCGAGCGGAACGAGATGTAGCGGACGACGTTGAACGCAAACGTCGAGTCCTTCAGGGGCAGCAGCAGGTGGTACAGCATGGGTGACTAGTTCTCTTCCGATGAGGAGAGGTGATCGAGCACCACCTCCATGCGCATGCCCCGTGAACCCTTGAGCAGCAGGATGTCGCCGGGCCGCAGCCAGCTCGCCAGGAACGCGCCCGCGTCCGCGGAGTCTTCAGCGGTCACCGCGCGGGTGTTCAGCGTGCCGGCGCCGATCGCGTCCGCGGCGTGCTTCATCAGTGGCCCCGTCGCCACGAGCAGATCGATGCCGAGCGACGCGGCGAGCTGCCCCACCTCTCGGTGCAGCGCCGGCCCCGTGGGCCCCAGCTCCAGCATGTCGCCCACGGCGGCGACCCGGCGGCTGCGATCGGTGGGCTTGGGGAACGCAGACAGCGCGCGCAGACCGGCCTCCACCGACGCGGGGTTGGCGTTGTAGGCGTCGTCGAGCACGGTCACGCCGCCCCGCTTGCTGATCTTCATCCGCCGGCCGGGAACCTGCACACTGGCGAGGCCGGCAGCGACGTCGGCCAGCGAGGCCCCCATCGCGGTGGCGGCGGCGGCGGCGGCGAGCGCGTTGTGCACCTGGTGTGCTCCCGGCAGCGGCACCCGCACATCCACCGTGCCCGCAGGCAGCAGGAAGGTGGCCTCGCTGCCTCCCGCGCCCAGGTCGTCCAGGGCGATGCAGCGCGCGGCGGCGCCGGAGTGGGGATCCATGGAGAACGGCACGAGCCGCGTGTCCGCGGGCTTGGGGAAGCGCGCAGACAGCGGGTTGTCTGCGGGATAGATGAGGGTGTTGCCCGGCAAGGCCGCCTCGAAGAGCTCGCCCTTGGCGTCGGCGATCTGCTCGACCCCCGTGAAGAACTCCAGGTGCGCCGCGGTCACCTCGGTGATGACGCGCACCCGCGGCTCGGCGATGCGGGCTAGCTCCCGGATCTCGCCAGGCTCGCTCATGCCCATCTCGAGCACCGCCCAGCGATCGGCCGGATCGAGCCTCAGCACGGTCAACGGCACGCCGATGCGATTGTTGAAGTTGCCTTCGCTCTCCAGCCCGCGGTGCTGCTGGCGGAGGATGTTCGCCAACATCGCACGGGTGGTGGTCTTGCCCACGGAGCCGGTCACGGCCGCCACCACTGGATTGCTCCGGCGCAGCAGCGCCTGGGCGAGGTCGCCAAAGGCCACCAAGGTGTCCGCCACCGCGATCACCGGACCGGTGGTGCCGTCCGGCAACTCCAGCCCTTCGGCCAGCGCCCGCTCATCCACGAGGGCGCCGACGATGCCGCTGCCCAGAGCCTGGGCCACGAAGCGGTGCCCGTCGTGGACCTCGCCGCGCAGCGCCACGAACACGGCGCCGTCAGTGAGCTCTCGGGTGTCGGTGCACAGCGTCCAGCTCGCGCCAAGATCACCATCGCTCGGAGCGCGCACGAGGCGGCCCGAGGTGGCGGTCACCATCTCCTGAGCGGTCAGCCGCCCAGGAGGGTGGTAGCGGTTGCTGGACTCCGGTCCGCTCATCGTTTCGTATTGGGAGCCTTCGGGAAGCGCTTCACGATGCGTCCCTTGTGGGTGAAGCCGGTGGGCGGCTCGTTGGCGGGTGCGTGGAAGGAGAGCAGCGCACGGCGCGCCTCCTCGCGGTCGTCGAAAGCGACCTTGCGTCCGTCGATGTCTTGGCTCATTTCGTGTCCTTTTCCTGCAATCAGCACGAGGTCTCCGGTCGAGGCGGCCGCGATGGCCTCCGCGATGGCAGACCTACGATCAGCAATGCGCGCGTAGGGGGAGTGGGGGGTCAGCTGGGGGGTCGTCGTCGCACCGCCGGGCAAGCCGGCGGCCATCTGGTCGAGAATGAATTCGGGGTCTTCGGTGCGGGGGTTGTCGCTGGTGAGGACGATGGCGTCCGAGCCGGCGCAGGCCGCCTGCGTCATGAGCGGGCGCTTGCCCTGGTCCCGGTCGCCGCCACAGCCGAAGACCGTGACGATGGCGCCGTGCTCGGGCACAAACGGGCGCAGGGTCGCGAGCACCGCGCGCAGGGCGTCGGGCGTGTGCGCGTAGTCCACCAGCACCAGCGGCCCGCGGCCGTCTTCGCGCTGGACCCGCTCCATGCGGCCCGACGCGGCGGGCGCGGTGGCGAGGCCGGCCTCGATGACGGGCAACGGCAGCCCCGCCTGGAGCGCGCAGCCGAGCGCCAGCAGCAAGTTCTGCAGGTTGTGGGCGCCGAGCAGCGGCGAGCGCAGCACCAACGTGCCGGCCGGCGTGGCGATGTCCGCGGTGATGCCCGCGAGGGAGAAGAGCGGCGGGTCCAGCGGCGCGATGTCCGCCATGCCGTCCTCGACCGCGCCAGCGACCGTGGAGACCCGCAGCACCGGTGATGCGCTGTCGGCGACATGCCTCGCGACGACCGCGTCATCCACGACCAGGGTCGCTCCCTTGGCCGAGCCGGAGCCCGCGAGCACCTCGCTGAGAAGCAGGGCCTTCGCAGCCTCGTACTCCACCATCGAGCCGTGGTAGTCGAGGTGGTCCCGGCTGAGGTTGGTCCAGCCGGCGACGTCGAGCTGCAAGCCCGCCGCCCGGCCCTGGTCGAGTGCGTGAGACGACAGCTCCATGGCCACCGCCTGCACCCCGTCGTCCCGCATCTGAGCCAGCGTGCGCTGGAGCGCCGGGCCATCGGGCGTGGTGTGGGTGGCGGTCAGCGAGACGTCGCCGTTGCGGCCGGTCCAGGTGATGCCGGTGGTGCCGAGCATCCCCGCGCGCAGCCCCGCGGTAGCGAGCAGGTGCCGCACGATGGTGGCGGCGCTCGTCTTGCCGTTGGTGCCGGTGATGCCGACCACCATCAGGTCCCGGGACGGATGCCCGTGCAGCTCGGCGGCGGCGAGCCCGAGCGCGCGGCGCGGGTCGGCGACCTTGAGGCCCACCACATCGTCGGGCCAGGCGCCGTCGGGCCAGTCCTGCAAGACGATGGTGGAGGCTCCGCTCGCCACGGCGCGATCGATGAAGCGGTGCCCGTCCACGGTGGAGCCGCGAATCGCCGCGAACAGCGCGCCGTCACGGACCTGCCGGGAGTCTCCGGTGGCCAGACCCACGAACGCATCCGGGGGACCGCGTCGATCCTGCACTGCGAGCTTGGGCTCGAACGTGGACAGCATCACCTCGACCCCCGAGACGCCTGGGCGTCGAGCTGCACGCTGATCGCGTCGTCCGGGCCGAACCACGAGTCGGCGGCGGGCTCCTGCGACACGACGAGGCCGGTGCCCGTCACCCTGGGGGCGATGCCCAGCGGCGCGAGCAGCTGCACGACGTCCCGGCCCGAGAGGCCCTTCAGGCTGGGCAAGATCCACCCCTCCCCCTCGGCCAGCACCGCGGGCAGGGGGTCTGGATCGGGCATGCCGGCCTTCTTGCGGGCGTCCGCGGCCTCCTGGGCGATGGCTGCATCGGCCTCGCGCACCGCGGCGAGGGCCTCGGGCTCGTCGGTCTTGTCCGGTGGCACGCCGAGGGCGCGCAGGGCGTAGGACGTGACCTCGCGGAACACCGGACCGGCCACGGTGCCGCCGTAGTACTTGTTCATGGGCTCATCGAGCACCACGTACGTGACCAGACGCGGCTCGGTGGCGGGCGCGAACCCGATGAACGAGCTGACGTAGAGCCCCTTGGCGTAGCGGCCGTCGCGGACCTTCTGGGCGGTCCCGGTCTTGCCGCCGGCGGTGTACTCGCCCATGGCCGCGCGCCAGCCCGTGCCGTCCTTCTCGAGCACCCGCTCCAACAGCGGCCGCACCGCGGCGGACGTCTCTTCGCTGATGAGCCGCTCGCCGGTCGCCCGAGGGCGCAGATCCTCGACCACCTCGCCGTTGATGTCCCGCACCTGAGCCAGCACGTGGGGCTGCACTCGGGTGCCGCCGTTCACGAGCGCGCAGTACGCAGACGCCATCTGCACCCCGGTCACCGCGACGCCCTGGCCGAACGCGTGGGTCGCAAAGGTGATGCGCGCCCAGCCCGCCGAGTCGTGCAGGATGCCGCCCTCTTCGCCGTACAGATCGATGCCGGTCTTGGCTCCAAAGCCAAAGCGCCGGTACATGGCCTCAAGCTCGGCTGGGCCGATCCGCTCGGCGAGCTTCACCGTGCCCACGTTGCTGCTCTTCTTGACCACGTCGGCCATGGTGAGCCAGCCCTCGGGATGCGAGTCGTGCACCACCGAGCGGCCCAGCTTGTAGCGGCCCTTCTCGCAGTAGATGCGCTCGTCTGGCGTGGTCAGCCCGCGCTCCAGCGCTTCGGCCACCACAAACGCCTTCATGGTCGAGCCGGGCTCGAAGTTCGTGGACAGCGCCTGGTTCTTCCAGCTCTGCGGGTCGCTCTTGCCGAAGTCGTTGGGGTCGAAGCGAGGGTTGCTCGCCAGCGCCAGCACCGCGCCGGTGTTGACGTCCATCACCATGGCGAAGCCGCCGGCCGCCTCGTGACGCTCCACTGCGGCGTCGAGCGACATCTCCGCCCGGTGCTGGATCCCGTGGTCCAGGGTCAGCACCACGGTCTGGCCCTCGGTCGAGCGCCGAGCGAGCACCGCCTCGTAGTTGGTGGCGCGGCGACGGCCGTCCCGCAGCACCGTGTAGCGGAACTGGTCGCCCATGAGGCGGTCGTTGTACCGGGCTTCGAGGCCCTCCAGCCCCATGCCGTCGATGCCGACAAAGCCGAGCACCTGGGCCGCCAACGACGCCGATGGGTACTCGCGATGGGACTCGGGCGTGACGCGCAGGCCGTCGATGCCCAGCGCCTTGACCGCATCCGAGATGTCGGTGGTGAGCTGCCGGCCGAGCCACACAAAGCGCCCCGCCTTGGTCAGCTTGACCAGCAGATCCTCGTGCTTCTCCCCCAGGATGGGAGCGAGCAGCCGGGCGGCCTCCTCAGGGTCCTCGACCATGGACGGGTCGGCGTAGACGCTGCCCAGCTCCACGCTCACCGCCAACGGGCGGCCCAGGCGATCCAGGATGCTGCCTCGCTGCGGGGCCACGGTGACGACCCGCTCGTGCTGGCTCTCCAGGCGATTGACGAGGCGCTCGTCAAAGCCCAGGCCCACCTGGGCGGCCCGGCCGATCAGCACGGCGAACACCAGCCCGAAGACGATGAGCACGGCGTTGGTGCGGGAGCGGAACGCGATGCCGTCCGGCGTCACCACCGAGTCCACGCGACGCATGGCGCCCGTGCGCTCGCTGCGCAGACGGCGGGTGTTCGCCTCGGTCGCGCTGCGGCGGCCGGTGGGCGGGGTGGGGCGTCGGTAGCGCCCGCTCACTCTGCGGCCTCCGGCTCGGGCGCGGTGACGTTGGCGGCGGCGTCCTCGACCACGATGACCTGGCCGGGCTCGGGCGGCACCAGCTCCAAGGTCGCGGCCAGAGTCTCCAGGTGACGGGGCGAGCGCAGCTCGGCGAGCTCGGTGCGCAGGCGGCGCTGCTCCTCGGCGAGAGCGGCCTCCTGGTCGATGAGGTCGTCGATGGTGTAGGTGATCTGGACCGTCTCCATCTTCGCCCACGCCACGAAGATGAGCGCGCCGGTCACCAGCGCGAACGTCGTGACAGACGTCGCCCAGCGAGGGAGCGGCGGCGTGGATGCAGAGGGGTCGGGGCGGCTCATCTAGAGCTTCTCGGCGATGCGCAGGCGGGCGGAGCGCGCGCGGGGGTTGGAGCGGGTCTCGTCGGCAGAGGGGGAGAGGCCCTTGCTGTGGGGCAGGCGCACCACCGGGTCCCCGTGCGAGGAGAAGATGGCCTGGGCGGGCGGCAGCGCCGGGCCCTTTGCCCACGACGCAAACGTCTGCTTCACGGGGCGGTCCTCGCCCGAGTGGAACGTGATGACCGCGAGGCGGCCACCGGACACCAGCAGCGCCAGCGACTGGTTGAGCAAGGCATCCAGCTGGTCGAGCTCGCCGTTGGTCGCGATGCGCAGGGCCTGAAACGACTTTGTCGCGGGGTGGATGGTCGGGCCGCCCTTGCGGCGCTTGATGGGGCCCTTGGCGCTCGCGATGACCCCGGCGAGGTCGGCGGTGCGCGTAAACGGCGTCGCCTCGCGGCGCGCCACGATGGCCCGGGCGATGCGGCGGGAGTCGCGCTCGTCGCCGTAGCGGTAGATGACGTCGGCGAGGTCGGTCTCGGACAGCGCGGCGATGAGGTCCGCAGCGGACGGCCCGCAGGTGGGGTCCATGCGCATGTCCAAGGGACCGTCGTGCCGGAACGAGAACCCGCGGCTGGGCTCGTCGAGCTGCGGCGAGCTGACGCCGAGGTCGGCGAGGATGCCGTGCACCACAGTCACGCCGCGGGCGGCGAGCTCTGCGCCCAGCTCAGCGAACGGCGCGTGGATGACCTCGACGGTAGGGCGCTGGTCCTCGGGGATGTGCGCCAGCGCCTCGGCGATGCGCTTGGTGGCGACGCCCACGGCGATCTCGTCCCGGTCGAACGCAAAGAGACGCCCGCGGGGGCCGAGCAGCGCGGCGATGAGGGCCGAGTGCCCTCCCCCGCCAGCGGTGCAGTCCACGTAGGTGCCGTCCGCACGCACCTGCAGCGCCGCGACGGATTCGGCGGCGAGCACGGTGGTGTGAGCGAACGCGGCGAGGGCTGCGAGCAGGAGCATCAAATGTCTGCTCCCTCGTCGTCGGGGTCGTACGCGAGGAAGCCCTCGAGGCCCCCGGTCTCGTCGAGCGTGCTCTGGGCGGCGGTCTGGGCGGCGATGAGGCGGTCGGGGTTCCAGATCTCCAGCGTGCCGAGGTAGCTCAGGAGCTGGCACTGCTTCTCGAGCCCGGCCTGGCGGCGCAGGGCTGCGGGGATGTTGATGCGGCCCGCGGCGTCGGGGGAGACCTCGGCGGCCCCGGCGACAAAGGCCAGCAGGAAGGCGCGGGAGCGGCGGTCGAACGGGGACACGCCGAGGAAGCGCTTCTCCATCTTGCGCCACCGGGTCGCGGTGTAGCCCTGGATGCAGCCGTCGAAGTGGGTCAGGACCAGGCCTTCGTCGGCTGTCCCCAGACGCTCACGAAGGCGCGCAGGAAGGGCCAAACGACCCTTCGCGTCCATCTTGACGTCGAACTGACCTCGAACTTGGAACATCGCCGCCGCTTGTGGGAGCGGGGATTGCCCATCCGCCGCGTCCTCTCTCCCGAGGGGAGATGGTTACCACAAATCGACACGATCCCCCACAAAAACCCACCGTTCCGATGAAGAAATCCGGGGACCGGTCCAGCGGTCGCACGATTGGGTCGATCACGGCGGTGATGGTTGGGTGATCCCGGGGTGGGGATCCGTGGGGAATCCATGCCAGATGGACTGCCCAGGCTGCGCGGGTCCCGCGCGGGTCGTGCCCGACCCAGGGTGATATGCTCCTCCGCCTCATGGCCAAGCCCAAAGAAAACGAAGGCGAACGAAACATCGCGGTGAACCGCAGGGCTCGCCACGACTACTTCATCAGCGACACCTGGGAAGCCGGCCTCGTGCTGGTGGGCACCGAGGTGAAGTCACTGCGGCAGGGCAAGGCGACCATCACCGAGGCCTACGTCCGGCTGAGCGACAGCAACGAGGCCTTCCTCGTGGGCGCCCACATCCAGCCGTGGGAGGCGGGCAACCGCAACAACCATGAGCTGGCGAGGACGCGCAAGCTGCTTCTGCACCGCCGGGAGCTCAATCGGCTGATCGGCAAGGTGAACCGCGACGGCTACACGCTCATCCCCATGCGGCTGTACTTCAAGGCCGGCAAGGTCAAGCTCGAGATCGGGCTCGGCAAGGGCAAGAAGCAGTACGACAAGCGCCAGGACCAGAAGTCCCACGACGCAAAGCGCGACATCGACCGGGCGAAGCGCCAGTACCGGTAGGCCGTCGGGCTCCACCTCAGGTCTGCTGCGCATCGCAATCAGCGTCGACGCGGCCTGATCTCCACCGGGTGGATGAGGGTGACCTCTTCCCCCGGCGCCCGGAATGTCACCGACTCAAACGCCAGCGCCACGCACTCGAGCAGCGCCGGGCTCGCCACGTTGTCGGTCAACTCCGCCACCCTCACCCGGGTGACGCGGCCGTCGGGCGCGACGTCGATGGAGGCCTGGATCGACACGCGGTCGCTGCGCCGGGTGCGCTGGTACCTGGAGTGGCACCGCTTCACGCGTCCGGTGCGGAGCGCGAGCACGTTGTCCACGTAGGTGTCCGCAAGCCGGTCCTCAGCTCGGCTCCCCCCAGGCAGCCGGGCTGCGACCAGCCGCCTCTCGCTGGGCTCTCCCCCCCGAGTCGCCGCATCTGCGCGAGGGAGCCGCACCCACTCCACGGCGACGTGCAGCGCGCCCGGGGGCCGGGGCATGCGCTCCCCCTCGAGCACCAACGCGAGGCACAGCGCGAACTCGGTCGTGGGGCCTTGCTCCTCCGTCAGAGCCACGGGGCGGATCGCGCCGTCCTCCCAGGCGAGGTCTCGCACCAGCTGCTCGACCAGCTCGATGTGTCCCGAGGGCGCGACCCGGATCCGGGTCCGCCAGCTCCCGTACGCGTGCGATGCATCCCGCGGCGCGTCTTCGGTGCATCCCTCGACGGTTGGCGCGAAGTCCAAAAGAGCCCGTGAGAGCAGGCCGTAGTAGACAAGGCGCGCCCGGTCTCGCGCCTCGTCCTGGCCCCCCGGGGTCTCGGTCACAAAGACGTCCATCTGCCACGCCGGTTCCCCCTGCGCGAGCGCATGGGAGACCGCGTCAGGCGACGCCCCCTCGGTGTCCGTCGGCGTGGGGGTGTGCAGCGTGATGGCCGGCCCAAGGCTCGCGGCGCCATCGTGCTCGCCGACCCACCCGAAGGTGGTGCGCGCGCGGTCCGGCGGCGGCAGGTCGAGGGCCGCGATCCGCTCCTCCAGGCAGCTCATCGCGGCGACGTCGGTCGCCTGCCCCGGCTCGTCCCATCGCACGACGCGAGAGGCGCCGTCCACGCCGACGATGATCTCGACCCCGCCGCGTCCATCGCAGCCGGTCAGGTCCGCTGCGCCCAGCACGTCCCAGGCGGCCTGCTCCCAGTCCAGATGCGCGCTGAGCGCCTTGCGATCGAGCTCCTTGGCCCCGGCAGAGCTGCCCCACCCCAAGACCGCGGCCCCCACCATCCACCAGATCACTGCGCGCATCGTCGTGCTCCCCACCGCTGCACCTTGCCCGCTGCTACCCCGCGCCGCCATTCATTGACCCCACCCCCCTTCCCTCTTAAGGTCCGGCGCCGTGACCTTCCG